>Ga0105107_10003496_pt1 | contig 10460 bp, 9 predicted proteins | sample PPLLaktember2015_6_FD_79335 | JGI IMG/M metagenome (GOLD analysis project Ga0105107, IMG submission 79335) | Freshwater sediment microbial communities from Prairie Pothole Lake near Jamestown, North Dakota, USA - PPLs Lake P8 Core (1) Depth... | ecosystem: Environmental > Aquatic > Freshwater >...
CGCGCGCGCGAGCTCGACCGCGTCTGTGCCGAGGCGGACATCCAGGTGGCGCTGCACGTCGCCGGCATCGCGCCGCCCGCGGGCATCGGCGCGTCGGCGTTCCGCGTCGAGCCCCGGGACGACGGGGTCACGCTCACCCTCGACCTGGGACGCACGGCCGATCCCGCCCGCGCCTACGAGACGATGGCCCGGACCGCGCTCGAGCTCGCCGCTGCCGGCGGCGGGCGCGTGATCGACGACAACGGGGTGACGCTCGACGAGCGCGCGCTCGCGACGATCGGCGCGCAGCTCGACGCCATGCGCCGGATGCTCGCCGAGCGCGGCATCGAGCCCGGCAGCCCGCTCGCCCTTCGCGTCTTCTCGTGAAGCCCGCGGCCGAGCGGGCGCGCCGGCTGCGCGCGGAGCTAGAGCGCCACAACCGCCTGTACTACGTGGAGGACCGCCCCGAGATCACCGATGCCGAGTACGACCGGCTCTTCCAGGAGTTGGAGCGCCTGGAGGAGCAGCATCCGGAGCTGCGCACCCTGGACTCGCCGACGCAGCGCGTCGGCGGCGCCCCGCGCGAGGAGCTGCCCCCGGTGCGCCACGACGTGCCCATGCTTTCCATCCGCACCGAGACGGACACCGAGGCGAGCGGCGCGGAGAAGTTCGACGTCCGGATCCGCCGCGAGCTCGGGCTTGCGCCGGGCGCCCCGCCCGTCGAGTACCTGGCGGAGCTGAAGTTCGACGGGCTGGCCATCAACCTGCGCTACGTGGACGGCGCGCTTGTGCTCGCGGCGACGCGGGGCGACGGGGAAACGGGCGAAGACGTGACGCCCAACGTGCGCACCATCCGCGGCATCCCGCTCCGGCTCCACGGCCGCGCGCCGTCGCTGCTCGACGTGCGCGGCGAGATCTACATGACGCGCGCCGATTTCGAGCGCATGAACGAGCGCCAGCGCGCCGAGGGCGGCAAGGCGTTCGTCAATCCGCGCAACGCCGCGGCGGGCGCCGTGCGCCAGCTCGATCCGAAGGTGACGGCGCGAAGGCCGCTGCGCTTTTGCGCGCACGGCTTCGGCCGCATCGAGGGCTGGCGCGCCTTCGAGCGCCACAGCGAGCGCCTCGACGCGCTGGAGACGCTCGGGCTGCCGGTCCACCGGGAGCGGGTCGTCACCGACGGCGCCGAGGGCCTGATCGCGTTCCATCGCCGCATCGGCAAGGCTCGCGACCGGCTGCCCTTCGACATCGACGGCGTGGTCTACAAGGTCAATAGCCTCGCCCTGCAGGAGCGCCTGGGCTTCGTGGCGCGCGAGCCGCGCTGGGCCGTGGCGCACAAGTATCCGCCGCAGGAGCAGGTCACCGAGGTCACCGGAATCGCCGTCCAGGTCGGGCGCACCGGGGCGCTGACCCCGGTCGCCCGGCTGCACCCGGTGTTCGTCGGCGGCGTAACGGTCACCAACGCGACGCTGCACAACGAGGACGAGCTGCGCCGCAAGGACGTATGGGTCGGCGACCGCGTGATCGTGCGCCGCGCGGGCGACGTGATCCCCGAGGTGGTGGGCGTGCGCGCGAAGGGCCCGCGGCGGCCCGAGGACCGCTTCGAGATGCCGGTGCGCTGCCCGGAGTGCGGCTCGCCGGTCGTGCGCCTTCCCGGTGAGGCCGCGACCCGCTGCACCGGAGGCCTGGTCTGCAAGGCGCAGCGCAAGCAGACCCTCCTGCACTTCGCGGGCCGCCGCGCCATGGACATCGAGGGGCTCGGCGAGAAGCTGGTCGATCAGCTGGTGGAGAAGGGCCTGGTGGCGAGCCCTGCCGACCTCTACCGCCTCGACGCGGCCACGCTCTCCGGACTGGAGCGCATGGGCGAGAAGTCGGCCGCCAACCTCCTCGAGAGCGTCGCCCGCTCGCGGCGCGCGGAGCTGCACCGCTTCATCTTCGCCCTGGGCATCCCGGGCGTGGGCGAGGAGGTCGCCAAGATCCTGGCGCGGCATTTTCGCTCGCTCGACGCCCTGCTCGAAGCCGACTGGCCCAAGGTCGCGGCAGACAAGGAGGCCGTTCGCAAGGAAAATGCGCAGCGGAAGAAGCGCGGGGAGACGCCCCGCGAGGTGCCGCTGGAAGGCATCGGCCCGGAGCTCATGGAAAGCATCGCGAAGTTCGTGCAGGAGCCGCACAACCGGGAGGTGATCTCCCGGCTCGTTGCGGACGTGTCGCTGAGCGCCGCCCGGGCCGCGGGACGCGCAAGCGAGGCGAGGACCTTCGTCCTCACCGGCATCCTGCAGGGGATGACGCGCGACGAGGCGCGCGCCGCGATCGAGGCGAAGGGACACAAGGTGTCCGGCTCGGTGTCGAAGAGCACCGACTATGTGGTCGCCGGCGAGGACGCGGGCTCGAAGCTCGACAAGGCGCGCGAGCTCGGCGTGCCGGTGCTCGACCAGGCGGCGTTCGTGCAACTTCTGAAGGAGCTCTGACCGCATGCCGAAGCTCAGGAAAGCCGTGTTCCCCGTGGCGGGCTTTGGCAGCCGCTTCCTGCCCGTCACCAAGGCGAGCCCGAAGGAGATGCTGCCCATCGTCGACAAGCCCCTTATCCAGTACGCGGTCGAGGAGGCCGCCGCCGCGGGCATCACCGACATGGTCTTCGTCACCGGCCGCAACAAGCGCGCCATCGAGGACCACTTCGACAAGGCCTACGAGCTGGAAACGGAGCTCGAGCGCAAGGGCAAGAACGTGCTGCTCGACCAGGTGCGCTCGGTCCTGCCCGAGGGCGTGCGCTGCATCTACATCCGACAGCCGGAGCCGCTCGGCCTCGGGCATGCCGTGCTGTGCGCGCGCCCGGTCGTGGGAGACGAGCCGTTCGCGGTGCTCCTCGCCGACGACTTGATGGACGGGGAGCCGCCCGCCACCGCGCGCATGGCGCAGGTGTTCGCCAGGGAAGGCGTCTCCCTGCTCGGCGTGGAGGAGGTGCCACGCGACCAGACGCAGAGCTACGGCATCGTTACCATCGACCGCATGGCGGACGACCTGGCCCGCATCCACAGCATCGTCGAGAAGCCGCGCCCCGCGGAGGCGCCTTCCAACCTCGCGGTCATCGGCCGCTACGTGCTCACGCCCAGGATCTTCGACCTGCTCGCGGAGATCTCGCCCGGCGCCGGCGGCGAGATCCAGCTCACCGACGCCATCTCCGCGCTTCTGCGGCACGAGCGCGCGCTCGCCGTGCGCCTTCCCGGCCGGCGCTTCGACTGCGGCTCGAAGCTCGGCTACCTGGAGGCGAGCGTCGAGTTCGGACTGCGTCACCCCGACATCGGCGAGGATTTCGCGCGCTACCTGAAGTCACGCTAGACTCGGGCTCATGCCTGACGTGCAGCGCGCCTGGGCGTTTCTCGAGGATTCCGACCCGATCGCGAGCGCCGAGGAGGTCCAGGCGGCGCTCGCGCGCGTCGCCGCGCAGATCGAGGCCCGGCTTTCCGATGCCTATCCGCTCGTGCTCGCCGTGATGGGCGGCGCGGTGGTCTTCGCCGGGCAGATCCTTCCGCGGCTGCGCTTCCCGCTCGACTTCGACTACATCCACGCGTCGCGCTACGGGGATCGCACGCGCGGCGCGCAGGTGGAATGGCGCGTGACGCCGCCGGAGAGCGTACGGGGGCGCACGGTGCTGGTGCTCGACGACATCCTCGACGGCGGCGAGACCATGGCCGCCATCCGGGACCGCATGCTGGCGCTGGGCGCGACGCAGTTCCACTGCGCCGTGCTCGTCGAGAAAATTCTCGACCGGAAGAAACCCATCAGGCCCGATTTCGTCGGACTGTCGGTCGCCGACCGCTTCGTCTTCGGCTACGGGATGGACGCCAAGGGTTACTGGCGCAACCTGCCGGAGCTCCGCGCCATGAAGGGGGCCTGAGCGGCGTGCTCGCGATCATCGGCGGCAGCGGGCTCTCGAAGCTCGGCAACATGGAGGTGACGCAGCGCAGGGTGGCCCGCACGCCTTACGGCGAGCCTTCGGGGCCGCTCACCCTCGGCAGGATCGGCGCGACCGACGTGGTATTCCTGGCGCGCCATGGCTACGGCCATACCATCGCTCCGCACGAGGTGAACTACCGCGCCAACCTGTGGGCCCTCAAGGACGCCGGCGTCACCGACGTGATCTCGGTTGCCTCGGTGGGCGGTATCCGCCCCGAGTTCGCGCCCGGCGCGCTGGCGGTGCCTCACCAGGTGGTCGACTACACCTGGGGCCGTCGCTCCACGTACTTCGAGGGCCCCGGCGCGCCGGTCAACCACATCGATTTCACCCAGCCGTACTCGCGGGCCGTGCGCGACCGCATCCTCGAGGCCGCGAAGGCGGCCGGGGAGGCGATCATCGAGCGCGGCGTGTATGCGGCAACACAGGGCCCGCGGCTCGAGACCGCCGCCGAGATCGAGCGCCTGGATCGCGATGGGGCCGACGTGGTGGGCATGACCGGCATGCCCGAGGCCGTGCTCGCGCGCGAGATCAGCCTCGAGTACGCCGCGATCGCAGTGGTGGCCAATTATGCGGCGGGCCGCTTCGAGAGCGAGCGCGCCGTGCCCCTGGACCGCATCGGCGCGGTGCTGGAGGAGGCCATGGGACGGGTGCGGCGCATCATCGAGACGCTCTGCGCAAAATGATCCGCGAGGTGCTTCGCATGGGGGATCCTCGCCTTTGGGAAACATCCCGCCCGGTGCAGGCCTTTGATACTCCCGAGCTGCACGATCTGCTGCGCGACATGCGCGACACGATGGCGCACCTGAGCGGCGCAGGGCTCGCCGCCCCGCAAATCGGCGTCGGCCTGCGAGTGGTCATCTTCGGCGTGAAGTCCAACCCTCGCTACCCGGACGTCGAGGACGTGCCCGACACGGTCCTCATCAATCCGAGGATCCTGCCGCTCTCCGAGGAGATGGAGGAGGGCTGGGAAGGCTGCCTCTCGGTCCCGGGCATGCGCGGCTGGGTGCCCCGCTTTCGCCGGTTGCAGTACAAAGGCTGCGATGAGAAGGGGAAACCCTTCGAAAGAACCGTGGAAGGCTTCCACGCCAGGGTGGTGCAGCACGAGTGCGACCACCTCGACGGCGTGCTCTACCCGATGCGCATCCGGGACTTCACCCGCTTCGGCTTCAACGAAGCGCTGTTTCCAGGACAGGCGCTGGGGCCTGAAGACTGAGCTCCTTCAGCAGGTCCTGCTCGAGCTGCAGCACGGTCTTCGGGTCGGAAAGCCTCTCGGAGCTCACCAGAAACACGTCCTCCGCCCGGTCGCCGAGCGTATTGACGCGCGCCGCCTGCAGGCTGACGCGGTAGCGGGCGAGGGTGCGGGCCACCCCGTAGAGCAGGCCCGGCCGGTCGCTCGCGACGATCGAGAGCACATGGAAGGCGCCGCGCTCGTCCGGGCGGATGTCGACAGCGGGGGAGATCGGGAAATGGCGCACCCGGCGCGAAAGCCGTCCTCCGAGCGGGGCGGCGAGCGGCGCCTCGGAGAGCACCTCGGCCGGCAGCTCCGACTCGATCATGCCGATCAGGTCGCGGTAGTGCGCGCCGCGGCCCTGGCCCATCACGAGGAAGGTGTCGAGGGCGTAGCCGTTGCGCGTGGTGTGCACCTTGGCTTCGGCGATGTTGAACGCGCTGCGGTCGAAGTACCCGCAGATGCGGGCAAAAAGTCCCTCGCGGTCCCGGCAATAGATCATGACCTGGAGCCCTTCGCCGAAGGGCGCGAGCCGAGCTTTCACCACGGGGTCCCTGGCGTCCACCCGGTAGTGCAGGTTGCGCGCCTGCCAGGCGATCTCCTGGGCGTCGTGGCGCAGGAAGTAGGCGGTGTCGAGCTGCGCCCACAGCCGGGCCTCGACCCCGTCGCTCAGCGCGTAGAGCCGGAGCAGGCGTCGCGCTTCGGCCTGCTTCTCTGCGAGAGCCGCGTCGCGCGCGAGCGGCTCTCCCGTGAGCGTCCGGCGCGTGGCGCGGAACAGATCCTCGAGGAGCTTGCCTTTCCAGGCGTTCCACACCTTGGGGCTGGTGCCGCGCACGTCCGCGACCGTCATGAGGTAGAGCGCCACCAGCCGGCGCTCGGTGCCCACGCGCTCGGCGAATGCGCGCACCACCTCCGGGTCGTGCACGTCCTGCTTCTGGGCGACGTGCGACATGGCGAGGTGGTGCTCGACCAGGAACTCGACCAGCTCACGGTCCTCGGCCGCCAGGCCATGCGTCCTGCAGAACTTCCTGGCGTCGAGCGCGCCGAGCTCGGAGTGGTCGCCACCGCGTCCCTTCGCGATGTCGTGGTACAGGGCGGCGACGTAGAGCAGCCAGCGCCGCTCGAAGCCGTTCATGAGCTCGCTGCACAGCGGGAACTCGTGCGCGAACTCCGGCATCGTGAAGCGGCGCAGGTTGCGCACGACCATCAGGATGTGCTGGTCGACCGTATACACGTGGAACAGGTCGTGCTGCATCTGGCCGACGATGCGCCCGAACTCGGGGAGATAGCGCCCGAGGATGCCGTACTGGTTCATGCGCCGGAACTCGTGCACGATGCCGCGCGGCTGCTGCAGGATGTGCAGGAACAGCAGGCGGGCGAGAGGATTCCTCCTGAAGGCGCCGTCGATTCTCGACCGGGAGCGGTAGAGCGCCCTGAGCGTCGGCGCCGTCATCCCGCGCAGCTCCTGGTGCTGCATGAGGAGCAGGAAGCTCTCCAGGATCGCCAGGGGCTCGCGCTCGAAGAGCGACTCCTCGGCCGCCTCGAGCAGCTCGCCGCGGGCGCGGAACCTCTCGTTCAGCGGCGTGGTTTGCTGCTCCACCTGGGGCGCGAGCCGCGCGCCCAGGTTCTGCAGGACGATGGTATTGAGCTGGGTGACTGCCTTCGCCGCGCGGTAGTAGCGCTGCATCATGACTTCGCTAGCTCGCCGCTCGGCGGTGTCCTCGCAGCCGAGCTCGCGCGCGAGCGCCGTCTGCAGGTCGAAGACGATGCGGTCCTCGCGCCGGCCCGCGAGGTAGTGCAGGCGGATCCTGAGGTCCTGCAGCAGCCTCTCGTGCCGCGCGAGCTGCCGCGCCTCGGCCCGCTCGATCAATCCATGGGTCACGAGGTCGGTCCAGCGCCTGCCGAGCGCGCAGGCGCGCGACACCCACTGGATCACATGCAGGTCGCGGAGCCCGCCGGGCGCTTCCTTCAGGTTCGGCTCGAGCGAATAGGGAGAGTCCTGGTGCTTGGCGTGCCGCTGCTCCTGCTCCAGCTTCTTCGCCTCGAAGAAAGACAGCGGCTCGGTAGACAGCGCGCCCGTGAGCCGGCCGTACAGCGACCGGCTGCCGGCGAGGAATCGCGCCTCCATCAGCGCCGTGCGCACGGTAATGTCCCGGGCGGCTTCCTCGAGGCAGGCGTCGACGGTGCGCACGCTGTGGCCGATCTCCAGGCCGATGTCCCAGAGCGTGCCGATGAGCCGCTCCAGCGCGGCGCGGCCGGCATCGTCGGGCTCGGCAGGAAGCAGCACGAGGAGATCGATATCGGAGCAGGGGTAGAGCTCGCCCCGGCCGTAGCCGCCAGTCGCGACGAGCGCCGACCCGGCGGGCATGCCGGCCTGCTGCCATACCGTCTTCACCGTGCGGTCGATCAGGCGCGCATGCTGGCGCAGCAGCCGCGCGGGATCGGGCCGGGCGCGATACGACGCTTTCAGCTCGGCGCGCGCCGCCGCCACGTCGCTTCGCAGGCTAGCGCTCAAGGGCGGGGTCGGGCCGGCTGCCGCTCGACTGCGTGAGCACCTCGACGCCGCTTTCGGTGACGGCAACCGTATGCTCCCACTGGGCGGAGAGGCTGTGGTCCTTCGTCACGATCGTCCAGCCGTCCGCGAGCTCGCGGATGCCGGGCTTGCCGGCATTGATCATCGGCTCCACGGTGAAGGTCATCCCCGGCTCGAGCGTCAGCCCCGTCGCCGGCTTTCCGTAGTGCAGGACCTGCGGCTCCTCGTGGAACCTGCGCCCGATGCCGTGCCCGCAGAACTCCCGCACCACCGAGTAGCCGTGACCCTCGGCATGAGCCTGGATGGCGGCGCCGATGTCGCCCAGCCGGGCGCCGGGGCGCACCTGGCGGATGCCGAGCCACATGCACTCGTGAGTGACTTCCACCAGGCGGCGCGCCTGGATGCTCGGCTCCCCGACGAAGAACATGCGGCTGCAGTCCCCGTGGAACCCGTCCTTGATCACCGTGATGTCGACGTTGAGGATGTCGCCCGGCTTGAGCACCCGGTCGCCGGGCACGCCGTGGCACACCTGGTGGTTGACCGAGGTGCAGATCGACTTGGGGAAAGGCTTGTATCCCGGCGGCGCGTAATTGAGCGGGGCCGGTACCGTGCCCTGCACTTTCACCATGTAGTCATGGCACAGGTCGTTCAGCTTGCCTGTGGTGACGCCGGGCTTGACGTGCGGCGCGATGAAGTCGAGCACTTCGGATGCGAGGCGCCCGGCGAGGCGCATGCGCTCCAGCTCCTCGGCGCTCTTAAGGGCTACCGGCATTTGTGACTGATTATGCTAGAATTTCGGGTTCAAATCTTCCCGTGCGGCCGCACAGGGTGCTCCCGCGAAGGCGGGGGCCAGGCCCCACGGCAGTGACAACCCTAAAGGAGAGAAGCTTGTCAGCGACGATGCGTCAGATGCTCGAGGCCGGAGTCCATTTCGGACATCAGACCCGGTACTGGAACCCGAAGATGGCGCCGTACATCTTCGGCCACCGCAACAAGATCCACATCATCAACCTGGAGAAGACCCTGGCCCTGTACCAGGAGGCGCTCAAGTTCGTGCGCCAGCTCACGGCCAACCGGGGCTCGCTCCTTTTCGTCGGCACCAAGCGCCAGGCGCGCGACATCGTGCGCGAAGAGGCCCAGCGCTGCGCCATGCCCTACGTCGACTACCGCTGGCTGGGCGGCATGCTGACCAACTTCAAGACGGTCAAGCAATCCATCAAGCGCCTCAAGGAGATGGAGCAGATGGCGCAGGACGGCACCTTCGAGCGCATGTCGAAGAAGGAGGCGCTCGGCCTGCAGCGCGAGATGGAGAAGCTGCAGCGCTCGCTCGGCGGCATCAAGGAGCTGTCGGCCCTTCCCGACGCGCTGTTCGTCATCGACGTGGGCTACCAGAAGGGCGCCATCTCCGAGGCGGTCAAGCTCGGCGTCCCGGTGGTGGGCGTGGTCGACACGAACCATTCGCCCGAGGGCATCGACTACGTCATCCCCGGCAACGACGACTCCAGCCGGGCGATACGGCTGTACGCCCGCGGCATCGCGGATGCGGTGCTCGAGGGCCGCAACCAGTCCCTCGAGGAAGTGGTCGCCGCCTCGCGCGACGAGTTCGTCGAGGTGGAAGAGGATGGCGCGGGGCAGTAGATTATTTCCACGAATCCTGAAAAAGGGGCCGCGCGCCCCTTTTTTTAAATCTGACGGAGCATAGGAATGGCGGAGATCACAGCAGGCCTGGTGAAAGAGCTGCGCGAACGCACCGGGCTTCCCATGATGGACTGCAAGAAGGCGCTGGCCGAGACGAGCGGCGACCTCGCCAAGGCCGAGGAGCTGCTGCGCATCAAGAGTGGCGCCAAGGCGAGCAAGGCCGCGGCGCGCGTCGCCGCGGAGGGGATCATCGGCGCCTGGGTCTCGCCCGACGCGAGGACCGGAGCGCTGGTGGAACTGAACTGCGAGACCGACTTCGTCGCGCGCAACGACGACTTCGTTGCCTTCGCGCTGGCGCTCGCCGAGGTTGCCGCGCAGCGCGATCCGGGCGCGCCCGAGGAAGAGAAGCGCCAGGCGCTGGTGCAGAAGATCGGCGAGAACATCGCCATCCGCCGCTGGAGCCGACTGCAGGCCAAGGGCAAGCTCGCGCTCTACCTGCACGCTGGCAGCAAGATCGGCGTGCTGGTCGACTACGAAGGACCCGACGACACAGGCAAGGATGTCGCGATGCACATCGCGTTCGCCAAGCCGAAGCACCTGGCGAAGAGCGATGTCCCTCAGGACGTGGTGTCGCAGGAGCGCAAGATCCAGGAGGCGCGCGCGAAGGAGTCCGGCAAGCCCCCGGAGATCGCGGCGAAGATGGTCGAGGGCGCGGTCAACAAGTTCCTCGGCGAGATCACGCTGCTCGGCCAGCCGTTCGTGAAGGACGACAAGCAGACCGTCGAGAGGATGCTGGCGGCGAGGAAGGCGAAGATTCATGGCTATGCCTTCCTCGTGGTGGGCGAGGGCATCGAGAAGCCACAGCAAACGCATTAGAGCCTTGACGCCGAAATACAAGCGCATCCTCCTCAAGCTGTCGGGCGAAGCCCTGATGGGGGACGACCCTTTCGGCATCAATCGCCAGACGATCGACAGCATCGTCGCGGAGATCGCGCAGGTGGCGCGGCTCGGCGTGGAGCTCGGCGTGGTGATCGGCGGCGGCAACATCTTCCGGGGCGTCGCCCCAGGCGCCTCGGGGATGGACCGGGCCACGGCCGACTACATGGGAATGCTCGCGACGGTGATGAACG
>Ga0105107_10003498_pt1 | contig 10459 bp, 9 predicted proteins | sample PPLLaktember2015_6_FD_79335 | JGI IMG/M metagenome (GOLD analysis project Ga0105107, IMG submission 79335) | Freshwater sediment microbial communities from Prairie Pothole Lake near Jamestown, North Dakota, USA - PPLs Lake P8 Core (1) Depth... | ecosystem: Environmental > Aquatic > Freshwater >...
AACCCCTCAGGTTTAATTTCCCTGAGAAGAATGACCGTAGCGGCTTTCTTCGGAATGACTGCCATGGGATTTAATTAACACATCAGCGTCCTTTAAATCAAATCTCTAATTCCACGGATTACGAAGCGATTACACCGATTAAAGATATATTGAAAAATAGGGAGAAATCTGTGGAATCATTTTTTGGCCGGCAAGTGCCCCGCAAGCCCCGCCCTAGTGGGATAGGCGGGGTCAAGGGGCACAATTAGAATGAAATTTCCTTTCCGGGAAGTCCCGCCTTGTGGGAGGGAAACTTCAAATCTCTGTAATCAAAGAGCGGAAAGTATTTTTCAGAGCCTCTCTATGGAGCGATTGACAACGTTCTCTTACGGTGGTAATTGTTCTTAACCTCTATGAACTACAAGAAATTGATTCCGAAGAAAATCTTTTTGGATCGGGATGGAGACGGAGTAGCGGATAGCGTCGATCTTCAGCTCCACCTCTTTCCTTCCTCTTCTCACCCAGCCGTTTTAAGTGCAATCATGGATCTCTCGGCCTGTCTGGGGTTTGAAACCATGGGAATGAATCTTCCACTTGTGAAAACAGGAGCCAAGAGAGATTCTTCTTTCAACCACCATCTTTATATAGGGCTGAATCAAGAGCTGAAAGAAATGTATTCCGAAGGATTGGAGAATGACTATTACTTAGGTCAAGAAGATGAGGTTTCATAAGCCAGGACCATCAGAGAGTTTTCCCTCTCCTTGATCTCCTCTAACGCGCGGTCGTCTAAAGGAGTTTCCATCAAACAGGATGGGAAGAGGGAAGGTTTCAATCTTTTGAATCCATTTTCAGATCACGGGTTCTTCTGTAGTTCTTCTAAATCGATTTTGCCTTTGGTCTTCCCGTACAAAATTCTTCTATTCGGTCATGCGCATTTGAATACCGCAGTCGAAGCGGCAAATTTCGCTGCTCGATTAGGTCTGGAGAGTCTTGGCCTCTCTTTACCTCTTGCATTTTCTTTTGAAGAAAAACCTAAGCATCAGAGGAACTTTATCTATATCGGTAAAAGAGAAGATTTTGAACAATATGGACTAACAGAATTTGCCGATATTCTTAAGTACGAATGGAATTCAGGAATATTTTTGCTTCCATCTCAAAAGAGGATCCCAGATGTCCTGATCTGTGGAGATGAAAAAGGGCTGCGAGAGATTTTACGTTACCTCAGTTGCCTACCAACAGATTCAAAAGGAGTGAAGGACCCCATTTTTAATGGGATCAAAATATTTCAGGATAGATTGGGGGACCTTATATCAAAAGAGCCCCCTCACCGTATGTCTATCCCTAAAAAGCTCGTTAGGAATTACACCATCCCTGATGAAAAGGAAGAGATCCTTAAATTATTGGAAAAAGGGTCAAAGAAGCTGCGATCCAAACCCGATTCTATTGACATTGAAGTTCTCATGGTAAGACCTGAAGGTGTAAGGAAGGAATTTGGAGAAGCCATCAAAAGGTTATTTGAAAGGCTTGGTCTGAGCAAAAGCAAAATACATGTCACCGTTTTGAATGCCTATAAGCCTGGGCTGAGCTGGATGAAAGAAGTCGTTTTAAAAGAGATCGCCCAAGAGGAAGTTGACAAGATCGAGATTGCCTTTAGGGAATTCACAACAAAGGGGTTAGAAGAACCCACCCGTTGGCTCCAGGAAGTCTATCCGATCGTTGAAATCATTTCGAAGAAATTATCGATCCCCAGGGAGAAGATCGAATTCAAGAGGGATTCGAGGATGAAAGAGGTCTATCGGGTTCGTGCGTGGCGACGAAGGAAGGTTATTTATGAAAATCAGTTTTCCCCGAAATGGAACGCACAACCTTATCTCCTTCCTTTCCCACGATCCGGGAAGGTTCATCCGTGTACGGGTTGGGTCAGGATGAAGATGGGCGAAGAAGAGATCGTTAACCAGAGGGTAGAAACATGGACGGAGAGGATATGGGAAATCTATCAGAATGAAATTCTCTCTTTAATTGCCGAGGAGTCTGGCAGAATCCTTTCAAGCAAGAAGCCTTTTTTAAAGGAATCGCTTTTTGAACAACTGCGCTTCGATATCTATTTTGATTATCCGATGGAATTATTAGGAATTGATCAAGAGAGGATCTCCCCCCTGGAAGCCATGCATGAAGATCTCCACTTTGTGACTTTGGATTTGTTCTCTCAATGTATGAAAAAGAAGGGGTTGAAACATCTATCTCCCGGAAGAGTGCTTCCGGTCATCCATCCTGACTTTCGAGGGAAGAATGGGAGGATGAGATTCACACTGGTTCATCAGTCTCCGGGGGCCGTTCACGGGTCTCAGGAGGATCGGGAGGTCAGGACTACTCTCAGAGGAATTTTCTTCAAGGGGTCACGGACAGGGTTTGATCTATCCCTTGAAGGAGGGAAAGAGGGAGAGAGCGATCGGCTGAGAAAAAGAATAGGGTATTTGAAAGATCGCGATTTCAAAATCAAGGAAATTCTCGAAGAGGGTCGAAAGGGTATTCGATTGATTGGGGTCGGCCCTGATTCGTCGAAAGAACCAAAGCCATTTAAAGAGAAAATAAGATCGGCGGCGATCCATATCCCGATGGAGAGACCTATTGGATATGGAGAGGGGATAAAGATCATCCATTCCTTAAAGAACCTCAAAGGCGTTCATGTGGTCGAAGAAGGCAGATCCTTCAGAGGGCTTCCCATCTTCTCCGTAGAAAACACCTATCCCTGTCCAAGTTCTTTCATGTCTCATGCGAAACAGATTCTTATGAGACCCACCTTTTTTATCAATTGCCGGCACCATGCGAATGAAGTCTCGAGCACCAATGCAGGACTGAAATTATCCTATCTCCTTGCGACCCGGCCTCAAATGAGAGAGTTCCTCAAAAAGGCCAATGTCGTGATCAACCCTATAGAGAATGTAGATGGGATGGTTATTTTGGAGGAGATGCTGAAATTGACCCCGACGGATAAACTCCATGGGGGAAGATACAACAGCGCCGGGAGAGAGTACTATGAGGAATACTTCAATCCCGAAACGCCATTTGGAGAGGCCAAAGTCAAGCCCGCCATTTGGAAAAGGTGGCTTCCAGATATCTGTGTTGACGACCATGGATTTCCGTCTCACGAATGGGAACAACCCTTTTCGGGTTATGCTCCCTACCGTTTTCGGGAGTGGTGGATTCCTAGGGCCTTCTTCTACTTTTACCTCCCTCATCTTGAGGAGAGGGGAGGATCTTCTCGAAAGGGGAACTCTGAAGTTCTAAGGAATTGGATTATTAGGGCTATTTCAAAAGAGAAGGAAATCCTAAGATGGAATCAAACCTTTTCGGAAAGGTATTTTGAATATAGACAAAGATGGAGCAGGAGAGATAGTCAATCAAAAGATTTGATTCCGTGCTTTCCTTTACAGAGACGGTTTCGAAAGACAAATTATTCATATCGTTATCCTAAACTGACGACGGTTGATTTCATCACAGAGGTCGCCGACGAGACGGCTCAGGGAAGATTCTTAAAGACCTGTGTCATTGCACATCTCCAGACAAATCTTTCTATTTTAAACCTATTGAGTTCTTTGAATATTTCTGTTAGAAAATTGTATCGATATGAAAATAGACAAGCAAATTTTATGTGGTATCGGCTAAGGCCCTTGAAGTTTAAGTTGTTGAGAAAGGAGGGATAAGGAACTATTTCAGATTGCAGATTGTTGATTGCAGATTGGATTGTTGTAAATTGAAAAAACGGGAAGGAGGGAGATTTATGAGGAAATTATGCCTTGTAATTTTAGTGGGATTACTTGTCATTCCGGGGTTGGTCTTTGCCCAGGCTCCGGTGAAGGGTGGGACCCTCACTTGGGGAAGGGGAGGGGATTCGGTGACACTTGACCTTGCCCAGGCAACGGATGGTGAATCGATCAAAGGCGGGATTCAAGTTTTGGAAAATCTTGTGATATTCAGGAAGGATAGCATGGATGTTGAGCCCCAATTGGCCACGTCTTGGGAGGTTTCGAAGGACGGCCTTGTCTGGACATTCAAATTGAGAAAAGGTGTTAAATTCCATGATGGGACACCGTTCAACGCCAACGCAGTAAAGGTCTCTTTCGATCGTGTGATCGACAAAAACCATCCTTTCCACAAATATGGAACCTGGAGGTATCCGGCTCTGGGGCTTGGCCCGGTCAAAGAGGTGAAGGTGATCGATGAATATACGGTGACTCTGAGAACAGAAAAACCCTATGCACCTCTGGTCGCGAACCTGGCCCTCTGGCTCTGCCCCATCCTTTCACCTGCTGCCATTGAGAAATATAAGGGAGATATTGGACGAAATCCTGTGGGTACGGGACCTTTTAAGTTTGTCAAATGGATAAAGGATGATCAGATCATCGTCGAGCGGAATGATGACTACTGGGGACAGAAATCTCATCTTGACCGAATTATCCTGAAATCGATTCCTGAAGTTTCCGCCCGTTTCATGGCTCTTCAATCAGGAGCGGTTGATATTGCCGATGATCTTGATCCGGATTCTATTGAGATGGCCAAACGCAATCCGAATTTCAAGTTGATTGAGCGTCCCAGCGTCAATGTGGGATACCTCGCGATCAATACGAAAAAGCCCATCCTCAGTAACAAGCTGGTACGCCAGGCTATCAGTCACGCCATCGATAAACAGACGATCATCAATACGATCTTCCGGGGCTTGGCCATTCCCGCCAAAAGCCCATTCGCTCCAAGCATGTGGGGCTACAATTATAAGATCGTTGATTATGATTACAGCGTCCAGAAAGCAAAGGACCTTCTGGCGAAGGCAGGCTATCCCAAGGGATTCGACACTGAGCTCTGGGCCATGCCTGTTTCAAGAGCCTATATGCCCGAACCCGTAAAGACGGCCGAACTAATCCAGGGTTATCTGGCTGCCGTAGGGATTAACGCCAAGATCGTCCGGTATGAATGGGGTGTCTATCTCGATAAGACGGCTAAAGGTGAGCACGATCTATGCATGCTGGGCTGGCTCGGAGGAAATGCTGACCCGGATAATTTCCTTTACGGGCTTCTCCACTCGGACAGTGCAAAGCCACCGGCGGCCAACATTGCTTTCTGGGAGAATTCGGAATTTGGCAAACTGGTCAAAGAAGCTCAGACCATTTTTGGTAAGGAGAAGCGCGCCCCTTACTATTTAAAGGCGCAGGAGATCTTTCACGAAGAGGCGCCCTGGGTTCCTCTCGCCCATTCAACCATTGTGAGAATCTATAATAAGAAATTACATGACGTTCCACTTCGTCCAAACGGATTGAATTCATTCCAGATGATCTGGAAGGAGAAGTAGGACAAATCCCCCCGCCCCCCCTTATGAAAGGGAAGGTGCGAAAAAATCGGAGAACTCCGAAAATAAATTGTTATCTGAAAGGATGAAACCCAGCCATCCTTGAAGGTCAGGGTTGGCCGCTTATTTTTTCACACCTTCAGGGAGTGGAGGGGGGATTAACTTCGGGATGTTCCATTCAGGAAGCGGTGTAAGAAATTATTGACACGGTTTATCTCCAGACGATTATTTCATCTCATCTTTATTCTCATCGGGGTCTCCATCTTAGTCTTTCTGATGTTGCGACTCATTCCCGGAGACCCTGCCCACCTTCTCGTAGGAGAATTAGCCTCACCTCAGGATATAGCCACGATTCGTGAAAAACTCGGCCTCGACAGATCGTATGTCTATCAATATTTCATCTATATCAGTAACCTGTTGAAGGGGGATATGGGGACGTCGATTCGTTCTAATGTTCCGGTGGTACAGGAGATATTCGTTCGCTTCTTAGCTACGGTAGAACTTTCCATTGCAGCGATGCTCATCTCAAGCTTTATCGGTATCCTGGCAGGAGTGATTTCTTCGGTCAGACAGTATTCCATCTTTGACTACTTCTCCATGGTGATGGCCTTGGTGGGGATATCGATGCCGATCTTCTGGTTGGGCTTGATGCTCATGTTTCTCTTTTCCGTTAAATTGGGAATCCTGCCAATGATGGGCCGTTTCACCATGGGTTTGGACTATCATGTCATCAGCGGATTTGTGATGCTCGATAGTCTCCTGAGCGGGGATCTCCAACTCTTCTTTAATTCCGTGAAACATCTCATCCTTCCAGCATTTACCTTGGCTACCATTCCCATGGCGATCATCGCCCGTATGACCCGGTCGAGCATGCTCGAAGTGATGTCGAAAGATTATATACGGACCGCCCGGGCAAAAGGATTGAGCCGCGCCACAGTCATCTTTAGACACGCTCTGAAGAATGCCTTTCTCCCTATCGTCACGGTGATCGGACTAAACTTCGGTCTTCTGCTTGGAGGAGCGGTCTTAACCGAGACCATTTTTTCATGGCCTGGATTGGGACGGTATGTCGTCGATTCCCTTTCAGCCAGAGATTATCCCGCTGTTCAGGGGTGCATTCTTTTCTTTGCTATGATTATGGTCATCGTCAATCTGGTAGTGGATATATTCTACTTCTATCTTGACCCGAGATTGAGGATCAATGGAAAAGGTTGAAGCACTTGTAGAGCTGAAAAAGAATAAGACGGCCATGGCCGGTCTTATCCTGATCTGTTTTCTATTAATCCTTGCTCTGATCGGACCGTGGATCTCGCCGCATCCTCCTCTTGTCCCTGATCCGATCAATCGGCTAAAGGGACCTTCGTGGAGTCATCCCTTCGGGACAGATAGCCTCGGCCGTGACATTCTGAGTCGTGTGATCTATGGGAGCCGGATTTCTATTATTATCGGTTTGATTGCAGTCTCCATCTCTCTCGTGCCCGGCACCATTCTGGGCCTCCTCTCTGGCTTCTATGGAAGAAAAGTGGATGAGCCCATCATGAGAGGGATGGATATCATGCTTGCCTTTCCAGCCATTCTCTTGGCGATCTTTATCACTGCCATTTTAGGGCCTAGCCTATTGAACACGATGATTGCCGTAGGAATTGTCTATATTCCGCATTATGCCAGGATTGTTCGGAGCTCTGTCCTTTCTCTGAAAGAGCAGCTTTTTGTGCAAGCCGTGAGATCTCTGGGTGGAAGCAATTTACGGATCATTTTTCTCCATATCTTCCCTAATACCATCCCACCGATCATTGTCTATGCAACATTAGGAATGGGAACAGCTGTCCTACAAGCAGCAGCGCTTGGGTTTTTAGGGCTTGGGGCTCAACCTCCGACACCGGAGTGGGGTGCGATGTTGAGTGAAGGGAGACAGTATATCCAGAATGCTCCTCATGTGGCTGCCTTCCCTGGGGTGGCCATCTTTACGCTGGTGCTGGGATTCAACCTTTTTGGAGATGGACTAAGGGATATTTTGGATCCGAGCCTAACATAGAAGTAATTATAAATTTCAAATTTCAAAATCCAAATGTCAAATGAATGCCAAATTCCAATTTGGGATTCTGAAACGAGTTTCAGAATGACATTGCTGTCATGCCGAACTTGTTTCGGCATCTCATTTGAGCTTTGGCATTTGACATTCAATACTAGATGACTACTCCACTATTAGACATTAAAGGACTTAAGACCTACTTCTTCACCCGAAAAGGTATAGTCAAGGCGGTAGATGGTGTGGACCTTTCTTTAAATGAAGGTGAAACCCTGGGTCTGGTTGGCGAGTCAGGGTGCGGCAAGACGGTGACTGCCCTTTCCATCATGCGCCTCATTTCAGAGCCCATCGGTCGGATTACAGAAGGTTCGATCAACTTCGAAGGCAAAGACCTCGTAAAAGCAACAGAATCTGAGATGCGAAAGATCCGAGGAAACCGCATCTCCATGATCTTTCAGGAACCCATGACCTCCCTCAACCCTGTTCTGAAAGTGGGGGATCAGATTGCGGAGGCGATTCAACTTCACCAGGAAGTTTCGAAAAAAGAAGCGTGGGATCGTTCTGTCGAGATGCTTCGGTTGGTCGGGATCCCATCACCCGAAGCGAGGGTGAATGAGTATCCCCACCAGATGAGTGGAGGGATGAGACAGCGAGTGATGATCGCCATGGCCCTCTCATGTCACCCAAAACTCATGATTGCAGATGAGCCGACCACTGCCCTCGATGTAACCATCCAGGCTCAAATCCTCGATTTGATTAACCGGGTGAAGGAGCGAGTTGGTTCTGCTATTCTCCTCATCACCCATAACTTAGGAGTGGTGGCTGAGGTAGCTCAGTATGTGGGCGTTATGTATGCAGGCTATATCGTTGAATATGCAGATGTCATCACTCTCTTCAGAGAACCAAGGCACCCTTACACCGTTGGCCTCTTCCAGTCCATCCCGAAAAAGAGAGGGGCCAGGAAAAGGGAGAGGCTTCAGGCGATTCCAGGACTCGTTCCGGACCTTCTGGAATTACCCGGGGGGTGCAAATTTCAGGATCGCTGTTCCCGTGTATTCCAAAGGTGCAGAGAAGAAGCTCCTTTACTATTAAAGTTGAATGGTAGCCATCAAGTGAGATGTTGGCTTTATGAATGAAGAAATTCTAATCGTTCAAAGATTAAAAAAATATTATCCCATCCGGAGAGGGCTCTTCGCTCAGGAACCTGTTCTGGTTAAGGCAGTGGATGGAGTGGATCTTACGATCAGAAGAGGGGAGACCTTAGGGCTGGTCGGTGAGAGCGGATGTGGAAAATCGACCTTGGGCCGGCTGATTCTCAGGCTTGAAGGTCCCAATGAAGGGATGATCCAATTCGAGGGAGAAAACATACTCGACCTCGAGGGGGATCAGCTCCGGCGACTCCGAAGAAATATCCAGATCATCTTTCAGGATCCATATTCATCACTCAATCCGAGAAAGAAGGTCGATTTTATTATCGGCGAACCGTTGGCCATCCACGGTCTGGCGAGAGGGAAAGAGCTGGAGGGGAGGGTCGTTGAATTGATGAAAGTGGTCGGTCTAAGAGCGGAGCAGAGGTTTCTTTATCCTCATCAATTCAGTGGTGGCCAACGCCAGAGAATCGGGATTGCGCGGGCTCTTGCCCTTCAACCTAAGTTGATCATCGCCGATGAGCCTGTCTCCAGTCTCGATGTCTCCATCCAGGCTCAGATTGTCAATCTTCTTCTGGATCTACAGTCAGAGTTCGGTCTCACCTACCTCTTCATTTCCCACGATTTAAATTTGATCGAATATGTCTCGGATTGGGTAGCAGTGATGTATCTGGGCAAGATTGTGGAATGGGCAAAACAGGAAGTGATTTATGAGAATCCAATTCATCCTTATTCAGAGGCTTTATTCTCTGCTGCTCCTGCGGTCGATCCTCTGATGAAACGGCAGCGCATCCTGCTTGAGGGCGATGTCCCCAGTCCCATCAATCCACCCTCAGGATGCCGTTTTCACACCCGATGCCCGCTTCGGATTGATGTCTGTGATCAAGAAGAGCCCGTGTTAACCGAGAGGCCAAACGGTTCAATGGTCGCCTGCCACGTTAGATGAACCCCCTCACCCTCCCCTCTCCCCTGAGGGGAGAGGGATGGGGTGAGGGGTTAATCGATCCATCTCACAAATTTTTCCAGATCCTCTCGGAAGGATTTGAAGCGGTTGATGGGGCTTTCCCAATCGGGGTAACCCAGGGCGATCCCTATCACGACATTCTTATTCTCAGGGATATTGAGGGTATCTTTTATCTCGTCTTCATAAGCGCTGATTAAACCGATCGGGCAGGTTGCCAATCCGAATTCATGAGCAGCAAGTACGAAATACGCTAAAGCAATACCTATATCGACAAAACGGGCCTTTGAAAAAGAATCATCCAAGCAAATAATGATGGCCATTGGAGCCCCGTAGAAATTGCAACTTCCTTCATTGATAAATTGGTCAGATTGCACTCCCATCTCTTTGAAAAAGGGGTTCATGGCTTCCAAAGTCTTGGCTCCTCTCTTACCAATCGTTTTGGGCAGGGGCTTTACGGCATCAGGGCCGCAGGAGATCTTCTTTTCCCGATAGGCCTTGATCAGCCTTCTGCTCAGCCTCTCCCGCTCTTCACCTGCGACAACAATGAATTCCCAGGGCTGGAGATTAATGGCAGAAGGAGCATGTAGGGCTAGGTTCAAGACTTCCTCAATTCTTTCCTTTGAAACGGGGTCTGGCTTAAAGGCGCGGATGCTTTTTCTTTCCTGGATCGCTTTGATCAAGTCCACAGAAGACTCCTTCCACTAAAAGAATAGATACTTGACATTAAATGAAGTGATCGTTATTTTCAAGGTAAAAATACCCCTCCGTTCCCCTTTGCCAAAGGGGATTACTTTTCTCCTCCCTTTCCTAAAGGGAGGCAGGGAGGGATTACATGAAGGAGGGTTCTTAAAAATGATTCGAGGAAAATTGTGGTTTCGATGTGCGGCGATGCATGATCCCGTCACTCCTATTGTTGTCCAGCCCGCCCTAATTGGATGGGAGGCAAAACAAAGGAAGGTTGAGCTCCTGATCGAGAGGGCCTTCAGTGGAGACGAACT
>Ga0105107_10003499_pt1 | contig 10454 bp, 11 predicted proteins | sample PPLLaktember2015_6_FD_79335 | JGI IMG/M metagenome (GOLD analysis project Ga0105107, IMG submission 79335) | Freshwater sediment microbial communities from Prairie Pothole Lake near Jamestown, North Dakota, USA - PPLs Lake P8 Core (1) Depth... | ecosystem: Environmental > Aquatic > Freshwater >...
CTGATAACCTGATTGATCCTTTTAATTATGGAAATTTTAAATATGAGGTTTTTAATATTGCTGACAACAAGTTGATCTATTCAAGGGGTTTCTGCACTCTGTTTCAGGAATGGCAGACAACCGCAGAGGCCAAAACAATTGACCGCAGTTTTTATGAAGTTGCAACCATGCCCTACCCCAGAAACAAGATCCGCTTTGTCCTGAGCCTGAGAGAACGGAACGGCAGCTTTACCAAGCTTTATGAATCGTTGATAGATCCGGAGGACTATTATATTAAAAGAGAAAAACCTGTAAATGCTGTCGTTACGAAAATCTACGGAACAGGTGATCCGAAAAAATCCGTTGATCTTGCATTTATAGCTGAGGGTTATAAAAAAGATGAAATGGATAAGTTCAGGGAGGATGTAAGAAAAATGGCAGATATACTTTTTGCAGAAGATCCATTCAGCGATTACAGGGATAAGATAAATATATGGGCAGTTGAAGCTGTATCATCAGATTCCGGAACAGATATTCCGGGAGAAAGAATTTACCTTAATACAGCTTTGAATTCCAGCTTTTACACATTCGGCACTGACAGGTATCTTACTACCCAGGATATTAAATCGGTAAACGACTACGCGGCACTTGCACCCCATGATAACATCATAGTTCTTATTAACAGTAATAAATACGGAGGCGGTGGAGTATATAATTACTATAGCGGCACTACAGCAGGTCATCCTCTGTCACAAAAGGTCTTTATACATGAATTCGGACACGGTTTCGCAGGTCTGGCTGATGAATATTATTCATCTGACGTTGCTTATGATGAGTTTTATCCTTTGAATGTTGAACCATGGGAGCCAAATATAACCACAATGGTGAATTTTGACTCAAAATGGAAGAAGAATATAGCCAGTGAGACTCCGGTTCCTACTCCTGCAGAGGAAAAATACAATAATGTGACCGGACTGTTTGAAGGAGGCGGGTATTCGGCAAAAGGAATATTCCGTCCTGAAATGGATTGCCGTATGAAATCCAACGGGTCAAAAGGCTATTGTTCTGTATGCCGCGAGGCACTAAAGAAGATGATTGAATTCTATATAGAATAATAGTAGGGGCGTTGCACGCAACTCCCCTATAACGAAACGCCCCTGCCATCTATTTATAAGTTTTCCTGTCAATCAGGTAGAAAATTACCAGAGCGAGTCCTCCAAAAATGAAAATCATTGAGAAGTAGCCCGCTTCCTCAGATGGGAAAACAGCTGCCGATTCCAGAATTGCCCCGGCTATGATCCCCAGTCCTATTCCGGTCAGGAGCATCCCGAGTTTAAGAGTGAATTTACCCCAGCTTATACTTTTTAGTCCTTCCTTACCTGTATTGAAAAGGCTGGCTTCTGCCCCTTTTTCTATTAATGCAAGACGTTCCTTGTTCCGGGTTGTATAATGTACATACATTATCCCGAAGATTGTCGCAAATAAAGCAATAAATCCAATTAATGTTTCCATGATTTTTTGTTTTTGTTAAATTTCAATTTTACCCTTTAGACACAGGAAAATAACCCCTGGTTACAAAAAACATGAAGAATTTTTCAAGAATACCGTAACCAATCCATAATTTTGTGCGTCAAAGAAGCTGAATGGATTACAGGAAAGATACATATTATATAGAACAGGTTCTGGAAGGAAAGATCAATGCTTTTTCATATCTTGTTGACAGGCATAAAGATAAAGCCTACAACCTGGCTTTCAGAATCTGCGGAAACCGTGAAGAAGCTGAGGAAATAGCTCAGGATGCATTTATTAAGGCCTACAGGTCACTCGGGAATTTCAGAAATAAAAGCAGTTTCTCAACCTGGCTGTTCCGGATAGTATATAATACTTCAATATCGCTTGTACGAAGCAGGAAGAAAGGGGTGCTGGCAATTGAGGAGTTTCCGGCTGATGCCGTTGATTTCCTTGGCATAAACCGAAACGAGGAAGAGGCCGCTGAAGATTACAGGAATTCTTTGATTAGCTTTGCACTGCAAAAGATATCTGAAGACGACAGGGGCCTCATTACGCTTTTTTATTATGATGACCTGGATACTGAAGAGATCTCAAAAATTACAGGCATCAATAAGTCGGGCATTAAAGTAAAGTTATTCAGGGCAAGGAAGAAGATGGCTGATATTATTGCAAAAGTTGAACAGAAAAATGTTTTTTACCATGAATGAAAAAGAACAATACGAAGAAGATCTCCTGAGGAAATATATAAATCCTGAAAGGATTGAGAAGGCTCCTGAAGGTTTTACTTCAAAAACTCTGGCAAGGATTCAGATCGAAGCTCAGTCAACGGGGTTGAAAAAAGGTTTTTTCCTGAAAAACCGGTTACCACTGATTTCAGCTGCCATCACAGCCGGATTTATCATAATTGCCATCCTTATCCCCTCCGGTAACGGAGGTTCAGTAAGTTCAGGAGTGTGGCAATATATCCGGAATATAGAGATAACTCTGCCCCAGATAAATAACGATTATCTTAATAATTTTAGTTTACCCGGATGGGTTTCATATGCAGTAACTGCATTATTTCTGCTGGTTGTTTTCGACAGGGCACTCTTCGTGTTTTTCCGTAAAGAGAATAACCCCTGATTACAAGAGGGACCTTAGAAAATTTTTACCACGGAGTTATTCGGAGTTTTGAACGGAGTTGCACGGAGTATTTGAACAGTGAAACTCAGTGGAAACTCTGTGAAACTCCGTGGTTAAGAAAGAAGCAATAAATCGAAAAGGATTACTTCGTCACCACCGGCTGGCGGGGGTGGTAAATGTTACTGACTTTGTACTTTGGAATTGAGCCCTTTTGCATTCAGGGAACTGCTCATGACCTTCAGCACCTCCATAATACCTGACTTTATTTCACAGCTTCCTTTCAGATGGACAATCAGTGCGCACTGCTCTGCCTGAACAGAATCATGGCCGCATATTTCCACCAGCGATTTAATAACATGATCGAAGGTATTGATCTCGTCATTATATAGGATAAGTGTATACTTTTCCCCTTCGCTGCTTTGTTTTTTGCTTTTGCGTAATGTTTTTTCCTTCATTTCTATTTCTCAAAAAGTTCCATCGCTGTTTCAACCGGTATCTCTTTGTTCCCCAGATATGCAACAACCTTCGATTCCCTGTAACCGTTGCGTTTTAAAAGGTCAGCATACTCAGAAGCACTATCAAAAGTAATAAATTTTCCAATCAGATATACATTGAACCCATCGTCTGTTGATAATATTTCAAATCCACGGTTACCTGCCAGCTTTTTATATGAGGCAGCAACTTCATCACTGACGGGCTTTTCGGATCTGGATATTTCAACCCTGAAATTCAGGATTAAGGGAGCTGTTTCTCCGGTTTTCAGGGCCATGGCAATTATTATGAGTGGTTCCTTACCCCATTCTTCCTCAAGAAGTGCAGCTCTGTCAATTGAGACTGCTTTTCCATCCAGCACAGCAGTAATGAAAGAATCTTTGAATCCCATCTGCTTTACTGTAAGCAATGCCCGGCTTGCATCATCCATCTTCCTGAACATCCCGACAAAATATCTTGTAGCTTCTGTTCCTGATACCCTGAAGCCTGTAACAGGATAGATTCCTTGAAAGAAAGAGGGATCAAGCGGTTTTGAAAAAACTCCCATCTGGATCCGGTAAATTAATCCTGCAGGTAATTCCGGATCAATCGATATTCTATGCTTACCTGTCAAAGCCGGATTTTTCTCAACGTCAAATAATGAATATATCTCCTTGTCCGCAGTTATTTGAGAAGGTGCAGGCGCGGGGATAACAACTTCCTTACCCGCTGCATTCTGAGCTCCTGAATTGCTAAATTTATCATCTGCAATCTTCTGGTATTCGGCTGCAAGCAATTCCATTTCAGATATTCTTAGTTTCGCCGCATCCTTCTGTGAAGGAGGTAATCTGTCATATTCTTTCTTATATACGGCAACCAGTGCATTCATTGAATCCGCTTTAACCTGGTATTTCATTGCTTCAGATAATACAATTTCGTATTCCAGCGGGACATCAGTCTTTTGCGGAACTGGTTTCGCAGCTGCCTGTGAAACAGTCTTTGGTTCCGTATTTTTCTGACTGGCCGGAACCACAATAGCAGCTGTATTGCCTGAAGCTGTCTCCTTTCCGGATCCTGAATCTTTTAGCCGCCCTTTACCCTGGTTACACTCCTGAATATAAGTATCAATCCCATAACTCCGTGCTATCTTCCTTCCGGCTTTATTCTCAAAATATTTATAAGATTCAATTGCATCAGGGAATCTTCCCGTCATCTGTTGCGACCTGCCAAGGTAGAACCAGGCATCATCAGGTATGCTTTTAATATCCAGGGAACCATTAATCGCATCCTCAAGAAAACCAGATGCATCATTTGGGTTCCTGCTCATCTTTACCAGGCAAACACCTGAATAATATTTATATAAAGGATCTTTTGAATAATTCTGAAGCAAAACACTGAATTCCCTGAAAGCGGTTTCATAATCTGCCTTAACGTAAGCATCCATGGCAGCCTGCCGCGAAGGTTTATTTATTTCACCCTGGGAAAACAAATCGATGCCTGACAGATGTGCAGATAATATTATCAAAAAACAGATAATATAATGTTTTTTTTTAATTTCCATCCCAGCTACCCTTTCTATATTTATCTAAATATCAATTTATTACTTAATATAATTCTATCGCTCAAAAGACAGATTATGTTGATAATAATTGTTCTGATTTTATCATAAACCGGTTCAAACTTCGTAAATTTACCCCTAATTACAAAATTAACAATAAAATGATACAGCTAAAGGAGGGAATGAAAGCCCCGTTATTCGAAGGCACTGACCAGGATGGAAAGACAATAAGGTTAGGCGACTATACTGGGAAAAAGGTAGTATTGTATTTTTATCCCAAGGATAATACTACGGGATGTACTGCAGAAGCATGCAATCTGCGCGACAATAATGAACTGCTGGCGAAAGAGGGATTTACGGTAATTGGAGTCAGCATTGACAGCGAGAAATCACATAAGGGATTTGCATCAAAGTATTCACTTCCTTTTCCACTTATTGCTGATACTTCAAAAAAAATAGTGAACGATTATGGAGTTTACGGGGAAAAGAAAATGTATGGTAAAAGTTATTTCGGGATTTTAAGAACAACATTTGTTATCGACGAAAATGGCATAATTGAAAAAATTATCCCGAAAGTTGACACTCAGAATCATACAGAACAGATATTTAAATTGTATCAATAATAAAACCAGTAATATGAGCAACGACAGAAAAGAGATTAACAAGGAAAAGCTAAAAGCGCTTGAGGTAACTTTGGGCAAAATTGAAAAGGATTTTGGAAAAGGAACAATAATGAAGCTTGGCGATCATGCTGCCATCGAAAATATACAGGTTATATCAACAGGTTCAATCGGACTTGATGCCGCCCTTGGAATAGGAGGATTCCCGAGAGGACGCGTCATTGAGATATATGGACCTGAAGCATCAGGAAAAACCACCCTGGCAATTCATGCCATTGCAGAAGCGCAGAAAAACGGAGGCATAGCTGCCATAATCGATGCAGAACACACCTTCGACAGGAATTATGCCGAAAAACTTGGTGTTGATGTTGAAAACCTTCTGATCTCCCAGCCTGACAATGGAGAACAGGCACTTGAAATAACTGATAATCTTATACGTTCAGGTGCTCTCGATATTGTCGTTATTGACTCTGTTGCCGCACTTACTCCCAAGGCTGAAATTGAGGGAGAGATGGGGGATTCAAAAATGGGCCTCCAGGCAAGGTTAATGTCGCAGGCTTTACGTAAGTTGACTGCAAATATCAGTAAAACAAATACTTCATGCGTATTCATTAACCAGCTCAGGGAAAAGATCGGTGTGATGTTTGGCAATCCCGAAACTACTACCGGAGGTAACGCTCTGAAATTCTATGCCTCGGTTAGGGTTGATATCCGTAAAACAAACCAGATCAAAGAGGGTGAGGAGATAATCGGAAACCGTACCCGGGCAAAAATTGTAAAGAACAAACTTGCTCCACCTTTCAGAAAAGCTGATTTTGATATCCTTTACGGAGAAGGAATTTCCCAGCTCGGTGAAATTGTCGACCTTGGCGTTGACTTTAATATTATTAAGAAAAGCGGTTCCTGGTTCAGTTATGGTGATACAAAACTGGGGCAGGGAAGAGACGCTGTAAAACAGATATTAAAAGATAACCCTGAATTATATGATGAATTAAAAGCTAAAATTGCAGAAGCTCTTAAAAAGTAATAATCCATTTTATAAAATCTGATATGAAAAGATCTCTCTGTCTGTCGATGATCACCATCATCCTCATCGGTGTATCCTGTAAACAAAAAACCCCTGTTGTCACAGAGCCTGTACAGGTTTTTAATACTCAGCTTACTGAAGAAGACAAGGCCGGCGGGGTTATGACACCTGAAATAATGTGGAAATTCGGGCGGTTGGGATCATTTACCCTCTCTCCTGACGGATCAGCTGTTTTATATACGGTAACCCGGACAGACCTTATGAGTGAGTCAAGGAAAACAAATATTTTTAAAATACCGGTTGAAGGAGGCGATCCCGTACAGATTACTGCAGATGAGGGAAGCTCACCTCAATGGTTTGAAAATGGTAAAAAAATCGCATTTGTCAGAGGAGGAGATCTTATGACGATGAATCCCGACGGAACAGACCAGAAGAAAGTGACAGGCATATCAGAATTTGAAATATTCAATATCTCTCCTGATGGAAAGAATATTTATTTTACCAGGAGAGTAAAGCTGGACCAGACAGCAAATGAAAAACACAACCTGCCAAATGCTAAGGTCAGGATTATTGATGACCTGATGTACAGGCACTGGAATACATGGAGCGATTATTCATACAGCCATATTTTTGTTGCATCATTCAATGGTTCAGAGGTATCAGGGGAAAAAGATATTATGAAGGATCAGAAATTTGAATCGCCTTTATCTCCCTATTTTGATGAGACAGAAATATCCTGGAGCCCCGACGGGAAATATATTGCATACACATCCAAGAGATTAAGGGGAAAAGAGGATGCTAAAAGCACTAATTCTGATATTTATCTCTATGATATCTCATCAGGAAAAGAGGTGAATATCTCTGAAAACAATCGCGGATATGACAGGTTTCCTGTTTTCTCACCCGATGGTTCAAAAATTGCCTTCCAGAGCATGGAAAGAGATGGGTACGAGGCTGACCTTGACAGATTATTTGTTTATGATATAAAAGCCGGAACCAGTACCTGGATAACAAAAGGATGGAATTTCGATGTTGCAGGTATAAACTGGATGGATAATCAGACAATGTATTTCACCTGTGCACATCTTGGGACAACAAAGATCTTCAGGACAGACCTCTCCGGGAAAGAGGTTATTAAACTGACCGAAGGTGTATTTGACATTGGCCCGATAACTCTGAAATCCGGTGTACTGATTGCACAGCAATATTCAATGTCAATGGCACCTGAAATCTCAAAGGTAAATCCTTCCTCCGGAGAGGTAACACAATTAAGCTTCATCAACAAGGATATCTATGAATCAGTCAGGATGGGCAAAACCACTGAAAAGTATATCAAAACTAAAGATAACCAGGACCTTCAAATGTGGATAATTTATCCTCCTGATTTTGATCCCTCAAAAAAATATCCGGCACTGCTTTTCTGCGAAGGCGGCCCGCAGAGCGCACTTACCCAGTTCTGGTCATACAGATGGAACTTCCAGATGATGGCAGCAAAAGGATATGTTATTTTTGCTCCTAACCGGCGGGGAGTTGGCGGATTCGGACAGGCCTGGAAAGAACAGATCTCTGGTGATTATGGAGGTGCCAACATGCAGGATTACCTTGATGCCACTGACGCAATGGCAAATGAGCCATATGTCGATGCTGCAAGTATAGAAGCAGTAGGTGCGAGCTATGGCGGTTACTCAGTCTTCTATCTGGCAGGAATCCACGGAGGAAGATTTAAGGTATTCATTTCGCATTGCGGAATATTCAACTTCGTCAGTGAATATGGATCTACAGAAGAGATGTGGTTCGTCAATAAAGATTATGAAGGACCATACTGGGATAATCCAAAAAGCTACAGATTTTCACCCCATCTCCGTGTCGCTGACTGGGATACTCCTATCATGATAATAACAGGGGCAAACGATTTCCGGATTCCTTATACCCAGAGTCTCGAAGCATTCCAGGGTGCCCAGCTGAATAACATTCCAAGCCGGCTGCTTTTCTTTGAAAATGAGTCACACTGGGTCCTCAAACCACAGAATGCAGTTATCTGGCAGAGGGAGTTCTTCGAGTGGTTAGATACATATCTGAAATAATAACCCCAACACCTTCTCCACCTTCTCTTCCATCTGCAGCTCCCCGTCGATCCAGTGGATCTTTATCCCCTTCCTTTCCATGCCGCGGAACCAGGTCATTTGTCTTTTTGCAAACTGGTGGATAGCTGTTTCGAGCTTACTGAACATCTCACTATATGAAAGCCTTCTGGTAATGAAAAGAGTAATATACTTGTATTCAAGCCCGTAGTATATAAGTGTTTCAGGTTCAATACCCTGCTTCAGTAATTGCCTGACTTCATCTTCCATTCCCTCTTCAAAACGCTGTTTCAACCTTTCACTGATTCTTTCCCTCCTTCTTTCACGGCTGAATGCCATGCCTGCAATAAGAGGCTTTGTCAGCGGAAATTGATTCTGTTTCTCATTCACTGAACCATTATATCGTTCTATCTCTATTGCCCTTATTGCCCTCTTCTTTGTGTCAATATCAGTCTTATTGTGAAGCTTTTTAAGGGAAGAGAGAATTTCAATAAGTTCTTCAATAGATTTACCTTCAAGAGAGGTCCTCAATAAGGGATCAGGCGGTACTTCATTCATCCTGTAACCCGATACAATGGCATCAATATACATACCTGATCCACCGCAGACAACAGGAAATTTATTCCTCAATCTCAGGTCATTCAGAACGTTTACGAAATCGCGCTGATACTCAAATACATTGTATTTATACCCCGGATCAGCAATATCAATCAGATGGCAGGGTATTTTTTCCCCTCCGGTTATGTAATCGCCATAGTCCTTACCAGTCCCCAGATTCATTTGCCTGTAAACCTGACGCGAATCAGCGCTGATTATTTCCCCGTCGATCTTAAAGGCAACAGCAGCAGCCAGTGATGTTTTACCGGAAGCAGTAGGTCCTGTTATAACCAGTAAATCATAATTAATTGACTTTCCGCTCATCTTTTCATTGATATTATCAGGAAAAGTATATTACCATAAAATTAATTAATTTTGCGGCTCTAAACCTGGTTAAAAATGGATTTTAAATTTCTGGCTGACAGCATTAGAAACATCATTGTTGATCCCATAAAAGCCTGGGAGACAATTCATTCAGAAGACAGAAAAATCAAATACTTAAAAATAAATTTAATACTTCCGCTTGTTGTACTTGCCGCAGTTTCTGCTTTCCTCGGATCATATTATTTTATAAACACCGGATTGACTAATCTTTATTCCGTACTGGCTGGTATTAAGTATCTCATTCTTTACTACCTGGTTATTTATTGTACAGCCTTGATAATTACAGAGATAGCGAAGGTTATGAGCCTGGGAATGGATTTAAATCTCTCCCTTAAATTGGTTGCTTATTCCTCAATCCCATTTCTTATTTGCCAGATTCTGAGCCGGGTCTTCGAGTCTTTCATCTTTATTAATGTTCTGGCGCTTTACGGACTCTATGTTTTCTGGGTTGGTATGGAAGAGATGATAGATCCCGCAGAGCATAAAAAGATACCTTTTCTGATTGCGGCAGCAGTGACTTTCATTGCATTGTTCTATTCTGCAGACTGGATTTTATCTGCCATAATTGATAAATTATATTTTGCATTCTTTGCATAAGAAGAACATGAGGAAGTCTTCAGACATTATCATAAGAAATAAAAAGGCTTCTCACGATTATGAGTTCCTTGAGAAATATATTGCTGGCATAAAGCTGACAGGAACCGAAATAAAATCTATCAGGGCAGGGAAAGCAACACTTACTGATTCCTTTTGTGTTTTCAGAGATGCAGAACTCTACATCAAGGGAATGCATATTGCAGAATACTGGTGGGGGAACCTTAATAATCATGATCCTTTAAGAGAACGCAAGCTTTTGCTGAAAGCCAGGGAACTGAAAAAGATAGAGAGGAAGGTTAAGGAGGCAGGTCTGACAATAATAGTAATTAAGGTATTTATTAATGAAAGGGGCCTTGCAAAAGCCGAGATCGCTGTATCGAAGGGTAAAAAGGAATATGACAAGCGCGAAACCCTTAAACGCAAAGATTCCGAACGAGAACTCGACCGGATCAGAAAACGATAATCAGAAGTTGGGACTGAGCAGGTACCTTGAGTAAAACTGAACA
>Ga0105107_10003500_pt1 | contig 10454 bp, 11 predicted proteins | sample PPLLaktember2015_6_FD_79335 | JGI IMG/M metagenome (GOLD analysis project Ga0105107, IMG submission 79335) | Freshwater sediment microbial communities from Prairie Pothole Lake near Jamestown, North Dakota, USA - PPLs Lake P8 Core (1) Depth... | ecosystem: Environmental > Aquatic > Freshwater >...
GATCGGTGTCTGTAGGTATATTTGCAAAACACCGCACTGCCCCGCCGTGCCTCGGAGAGGCCCTGAGGCGGGGGATCCTCCTGAAATTGCATGGTTTAATGATTTTCATGGCTTGGGTGCGAACACTCTGTTCATGCCTGTTTCTCCTAAGCCGAAAAGTCTGTCCTTTTAAAGTTCTGGTCTCATGGAGAGCCGCCATTGCAGCCGGCAAGCCTGCCCTCACCACCGGTAACGGGCTGTCCGGGGGTTGCATTTTCCGGTCGGTCCGTTTCCCGGTTATCATGATATGCCCTGATTGCTTCAATAAATTCCGGGCCATACTTTTCCAGTTTATGGTCTCCTACTCCCACAATATTCCGGAAACTTCCGTTATCCCGGGGCTGCTCCCGGGCCATCTCCCGCAGGCTCCTGTCATGGAAGATGACGTACGGGGGGACATTTTCCCGGTCTGCAATGGATTTCCGGAGATTTTTCAGCAGTAAAAATAATTTCCCGTCACAGGGTATCGTCTCATCGCTTTTCCCGGGGGCTGACTTCTGTCCCTTGTGTTCAGGGACCGAGAGCATCACACGGGTCTGCCCGTTCAGCACGGTCATGCTCTTCCGGGAAAGACAGATGACCGGATAGATATCCCCCTCACGTGAAAGGTAATCCTGCCGGATGAGTTCATGTATCCAGGTCCTGAACTGCTGTTTACTATGAGGCCTGCCTGAATTGTAGGAAGGGAGCGTATCGAGCTGGTAACTCCTGATCTTTGCACTTTTCGAGCCGGTCAGGACATCGGTGATAAGTTCAACCCCGAAATGCGAGGGCAACTGCCTGATACATTCGATGATCGTCCGTGCGGCATCAGTAGCATCGGTCAGCTCCCGGGGGTTGTCGCAGTTATCACACGACCCGCAGTTCGTTTCGGGATACTCCTCTCCAAAATACCTGAGCAGGTATCTTCTCCGGCAGGTCGTGGACTCACAGTACTCGGTCATATCCTGCAGCTTGCGGACCGCCAGCAGGGTATGTCGTTCGCCGGACCTGTCGCTTTCCAAGAGAGCCCTTACTCTGGCGACATCCGCACGACTGTAGAAAAGGATGCATTCCCCGGGCAGGCCGTCACGCCCGGCACGACCGGTCTCCTGGTAATAGGACTCAATACTCTTGGGTATGTCGTAATGGATGACATACCGTATATCCGGTTTGTCGATACCCATCCCGAAGGCGACCGTTGCGCAGATTATGTTCACATTGTCATGGATAAAATCGTCCTGGACCTTCTCTCTCACCGGTTTTGAGAGCCCGGCATGGTAGGCAAGGGCGTGATACCCCCGTTTGCGGAGATCTTCTGCCAGCTCTTCTGTCTCTTTCTTGCTCAGGCAATACACGATCCCGGAATCATTCCGGTGCTGCCCGGCAATGCCCGCCAGAGTCACCAGGGAATTTTTCTTCGGTATAACCCGGTACTGGAGGTTATGGCGGTTGAAGCTGCCGATAAATTCCCGTAAGCCTGAAAGGCCCAGCTGCTGGCGGATATCATGCCGTACCTGGGGAATGGCAGTGGCAGTCAATGCGATCAAGGGAGTGTCAGGGAACTGTTTTTTCAGGACTGCCAGCTGGCGGTACTCGGGGCGGAAGTCATGGCCCCATTCCGATATGCAGTGTGCTTCATCGATGGCCACCAGGCGGACCCGGGAGCCCCTGAGCGAATCCAGGAAATGTGGCTGCAGGCACCGTTCCGGGGAGATGAAAAGAAGCCGCAGGGTATTGTTTTTCAGGTCATTTTCGATCGCTCCCCGTTCCCGGTACTGCATCGCACTGGTGTAGGCCGCGGCAGGAATTCCCCGTGCATTGAGGTCATCCACCTGGTCTTTCATCAGGGAGATCAGGGGGGAGATCACCAGCGTCAGGTCGCCGAACCAGAGGGCGGGCAGCTGGTAACAGAGCGATTTTCCCCCGCCCGTTGCCATGACCGCAAGGACATCGTTTCCTTCGATGACTGATGCGATGATCTCCTTCTGGTGGGGTAAAAAAGAGCTGTAGCCCCAGTATTTTTTTAACAGGTCATCGATTGAATCCATGCAAAGCTTCCCGGGATATACTGTACCTGTGACGGGAGACTATTTATCGGGTTTCTCAATGAATTCCTTTTTTTGCAGTGTTGAAACGGGCATGAACGGGAGTTCGTACCCGAACCATGAAAAATTGTGAAGGTATGACTGGCATCCGTAACAGCTCCCGGGAGGCCAGGGGCGGAGTTTTTGAGGTAATTGAAGCGCCGCGGGGGTGTCCCTTTTTGGTGCGGCGCAGATCATCGCATTATCGGGATTGGCACTTCCCGGTAGTACTGGAATTGTAAAATTTTCAGGGGAAATCATAATGTATAACGTTCCGGGGGGCTTTGCCCCCCGCAATGATATCCATGGAAACCCGTGGCAATCTGAATATCCGTTACTCACGGGGTTTCACCAGAGCAGGCACCGATTATGGCAGGTCGCAGGACTTCCGGGTCCACCGCGTGATATGCGGTGCCGGTAAACCTGGACGGGAGAATATCGCCAACCTGGACAAGCTCCCCGTTACCGGGGCAATGCTCTATGGTATTCCCCTGTTGATCAAAGGTGGGACGGGAGCGCCGGCCAGAGTTTTCGCCATCCTCTCCTGACCTTTTTTCCATCGCGGTGCTTTTCAGGGAGCCGGGTCATTTTCCCGACAAGATCCGTGCCCGGAGGATTGGGGAACCGTTTCTCTTTTTTCAGCCAATGGTGTAATCATTACTATTCCATTTGAATCCCGATAACAGAGTGGAGGTTGTGCGGGAAAATCGGAAAAGAAAAAATGTTGATCGCTGAGCGGAACTTACGGGCCGCGGGGAACCGGTTGCCGCTTTCCCCGCCGGAGAGATGCTCCAATCCCGCATATACAGAGCAGGGTAAAGAGCATGAAGGCGTAGTGGAGGCTGGCTTCGAACTGCGGGTAGTACTCCGGAGTGATCTCAACCCGGCCGATCAGGAGGGCAAAGAGCATCATCGCCACGCCCATCGAAAGCATCTGGCCCAGGAGACGCATGGTCCCGTTCATGCCGGATGCAACCCCATAATAACGTCGTTCAACCGAACTCATGATCGCGTTTGTGTTCGGCGAGGAAAACATCCCGAGGCCGGCACCGAGCACAACAAGGCAGACAACCAGGTACCACACCGGGGTCGATTCAGCCAGGAAAACCAGCAGGAAAAGGCCGGTGGCGCTCAATGCCATTCCTGCCGACGCGACGATCTGGGGATCAACCCTGTCGGACAGCCGCCCGGCTACCGGTGAGACGAGCGCCATCACCGCCGGCTGGACGATCAGGATCAGCCCTGCCTGTTCCGGCGAGAAGCCTTTGGTATACTGGAGGTCGAGGCTCAAAAGAAAGGTTACGGCAAAGGTTGCACTGTAGCTGATGAGGGCGGCAAGATTTGAGAAGGCGAAGACCCGGTTTTTCGTCAGGAGACGCATATCGAGGACCGGCATGGGAACCCTCATTTCGTACAGGGCAAAGAGGATGCCGATAAGACATCCCGCAGCGATAAGGACTATGCCCGTGACGGACGGGACACGGGAAAACCCGTACATTATGCAGACAAGGGCACCTGCGTAGATGACCGAGCCGGGAAGATCGAAACGCTCACCTTCGCACTCCTTCCATTCCCCATCCAGCTTCCACAGGATGAGCAGGCGGGCGATAATCCCGATAGGCACGTTGACAAAGAATATGCTCCGCCAGCCAAGGTTCTCTGTGAGAACACCCCCTAAAAACGGCCCGACTGTGAGCCCGAAATACACGGCGGTTATGTAGATCCCGAGGGCCTTTCCCCGCTCTCCCGGGGGAAACACGGAGGTAAGGATAGCGATGCTCGTCCCGAAGATCATGGCCCCGCCGATCCCCTGGATGATCCGGACTACGATGAGCATGTTGGTGGAGGGGACCATGGTCATGACAAGGGATGCAAGGGAGAAGAGTGCGATACCGTACAGGAAGATACGTTTCCTGCCGTAAATATCGGCAATCTTACCGAGGGGTACTAAAAAGAGGGCGGCGGCAAGGAGGTACGCGGTCGCAATCCAAGACAGCGCGATGGCGTCCATGTGGAATTCCGCCCCCATCGCCGGCAGGGCGATATTAACCGCCGAACCGTCAAACGGGGTAATAAACCCGGCAAGGATGGCAATGAACAATACGATATGTTTAGCGGCCGGGCTGACCGGGACAGGAGGTACATGGCAGATGGCCGGCACATCTGCGATCGTTTCAGGCGCCGGGTTGGGGGTTTCCACGGGGATCACTCAGGTATTGTATGCATTCTGGTACATTTCGGCTGATACGGTAATAGTAGACTATGACCGGCCATTCACCATAAAGGTATAAGAAATTCCCAAATCCTGCATACCTTTTTCGAATTTCCCGATGAGGACTCTCCTGCAGGTCTCCAGATTACAAATGAGAGTCCGGGGCTGCTGCCTGTACCTTTCACATACCGGGAAAGTCCCGCTGGGCATGTGTCCGGAAAACGGGGAATTGCCGTTGCCGGTGTATCAATTCAGGGATAGTTATGGCGATTTCTTTGAATCGCGGACGAAAGGTAAAATCGGTTATTGCACCGGGACCGCGAACACCTTTTCCTGGTACCCTCAGAGAGGCTTCGCACGATCCTGCCACAACCGGACCTGCTCCGGAAACGTTGTTTCATATTTTGTTACAAAATCTGATTTTACGAAAAACCTTTAATAAAATTTCCGGAATAATGACCTGACGGAGGAGGGAACCGGCATACACGATCCCTGGAGCATGCTGTTCCCTTTCCCCGATGGACCATGAAGGTGGTCCCCGGAGGACAATCCTCTGCAGGACAGGGAAATGAATTCCCGCAGATCATGCAATAAAAAAGAGGTGAAATAATATGGCACGATGGTACTACAAGTCAATCTTTGATGAGCTGGACGACCTGAGAAATTACATGGACTCGCTGTTCAGCCAGGTATATGAACCGGGCCCGGCAGCACTGTTACCGGCTGCCGGAGAATCAACCACAAAAATGCTGCCGGCACAGCAGCCCGCCCGGCTGGGCGTCGACGTGGTCCAGCGTGGGGATGAGGTGGTTGTCTCCGCAGATCTTGCACCCGGCGTCACCAAAAAAGATGTCACGCTTGACCTGGTCAACCCGAGGGCGCTTGAAATTTCCTGGGAACGGAAGGAAGAAAAGAAGGAGGAGAAGGAGGGGTATTTCATGCGTGAACGCAGGTTTGGTTCCATGACAAGGATCATTCCCCTCCCCGTGGCAGTCACCGAAGATAACGCAACGGCGACGGTAAAAAACAATGTGCTCGAGGTCAAGCTGAAGAAGACAACAAAAGAACCGAAGGGAAAAATTCTCATTGAGTAAACGGCGGGTATACCAGGGGCACTTGCGAACAGGCAGGATGCAGAGATACCCTTGGGTATAATTTAAATGCGGAAGGTTATGGTCCCGCGATCAATTCCCAGAACCTGCCACATAGTCACCGGATCAGGCGCTCGTGCCATCATAAGCCAGCCCTTGCCACGAAAGGTGTAGGGATAATCCTTGGGAAGTACGCTTCAGTGAAGTAAAGTTCCCCGGGAGAATACGGAGTCAATGAAGATACTCATCGGACGGAACCGGAACATCCGGCGTTAGAGTGCTCAGACCCGATCCCCCCGGTTCCAAACCCACGCGATATCAAAACGGAAGACAACCGGTTTGAGGCTGCTCCTCTGACAGGCCGGGTTCTCCTGGGCAGTCTCATCATTCCCGCATCCGGATGAAAAGGAATCCAGTTACCAAAACAGACAAGGAATAAAATATCCCGAAACCTTGGGCCTGCCTGGGCGTTGGATCTGCAAGTAGCAGATCCGGAGCATAAGACCGGGAGACCTGTCTTTGTTATTGGTATGTCGGTTGCAGGAGCTGGTACCGAAAATCTCCCTGGATCGAGCGTGAACAGCGAAAATTTATGAACCGTGTTCTCTCGCCGGGTATCCCGCCGATCTGGCAGAATGTGAGCAAGGTCCACGAAGGTGATCCGGTTCCCGGAGATTGCCGGTCCCGGCAGAACGGGATGTCTTTCCGGACCTGGTGCTCCTTTCTCGTGCCAGGGAGGCTGGTTCAGAAAAGCAAAACTCAATTGAAGAAGGAAATTTGAAAAAAATCGGGGAGATTCAATTGAACCCGTTCATCCAGATAATAAGCCACAGACCGGTGAGAATAATCGATAACGCAAGGTAATTTTTCGTCCTCCGGGCTGCACAATATCCGGCAAGGCCGCAGATCGCTGAAAGAATTACAATAAAAAGTATTGTGTCGGGGATGTGAATAAACACCATATTATCTGAACTGATCAGGAAAAAACCGGTTATAAAGAAGAGTGGCAACGGGAGTACCCCGGCAAGTACTGCTCCTGCCCGGTTCCCGGTATACCCTCCGTAGAGAATGGCAATTGCCGGGAAAATGGAAAACACAACGCAGAATGCGACGAGCAGCAGGAACCAGGCGATTATATCCCCGGCAGAACTCCGCGGGGGCATTTTCATGAAAGTAAAAAAACCGACTGCGAGAATCACTGCTTCAACCGCGACTGGCACAACCTGTTGCTTTATCTTCGTCAGCAGAGTCACGACCGTCCAGCTCCTTTTCCCGATATTCCACCGGATGACACCGGATCATTCCGGCAGGTTTTTTTCATTTTTCCCTTCTGCTCCTCGTCTTGAGACATAAGGTGTGCCCAGCCGCCACTCATCTCGTTGCATTGACCAGCAGCGGGAAGGGTTCGACATCCGTTCCCGGTTTAATCCCGTAAAAGATCCAGACCGGCGTACACCGCTCCGGGGGCGAGGCCTGCATCGGGGAGCCAGGTATACGGGTCTTGACATGATATCCCGATTGGACCCGGGTGATGTGGTACCCGTTCAGACTGCTCTGGATTGGTTTGAGCAGATCACGGTTCTGGAGTTTACCAAATTCTTCGTCGGCTGAGATGACCGGAATTTCACCGATATACTCAAGGGTGCTCCAGTCTTTTGAGACATCCAGGAGTTCCCCTCCATCGCCAAAGGAGACCTCTATCCCCGAGCCCATGACCAGGGAGCCGTTGACGAACTGGCGGTACGCGACCCGGGTATACTGGGGGACCTGCTCTTCAACCATCCCGGTCTTAAGATTGTATTTTTTCATGAATACCTGTTCGGTTCTTTCCAGGACCGCATCGGCCGGGAGTCCCCCATAATCTTCGAGGACTTGTTCAGCAAGCCCGGGTGCCTCCGCTACTGAGGGGATATGATCTCTTACTGCAAGGGACGTGCCGGTCCTGGTCGAGAATTTCTGCACAGACACAACCCGGTAGTCTGGGACGGTAGCGGGAGATGGAGGCAGCGGGACGTCGATGGTGATGGTGGTGGACATCGGGATGATATCCGGGCCGCCGGTGCCAAAAGAAAATCCATTCCACACACCTGCCGGGATAACGTACATGTTCGTGATCGCGTGATCAGAAATGCAGGTCCCGATGACACATCCATTCCACGCTCCCCAGAAAAGAAATCCAAGCCCGAGAAAAATGATGGAACAGCTGACAACAATCAGGATCTTTTCCCATAGTCTCCGGTCGGTATGTTTCATGAATATTTTCCTACATAATACCCGATGAGGCCAGATAGCTAGCCAGTCCCAGCAGCGTGCACACCAGAAAGATCCGTGCCCAGAACTTCCCTGAATAGATCCCGGCAGGATCCGGGTCCCGCGGGTGGACCTTGGTGTCGATGAAATCCCGGACAAACGGACGCCCGCACTCTGGACAGACCTGAGGAAATTCACTGTTTTTATAACCGCATCCGGGGCAGATGAAGGGTGTTTTATAGGATTTCAAAATAACTCCAGCCCGGATTTCGCTTCTCGTTTTTCAATGACATCGATAATCATGACTCCCGTGCCAGTGAGAGCATCAGACCATCGGATAACAGATTACGTTTTGTCTGTGACTCCCAGATCCATGTTATAAGGAGAGCCCACCAGAATAACATGAAAATGAATCCCCCGGTTATAGAATTTGACATTGGCATAGTGATGCCAGGAATGGCTCCAAGGAAAATAGCCATCGGAACCATGCCCGCTATCAGAGTAATCGTGATGGTGGTTTTGTCGTAGAGAGTCGCGAGAAATACTGCTCCGCTCTCTCGTACTTCATTCATCGTTTTCCAGAACCTGATCCCCTGGAACACCGAGAGCAACGATCCTGCCACAATGCCGGTGAAGAACATCGGGATGTCAATTCCGCCCATGAAAACAGACAGCAGGACTCCCACAGCTGAAAAGTACAGCGCCAGCACCATTATCTGGTTTCGGAACAGTCCCAGCCAGTTCATTGCACGGGCTTTGAACGATCTCCCGGCAGAAGGGGAGACTGTTTCATCGCAAGGCCGGAGGTCCACAGTGTGCATCCGTGGCTGTGCATTCGGACACCAGCCGAGATATTTCCGTATTGTTTGCGCAAGGTGCATGTTCAGACTGCTCCTTCCCGCCACCTGGACACCATATCAGATACCCTACCAGGATCATCGAAATATAAGCCGACAATTTTTTTGGTATTTGTGCGTATCGCAAGTACATGTGAATACCGTGATCTGATATGCTGGTGATAGACCAGCAACCCGAAAAACACGATGACGGCCAGGTAGTACACCACGAAAACATTGAGGGAGACCTGGGAAATAATCCGGGAAATAAACAGCGAATTCCCGCTGAAGAGAATGGAGGGTATGATACCGGCAAAAAAGATCACCATCGCTGCACGAAAAAGCCATCGGCGCGAATGGTGGATATTTTCACCGACCCCGATGGTTGTTAGGGTATCTTTTGTGATGATGACAGGCCGGGAGAGAGGCCGCTGGATGGTGATAGCATCCGGGGTAAATACGATGGTCGCTTTTTTAAGATTCTGGTAAGCTATCCGCACGGCAACACCGAGAATGAAGATGCTCAGTACCAGTATTCCAAGGGAAGACCAGGTTTCAAACAGACCGTATCTCATGATGGCGAACAATCCCGTGATCGTACCGGCAAGGAGAAGGGTAAAGAGGGGTATCGACAGCCCGGTCGAACCATAATCAACGATTACTTCGTTATATACGATGGGACCCTGCGCCGGAAGGATGGTGGAATTCATCTCCTTCCCCACCGTCTCAGTCCTGAAAGGAGTCATTCTCCGGTTTGGGCACCACCCCAGCCACTGGTGAATAACTTCAGAAATGCGAATCGTCATACGAGTCCCTTCACTTTCGTAAACAATTCCTCTGCCATCTTCGTAGGATCGGCAGTCTTTTCGATCCTGATGCCAAGCTCGGTTGCATAGTCCCAGAGCAGCTCGATGCACTCGGTAAACCGCTGGCACGAACCACAATCGCCGTCATGCTCGTACCAGACCTGGACCCCATACTTTTCGGAAACGAAGATAATTGCAGCGGTCTGGAATGGCACCGACAGGCCGAGCAGGATCCCCCGCTCCGCGTTGATCGTATCGATCGCGATCTGGTTTGATCGCGCCATTTCCCGGAGGGCCGATCCTATCTTCCCATCCATGACAAGAAGAGCCTTGGACACAGCCTGCCGGGAGATACCCAGCAGTCTGGCAATAGTAATATTGGGAGTACCACTGCGCCTCATCTTCCAGAACGCGAACTGTTTTTCGTCCATGGGAAGCAACATGTGTCAACTTATGCAGGTTGACTATATCTATTTTTTTATAAATTCCGGGTACCCGGTAAAATTGCCTCAAGACGGTGAAGGCCCGGCCTGTCTGGCAGGAAATTTTCATGATGATGTATATAAAAAGCATTAAGGATGGATTCCCGGATGATTGATATATGAAATAAAATAGTCTGAAAACAGACAAAAGACAGCGGACATCTGATAATTCCCGGTCATGGTAAAAATGACATCCGGTAACGAAACTTGCGGAGAACAGCAAATGCGGGACAAAAGATTTGTTGCAGAACACCGGGGCGGACCTCTGAAGATAGAGCAGCACGTTCAGCTCATCACCTGGGCCTGCGACTGTGCGGAGCATGTGTTGCATCTCTCTGGTGAAATCATGGATGGACGACTGAAAAATGCTCTTGTGACTGCCAGAGCATGGGCACAGGGAAACGCTTCGACAGGTGAAGCGATGAAAGCTTCCGTTTCCGCACATGCCGTGGCACGGGAATCTTCCCATCCGGTTTCAGTTGCGGTAGCCCGTTCCGTCGGGCAGGCTGTTGCAACTGCTCATATGGCTGACCATTCGCTGGGAGCTGCGTGGTATGCTCTGAAAGCCGTGAAAAATGCTGGCCGGTCAGCGGATGCAGAAAGACGATGGCAGGATGAACAAATGCCACCGGAGATTAAGGATCTTGTCCTGAGTGCACGGAAAAGCAGGAA
>Ga0105107_10003501_pt1 | contig 10451 bp, 6 predicted proteins | sample PPLLaktember2015_6_FD_79335 | JGI IMG/M metagenome (GOLD analysis project Ga0105107, IMG submission 79335) | Freshwater sediment microbial communities from Prairie Pothole Lake near Jamestown, North Dakota, USA - PPLs Lake P8 Core (1) Depth... | ecosystem: Environmental > Aquatic > Freshwater >...
CACCCTGGCGCTCCTCGAGGAGGCGCGCGCCGCCGTCGGCCCCGCGCACCCCGCGGCCCGCGCCCGCGTCCTCGCGCTCCTCGCCGGCACGCCGCCTCACTCCCTGCGCATGGCGACGCGCCGGAGCCTCGCGGAGGAGGCCTGGGATCTCGCCGCCCGCGCCGACGATCGCGAGGCCTGGATCGACGCCGTCGCCGCCCGCTACTGGGCGACCCTCGGCCCCGACCACCTCGAGGAGCGGCAGGCCGTGGCGGGCGAGGCGCGCGCCCTCGCCGCGCGCTTCGACGATCCCTTCCTCGAGCTCCTCGCCGCCGAGATGTCCCTCGGCGCCCACCTCTTCCTCGGGGACGCCGGGGCCGTGGAGCGCGACATCGACGCCTACCAGCAGCTCGCCGAGCGCGTGCGCGTGCCCGTGTTCCGCTTCCTCGCCGCCAGCATCCGCGCGAGCCTCGCCGCGAGCCGCGGGGAGGCCGAGGAGTCGGTGCGGCTCTCGCGAGAAGCGCTCGCCCTCGGCCGCGGGAGCGTCGGCTTCGCAGAGCAGCTCGTGGCCGGGCAGGGCCTGTGGCTGCGGCTTCAGCGCGGGGATCCCGAGGCCTACGCGGAGGCGAGCCGGTTGCTCGCCGCCGAGACGACGGCGCCGGGTGCCGGGTTCGAGCGCCTGATCGAGATGACGAGTGCGCTCGCGCTGGCGTCGACGGGGAGGAGCGCGGAGGCGCGGGCGCGCCTCGGAGAGCTCGCCCGGGCGAGCGTCGCCGAGGCCGAGCGGGACGAGCACTGGGTGCTCCTCGTGAGCTCCCTCGCGGAGCTCGCGCTCCAGCTCGGAGACGCGACCCAGCTGCGCCGCTTCTACGCCGCGCTCCGGCCCTACGCGCGGCTGATGGTGTCCCACGACCTGCTGCGCACCGTGTCCGGGAGCGTCGAAGCGCTCCTCGGGCGCCTCGCGCTCGGGCTCGGACGGGCGCCGGAGGCAAGGGCCCACCTCGAGCGCGGGCTCGCGCGGGAGATCGCCTTCGGAGCGGAGCCCGCCTGCGCACGGACGCGGGCGGCGCTCGCGGCTTGCTCCCGGGAGGAGGACGGGCCCGGCGGCCCGGGGCCGGCAGCCGCCGTGCGCTGAGCCGACCCGTTCGTCAGCGTTCGGGCCCGGGGCGCCCCAGGAGGTCCGGCGACCAGACGTCCTGGTCCTCCCCGACCGCGGCGCCCCGGGGCGTCTCCCACTCGGTGAGCGACATCCAGGCGAACATTCCCGGCGTGGCCTGGTTCGCGAGGCGCGAGACGCAGCGGCCCTCCGCGCGGAGCGCGCGCCCGCTGCGGTCCTCCGCTTCGAGGGCCACCCGCGTCGGGAAGCCGTGGGCGCGGTGGCGCTCGAGCACGCGGCGGGTGCCCCTCGCGAGCTCCGCCTTCGCTCCGTCCCGCCACAGGAAGCCCGCCACCACCCGGGCGTCGGCGTCGCCGCCGACGCTCATGGCGAGGAACGCCTCGCCGGCGGAGGCGATACCGTAGCTGTAGCCCGCCCGCGTGGTGCGCATGTCGTCGCGGACGTGCCAGGAGCGGTCGCGCATGTCGAAGCCGTCGACGGCGATCTCCTCGCCGCCGAGGCGCAGGCCGCCGGTGACGCGGCAGGGCTGGTCGAGGTGGCCGCGCCCGCCGCCGACGCCGCTCTCGTGGGGCGGGAAGAGGCCGGTGTACTCGAGGTCGAGGGCCAGCAGCGCCCCGTCCTCGTAGCGGACGCGGTAGCGCGTCAGCGGCTCCGCGCAGGTCAGGTGCAGTCCGCCGGCGCGGCAGTCCGCGAGGTCGCCCTCGGGAAACGGGAGGTGCCACTGGCTGCGCCCGTAACGAGCCCGCCACGGCTCGTGGGCGTCGTCTCCCCAGACGTGGACGCCGACGGAGCAGGCGCCGAGGTTGCGCCGGAAGAGGGGGTACACGCTGCCCGCGAGGCGCCGCTCCGGAACGCAGAACGCGTACCAGGAGGTCTCGCTCCAGAGCGGATGGTCCTCCGCGGGGGGATGGAAGCGGTCGTGGGAGTGGGCCTCCGGCGTCGCGCTCATGGCAACGGCAGCGGCTCGAGGGGGCGCGCGTGGGCCCGCAGCACCGGCGAGGCCAGGACGGCGGCCCGCCCCGCGGCGGCGAGCTCCTCGAGCTCGGCGGCGGCGCAGCCGGCGCGGCGCAGCGCTTCCGGCAGGAGGCTGCGCAGATAGGGAAGCAGCAGCTCGTAGAGCGCCGTGTCCATCGAGCGCGCGCCGGCGTGGACGAGGGCCAGGCGGCAGGAGACGGCCATCCGGAGCAGCACGAGGGCGCGGTAGTACTCGATGCGGCCGCCGTCGAGGGCGCACCCCGAGGCCTCCGCCCAGCGGCGGAAGCCGTCGCGGAGGTCGCCGAAGCCGCCGAGGAGCTGAGCCCGCACGGCCACCCAGGCGAGGTCGTCCAGCGGGTCGCCGAGGTGGGCGAACTCCCAGTCGAGGAGCGCCGTCACGCGATCGCCCTCGAAGAGGAAGTTCCCGGGGCCGGCGTCGCCGTGACACAGGGAGGTGCGCTCGGCGCCGCCGGGGGCGTTCGCGTCGAGCCAGGCGAAGGAGAAGTCCTGGAGGGGGTCGGGCTCGGAGAGACGCGTCGCCGCGATCCGCCGCCAGAGGCGGAGATCGGCGCGGGCGTGATCGGGTCCGTCCGCGGGGCGGGCGAAGCCCGGGAGCGCGAGCTTCCCGGGGTCCACCCGGTGGAGCGCGGCGAGGGCGGAGAAGTAGTCGCGCACGAGGCGCTGCCGCGGCTCGGGGCCCTCGACGGCGGCGAAGGCCTCGCTTCCCGGCGCGCGCTCCAGGAGCAGCGCGCGGCCCCCGGCGCCGACGGCGAGGAGGCGGGGGATGCGGACCCCGGTATCGGCGAGCGCGGCGTAGACGCCGGCCTCGCGTTCGAGGCTGAGCTCGGTCCCGCTGAGGGGGCCGTCGCCCGAGTCGTGGCGCAGCACCAGGGGACGGCGCTCGCCGGCGCCTCCGACCTCGACCAGCCAGGTGACGCGCGAGGCGCCGCTCCCCTTGCGCTCGGCGCGGACGAGCCGCGCGCCCGCGGCGCTCTCGACGAACTCGGCGAGCGTGGCGTCGAGCACGGCTGCAGCATACCGCGGGCGGATCTCGAGACGAGCTAGCGCGCCGCGGCCTCGGTCACGGCGCCAGCTCGTACGCTCCGCTGTCGCAGACGGAAGTGCCTACGCCGGGCACGTCGACCCGGGCCACGCCGCGCTGGTCCTCCGCCGGGCAGTTGGCTTCGACCGCGAAGTCCACCGCCGGGCTGTCCGGGGCGAGGGCGTGGGTCTGCGTCCCGCCGCCGTTCTCGAGGTTCCCGCCCCCCCGGTCTCCTTGGCCTTGTTCGCGCTCAGCGTAGCGCTGGTGAGCGCGAGCTGGGCCTGGTTCTCGATCGCACCGCCCTCGCTCTTCGCCTTGTTCTTGGCGATCGTGACCTGAGTCAGGCTCGCGACGCCGTCCCCGGCGTTGTAGAGCGATGTTGGCGGGAGACGACGATCCGGTCCAGGGGCCCCGGAGTGCCCCTGGATCGCACCCTCAGCCTGGAAGGCGCGCCCCGGACGCACCATCCTCGCCGCACGAGGAGGCCGATGAGGGTCGAAGCCGGAGCGTTCGAGCGCATCTACGACCCTTCGATCGGCGAGGCGGAGCGCTGGTACGTGAACGACCACGCCTTCGTCCGCGACCGCTCGGGCACCTGGCACCTCTTCGGCATCACCCACCCGGAGCCGGCGCGGCCCCACGACGAGAAGCACCTCGCCCACGCCACCGCGCCGGCCCTCCGCGGGCCCTGGACGAAGCAGCCCTTCGCGCTGTCGGCCGACCCCGCCTGGCGCGAGTCGGTGCTCTGGGCGCCCCACGTCGTCGAGCACGACGGCCGCTACTGGATGTTCGTCTGCGCGGGCGGCCCCGGCCCGACCGAGTTCCGCATCCACCTGGCCACCTCCGAAGACTGCGCGCGCTGGACGCGCCACCCCGCGAACCCGCTCCTCGTCGACGGCTACGAAGCCCGCGACCCGATGGTGCTCCGCCTCGGCGCGCGCTGGGTGATGTACTACACCGCGACGAGCGCCCCGGCCGGCGGCCACCACGTCGTTGTCGCGAGCGAGTCGACGGACCTCGTCCACTGGAGCGGCAGGCGCGTCGTCTACACGGACCCGTGCGTCGGCGACATGGGCGGTCCCACCGAGTCCCCCTTCGTCGTCGCCCGCGGCGGCCGCTACTACCTCTTCATCGGGCCGGACTGGGAGGGCCTCGTGCGCTCGAAGCAGCGGACCGGCCGCTACGACTGGAAGCACTACCGCGGGACCCGCGTCCTCGAGAGCGACGACCCCTTCCACTTCGCCCTCGCCGGCCAGGTCGGCTTCCTCGACTCCCACGCGAGCGAGGTGGTCGTCGACGAGGCCGGCGCGACCTGGGTGAGCCACTGCGGGTGGGGCCAGGGCGGGGTCCATCTCGCCCGGCTCGACTGGCTCGGGTAGGCACCGGGCCGGCCCTCGAGCTCGCGGCTCCCCGCGCCCCCAACCGCCGATCGCGGCACGAGATTCCGGCCTTCGGACACGATGTCGCGAGGCAGCGTCCGGCGAGCTCGCGGCGCGAGGCGGCTAGCGCGGCGCGGAACGCGCACCTGCGCTACGCGATCCGGTGATACTGTCGGAGCTGGGCAGCGACGGACGTCGAGGAACGCGCCATGGCGACCCGGTCTCTCTTCGAGGCGTTGGCCGGCTACGCCCCTCCGGCGGGAGGGCCCGGCGACGGCCCCGCGATTCTCGGGGGCCCCGGAGCGCGGGACGACTATCTGTGGTCGGAGCGCGACGAGTCCCAGTTCCTGCGGATTCTCGACACGCTCGAGGCGCGCGCGCGAACGGACCCGGAGTTCGCCCGGAAGCTCGCCGACGCCTTCGACGTGCCGCCGGATCCGGTGCTGCTCCGGGCCCGCCTCGCCGAGTCGCGCGAGATCGTCGAGCGCGCCCGGGCGGGGGGCCTGCTGGGCGCGGGCACCCGGGGCGGAGCCGCCGACTTCCCGGAGCTGCTCGGCGTGCCGGCGGACTTCAGCGACCGCTACGTCGCCGAGCACGTCCCGGCCCGGTACTGGGAGGGCAAGCCGCGCATCGACCTCCAGCCGAAGCTCCGCCGTTTCGAGGACGACAGCCCTCTCGGCATGCTCGGCTGGTTCGTGTTCAACGGCCCGGAAGCCCTCGAGGTGCCGCGCAGCCTCCGGCCGCCCTTCCGCGAGCAGTTCGGCCGGATCCCCGGCGCGCAGCGGTTTCGCCGTCACGGGGCCGGGGACGGCGACTACGTCCACCCCCTGCCGGCCCCCGGCGGCGGCCAGCCCATCCGCGTGGCGCTGTTCGCCGACTTCGGAACCGGGCTCGGGCACGCCGCCTTCGTGGCGCGCCAGCTCACCGTCGATCGCTTCGAGGCCGCGATCCACCTGGGGGACGTCTACTACACGGGAACGCCCGAGCAGTACAGCAGCCACTTCGAGCGGCCCCTCGATCCGGTGCTCCGGAGCGGGACGCAGCTCTTCGTCGTCCCGGACAATCACGACGGGTACTCCGGCTTCCATGCCTACTGCGACTTCCTCGATCGCCGCCTATCCCAGAAGGGCAGCTACTTCGCCCTCGAGAGCGAGCACGTCCAGCTCATCGCCGTCGACACCATCTGGCACGGCGAGCGCGGGCGCATCCAGGACGCGGGCGTCCGGGCATGGCTCGAGGGGCGCTTCGCCGCCGGGCGCGCGGCCGGCCGGACCAACGTGCTCCTGACCGGGCACGAGCCGTACGCCTACGAGAAGGCCGAGACGACGGATCTCCACGAGGACGTCCGCTCGCTGGCCCACGGCGCTCTCGACCTCTGGTTCTGGGGCAACACCCACTACTGCGCCCTGTTCGACCGCACCGCCGCGACGCCCTACTACGGAAGCTGCATCGGCCACGCCGGCTATCCCTACAAGCGGGAGGAGCGCGGAGCTCCGGAGAACGCGGCGCCGGTGCTGTTCCTCGAGTCCGGCAGTCGCTACGAGGGAAGCGACGTGCGCACGGACCGGGGGATGAACGGGTTCTGCGCGCTCGAGATCGAGCCGAGCGGCGACGTCGCCCTGCGCTATCTCGACTGGCGGGGACACGAGCGCTGCCGCGCGCGCTTCGAGAGGGAAGCGAGCGGGGCGGTTTCCCTCGCGGGAGGGGTCGAGGATCTCACGCCCGGGAGCTAGGGCCCGGCGTCCGGAGGGTTCGCCTTGCGCTTCCTGCCCAGCTACGACGAGCTCTGGGTCGTGAGCGACATCCACATGGGCGGCGAGCGGAGGGCCGACCGGAACTTCCAGATCTTCCGCCGGGGCGCTCGGCTCGCGGCCATGATCGACCGCCTGCGGACCGTGCGTCCCGCCGAGCAGGTCTGCCTTCTGCTGAACGGCGACATCATCGACTCGCTCGCCGAGGAGATCGTCGAAGGGTACGTCGCGCTCGACGTCGCCACGGCCGAGGCGATGATGGAGCGCATCTACGAGGACCCGGCGTTCGCGCCGGTCTGGCACGCGCTCGCCCGCTTCGTCCGGACCGCCGGGCGGCACCTGGTATTCGTGCTCGGGAACCACGACATCGAGCTCGCGCTGCCTTCCGTCGAGGCCTCGGTCCGCCATCGGCTCGCTCCCGGAGACCCGGCGGCCGACGCGCGGGTCGTCTTCGCGACGCGCGGCGGCGGCTTCGCCTGCAAGGTCGGAGGCGCGCGGGTGTTCTGCACCCACGGCAACGAGGTCGACGCCTGGAACGACGTCGACTACAGCGACCTCGGCCAGCTCGCGAACGCGATGAACGCGGCGCGCCGCGCCGACCCCGAGCGCTGGAGCCCCAACGCGGGGACGCGGCTGGTGATCGACGTGATGAACAAGGTGAAGCGTCAGCACCCCTTCGTGGACCTGCTGAAGCCCGAGATCAAGCCGGTGCTCGGCGTGCTGCTGACGCTCCAGCCCGGGCTCCTGAAGGAGCTCACCTCCAAGGCCGGCGCCGTCGCGTCCATCGCGGCCGAGCTCGTGCGCGGCAACCGCCGGGTGGGCAACCTCCTGTCCGCTGCCGGCGCGGAGCTGGAGGACGTGCCCGCCACGTTGATGGCGCACGCCTTCGTCGAAGAGGCGCTCGGATCGAGCCTCAAGGCGGAGATCGAGAGCGTCCGCAGCGACGGCGAGGATCGGCTGCTCGTCGACGCCGAGCTGGCCCTGACACGCCCCGAGCTCGCCCCGCGGGCGCCCGAGGCGGAGGGGACCCTCGGCGCCACGGACATCGTGGCCGGGTGGCTCCGCCTGGTGGGCAAGGCGGAAGGGCTGCGCCGCGCGCTCCAGGACTGGATGGGCGACGCCGAGAAGGCCTTCCGCCTTCACGACGAGGACGAGACCTACCAGAAGATCTCCGCCCGCGTAGGGCCGGAGGTCGACTTCGTCGTCACCGGCCACACCCACCTCGCGCGCGCGATTCCCCGGGAGGCGCCGCGCTACTTCAACTGCGGCACCTGGATCCGCTTGCTCCGCATCACGCCCGAGGCCCTGAAGGACCGGAACACCTTCGAGCAGCAGGTGTACCGGATGCTCGAGGCCGGGAGCATGGACGCCCTCGACGGGGCTTCGATCCCCGGCGCGGGCGGGCCGGTGCCTCTGGTGCTCGACCGGACGAACGCGGTGCAGATCACGAGCAGCGCGAAGGGGGTGACGGGAGCGCTGCTGCGCGTGGTCGACGACGACGGCGAAGGGAGCAACCTCGACTTCGTGCCCGAGACGGGCGGGCTGCAGGGATGAGCGTGCCCGAGGTCCGCAACGTCCGGCTCGAGCTGGTCCGGCCCGGCAAGCCCCACAACCAGCTCCTCTCTCCGCTGACGCCCTACATGGCGCTCTGCGGCGAGGGATCGCCGATCACGTTCCACATCGAGCTGGAGCACCACCAGCTGCTGACGCGCCTCGAGCGCCTCCGCTACGTCACCGCGTCGGCAGACCGTTTCGTCGGCATCCCCGAGCGGCTGCGCCAGGCGGAGGTCGCGGAGCTCGGCGCCGAAGTCGCCCGCATCCTCGCCGAGATTCAGACGCTGTCCACCGAGCTCGCCCGTGCGCAGGGCGACGGGGCGCCCGGAGCGTCCGAAGCGATCGTCCACCTGCGCCTCGTGCTCGCCGGGTCCGAGCTGTCGCTGATCCCCTTCGAGATGGCGATCGCGCCGCTGGCCTATCCCGGCGAAGGCCTCGAGTTCTGCCTGCAGGCCAGCCTTCCGATCGTCGTGACCCGCGAGATCCGCCGCGGGCGACCGGTCCCGGCGACCTGGAACCGGAGCTCGCGGACCGCGCCGAAGGTCCTCGTCGTCTGGGCCGAGCCCGAGGGGATGAGAGTGCCCGCCGAGCAGCACGTCCGCGTGATCCGGGCGGCGCTCGAGCCGTGGGTTCGGCGCGTCCCCGAGCCCGCGGCTTCCGGCGACGCCGAGGCGAGGGCCCGCGCCCGGCTGCCGCACGTGAAGGCTCGCCTGCGGCTGCTGCCGAACGCCAGCGTCGAGGCCGTCTACCGCGCGTGCGCCGCCGAGGACTTCACGCACGTCCACATCCTCGCTCACGGCGACACCTTCCAGCAGGCGGGCGAGACGCGCTTCGGAGTGGCCCTGTGCCGCGACGACGGCAGCGGGGAGAAGGAGGTGGTCAGCGGCCAGCGGCTGGCCAAGGCCCTCCAGGCCGAGGATAAGCGCGGCGCCTCCCGCTCCCACCCCCTGGTCGTCACCCTCGCGACCTGCGACTCGGGCAACCAGATGTCGGTCCTCGTGCCGGGCGGGAGCATCGCCCACGACCTTCACAGCGAGGGGATCCCGTGGGTGTTCGCCTCCCAGTTCCCGCTCACGGTGCCCGGCTCGGTGAGAATGGCGGAGGGCCTGTACGGGCGTCTGCTCCGCGGCGACGATCCGCGCCAGGTCCTCTTCGAGCTGCGCCGCCAGCTCTACCTCAGCGCGAAGGGCGACCACGATTGGGCCAGCATCGTCGCCTACGCCACCCTGGGTTCCGGCTTCGCCGGCGAGGTGACCGCCTTCTCGTCGCGGCAGATCAAGGAGGCGATCAAGGTCAGCCTCGAGCACGCGGACTCGGTCGTCTCGTCGGGCGCGGCGAGCGGCGCGCAGCCCGGCAAGGAGCAGGTGGCGCGCGCGGCCACCGAGGTCGAGAAGTTCCTGAAGCTGTGGATGGCGCGCGCGCCGAAGGGGAAGTCGGCGGAGGAGCGGCTGGCTCGCTCCGAGGTCGTCAACATGCACGGATCGACGTACAAGCGCCTGGCGCTCCTCCACGCCGCGGTCGGCGACCGCGAGGACGCCCTCCGCTACTACGCCCGCTCCCTCGAGGCCTACCGCGAGACCATGAGCGAGACGGCCGCGGCCAACCAGCAGTACTACTGGTCCGCGACCCAGTACCTCTCGCTGCGCGCGATTCGCGACGAGGGGCCGGACCTCGCCGCCTACGAGCTGGCCAGGCGTCTGGCGGAGCGCGACCTGGCGGCCGCAGGGGACGACGGCGGGAAGGCGTGGGCCCACGCGACCCTCGCCGAGCTCGAGCTGCTGGCCGTCTATCATGCCGCCGCGCGCGGTGCCCGGCGGGCCGGAGGCGCCGGCCGAGCGGACAAGGAAGCGTGCCGGCGCGTGGAGGAGCACTGCAAGGCCATCGTGGCCCAGGCGGGCCCGAAGTCGTTCTACGTGGCCTCGACGCTCCGCCAGTTCAAGCGCTACGCGGAGCAATGGCAGAGCGAGAAGTGGCGGGCCATCGCCGAGCGGGCGATCCATGCCCTCACTCCCTTCGGTGAGCCGCCGGACTTCGACTACCCTGAAGACTGAGGCCCGCGGGTCCTCGGGGCAGGGTGGACGTGATCGAAGGCATCGGCCAGGCGCTCTGCGGGTTCACGGTCGTCGCGACGGCGCTGCCGGTCGTGTTCCCTCGGGCGAAGGCGTGGTGGATCCGCATTCTCGACTTCCCGCGCGTCCAGCTCGCGTGGACGGGCAGCGCCGGCTGCGCCCTCGCGCTCGCGACCGGGGCGTGGAGCGGGCCGGCGGCGCTCCTTCCGGCGCTCGCCGCCGCCGCCGTGCTCTACCACGGCGCGTGGATCTGGCGCTACACGCCCCTCGCCCCTCGCGAGGTCCAGCGGAGCCGCAGCGCGGACCCGGATCGCCGCATCTCGCTGGTCGTCTCGAACGTCCTGCAGGACAACCGCGATGCGGCGAGCCTGGTGCGCGCGATTCGCGAAATGAACCCGACGCTGGTGCTGTGCCTCGAGACGGACGAGTGGTGGCGCGAGCAGCTGGAGTGGTCGCTGGCGAGCCATCCGCACGCGATCCGATGCCCGCTGCCCAACACCTACGGGATGCTGCTCTACTCGCGGCTGCCCGTCGAGGATGCGCGCGTCGACTTCCTGATCGAGGAGGACGTGCCCTCGATGCAGG
>Ga0105107_10003502_pt1 | contig 10451 bp, 9 predicted proteins | sample PPLLaktember2015_6_FD_79335 | JGI IMG/M metagenome (GOLD analysis project Ga0105107, IMG submission 79335) | Freshwater sediment microbial communities from Prairie Pothole Lake near Jamestown, North Dakota, USA - PPLs Lake P8 Core (1) Depth... | ecosystem: Environmental > Aquatic > Freshwater >...
GATGCTGCCGCTGTACTTGTTGCCGTTCTGCGGGCCTTCCTTCGCCTTCGAGCTGTAGCTCGTGTAGAGGAAGTCGAGCGAGTGGGCGCGAACGAGCGCCACGTTCACGCCGATGTCGAACACCGTGGTGGTGGAGTCGACCCGATAGGAATCGGTGGCCCTGCCCAGTTCGGCGGCGAATGCCGGATCGGTGGCCCAGGCGCCCGGGGCGAGGCCGGCGACGGTCACGGAATTGAACACCTGGTCGCCCTGCATCTGCGTGACGCGCGCGTAAGCCGTGTTCCTCGCGCCGAAGCGGTAATCGACGTTGACCCAGAAGCGCGTGCTGTCCATGTCGTAGATCGCCACTTCACCGGCACGGCCCGGGTCGCCGCCGTTGCGTTGGTCCCAGGCGAAACCCCCGCCCAGCCGCGTACGATCGGTGAGGTGGCTGCCGACGCTTGCTTCGAGCGTCATGATCGTGCCGTCGCGCAATTCGCTTTCCGCGTGCCGCAACCATTCCAGCGTGCCCGCGACTTCGTAGATGGGCGAACTGAAGCCGGTGCCCGGCTGGATGCGCCAGGCTGCCCGCCCCGACAGCGAGAGATTGCTGAGGTCGTCGAACGTCGTGAAGTGGCTGTACTTCGCCGCAGCGCGCAACAGTGCCCCGCTGCGTCCGCCGAGCAGCACGCTGCGCGTGGCCGAGCCTCCCACCGACAGGATGCTGTCGCCCTTCTGGTCGGCGTCGTACAGGCCGCGCGTGGCGTTGTCGTCGTGCGCGAACTCGCCCGACGCGCCGAAGCGCCAGCCCTCGGCCGCCTGCGCGGGCGCGAGCGGTGCGATCAGCAGCAGTGCGCCGGCAATTTTGGCGATTGCGATGGTCCGCTTCATGAGTCTTCCCCCCGGATGGGCTTGCGCGTGATAATACGTTGCCAATCCGTTCAGCGAAAGGGATGCGTGCGATGAGCCAGCGGTCCGATGAACAGGAAGATCCCCGTCGCGCGTTCCTGCTGAAGGCATTGGCCGCGGGCGTGTTCGCCGCGGGCGCGACGCCCGCCGCCTGGGCGCAGTTCTTCGGCCGCCGGCCGCAGAAGCTGCCGGCGGGCCAATCCGTCTACGAGGCCACCGGCGCGGTGACGGTGAACGGACAGCCGGCGACGAGCGCCACGCGCATCGGCGCCACCGGCAGCGTCGAGACCGGCCGCGGCGCGCAGCTGATCTTCGTCGTCGGCTTCGATGCGTTCCTGCTGCGCGAGAGGAGCCGCCTCGAGCTCTCGGGTGACGGCGTGCTCGTGAACACGATGCGCCTCGCCACTGGCGCGCTGCTGTCGGTGTTCGGCAGCGGCCGCAAGCGCGTCGTCACTAGCACCTCGGCCACCGGCATTCGCGGCACCGGCCTGTACGTCGAGTCCGAGCCGGAGAGGAGCTACGTGTGCACCTGCTATGGCGATGTGCAGATCGCGACGCTCGCCGATGCGAGCGTCACCGAGCGCATCGTCTCGAAGCACCACGACGCGCCGCGCTACGTGACGCAGAACCGCATCGAGCCCGCGCCCTTCATCAACCACACGGACGTCGAGCTCGCGCTGATCGAAGCCCTGGTCGGCCGCACGCCGCCGTTCTCGCTGTTCGACGAAGACTACGGCGGCGCGCGCCGCTACTAGCACCAGATACTGGGAGGAGGAGCCATGCAAGCACGAAGGCGGTGGGGTGGCGTGATCGCCGCGGCGGCGCTCGCCGTCGCCGGCGGCGCGTCGGCGCAGACGGTGAAGGTGGGCGTGGTGCTGCCCTTCACGGGGGTGGGCGCCGAGTTCGGCCAGCAGGTCGACCGCGGCATGCAGATGTACCTGAAGCTGAACGCGGGCGCTTTCGCGCCCTACAAGGTGGAGCTGGTGCGGCGCGACTCCAAGAACCCGAGCGGCGCGGAAGCGAAGACCGCGGTGCAGGAGCTGATCGCGCAGGAGAAGGTCGATTTGCTCGCCGGGTTCATCTACTCGCCCGACGCCATCGCGTCGGCGCCGCTCGCCACCGCGGCGAAAAAGCCCATGGTGATCATGAACGCGGGCACGGCGTGGATCACCAACCTCTCGCCGATGATCTCGCGCGTGTCGTTTTCCATGTGGCACGCGGGCCACGCCATGGGCGAGGCCGCGGCGAACAGCCTGAAGGCGAAGACCGCGGTGGTCGGCTACACCGACTACCCGCCGGGCAAGGACAGCCTGGACGCCTTCAAGCGCGGCTTCGAGACGGCGGGCGGCTCGGTGGTGGACGCGATCCCGATGGGCGGGCCCGGGCAGGTGCCGGACTTCACGCCGTTCTTCCAGCGCGCCAAGGACAAGAAGCCCGACGTGTTCTTCGTCTTCGTGCCCGCGGGCGACCATGCGGTGAGCGTGATGAAGACCTATGCGGCGCTCGGCATGCGCGAGGCGGGCATCAAGCTGGTGGGGCCCGGCGACATCACCCAGGACATCAAGCTGCAGTCGATGGGCAAGGACGCCGTGGGCCTGATCACGGCGCACCACTACAACGCCGACCTCGACAACGCCGCCAACCGGCGGCTGGTCGCCGCCTGGAAGCAGGAGTACGGCGCCGACTCGACGCCCGATTTCATGGCGGTGCAGGGCTATGACGGCATGGCGGCGATCGCGCACGTGGTGCGCACGCTGGGCGGGCGCATCGACGCCGAGGGCGCGATGAAGGCGCTCAAAGGGTGGAAGTACGACAGCCCGCGCGGCCCGATCTCGATCGACCCGGCGACGCGCGACATCGTCATGAACGAGTACCTGAGCGAGCTGGTGCTGAAGGACGGGCGCCTGGTGCAAAAGAACATCGGCGTCATCGAGGCCGTGAAGGACATGTGCAAGGAGCTGAAGGCCGGCAAGTGCGCGCAGTAGCGCCCGGCCGCTCCTGGTAGATGGATCTGGCGAGCATCCTGCTCGGCGGCCTCGCCGCCGGCATGGTGCTGTTCGTGGTGTCGGTGGGCCTGTCGGTGACGATGGGCCTGATGGGCTTCGTCAACCTCGCCCACGGCGGCTTCGCCATGCTCGGCGGCTACGCCGTGGTGCTTGCGATGCGGCACTGGGGCCTGCCGTTCGGCGCCGCGCTCGCGCTCGGTTTCGTCGCGGTGGCGCTGGTCGCGGCGCTCCTCGAGCGCACGCTCTACGCGCGCCTGTACCGTGCCTCCGAGCTCGACCAGGTGCTGTTCACAATAGGCCTCGTGTTCGTGATGGTGGCGGGCGTCACGCTCACGGTGGGCCCGGAGACGCAAGGCGTGCAGCTGCCCCCCTGGCTGCGCGGCCAGACCGATCTTGGTTTTCTCAAGTACCGCACCTACAGCCTCGCGCTCATCGCCTTCGGCGTGCTGCTGATGGCGGCGCTGTGGCTCGGCTTCGAGCGCACGCGCATCGGCGCGCAGATCCGCGCCGCGGTCGACAACCGCCGCATGGCCGAATCGATGGGCGTAAACGTGCGGCGGCTGTTCACGCTGACCTTCGCGCTCGGCAGCGGGCTCGCCGCGGCGGGCGGCGGCCTGGGCGCCGAGATCCTCGGCCTCGACCCGCAGTACCCGCTGCGCTATCTGGCCTACTTCCTCATCGTGGTGGCGGTGGGCGGGCTCGGGCGCGTCTCGGGCGTGTTCTTCGCCGCGCTCGCCCTCGGCGTGCTCGATTTCGTGCTCAAGGTGCATTTTCCCAAGGGTGGCACGATGTTCATCTACGCGCTCACCATCGCGTTCCTGCTCGCGCGCCCGCAGGGCCTGTTCGGCAAGCGCGCATGAGCCTCCCGGCCGCCACGCTCGAAGCCGCCACGCGCCACCGCCTGCGCGCCTGGGAGGCGCTGCCGTGGCTCGCGGCGCTCGGCGCGTTCTTCCTGTTTCCCGATTACCTCGCCTTCGGCACGCAGGTGCTGGTGATGATCCTGTTCGCGCTGTCGCTCGACCTGGTGCTCGGCTATGCCGGCATCGTCACGCTCGGGCACGCGGCGTTCTTCGGCGCGGGCGCCTACACCGTGGCGATGCTCGCGGCGCACGCGGGCTGGAACGAGCCGCTCTCGGGCCTCGCGGTCGCCGCGCTCGTCGCCGGGCTGCTTGGCCTCGCCAGCGGCTGGGTGCTGCTGCGCACGCACGGGCTGACGCTGCTCATGCTGACGCTGTGCACCATGGCGCTGCTGGAGCAGGCGGCGAACATGTTCTCCGGGTTCACCGGCGGCTTCGACGGCATGCCGGGCCTCGCCTTCCAGCCGATCCTGGGGCGGTTCGAGTTCGACGTGCTGTACTTTCGCACGCAGTACCTGTACGCGCTCGCGGTGCTGTTCGCGTGCTTCATCGCGCTGCGCGTGCTGGTGCATTCCTCCTTCGGGCGCAGCCTCACCGGCATCCGCGAGAACCTGCTGCGCATGCACGCGGTGGGCGCGCCGGTGCGCGCGCGCCAGGTGCTCGCCTACGCCGTCTCGGCGGCCTTGGCCGGCGTGGCGGGCGCCGTGTTCGTGCAGGCCACCAGCTACGTGAATCTCGCGGTGCTCGGCCTGGAGCGCGCCGCGGGCGTGCTGATCATCCTGATCCTGGGCGGCTACGGGCGACTGTACGGCGCGTTCGTCGGCGCGCTCGCGTACCTGCTGCTCGAGCATACGCTCTCGAAGGCCTATCCCACCGCGTGGCAGCTCGGCATCGGCATCACGCTGGTGCTGGTGGCGCTCTACGCGCGTAACGGCATCCTCGGCCTCGCCGACGCGCTGCGCCGGCGCTGGCGCGAACGATGAGCGCCGTGCTGCTTGAAACGCAGGGGCTGAGCAAGCGCTTCGGCGCGCTGGAGGTGGCGCGCGGCATCGACTTTCGCCTCGAGGCGGGCGCGCGCCATGCGCTCATCGGGCCGAACGGCGCCGGCAAGACCACCTTCGTCAACCTGCTCACCGGCGTGCTCGCGCCCACCGACGGCCGCGTGCTCCTCGACGGCGAGGATGTGACGCGCCTGGCGCCGGCGAAACGCGTGAAGCGCGGCATCGCGCGCACCTTCCAGATCAACCAGCTGTTCCGCGGCCTGCCGGTGCTGGAAAACGTGGCGCTGGCGGTGGCCGAGCGCCTCGGCGCGGGCGGCGACATGGTGCGGCCGGCGGGGCGGCGCGCCGACGTCCTGGCGGAGGCCGGGCGCCTGGTCGAGCTGCTGCACCTGGGCGCGGACGCGGGGCGGCGCATCGACGAGCTGCCCTACGGCCGCCAGCGCCTGGTCGAAATCGCCATTGCGCTGGGGCTCGAGCCGCGGCTGCTGCTGCTGGACGAGCCCGCGGCCGGCATCCCGAGCGCCGAGAGCCACATCGTGCTGGAGGCCATCGCCGCGCTGCCGCCCGCGATCGCGGTGCTGATCATCGAGCACGACATGGACCTCGTGTTCCGCTTTGCCGAGCGCATCACGGTGCTGGTGGGCGGCGCGATCTTCGCCGAGGGCACGCGCGCCGAGATCGCCGCCAACCGCGAGGTGCGCGCGGTGTACCTGGGCACCGCGCTCGATGCCTGAGGCGCTGCGCCTGTCGGGCGTCACCGCGGGCTACGGCGCCACGCACGTGCTCGAGGGCATCGACCTCGCGCTCGGCGCGGGCGAGAGCCTGTCGATCATCGGCAGGAACGGCGTGGGCAAGTCGACGCTCCTCGCCACGATCATGGGCCACACCACGCTGCACGCCGGCGCGATCGAGCTGCAGGGGGCGCGCATCGACTCGAGTGCCCCGCACCGGCGCGCGCTCGCCGGGCTCGCCTGGGTGCCGCAGGAGCGCGAGATCTTTGCATCGCTCACGGTACGCGAGAACCTCGAGCTCGGCGCGCGCCCGGGCCCCTGGGACTTGCCGCGCGTGTGCGACCTGTTTCCCAACCTCGAGGAGCGGCTCGGCCACGGCGGCGCGCAGCTCTCCGGCGGCGAGCAGCAGATGCTCGCCATCGCGCGCGCGCTGCTCACCAACCCGACGGTGCTGCTGATGGACGAGCCCACCGAGGGCCTCGCGCCGGTGGTGGTGCAGGCGCTCGCGCTGGTGTTGGCGCGCCTGCGCGCCGCAGGCGGGCTTTCGATCGTGCTGGTGGAGCAGAACAGCCGCGTGGCGCTGGAGTTCGCCGAGCGCGCGGTGGTGATGGACAAGGGGCGTGTCGCCTACGACGACTCCTCGGAACGGCTGCGCCGGGACCCGGAGTTCCTCGCCAGCCTCATCGCGGCGCAGGGGTAGGGTGGGCCCCGGCCCACCCTACAATGGCGCATGGCGCTGACGGCCTTCAACTTCGCGAACTGGATCGACGAACACGCGCACCTGCTCAAGCCCCCCGTGGGCAACCAGCAGGTGTTCACGGCGGCGGGCGACCTGGTGGTGATGGTGGTGGGCGGCCCCAACGCGCGCACCGACTACCACGATGACCCGTACGAGGAATTCTTCTACCAGTTGCGCGGCAACATGGTCCTCAAGGTGATCGAGGACGGAAAGCCGCGCGACCTCCCGATCCGCGAAGGCGAGATCCTGCTGATCCCCGGGCACCTGCGCCACTCGCCGCAGCGTCCCGAGCCGGGCTCGGTCGGGCTCGTCGTGGAGAAGGTGCGGCCGAAGGACGTGAACGACGCCTTCGAGTGGTACTGCCCGCGGTGCTGGGCGCGGGTGCACCGCGTGGAAGTGAACGTGCAGGACATCGTCAAGGACCTGCCCCCGCTGTTCGACGCGTTCTACGGGAGCGAGCGCAAATGCCCGCAGTGCGGCCACGTGCACCCGGGCAAGGCGTGACGTCCCAGGCCATCGACATGCACAGCCACTTCTTCCCGCGCGAGTGGGAGGACCTGGGCAAGCGCTTCGGCACGCCCGACTGGCCGTGGATGAAGCATGTGGGCGGCGGCAAGGCGATGGTGATGCTGGGCGAGCGCGAGTTCCGCCCCGTGTACGCCGCGTGCTGGGATGCGCCCACGCGCCTCGCGGAGATGGATCGCGATGGCATCGAGCTGCAGGTGATGTGCTCGACGCCGGTGCTCTTTGCCTACGCGCGGCCGTCGGCGCAGGCGCTGTACTGCGCGCAGCTGTTCAACGACGCCGGACTCGAGCTTGCCGCAAAGGGCAAGGGGCGGCTGAAGACCCTGTGCCAGGTGCCGCTGCAGGACACCGACGCGGCGTGCAAGGAACTGTCGCGCGCCATGCAGGCGGGCCACCTCGGCGTGCAGATCGGCAACCACGTTGGCAACCGCGACCTCGACGACGAAGGCATCGTCACGTTCCTGCAGCATTGCGCGGCCGAGGGCGCGGCGGTGCTGGTGCATCCGTGGGACATGCTGGGCGGGGCGCGCACCTCGCGCTGGATGATGGGCTGGACCGTGGGCATGCCCGCGGAGACGCAGCTCTCGATCGTGTCGCTGATCCTGGGCGGCGCGTTCGACCGGCTGCCGGCCAGCCTTCGCATCTGCTTCGCGCACGGCGGGGGCAGCTTCGCGTTCCTGCTCGGCCGGTTGGAGAACGCCTGGCAGCACCGCGACGTGGCGCGCGGGGTTTCGGCGCATCCGCCCAGCCACTATCTCGATCGCTTCTACGTCGACAGCGCGGTGTTCGACCCGCGCGCGCTGCAGCTGTTGATCGAAGTGATGGGCGAGGACCGGGTGATGCTCGGTTCGGACTACCCGTTCCCGCTGGGCGAGGCGCGCGTGGGCAAGCTGATCCGCGACATGCAGGGGCTGGGCACGGGGGCGCGGCGCAAGCTCCTGTCAAGCAACGCGAAGCGCTTTCTCGGGCTCTAGCCGCCTTGTCGCGCCTGCAAGGCGCGGACGATCTCCTCGGGCTCGGGATAGCGCTGGTCGCGGTGCTTGGAGAACACCAGCTCGCCGTCGCCGGCGACGTCGAACACGCCGTTCGCGCCCTTCACCAACTCCGCCTCGATGCCTAAAGCCTGCTTGAGGTGGGCAGCCAGACTGACCGCCCGGGGCAGGTAGTTTCAGGCGACGCAATATTTGATGGTGACTTTCACGCCCGCATTATGCCGCCGGGGCGCGGCCGCGTGCAAAGCGCGCGCGCAGGTCCTCCACCGCCATGGCGAGCGCGGGCGTGAGCAGCATCTGGACCAGCGTGCCGAGCAGCACGCCGGCGCCGATCGACACCGCAAGCGGGATCAGGAACTGCGCCTGGATGCTCTTTTCGATGATCAGCGGGAAGATGCCGAGGAAGGTGGTGATCGCCGTGAGCAGGATCGGCCGGAAGCGGCCCTTGCAGGCGTCGCGGATCGCCTCGGCCGCGGGCTTGCCGCGGCCGCGCTCCTCGTTGATGAAATCGATCAGCACCAGCGAGCCGTTGACGATGATGCCGGCGAGGCCGATCACGCCAAAGAGGCTCGTGAGTCCCAGCGGCAGGCCCATCACCAGGTGGCCGAGCACCGCGCCGACCAGGCCGAGCGGGATCGAGGCGAGCACGATCAAGGGCTGCACGTAGGAGCGGAACGCGAGCGCGAGCAGCGCGTACATGCAGAACAGGGCCAGCACGAAGTTGCGTGCGAGCGAAGGCAGCGTGCGCGCCTGCTCGCGCTGCTCGCCGCCCATGGCGTAGGTGAGGCCCGGGATGCGCGCCTGCAGGGCGGGAATCGTCGCCTTGACCAGGCGCGTGCTGACCTGCTGCCCGGTGACCACCCGGCTGTCGGTCTCGGCGAACACCGTGGACACGCGCCTTCCCTGGCGCCGCACGATGGTGGAGGGGCCGTAGCCGAGCGCGAGCTCGGCCACCTCGTGCAGCGGCACGAACTCGCCCGAGGGGGCGCGGATGCGGTAGCGCGCGAGGTCGGCGAGCGACGCGCGCTCGGCGTCCGGCAGCCGCACGTAGACGCGCACCTCGTCGCGGCCGCGCTGCACGCGCAGCGCCTCGGCGCCGAAGAACGCCGCGCGCACCTGCAGCGCGAGCGACTCCAGCGTGATGCCGAGCGCGCGCGCCGAGGGCTTCAACTGGAACTGCACCTCCTGCTTGCCGGGGTCGCGGTCGTCGCGCACGTCGGACACGCCCTCGATCTGGCGCAGGTCCGCCTGCAGCGCCTGCACCGCCTCGGCCAGCCCCTCGGGCGTGCGCGCCGAGAGTTCCACCTGCACCGGCGAGCCGAGCTGGATCACGTTCGAGGCGAACGTGAGCTTGCGCACGCCGGGCGGCTGCGCCGCGCGCTCGCGCCATTGGCGCTCGAAGTCGCCGGAGGCGACGCTGCGCACCTCGGGGTCGAGCAGCTCGAAGACGATGGAGGCCTTGTTGCCCTGAAGCAGGCCGAGCGCGCCCGCCGCGCCCGGGCCGGTCGCCTCCTGCTGGCCCACGGTGATGTACACGGCGTTCACCAGCTCGCGCCCGCTCGGGTGGGGCAGTCCGCCGGCCGCCTCGCGCCCGGCACGCTCCACGGCGAGCGCGGCCGCCAGCGTGGCCTCGGCGGTGGCGCCGGGCGCGAGCTCGAGCGACGCGGTGACGTAGCGGCCTTCGACCTGCGGGAAGAACACGAAGCGCACGTGACCGGCGGTGATGGCGCCGACCGTGAGCAGGAACACGGAGGTCGCCGCGGCGATCACCACGCCGTAGTGCGCGGTGGCGAAGCGCAGCGCGGCATCGAGCGGCCCTTCGATGAAGCGGCGCAGGCCCCGGTCCACCGCGTGGCGCAGGTCGGCCAGGCGCGCCCCGAGCCAGGTGCGCGGCGCGTAGCCGGCGACGCGCAGGTGCGCGAGGTGGTGCGGCAGGATCAGCATCGCCTCGAGCACCGAGATCGAGAGCACGATGATCACCACCGCCGGGATCTGGAACAGGAACTTGCCCAGCGTGCCCGGCGCGAACAGCAGCGGCACGAAGGCCGCGACGGTGGTGGACACGGCGAGCAGCACCGGCAGCGCCACGCGCTGGCTGCCGAGCACCGCGGCCTCCAACTCGGGCGTGCCGCGTTCGTTCTCGGCGTAGATGTTTTCCCCGGTGACGATGGCGTCGTCCACCACGATGCCGATCGCCAGGATGAAGCCGAACAGCGACATCATGTTGATCGTCAGGCCGACGAACGGCATCACGGCGAAGGCGCCGATGAAGGCCACGAAAATGCCGGACGTCACCCACAAGGCGAGCCGCAGGTCGAGGAACAGGGCGAGCGCGCCCAGCACCAGCGCGAGGCCCATCGCGCCGTTCTTCACCAGCAGGTCGCGGCGACTGCGGAACTCGGCCGAGTCGTCGCGCCACACCAGCACCTCCAGGCCGGGCGGCAGGCCGGGGCGCAGCGTGTTCTCGAGGTACTGGTTGACGCGCGCCACCACGTCGAGCACCTTGTCTTCGCCCACGCGGAACACCTGCACGAAGGCGGCGGGCTTGCCGTTGAAGCGCATGATCAGGTCGTCGTCGCGGAAGCCGTCGTCGATGGTCGCGATGTCGGCGAGGTGCACCTGCGCCCCGGTGCGCGACGACACCACCACCACGCGCTCGAAATCGGCGCGCACGTAGTTGCGCCCGCGCGCGCGCAGCAGGATGGATTCGCC
>Ga0105107_10003503_pt1 | contig 10450 bp, 7 predicted proteins | sample PPLLaktember2015_6_FD_79335 | JGI IMG/M metagenome (GOLD analysis project Ga0105107, IMG submission 79335) | Freshwater sediment microbial communities from Prairie Pothole Lake near Jamestown, North Dakota, USA - PPLs Lake P8 Core (1) Depth... | ecosystem: Environmental > Aquatic > Freshwater >...
AATCTGGGTGGACTTAATTGTTTAGATGATTTATCACAACTAAGTAAAGATATTTCCGGTTTACTGAAATCAAATGGTTTTTTCATTGCTTCAATAATGCCGCAGTTTTGCCTTTGGGAGTTTGCTTTAATCTTTAAGGGAGAATTTAAAAGAGCCTTAAGAAGATTAAAACGAGGTGTAGTTATTGCCAAAGTTGGTGGTGAAGAAGTTTTTGTTAAATATTATTCGCCAAAAAAATTTTTCGGACACTTTAAAAATGATTTTCATTTAATCAAAACAAAGGGACTAAGAATATTTGGACCAACTCAACCCGCCGCACACTGGTATAAAGAGCATCCTTTCATAACAAAATATTTGGACTTTATAGATGATAAAATTGAAAATCTTTATCTCTTTTCATTTATAGGAGATTATTACATTGCAGTATTACAAAAAAAGTAATCTGTAAATGAAAAAATATTTTGCTTCCTTTTGATTATCATCGGGCTAATTGTTTTTAGTATTTTTTTTGAACCAGAATTTTACAGGATTACTCCAAAAGTGGAATTAACTGACGAACAAAAAAATGTATTGTACAATCTCGCACAACATGCTAAAGTTAACGGCGATCTTCCAATCTCAGCTCTTATTTTGTACAACAATACTATTATCGGTGAAGGATATAATTCAGTTTTAAGAGATTCAAATGCCGGTGGACATGCAGAAATAAATGCTTTCAATGATGCGATAAATAATTTTGGCATGAGAGAGTTTATGAAAATGAACAGGGATTCATTAACACTTATTTCTACACTTGAACCCTGCCAGATGTGTAAAGGAGCTATTTTAAATTATAATATAAAATACGTTCAATTTATAAAAGAAAAATCAATCTCAAATTCTGTAAGTAATCGTTATAAAGAATTCCGTTACCAAATAAATAAAAAACAGGTTTCATCACCTGAGCTGCTTGATACTCTATCCAAACGTCATTTTGATTATAAAACTATCAATTAAGTTTTAAAAGAGATTGACTGCTCAAGTAATTGTGAAATAAGAAATATCTGACTGCAACCGGGTTTCAGATTTTCTTCAGGTTTATTTACAAATTCAAGAGAACTAATATTTGTGGTTTTAATACTCTTTTGTACATTTTCTGAAAGTATTTCAAAAAGTTCTGTAATTTCTCTTAAAGAGTTAGAAGCTTTGTGTGACAGAATCAAATTAACTTTTCTTAATATTTCTACACATTCTTTTTGAATACTGATGCAATAAACAATAACATCATATTTTTCTTCATCTATACAATGATTATCACACCACCTACAGCTTGTTGTACAATCTGACAAAGCTTCGATCAATGATATATTCCTCAAAATATGCCCTTTACTAAAAAATCCTAATGTCTATATATAAAATTATTTATTTTCTTCAAAGCAAATATTCCATTGATTCATCCAAGATTATTTTCTTATAATTTATAGGTTCTATGCTATTATATTCCTATCCGCTCTTACAGCTAAAGATATTTTCCGTTTAGCTTCAAATATTACAACTTATGTATTCATTCAAAAACCTTTTAACCTTGAACAGGTTCAACAAACAATCAATTCTGCTTTGAGCATTTAATGCTTGTTAAAATTATTCCTTGGATGAAAATAGTAAGAATAATAAATTCTCAAAAAGAATTTAATAGTTGAAGTTTGAGACGGATAATTTTCCCTCTGGAAATTTGCTTATCTGTATATATATTACTCACATTATTTACTGATATTCTTAAAAAAATTACAACACGGGAATTTTATGAAATACCTGTATTCAAGTATTCTACTTTTAAGCTTAATATTTTTATTGCTATCTGGTTGTTCCGAAAATGAAGAACCATCTATCGATATTGATTCGCAATTTAACGGGTTTGAAAGTTATGCTGTTGCAGAAATCCTTACAAAGAATTGTGCTTTGCCCGAATGCCACAGAGGCGGAACTTCAGAAAACAATCTTTCGTTTGAATCATATTCAAAAATGATCCAAGGATCCATCGGTAGACATTTTGGTGAACATGATCATGGAAAAACAAATCCGAAGATTACACATGAAACTCCATATGGAGGAAGCCCTGTTGTTCCTTTTGATGCTAAGAATAGCTTGTTATATAATCTTATTATGGGCAATGTCGAAAATTCAGTACTTAGAATGCCTTATGAGAAAGAACCATTATCACAATTGCAAATTGATATTCTGAAAGACTGGATTAATAATGGAGCAAAAGACTTTAATGGAAATGTTCCTTACTCAGGTCCTAATAAAGTTTTTGTTTGCAACCAGGGGAGTGATGAGATTTATGAAATAGATGCTGATTACATGGTTGTTTCAAGGGTTCTTGATGTTGATGTTAATCCAACAGCAATTGATCAGCCGCATAATGTGCAGATACACGGGAATTATTATTATGTAACGTTAATATCTGCCGGACAATTTTTAAAAATAGATATATCCACAAATCAAATAGTAGCAAAAGTAACAGGACTTGAAGTTCCCGGAATGATAGCAGTCTCTCCTGATGGTAAGATCGCGTATGTTTCAAAATCTTCTACTGCTTCTCCTGTTTATGGTGAAATTTATGTTATTGATATTGAAACAATGACTAAGAAAGAGAGTATTTCGATACCAATCGGGTTGCCGCATTCAATTCAGTTAACTGAAGATGGAAATAATTTATATGTAGCCGATATGGATAAAGACAGGATCTATTTAATTAATACAACAACAAGAGAAATAGAGGATCAAATAATTCTTTCAACTACATCACCTGCGACTTATGAACCAATGCACATATATTTATCGCCTGATGGGAATTATCTATATGCAAATAACAGAACTTCAAGTACAATGATGATTATTGATACCCAAACAAAACAAATTCTCCAGGAAATTTCAATTCAGCATCATCCAATGCAAGCTGCTATTTCACCCGATGGAAATAAGATATATGTTGTCTCACTCCACATGCCATATATAACTATAGTTGAAAAAGCCGGAACAACATGGACAAAGACAGAATTTCAAAATGCAGATGCCTTTCATCATTTGTATGGTGCGGATCTTTCACCGGATGGACGATATCTTTATGTAACTTGTTCAAATGATGAAAACGATTTTTCTCCTCCCTACGAAATTCCCGGTAAAGAAAGGCCTTCTCTGCTTTGTATCTTTGATACACAACTTCGAGAATTAGTAAAGGTTCTTGATATCGGTTCTTATTCTACTGGAATAGCTGCAAGACAAAATTAGAAACAAGAGAAAGAATTAGTTCAAGAGCAAGTTCAAGAATTTTATATGATGGAAGGTGGATTAGAATTCTTTTCTATTATTTCCTGGGCTAAATTAAGATAGGCAAGTGAACCTTTTGCTTTTGCATTAAAAAGAATTGAGGGTTTACCAAAAAATTCAGATTCCGTAATTGCTATGTTTTTAGGAATGACTGTTTTAAAGATAAGTTCACCAAAATTATTATACAGTTCATCATTAGTCATCATCTGTGCTTTTGTATTCGGTTCATACATCGTAAGGAGTATCCCTTCAATTTGTAATCTTGCATTAATAGTAGTTTTTATAATATTGATATAGTTTATCATTCTTTTTAATGCAGAGATGGAAAATTTTCCAGCTTTAGCAGGAATTAAAATTGAATTAGCTGCAGCAAGTGCTATTGTTGTTAACGACTTTATATAATGTGGACAATCTATGATTATATATTCATACTTATTCAGTTCTTCAAGCGAAAGAATATTACTGAAGAGATAAGTATTCCTGGTAAGCCTCTCCAATCTTTCTTCCATTTCATGTGATGCAACATTAGATGGAATAAAATCGAGGTTCGGCAAATCGGTTTTATGTATAACCTGGTTTATAGACTTAGCATAACTGAAAACCTGGAATATGTCTCCCCGAATCACAGAGGTATCAAAACCCATATAAATCGTACATGATCCGGAAGGATCAAAATCGATAAGAAGAGTTTTCTTTTCAGCAACAGCAAGACTTGCAGCAAGATTAACAGCAGTTGTGGTTTTTCCAACTCCCCCTTTTGGTACAGCAATAGCAATAATTTTCTTCATACAATAATAAGATTATTAATTCCCCAATAACATTAAAATTATAGATAATTCTTTTATAAAAAAATTTAAGATTTGTTTTAAGGAGATTTTAATTCTTAACCCGGTTTAAAATAACTGTAAATGTAGTACCATCACCTTTTTTGCTTTTCACAATAATATCTGCATTATTCAGCTCTATGTATTTTTTAGTTAATGCTAAACCCAAACCATTGCCTTCAAATTTTCTTGAGTATCCTTCTTCCTCCTGAGAAAAAGGTTTAAACAAATTTGGAATATATTCCTGCGAAATTCCAATACCTGTATCAGTTATATCCACGTTAATTTTACCATTACCATTGCGATAAATTCTTACTTCAACTCTTCCCTTATTAGTATATTTAATAGCATTATCAAGCAGGTTTTGAAAGGTTTGAGCAAGAGTATACTCGTCTCCAAGAATAATTGATTCTTCATTGCTTGGATTAAAATTAAGGATAAGATCTTTTTCCTTTGCCAGTGATTTAAATTCATTTACTAACTTTAACAGAAGATCACTTAGAACAATCTTTTCAAAATTCACTTTATAATTCCCTGTCTGAATCAGGGACATATTCAGAATAAGATCAATTGTTCTTAAAAGTCGTTTACCACCATTTTGAACCGCATTAAGTTCACTATCCAATTCTCCCGGAAGTCTGTCCTGCAGATGTTCACTTATAATTGTATTATAGTTAAGAATAACATTTAAAGGTGTTCTTACTTCATGTGAAACCTGTGCAAGGAAAACAGATTTTAATCTGTCCGACTCTTCCGCTTTTTCTTTTGATTTTATTAATTCTTCTTCGGCTAATTTCCTGTCGTGAATATCAGTTATTGTTCCTGATATTCCTACAATTTTATTATTTTCTCTTGTAAGATGAGCATTAATTTCTATCCAGTTTAATCCGCTATTTTTTGTAATCAATCTTGCCTGGGTTTTTGCAGATTCTTTCTTATTGAAAACAATTGATATGATCTGATCTGAAGTTTTTTTCTGGTCTTCTTTGTAGATAAAGTCGATAATAGGTTTACCAATGCATTCATTTATTTTATGCCCTGTTAATTGAGTCCAATACCTGTTTACGAAAATTAATTTACCATTTGCATCAGTTATATAAATAATTTCATTGACCTGCTCAACAACCGATCTGTATTTTGCTTCACTTTCCTTGAGCATTTTCTGAGCGAGTTTGAACTGCGTAATATCATTAATAACACCAAGTGTGCCGATTATTTCTCCCCTTGAGTTTTTATATGGTGTTCCAGAAATTCTAACCCAAAATTTGCTGCCATTTTTTCTCCTCATAAGAATTTCATAAGTATCTGCTTTACTTGATAATCTAAGCTTGTTTTTCTCCAGTATAATATCTCTTTCTTTAGGGTCAAAAAATATTTCATAACCTTTTTTTCCTATCATTTCATTTATTTTAAAACCACTAATCTCACTCATGCTTGAATTAGCATAGAGAATTTTATCATTAACATCTGTAATCAAAAGTCCTTCAGCCATACCTTCTACAACTGTTCTGTACAATTCTTCACTTTCTATCCTTGCTTCTTCGGCTTCTTTAATTTTTGTAATATCTCTTTGAGCACCCCAAATTCTTCTTAACTTTCCATCCTCTATAATTCCAAGAAGATTGTTTAAGAAATATTTTTTATTTCCAAATTTATCATTTTCCTGAGTTTCGAGATCAACAATCTTATATCCACTTTTTACAAATGCTTTCAGATATTCAATAGAGTGGGATAAATTCTGTGGGATAAAATCATTTAATTTCAGGCCAATAATCTCTTCGGCTTTAGAATAGCCGTACATTTTTGCCATTGCATTATTACACTCAGCAAGAAAGGTATCCTGGTAGTACAATTCTATTTGTTTATCAGCAGGAAGAGAAGTCGGTACAGGTTTAGTCGCCTCAAATCTGAATACACCTTCTGCACTTTGTTCTATTAAAGCAGTGTATAAACTGTTTGCTCTGCTTAATTCAATATTTTTTTCATTCAGCCTTTTAGAATAATTTTTAAGTATATAGAAAAGAATTAAGGAAGTTATTAAAATGAATAGAAACCCTTTGATAATTTCCCCAATAAAAATTTCATTTGAAGTTTTGTTAAGCAAATCGAATAGAAAAAGATCTGATAAAATTATCCAAAGAAGGGCAATAGCAGAGTAAATAATTACAAACCGGAACGGACTGATTTTATTTTCATTCTTTTTCATATTCTACATTCTTGTAGGTTCAGGCACAAGGAATGTACATATAAATCTTGAACCTTTATTTTTTTCACTTTCAATTTTTAATTCCCCGCCATTCCTTTCGATAAATTCTTTAATAAGAACCATACCTAAACCTGTTCCATATTCCCTATCTGTTCCCGGAGTAGAAAACATTTCACCGCTCTCAATTTTTTGCATATCTGTTTCGTTAATTCCTATTCCCGAGTCTTCAACAACCAATTCAACTTTAGATTTATCATTATCTTTTACATGTGCAGATATTGTAACGGTACCTTTTTTTGATGTAAACTTAACAGCATTTGAAACAAGATTCTGGATAACTGAGTTCAATAAATCTTCATCTGCATAGATAAGAAGATTTGGTTCTATACTAATATTAAAATCAATTTCCTTTTTTACTGCATTCCCACGCAACAATTTAAAACTATTTCCAATAAGTTTTTCAAGGTTAACATTTGCAGGTTTAAAATCAATCCTTCCGGTTTGAAACCTTGAATATTGAAGCAGATTGTTTGTCATTCCGTAAAGGTTCTTTGAGGCTTCATAAATTACATTCAGGTATTCTTTTATTTCATCATCTGTTAATAAATCATATTCTGTAGTCAAAATTTCCGAAAATCCAAGGAGAGAATTAAATGGACTTCTGAGATCATGAGAAATTAAAGAAAAGAGTCTGTCTTTGGATTCATTAAGCTCACTTAATTTCCTTATGAATCTCTCTCTTTCCTGTTCAACTCTTTTTCTTTCGATAGCCATTGAAATAGGATGAGAGATTGCTTCCAGAATTCCTTTATGTTTTTTAGTATATACAAACTTATCTTCATAATCCTGAACAACCAAAGCACCAATTGTTTTATCTTTTATTTTAAGTGGAACACCAAGCCAAATTTCAGATTGAGTTCCAATCAATTCAATTTCACCTTTTGCAACTAATTCATCATCCATCTTTTTATCTATAAGAGCAGATTCTCCTTTTCTAATAACATATTCGGTTAAACCATTTCCAAATTTGATTGGGGGTGCGCTGTCATCATATTTATCAATAAAATATGGAAATGTTATCAGGTCATTTTCCTTATCATGAATGGCTATATAAAAATTCTCCACATGCATTAATTCGGAAATAGATTTATGAATAAACTTAAATAATTCATCCAGATTTCTTACAGCATTAGCTGCTTGCAGAATATGTGAAATAACTCTCTGAATATTTTCTTCTTTCTTCTTTTCAGTTATATCTTGTCCTGAAGCAACAATTGAGGTTACCTTTCCTTTTTCATCTCTAAGAATAGTTTTTTGCCAGCTGATTAAATGTTCTTCACCTAAAGAAGTTAGAAATTTGATTTCAACTTTATCACTACCTTTTGATTGCGGATCCATAAAATCACTGAATAAACGTGCTGACTCCTTTTTAATCCTGTTAGTCAGTAATTCTTCACAACGCCTACCTGCCACATTTTTTACCCCAAAAATTTCACATCCCTTTTGATTCAACAAAGAAATATTCTTATTCTTATCAATCATCAGGAAAATTACATCTGCAAGTTTTAATATAGCTTCAAATCTTTTTTTATCATCAACAAGTATATCAATATTTTTTCTGAACTCTGTAACATCACGTAAAACACCTACACTGAAAACTCTTTTCCCATTGCTATCCAGTTTGGTGAATGCATTATCTTCAATCCATTTTCTCTGCTTGTCCTTGGTTTCAATCAGGTATGCAGCACTAAACTCTTCGACAACCTCTTTCATTTCACTCTTTGAGGGTGCGAAAGAATCTCTTTTATTATGAATAATCTCTTTAACAATACTTTTAAAACCAATTTTATTAAGTTCTTCAATAGAAAAACCGGAGAGATTACTTATTCCCGGACTCATATAATGATATCGCCTGGTTTTCTGATCAAAGAAATAAATAACTCTCTTTTGTTCATCCTGGCTAGGAATTACCTTTGACACTTCTTCAGAATCTATGTTCTGTTTTTCCGGTTTGGTTGATTCCATTAGAATTTCTGATTTTTGAAGATTATTAATTGACTTTTAACAAATGAGTAAAAATATCAACTAAAATTAACTAAAAACTAAATAGTAAATTCAAATTTTTAATAATAATTCCGATAATAGATAATAAAGTTAATAATTTAACTTGCTTTTCTTCTAAAGGCAACTTATCTTTATGTAGACTAAATCTTGATAATATTTTATTAGATATATATGAAAAAAGCTTCTGAATTAAATTTTGGTGAAAAAGTTAAAATTAGCGAAATAGACTTCTCTCACCCTTCATCTCAAAGAATCATCGAAATTGGATTTACACCCGGACAGGAAATTGAACTTATTACAAAATCGTTCTTTAATGATCCTTTGGCGTTTTCAATCCGTGGTTCGTTAGTTGCAATCAGGAAAAATGAAGCTGATTGTATTAAAGTTTCATGAACATTCAGGTTGCCGAAAAAATTCCTCTTATTACTTTAGTTGGCCCTCCAAATTCGGGTAAGACAACTCTCTTTAATTTTCTTAGCGGAAAAAATTACAAAACAGTAAATTATCCCGGAGCTACAGTTGAATATTCAATTTCAAGGCTTCTGAAAAAATTTAATATTAAGGCAGAGGTAATTGATTCCCCAGGGATTGTATCACTTTCTCCAAATTCACCCGACGAAAAAATAGCTATTGAATCACTCTTCAGTCATCCTTTGTTTGGAGAGCCAGATATTCTCATTGTAACTGTAGATTCAAGCCAGTTATCAAGGCATTTGCTGCTTGTTAGGCAGCTTCAGGAATGTGGTTTTAAATTAGTTATAGCTCTTACAATGAATGATCTTTTGGAAAAGAAAAAACTTGGAATTTCACTTGCCAAACTAAAAATCATTCTTGATTGTGAAATTGTACAAATCGATGGAAGAACTGGAGAAGGGATCAATAAATTACTTAGTGTTGCGTCACTTTATTTAGAAGAATTAAAATCATCTGATAAAAAAATAATTAAGAAACATTTAACTAATCATACGCAGCAATCGTTGATAAGTCTCTATAAGGAAATAGGATCTATTGAAAACCAGGTTATCCATAGAATTCACGCTAATGGAAATGGTTTTGACATAGAGGCAGTCAATGCTCAATTAAATATTCTTAATTCGAGTGTTGAACGAAAAATAAATAATACTATTGATTCAACTACATTAAAGATTGATAAATTGCTTTTACACAAGACTTTAGGACCTCTCTTTTTCTTTATTATTATGGCGCTTACTTTTACCTCTATATTCTGGCTTGCAGATCCATTAATAACTTTAGTTGATGATTTTTTTTCTTTGCTATCCAGTGAAACAATTATATTACTTGGTAACAACTGGTTTTCAAATTTCATTTCAACAGGAATAATTAGTGGTACAGGTTCAGTTCTTATATTTCTTCCCCAGATACTAATTCTTTTTTTAATTCTTGGTATACTTGAAGATTCTGGTTACTTAGCAAGAGGTGCAATGCTGGTAGATAAACCACTTTCTAAGATCGGATTAAATGGAAAATCTTTTGTCCCGATGTTATCCGGTTTTGCTTGTGCTATCCCGGCAATGCTTGCAGCACGAACAATTCCAAACAGAAGAGAACGAATTCTTACAATATTTATTTTACCTTTGATGAGTTGCAGTGCAAGACTTCCTGTTTATACTCTGCTAATAGCTTTTCTGTTGCCTACGGATAAATCCTGGCTTGGTGGAATTATTCTTGCATCAATTTATATTTTCAGCATTACAAGTTCTATAATTGTTGCGGGTATATTAAATAAATTCAAAGATAAAATTGTTAAAGAGGAGGATAATTCTTCATTCATCATCGAACTCCCCGCTTACAGGAAACCCAAGCTTAATTTTATTATTACTCATTCTTATATGAATGCGAAAGCATATCTCCAGAAAGCGGGCCCGATTATCTTGGGTTTCTCCATCATATTATGGTTCTTAACATATTTCCCGAATACCGATCCGCAAGTTGATACTAAGGGATTAACCGAAGAAGAAGTTATGGAAATTCAGGGTGTTGAAAGACTTGCTGGTTCTTATGCTTCTGATTTGGGAAAATTAATCCA
>Ga0105107_10003504_pt1 | contig 10450 bp, 14 predicted proteins | sample PPLLaktember2015_6_FD_79335 | JGI IMG/M metagenome (GOLD analysis project Ga0105107, IMG submission 79335) | Freshwater sediment microbial communities from Prairie Pothole Lake near Jamestown, North Dakota, USA - PPLs Lake P8 Core (1) Depth... | ecosystem: Environmental > Aquatic > Freshwater >...
AAGCTCGCCTTGCCCATGACGCGCTTGAGCATCATGCGGCCGGCGACCGAGGCGCGCACGCCGGCTTTCTCGAGCTCTTCCTTGGTTCTACCCCCATAAGCATCCAAAAGGCTCTTGGCGAAGTCCTTCTTGCGGAAATCGTTGGGGTACGCGCTGCCCGCGGCGCGCAGCGCCTTGAGCTTCTCGCGCCGTTCCTCGACGAGCTTGTTGTCTTCTTCCATTTACCGGACTCCCTGCTTGAGGCTGGCGCTGATGAAGTCGTCGAGGTCGCCGTCGAGCACCGTCTGCGTGGCGCCTTTCTCGACGCCGGTGCGCAGGTCCTTGATGCGCGACTGGTCGAGCACGTAGGAGCGGATCTGGTGGCCCCAGCCGATGTCGGTCTTCGATTCCTCGAGCTTCTCGCGCTCGGCGAGGCGCTTCCTCAGCTCCGCCTCGTAGAGCTTCGCCTTGAGCATCGACATCGCCTCGGCGCGGTTGCGGTGCTGCGAGCGGTCGGCCTGGCACTGCACCACGATGTTGGTCGGCAGGTGCGTGATGCGCACCGCGCTGTCGGTGCGGTTGACGTGCTGGCCACCGGCGCCGGAGGCGCGGTAGGTGTCGACGCGCAGGTCGGCGGGGTTGATCTCGACCTCGATCGACTCGTCGACCTCCGGATAGACGAAGACGCTCGCGAACGAGGTGTGCCGCCGCGCGTTGGCGTCGAAGGGGCTCTTCCTCACGAGGCGGTGCACCCCGGTCTCGGTGCGCAGGCTGCCGTAGGCGTAGTCGCCGGAGACCTTGAGGGTCGCGCTCTTGATGCCGGCCACCTCGCCGGGCGTGTGCTCGAGCACCTCGGCGCCGAAGCCCTTGCGGTCGCAGTACTTGAGGTACATGCGCTCGAGCATCGAGGCCCAGTCCTGCGCTTCCGTGCCGCCCGAGCCGGCCTGGATGTCGACGAAGCAGTTGTTGGGGTCGAGCGGGTTGGAGAACATGCGCCGGAACTCGAGCCCTGCGATTTCGTTCTCGAGCTTCTCTACGTCTGAAAAGACAGAAAGCAGCGTGGCATCGTCCTTGTCGGCGCGCGCGAGCTCGAACAGCTCGGCGGAATCGGCGAGGCCCGAATCCACGCGCCCCAGCGTGTCCACGACCCTTTCCAGGGACTTCTTCTCGCGCCCGAGCTCCTGGGCGCGCTTGGCGTCGCTCCAGGCCTTGGGGTCGGCGAGGAGCTCGTCGACCTCCGCTAGGCGCTTCTTCTTCCCGTCGAAGTCAAAGATACCTCCGCAGCTCGGCCGACCGCGCCTGCAGGTCGGAGAGGGTGGAGGCGATCTGGTTGAGGCGCTCGGCTTCCATCGTCGTCTATCGCGTCGCGGCCTTGTCTTCCCAGTACAGCAGCTCGGCGCGGAAGTTCCGCGCCGCCTCGGCGGGCTCGAGCGGCGCCACCAGGTTCCGGCTCGGGAACGAGACGAAGGCGCGCTTCAATCCCTCGCGCACCGTGGAGAAGTAGAAGAACACCTGGTCGTCGGGCTGCTGCACCATGAAAAGCACGTAGTCTCGCTCCTCCTCGGCCGGGACCTGCGCGATCCTCAGCACGTCGTCGTTGCGGAAGCCGCGCTGGCGCGCCGCCAGCGGCGCCTCGTCCGCTTCGCGGCGGATCCCCATGGCATCGGCCACGTCGGCGCCGAGGAAGCCCGAGGTGCCGTGCTCGCGCAGCCAGCCCGCGACCGAGCGCAGCCCGGTGGTTTCTACAATGCGCCCCTTGGGCTCGCCGCTCGGGGCGGCGGCGTGGGCGGCCAGCCCGAGGCACAGCATGGCGAGGCATGCGGCGAGCCGCATCGGTTTCTCCCTTCGGAATTCTTGCCGGCTATTTTACCGGCTTCGCCGTGTATTCCTCGGCGATCTTGTCGTCGAAGAACGAGGTCGGGTTTGGCGCCGCCATGAACCGGCGGTACACCTCGGGATAGACGCCGACGTACTGGTAGACCTGGCCGCCGGACATCTCCACTTCCAGCGTGCGTGTCTTCTCGTCGTAGCCGACCGAGCGCAGCTTGGAGGAGTTGACGCGCTTGCGCTCCACCTAGGCTTTCTCCACTCGGATCTTCTCTCCGGAACGGATTTTCTCCAGCTGCCGCGGATCCCCGATCACCTTGCCAAGGACGTTGCAGGGATTGGCGAGCTTCGGCCGCTCGTCGGTGGAGATGGGCGTGCGCCCGTAGGGCAGGGCGAGCGCGTTGCCCTGCGTCCAGAAGCACACGGTGCCGGCCTCCACCACCTGGCGCGCGCCGGACTCGAGCTTCGCGCTCACCGGCGTGGCGAAGTACACCTCCTCGCCCCAGGTCTGCGCGCGTGACTCGAACGGAACCGCGGCGGCGAGCGCCTTGGCCGTTTCGCTGGAAGAAATCTCAATCTCGAAACGGGTACTCCCTGCCGAGATGCGTAACCTCATCCGCCGAGCGTCGCGCTCCAGGGCGTCTTGCCGTCGTGCATGCCCTCGATGCGGTTGCCTTTCACCAGCCCGGTGAACTCGCCCTTCATGCCCGCCAGCCGGAAGCTGATGCGCTCGCCGCGGATCTTCGTGTCCTGGACTTCGAACTCCCTGCCTTCCACCCGGGCCTTGCCGGAAACGCGCGTGATCTGCTGGCGCAGGTCGAGCGCGACAGGCTGTTTGCTGATCGGCATCCTGGCTTGCCAGGTTCCCGCCACCTTTGCCGGGACGAGGTACACGTAGATCAGGGTCGTCGTCACGCCGGAAATGTGCACCTTCTCCTCGAGGTCGAGCTGCTCCGCCTTCTCCGCCTGCCAGCCGTTGAGCGGATAGTCGTGCGACACGATGCGGGTGCCCGGCTTCAGCTCGGCGAGGAACTTGTCCTTGAGCAGGTTCACCGTGTCGGGCAGCAGGTACATCGTGATCACGCTCGCCTGCGAGATGTCGGTCTTGAAGAGGTCGGCCTTCAGGAACTTCACGCGGTCGGCGAGCCCTTCGGCCTGCGCCGCCTGGTTCGCCTGCTTCACCAGGTCGTCCTTGATCTCGACGCCGAAGCCGCGCGCGCCGAACACCTTCGCCGCGGTGAGCACGATGCGGCCGTCGCCCGAGCCGAGGTCGATGAGGAAGTCGCCCGGGCCGACCTCGGCGTAGCGCAGCATGTCGGCCACCACGCTCTGCGGCGAGGGGACGTACGGGCCGGCGTTCTTGACGGGCTGGACGTCGGCGGCGGCGGCGCCGAAGGACAGGAGGAGGGAAAGACCGAGGGCTCGGATCATTGCTCGAAGTGCTCCACGTTGAGCTGCACGGACTTCAGTCCGTTGAATTCGTTGACGGCGAGGCGGTAGGCGGCGCGCACGCGGGGCGGCAGGGGATCGAGCGCGCCGAAGCGCATCGCCTCGTAGCGCCGGCCGTCCTTCGCGAGCCGCAGCTTCAGGTGCCGCTCGCCGACGACGCGCTGGCTTTCCACGATGAATGTATCGCAGAAGGTGGGCTGCGGAAAGCCCTGGCCCCAGATCTCTCCTTCCAGCATGCGCGCGACCTGCAGCGTGCAGTGCTCGTCCTCGAGCCTGCCGTCGGTCTCGACCGTGCGCAAACGCGCCTCCGGCGGCAGCACCTCCCCTAGCGAGCGCTCGAAGGCCCCGGCGAAGCGCGCGTAGTCGGCTTCGGCGATGGTGAGTCCCGCCGCCTGGGCATGGCCGCCGAAGCGCAGGATGAGACCGGGGTGGCGCTTGGACACGAGGTCGAGGCAGTCGCGCAGGTGCAGCCCCGTGATCGAGCGCCCCGAGCCCTTGAGGAGGCCGCCGCTGGCGCCGCGCGCGAAGCAGACCACCGGCCGGTGCAGCCGGTCCTTGAGGCGAGAGGCGAGGATCCCGACCACGCCTTCGTGCCAGCCCGCGGAGAAGAAGGTTGTCCGTTCCTCGGTCTGAAGTTTTTCTATCTCGTGAAGAGCCTCGTCGAGCATGTCCGTTTCGATCTTCCGACGCTCGCGGTTGAGCTTGTCGAGCGCCTGCGCGCAGTTGGCGGCGCGTGCCTCGTCGTCGGTGACCAGGCACTCGATGCCCAGGCGCATGTCGGCCAGGCGGCCGGCGGCGTTGATGCGCGGGCCGGCGACGAAGCCCAGGTCGAAGCTCGACGCCTCGGCGAGCGGCCGCCCGGCGGCGCGCAGCAGCGCCGCGATTCCCGGCTGCGCGCGCCCGGCGCGGATGCGCCTCAGGCCCTGCGCCACGAGGTTGCGATTGTTCGCGTCGAGGGCCACCACGTCGGCGACTGTCCCCAGCGCGACGAGATCGGTCAGGGTTCCCATGTTGAATTCACTACGGGGATGCTTTCTTTCCCGAAGCTCCGCCCGCAGCGCCAGCATCACGTAGAACATCACCCCGACCCCGGCGAGCGCCTTCGACGGGAAATCGCAGCCCGGCTGGTTGGGGTTCACGATGCAGGCGGCTTCCGGGAGCGCCGGGCCGGGCAGGTGGTGGTCGGTGATCAGCGTCGCGATGCCGAGGCTCGCGGCGCGCGCCACCCCCTCGACGCTCGCGATGCCGTTGTCGACGGTGATCAGCACGTCGGGCTTCGCCTGCGCGGCGATGTCGACGAGCTCCGGCGTGAGCCCGTAGCCGAGCTTGAAGCGGTCGGGGACGAGGAAGTCCACGCTGGCGCCCATCGCCTGCAGCGCGCGCATCCCGACCGCGCAGGCCGTCGCCCCGTCGGCGTCGTAGTCCGCGACGATGAGCAGGCGCTTGCCGGCCTGGATGGCGTCGGCGAGGAGCCGCGCCGCGTCGCCGATGCCTTTCATGAGCCGCGGCTCGACGAGCTGCGCCGGCTCATAGCGCAGCTCCGACGCCGAGCGGATGCGCCGGGCGGCGAAGAGGCGGGCGAGAAGCGGGTGTACGCCTGCCTGCAGGAGCGCGCTTCGGTCTCTTTCGGAGAACTGCCTTTCGGTGATCCTCACGCGTAGCGCTCCAGCGGCCGGGGACGGCGCCAGATGCGCCGCAGGTCGGCGCGCACCGTCTCGAAGGACGCGGCGGCGTCGGGGACGTGCACCGTCACCATGGCGACGCGCCCGGCGCGCAGCGCCGCGAGCAGCGGCGCGAACCAGCCGCGCTCGAGCGCCTCGAGCGCCGCGCGCGACTCGCCCGCCCCGCCCAGGGCGAGCGGCAGCCGCAGCGCATCGAGAACCACGAGGTGGCGCCCCTCTTCGGGGGCGCGCTCCAGCCATTCGCCCGCCCCGGCCGGCAGCGGCAGGTGGCGCGCCTCGGCCGCGCGCGCGAGCCCGAGGACAAGCGGGTCGCCCGCGCTCACCGATTGCCAGCGGCAGGGCGGCACCACCGGGGCGGGTCCGCCGCCCCAGAGCCACACGCTGTTCACCGCGTGCTCGCCGCGAGCTTCGCGCGCCTCGTTCACCGGATGCGCGTGCAGGAGCATCTGCGCTTCGTTCAGGAAAGCCTGCATGCCTTCCTGCACATCCACCTCGCGGCCCGCGCGCTCCAGGGGCGTTTCAGAGACCCGGGCGTCGAGGGTGGCGCACCAGCGGCCCGCGTCCACGGGCACGAACTCGAGCGGCGCGAAATGCCGGCTCAGCGCGTCGCAGAGCGCCGCGGCTTCCCCGGCCGTGATCTCGAACGCTCCCGCCGGGACGAGGGCCAGGCGGTCGCGCAGGACGCGCAGGTGGACGGGGTCCGCGCGCGACCATGAGCGCTCGCCGGGGTCTCGGCCGAGCGCGAGCAGCGAGAGCGCCCCCGCAGGAAGCGGACCGTCGTCCAGGCCGAACGCCTCGGCGAGCCATTCCTCCAGCGACTGCGGCTCGCCATCTTTCAGGCGTCCGCGTGCCAGCAACAGCTCGAGCGCTGGCAGCCGCGCCTGCGCACCGGCGGCGGCGAAAAGGCCCGGTAAGACGAGCTCGCAGTGCATCAGGCTGACAGCGGAACCACCCGCACGCCCGCCCTTGCCAGGTGGCGTGCGAGGATCCGGTAGTGGTCGTAGTCGAAGCAGGCGCGGCGGCCGTCCTCGAGCAGCTCGGCCACGTCAGCCTCGGAGCTCGCCGTGCCGAGGTAGCGCCAGCGGTCCACGACGTGGACCTCGGTCGCCTCGCGCTCGCGATCGGTCTCGATCACGCCGAGCGCGCCGCGGTGCGGCCAGTCGGCGGCCTTGAGCGGCGCGAGCGCCGCCGCGAGCCGCGCGTGGTGGGCATGGATGCCCTCGGCGCCGGCGCAAACGCCCGCGCAGCGTCCGATCTGGCGACGAAAGCAGCGCGACTCGAAGCCGAGCGCCTGCAGGCAGAGCCGGTGCTCGTCGGCGAGCGCGTAGAGCGCGTTCTTCGCCGCGGCACGTGAACGCCACGGGCCGATCAGGCAGGCGGCGGCGTCGGCGTCGAGCTCCCCGCAGCGCGCGAGGCGCAGGCGCGTTCCGTCGAACACGAAGCCGTGCATCTCGCCGGGCCGGCGCAGACGGCGGTTGTGCGCCGGCGCGAGCTCCTTGACGAGCCGCGCCTCGGCGAGCAGCGCGCCGAGCTCGCCGGCGGTGCGCCGCCACTCGATGCGCCGCACGCGCATCGTCCAGGCCGAGGGGCTGGCGAAGTGCTGCAGGATGCGCCCGCGCATGTTCCGGCTCTTGCCGACGTACAGCAGGGAATTCTCGTCGAACAGCAGGTACACGCCGCAGGCTTCGGGGACTTCGTCGATCGCCGCGCGCTCGAGGTGCGGCGGGAGCGTCGGCAGGCGCGCCACCTGCCGCGCCGCGGTGGCCAGCACTTCCCCGCCGTGCTCGCTCGCGGCGATGGCCAGGAACTGCCACAGCGCATCGGCGTCGCCGAGCGCGCGATGGCGCGCCCGGCAGGCGATGCCGTGGCGCGCGATCAGGCTGTCGAGGTCGTGCGCCCGCTCGGCCGGGTAGAGCCGGCGCGAGAGCTTGACGGTGCAAACCGTCCTCGCCTGGAAGCGGATGCCGGCGCGCGCGAACTCGCGGCGCAGGAACCCGTAGTCGAAGCGCGCGTTGTGGGCGACGAAGACGCGGCCCGCGAGCCGCTCGTGCAGCTCGTGCGCGAGCTCGCCGAAGCGCGGCGCCGCCGCCACCATCTCGGCGCTGATGCCGGTGAGCGCCTGGATGCCCGCCGGCACAGGCGTGCCGGGATTGACGAGCGTCGACCACTCCGAGACGACCCGGAAGCCGTCGACCTCGATGACGCCGATCTCGGTGATGCGGTCGCTCGCGGCGTGCGTGCCGGTGGTCTCGAGATCCACGATGGCGAGCGGCGCGTCGAGCGCGAGCATGGATTTTTATACAGTAAAAATTCTCAGCCTGGAAGCGCGACAAAGCGCGGCTGCCCGCGCACGCGGTCGATCCATGCGTTCACCGCGGGATAGGCGGCGAGGTCGAAGCCGCCCTCGGCAGCGCAATGCGTGTAGGCGAAGAGCGCGATGTCGGCGATGCTGTACGCCGGGCCGGCGAAGAAGGGCTGCGCGGCGAGGTGCTGCTCCATCACCGCGAGCGCCTGCCGGCCGCGCTCCTGCAGCCGCGGCAGCTCCGCGCGCCGCGGCGTGTCGCGCGGCAGGTAGCGCAGGATGAAGCGTGCCACCGCGATATAGGGCTCGTGGCTGTACTGCTCGAAGAACATCCACTGCAGCGCGCGGGCGCGGCCGAGCCGGTCGCCCGGCAGGAGCGGCGTGCCCTCGGCGAGATAGTGCAGGATCGCGTTCGACTCCGGTAGATGCCCGCCGCCTTCCAGGCCGAGCGTCGGCACCTTGCCGTTCGGGTTCATCGCCAGGAACGCCGGCGTGCGCGTTTCCCCCTTGCTCGAGTCGACCTCCACCCAGCGGTAGGGCAGGCCGAGCTGCTCCAGGGCGAGCCGCACCTTGTAACAGTTTCCCGAATCGGACATCCCGTAGACGGTGAACATGTGCAACGATTCTAGGTCGAAATTTCCATGCGCATCGCCATCGTCGCCCTCCTGCTGCTCCCCGCCTGCGCGCAGATGCAGTGGGTGAAGGAGGGGGCCGCGCCCAACCAGCTCCAGGCCGACCTCGCGCAATGCGAGCAGTACGCGTGGCAGGAGTCGTTCGCGCGGAGCATGTTCTACTACCCGATGGCGCCCGCGGTCGTCCACGACTCCCTCGGCCGGCGCATGCACATCTACCCCTACGGGCCGTTCGCCGATCCCTTCGGCTACCGCTTCATGGAGGAAGGCCGGCTCGCCAACTTCTGCATGCGCTCCAAGGGCTGGCAGCTCGAGGAAGTCCCGAAATCAGGGACAGACCACGTTTCTCCGCCTCAGGCGGAGACGATCCAGCCTTCTCCCGCCCCCGCCCCCTCGGGGAAGCCGTAACGCGGCTGCCTCGCCGCCCACGCGGCCTGGACGGCGCAGATCACGGCGTCCAGCAGGTCGCCCGAGCCGTCGGCGATGACTCGGTTTTCCAAGGCGGTCTCGATTTGCAGTCTGACTCGAAGAGGGCTGCCGGCCTTCAGCGCCGCGACCACTTGCTTGCGAACCGCTCGTCTCGCGCGCGTCTGCTCCGCGCGCGTGTCGCTTTTGTAGGAGGCGCGGATGCCGAGCTGCTTGCGCACGAGCAGTCCCGGATAGGCTTCCAGTGCCACTCGGGAAGGATCCCCCTCGAGAAGGAGCGGAACATCCACCGCTGCCTCTAGCAGGCGTCGCGCGCCTTCGTGGAACATGAGCGCAACGGGTGGGTTGACGAGCTTCATCGGGCTCGAGGAGCCGGCCGGAAGGTCGGTTGCCCGGTGCGCATACTTGCGCCCGACCGGCCTTGTCCCGCGGTACGCGTTCAAGGTGTCCCTGAGTTGCTTTCTGTCCATCGCCGCGCAATGCGCGACGAGCTCCTGCCACGCTGCCGGCCAGCCAAGGTCGCGCACCAGCTCCGCCGGCAGGCTGAAGGGGAAATCGAATCCGCCGATCCACGGCCCCGGCCGCGCGAGGAACGCCTCGAATTCCTCGAAGGCGTAGAGCGGAATCAGCGCCTCGAGCCGCAGAAGCTTGTTTGCCAGACGTCCCGAAGCGACGGTGATCGGCTTCGCCCTGCGCGGCGCGCAGGTGAAGTCGACGCCGTAGATTCTCACAGCGCGATCGCGTCGTAGCCGCGGTCGCTGAACTCGACGAGGCAGAAGCCGTTGCCGAAGGGGTCGGCGAGCAGCGCGATGCGTCCCCAGTCGTGCGTGGCAATGTCCTTCTCGAGCGCCGCGCCGGCGCCGCGCGCGCGCCCGACGGCGGCCTCGAGGTCCTCGACGACGAAATCGAGGTGCACCGGCGTCCAGTGCCGGCGGTAGTCGCGCGCCGCTGCCGGCGATGGCGCCGTGGGAGTGCCGGCGGCCTTGGCGAGGAGATAAAGCGGCGCATCCAGGCCGAGCAGCTCCACCGCGCCGTCGAAGCGCCGGCCCGCGGTCAGGCCGAGCGCGGCGCAGTAGAAGCGCTCGGCGACCGCGAGGTCGCCGACGTCGATGTTCACCATGAGTCGCGGCCGGCTCAAAGGCGCTTCTCGAAGACCTCGCGATCCTTGCCCGCGCCCTTGAAGTCCCGGCGCACGCCGAGAGAGGAGAAGCCGAGCGGCGGCCAGGCGCGCACCGCCGGATTGAGCGGGTCGGTGGACAGCCACAGGCGCGTGCATCCCCGCGCGCGCCCGGCGGCCTCCACCGCATCGAGCAGCAGCTTCGTGACGCCCTGGCCGCGCCACGCGGGGTCGAGCGCCACCTGATCCACGTAGAGGTCCTGCGGGCGTGACTGGTTCACGCAGGCGAGCACGCCGCCGAGCACCGCGCCGCCGTCGCGAACGATGAACGAGGTGTCGCCGAAGCACTCGTGCCAGACCCAGTAGTCGGTGGCTTCGGGCAGCCAGGGGCGGCCATGGCGCATCGCCCGCGCCACCTCGCCTACCTCGACCTCGCGGATCGCCGCGACTATCATGCTGCCGCGATCTTCACGGCGTCACGCCGCGACCATTACGGCGGGCGCGTTGCGGATCGTCTGCAGCACCACGCAGTAGCGCTCGGTGAGCTCGATCAGCTTCTTCTTCTGCTCCTCGGCCGCGTCGGTGTCGAGGTCGAAGCGGAGCCGGATCTCGCGGAAGCCGACCGGCGCGTCCTTCGCCACGCCCAGCGTGCCGCGGAAATCCAGGTCGCCCTCGGCATCGACTTTTCCATCCTTCAATGAAATCCCCATGGCGGTCGCGACCGCTTTCAGCGTCACGCCCGCGCACGCGACCAGCGCCTCGAGCAGCATGTCGCCCGAGCAGGCCTGCATGCCGCTGCCGCCGGTGGCGGGATGCAAGCCCGCCTCGACGAGCGCGCGCCCGGTGTCGACGCGGCAGGCGAGGCCTTCGCCGAGCCTGCCTTCCGCGCGCAGCGTCACCACCGCGGCATGGGGATCGGCCTTGTAGCGCTCCTTGATCGGCGCCTGAAGGGCCTTGAGCTCCTGCGCGTTCATGATTGGAGATTCACGGTGACGCTCTTGCGCTGCGTGAAGCTGTCGAGCATCCCTTCGAGCGA
>Ga0105107_10003506_pt1 | contig 10450 bp, 7 predicted proteins | sample PPLLaktember2015_6_FD_79335 | JGI IMG/M metagenome (GOLD analysis project Ga0105107, IMG submission 79335) | Freshwater sediment microbial communities from Prairie Pothole Lake near Jamestown, North Dakota, USA - PPLs Lake P8 Core (1) Depth... | ecosystem: Environmental > Aquatic > Freshwater >...
GCCTTGTTATAGAGGGTCCGGGCCTTGACGCCGGGGTCCGGAAAGGATTCGGCGAGCTCCATCAGCCGGTCGATGGCTTTCAAGGCCCCCTCCCAGTCCTTGGCCGCGGAGCACCGGGCCAGCCGCTCGCTCGCGGCCCGCAATTCCTTCTCCACGGCTGTCTGGGCCGGGGCCGAAAGCCCGAGCGCCAAGAAGAGCAATGATCCCGCGACAAGGGTGCGAATGATCTTCATGGGCGTTCGCTCCTATCGCGCGCTTCCGATCCCGCGCGGCCGGCCAATGGTGATTACGGTTCAACGCGGGGAAAAGTTGCTTCCTCGAATGTTCCCGGCGATCGCGATGGCGCGGGCCGGGACGACCTTCGAGCGCCTTGAAAGAGAACGGCCGTTTGGATATCGTAGGCCCGCGCCGCCGCTCCCGGGCCCCCGAGGCCTCATTGAAGGAGGAGAACCATGCCACTAGCGCGCTCGATCGTCCTGCTCATCCTTCTGGCCGGGCTGGCCGCGCCTCAGACGCAGGCCCCGGCCAAGACCCGGGCCGACCTGGCCGCCCAGGTCGACAAGCTGTTCGAGAAATGGGACAAGACCGTTTCCCCCGGCTGCGCCCTGGCGGTCATGAAGGACGGCCGGGTCGTCTACAAGCGCGGGTACGGCATGGCCGATCTGGATCACGATGTGACGATCACTCCGGCGACCGTCTTCCATGTCGCCTCGGTCTCCAAGCAATTCACCGCCGCGGCCATCCTCCTCCTGGAGCAGGACGGGAAGCTCTCCGTCGATGACGACGTGCGCAAGTACATCCCGGAACTGCCGGATTTCGGGGAGCGCATCACCCTTCGCCATCTCATCCACCACACGAGCGGCCTGCGCGATCAATGGGACCTGCTGGGCCTGGCGGGCTGGCGCTACTCGCTGGATCTGATTACGGACGACGACGTCCTGGCGGTCATGGCCCGCCAGAAGGACCTGAACTTCAAGCCCGGCGAGCGCCACGTCTACTGCAACACGGGCTACACCCTGCTCGCCCAGGTCGTCAAGCGGGTCAGCGGCCATTCGTTCCGGGCCTTCACCACGGCCAGGATCTTCGAGCCGCTGGGGATGAGGAGCACGCATTTCCGCGACGACCACGCCGAGATCGTCAAGGGCGCGGCCTACGGTTACGTGCCTGCCGGGGACACGTTCAGGCTCAGCGTGACGAATTTCGATACCGTCGGCGCGACGAGCCTCCTGACGACCGTCGAGGATCTGGCCCTCTGGGACGAGAATTTCTACGATCCGCGCGTCGGGGGGAGGGCGCTCGTCGAGAGGATGCTCGAGCGGGGCAAGCTGAACAGCGGCGAGACCATCGATTACGCGTTCGGCCTCACGGTCGGCAAGTACAAGGGCCTCGATATCGTCGATCACGCCGGCTCGGACGCGGGTTATCGGAGCGACCTGATCCGTTTTCCGGCCCAGCACTTCTCCGTGGCCGTCCTGTGCAATCTTTCGATCAATCCCACCCAGCTCGCCCGCCAGGTGGCGGACATCTATCTCGCCGGCGAGCTGAAGCCGGAACCGCCGAAGCCGGAGGAGAAGGAGGTCAAGCTCGCTCCCGAAAAGCTGGCCGGGAAAGCGGGGATCTATTACAGCCCCGACGGCGACGCGATCTTCCGAATTGGTTTCCAGAACGGCGTTCTTCGAGGCTTTCCGGGCGGGGGAGGCGGCGGGACCGAGCTGCGGGCCTTGAGCGAGACCCGGTTCCGCCCGGTCGGCCAGACCGGGACGATCGTTTTCGAGACCGCCGGCGGGCAAACCGCGCGCCTGATCACCCTGCCCGAGGGAGGCAAACCCACGGCCTACGAGAGGCGCGAGGAATTCAAGCCGGCGCCGGAGAAGCTGGCCGAGTTCACCGGAGAATACCGGAGCGACGAGATCGAGCCGGTCTATCGGTTGGCCGTCAAGGAGGGCCGGCTGGTCCTGGAGAGGCTGAAAGCGAGCCCGGCGCGCCTCGAACCGGCGATCACGGACCTGTTCACGAGCCCCGTGGGGACCATCCGCTTCGTCCGGGATGGCCAGGGGAGGGTCACCGGGTTCTCTCTGAGCCGCGGCCGCATCCTCAATTTCAAGTTCCGGAAGGCGGACGGATAAGAAGCGTTACCTTGGAACGGCCGGCCCGGGTCCCTTGACACTCCCGGAGGGGCCGGGTACCTTGAGGACATGAGGATCGAATACGGGGAGATCGGGCCAGCCGATCTCGGCTTCCTCGAGGAGATGCTGTACCAGGCTATTTTCGTCCCCGAGGGAAAGGCGCCCTATCCGCGTTCCGTACTGGAGCTTCCCGAGATCGCCCGGTATATCGCCGGCTGGGGCCGCGCCGGCGACTTCGGACTGGTGGCCCGGAACGGGAGCGAGGCCGTCGGCGCCGCCTGGTTCCGGCTGTTCCGGGGTGACGAGAAGGGCTTCGGCTACGTCGACGACCGCGCGCCCGAGCTGTCGATGGCCGTCCGGTCCGAATACAGGGGATTCGGTATCGGGTCGTCTTTGCTCCAGCGGCTCATCGTCGCGGCCCGGGAGCGCGGCTTCGAACGCCTGTCGCTGAGCGTCGACGCCCGGAATCCCGCCCTTCGCTTATACGAACGCCTGGGTTTCACGACCCTTGGCGAAACCGGGGGATCCCTGACCATGGTCAAAGACGTCCGCCCCGCCGGCGATGACGCGTCGGGCCGGGATCCCCTGACCGAAAGCGTGGCCCGGGCCATGGACGGCTCCGACAGCCGGATCGTCCCCTTTCTGCCCTATTTCCTCCAGGACACGTGGGAGCTCGGCACAGACCCAGAGACGGTCATCGACCTCGTCCGCAGGCACACCCGCGACCATCCCGGGCTGCGCGTCGCCGACCTCGGATGCGGCAAAGGCGCCATCTCGGTGAGACTGGCCGGGACATTCGGTTGCCGCTCGCTGGGCATCGACGGCATCCGGGAGTTCGTCGACTGCGCCGAAGCCAAGGCCCTCGAGGCCGGGGTGTCTCACCTCTGCCTGTTCGAGGTCGCCGACATCCGGGAGCGGATCGAAGCCCTGGGCCGCTTCGACGTCATCGTCCTGGGCGCAATCGGCCCGGTCTTCGGCGACTATCGGGCCACGCTCGCGACGCTCGCCCCGCACATGCGCGAGGGCGGCCTCATCGTGGTCGACGACGGCTTCTTCCCGGACGACAGCGGGAGCATCCACCCCCAGGTCCTCAAACGGGGAGAAGCGATGAGTCAGATCGCGGCGGCCGGGATGCGGCTGGTCGAAGAGGTCCCGGTCGGGGGCGAGGCCATCAAGAGCCAGAACGAGACGATCTTCCGGGACCTCAGGAAGCGCTGCCTTGAGCTCATACAGAGATTCCCGGAGCGGAAGGCCCTGTTCGAGGACTATGTCCGCCGCCAGGTCGAGGAGAACGAGTTCCTGGAGGGCGAGGTCGAGTGCGCGGTCCTGGCCATCAAGCGGCGAGTCTGATGCCTCCTGCCCGCCCGGGCTCGGCGTTCCGCCGGTTCACCTCATCGGCTTCTGCCGAAGGCGGACGATCGTCGCGCGGATAGGGGCGAGGACGGCTTCGGGCTTGTCGACGTGGACGTTGTGTCCGGCCCCGTCGACGACGATGTGCTCGGCGCCAGGAACGAGCTCGGCCAGCTTCTTCTGCATGACCATGGCCACCTCGTTCAGCCGGGCCTGGTTCTCCGGACTGAAGACGGCCGGCAGCCCGCTCCCGCGGTGAGCGGAGGAAATCACGATCAACGGCACCCGGGGCAGGGGCGCGCTGCGGCGGATCTGCTCGACGGTCGCGGCCATGTAATCCATTTCCGTGCGGGGGTCGGGGACCGTCGTCCTGAAAGGCGCGATCATCGCCGCGAGCGTCTCGCGGTCCTGGCCGGTCAGCGCCTCGAGCTGGGCCTCCGGCAGGTCCTCATGACTGGCCTCTTCGAGGATGAGGCCGGCCGTGTCGGCGGGATAAGCGGACGCGAAGAGGCGCGCGACGCGGCCTCCATAAGAATGCCCTACGAGGAGATAGGGCTTCGGGACGCCCAGCCGGTCGAGAAGGACATGGAGGTCTTCGGCCGACTGCAGGCCATGAACGGGCAGGTCGCCCCTCTCGGACCGGCCGTAGCCGGCGCGGTCATAGGTGACGACCGTGGTGATCTCGGCGATCCCGGGCACGATCGGATTCCAATACGCCTGCGGGGCCTGGAAGCCGCTCACGAGAACCACGGTCGGGCCCCCGGATCCATAGACCATGGCGTGCAGCCGCCGGCCGCCGACGTCGACCATCCGCTCGGTCCCTTTGATCGCGAGCGGAGGGAACTTCGTCACCGGCGGAGGCGGGGGCGGCGGGTTCATTTGGGGCGGCTGCGCCGACAATTGCGCGGCCGCCGCTACGGCTATTACGGCCAGGGTCCGGATCGCCGCACAAGGTCCAAGTTTGGCTCTAGACATCGGTATCATCTCCCGTCGGGACGATCCCGGCGTTCTCTACTATCAGGATGATCGTCCTCTCGGGGGCGCGGGTCCGATGGGGGGAGCTCGAGCGGGCCGTACTTGATGTCGAGACGCGTGACATAACGGTAGGTCTTGTCTTCGCTCATGGGATTCAACCTCTCACGATCAGCCGTGTCGTGCCGGCGACGATCTCATCGTCCCGATAGAGGGGCGCGACCGCGATCCTGTCGCCATTGAGGAAGGTCCCCGTAGCGCTGCCGGCGTCCCTCAAGAAGAAGGCCCCGTTCGAAACGGTGATCTCAGCGTGATGGGGGGAGACGTCGGGATCTTGGAGGACCAGGGAATTGTCCACGGCCCGGCCGATCGTCGTCCGGGCCTCGCGGATACCATAGGCTTTGCGGCCGCCGTCCGCGTGGAGGATTTCGATCTCGGCGCTGATCTTCTGAGGGATCGAGGCAGGCCGCCTCTTTCCAAGAGCGAGGAGGGCGAAAAGCGCCCCGCCGGCGGCCAAGAGAGCCAAGAGCCCCAGAAGCGGCAAAGGAATGGAAGCCGGGGCACCGGCGGCGGCTTCCCATTTCACAGAGCCGTCGTCGTAAAAGACATTGATGCCTTCCCCCCCGTTATTATCTGCGGTTTTGTCCTGAACGATGGCGCTCACCCCGTCCTCCCCCGCCCGGGGAGAAAGGACATACCCCGACTTATCCTCGATCTCCAGCCGGTGCGCGATCTCGGAGGGGTTGGTCGGGCAGACGAAGTCCTCGAGCGAATTGATATAGCCTTGATAATAGAGTTCGGCCAAAGACGCGGGCAACCTCCCGCCATTGTGCCCGGCATAGCGAAGACAACTGTTGCCGAGCTTCTTGAGCTTGGCGACGGAATCCTCACCGGCCGATTCCTGGGCCGGAGACGGAGCGCTCGAGAGCAAGATCAGGATCAGCAGGCTCGGAGTCCAGGCTCTGGCGTTCATGCCCAGCCTCCCGCCGGCGCCAGGGCCGGCTGCCGCATTCCCTTCCAGAGTTCCCGCATCCGGTTGCTCCAGCTCAAGGGGACCGGTCTCCTCAGGGCCCCATCCGGGAGAGGCCCCATCTGCACCCGGGGGAACTTCGCTTCCAGGGACTTTCCGAAATTGCGCTGGGAGGCCAGGAGCGTTCTCGCGGTATCGTCGATTTCGGCGTCGGTTAGCAATCTCTGTCCGTCCGTGTCCACGACCTCGCCGAGCATCGCTCGGATCTTGGCGGCGTCCCAGCCTTCGACGGACTTGACGACGCCCTCCATTTGATTGTAGGTCATCAGGTTCTCGACGTTCTTGATGATCACGTCCTTCCCCGGCTTGTCCGCCCCGATGCTCAGGAAGTCCCGAACGACCCTGGCCTCCAGATGGGCGTCGCTCAGATCCCCGATATTCTGGATCTGACCGAGTCCGCTGTAGCCGCGATCGATGGCAATGAGGCTCAGCCCTTCGTCCACCTTTTCGTTAGCCGAATGACGGTCGAAATCGAGGAGGAAGGCGGAGACGGCGCGCTCTTCGGCCAGCTGATCGACGACCGCATAGTGGTGGCCGACCGGCAGGTCTTCGAGGTCGGCACCCCGGGCGACCCGCTCGACCAAACAGGTCTCGGACTTGCCGTTGATCTCAACCTGCATCTTGGTGCAGGCTGGGGATTGGAAGCCGATGGCGTTCTGCCCCCTGAGCTCTTCCATGATCCTCTGGCTGATCGCCTCCCGCTTGATATCCCAGCCGTCCTTGATGCTGGACGGCTTGATGATGGCGACCCTTTCGCCGGTCTTGGAGTCGAGCAGCCAAAAGGGGCGTTGGGCCGAGGGCTTGTCGATCTGCTTGAGAACGTAATCGCCGGACTTGAGCCCGGCGGCGAAATTATCCACCTCCGTCTTCCCGTACTTCCTCATAATGTCCTCGTTGAGGTTCTTGGTCAGCGAACGGCCCTGCTCGGCATCAAGAGCGGCCTTGGCCTGTTCATATTTCAGCCTCGTCTCGGCGCGGACCGTATCACTCAGGTCCTGGGCATAGATCTCCTTGTATTTCCGGACGGCGTCCGGCCAGTCTTTTCTGGCCATGGCCGCGTCGGCCTCCTCGAATCCGGACCGGAATCCCGGCCTGATGCCGTCCGGCCCCTCTTCGAAGTATTTCAGGTCCTTGGCCCGGTCGGCCTCAAGCCGGATCTTCCTCTGGCTCAGGGGAACCTTCGGGTCGGACGGGCCCTCCAGGCCGGAGTTGTGGACCAGATCGTTAAGAGATTTGACCTTGCTGTCCTTGCCGTCGGGCAGCTCCGCGGCCCCTTTGGTCAGCGGCTTGCCGGGGACTTCGGCATCGGCTTTCCTCAGGCCCTCGGCGATCTCATTGCAGGTCTGCGCCTTATGGGTCAGCTCGTGGGCCGACCTCTCAGCTTGTTCCTCGAGCTGATCGACGGCTTTCCGGCCCACCCTGGCTCCGGCCCGGTTTCCGCTCAGGGCATCATCGATCGCCGCCTTCATGGCCATGTATTGCTCGAGCTGCTTGACCGCGCCGTGCGAATCCGCTTCGGCCGCGGTCCTGTTAATCAACTGCAGGACCTTCTCGTCGATGTCCTTGCGGCTGCTCTCAAGAGCCTCCCGGCTGGCGGGGGTCAGGGAGCCCCGTTCCGTAAGCTCCCGGAGGGCGTCGTCCAGCTTCCCGGAGTGCACGTTCACGGAACCGGCGGCGTCCTCGATCCCCTCCGCGGCCTGGCGCAGCACCTGTCCCAGGTTCCCGATCGTCTTGGCGTCGATCCCGTTCTGCTCGAGGATGCGGAGGGTCTGGTCGATGTCGCCGACGCCCAAGGTCGTCAGAACTTCGGCGGCGAACTCCCCAGCCCGGCCTCCCACCGTCTCGCCGGCCTTGATGATGCCCTGCTGGACCAGCGCTTCGGCGACGGCCTTGGAGACCAGGCCGGTCGACTGATCGAACTTCAGGAGCTCCCGGATGCAGGCCTGTCCGGCCTGGGTCTGGGCGAACTTGTCGACGATCTGGGGGAGGCGGATCGCGTTGCAGAAGATGTCCTTGAACGTCACGCCCTTGTCGACGATCTCGCTGCTCCACCAGACGAGCTTGCCGCCGCTGGCGACGACGGCCGAAGGGCCCAGCATGAGGGCCACGTTCTTGACGTTGATGACGTCGCCGATCCAGTCGGTCCATTCGCTCTCGAACGCCTCGGTGTTGAAATAGGCGTTCCCCACGTCGATGTCGAACTGCTCCCGGTTGTCGCGGCCGAGCCGTCCCACGTCCCGGTTCTGGAAGGCCATGTTGACCGAGAAGCGCATCCGCAGCGCCTGCTCGCGGGTCAGGTTCCATCCGAACTTGTCCTTGACGGCGGCGGAGAAGTCCTGGGGGACGTCGCCGGACAGCTCGTCCTTGATGACCATGTCGCGGATGTCCGAAAGCGACAAGCCGGCTTCACGCAGACGGATGATGAGGATGAGCCCCGAATGCTGAACCTGCGCCTCGTCGCCGATCGTCGCCGTGAGATCGGCCAGCGACTCGTACTTGCCGCCGATGGCCAGGCTCGCCCCCGTCACCCCGGTGGTCAGGATGTCCTTCAGAGCTCCCAGGAAACCCTCCTCACCGTGCTCGCCCAAGCTTTCCCAGAGCCGGGTCCTCACGTCGGCGGCTTCACCGGTGATCTTGGAATCGATGGCTTTGAGATATCCGAGCTCGATCGTCTTCAGCATTTCCCTGACGGCGGGGTTATCGGGATTGTCTTGGGCGGCTTGACGGAGGGCATAGAGGGCGCTCCGGGGATCCCTCCGTTCGGCGAAATCCATCGCCCGCAGCAGGTTGACATAATCTTTGTATTCGTTCTCGTCCACGAACCTCCGGGCCAAGGCGTGGAACTGGCCCCGCTCGCCCGGCTCGCTCGAGGCCAGCAGGAGCTCGAGCTCGGCCATGTCGCGTCTCCGCCTAAGCTGCTGCTCCAAGTTCAGGGCGGTCGTCCTGACGTCGTCGCAGCCCGTCTTCCCGGCCAGCTCCCGGCACTCGCCGATGGCGAAATCGTACCGGTAGAGCATGTCCCTGAGCTCGACATCCTGCTCCTGGAGGATCCCGTTGAGCTCGCGGCGCAGCTCTTCGGTCTCCCTGTCCAGGCTCTCCCTCATCTTCTCGCCGTAATTCTTGTTCAAGACGGCGTCGTCGAAGTAGGCGATCTTCGGCCGGATCTTGGCCGCCGCCAGGCGCATCATACCGAGCTTGGCCTTGGTGTTCTGGTATTCTTCGGCGGCAAAGTCAGCCTGGTCCTGGACCCTATGGAGAGAGAGGACGTCTTCCTCGTGGGCCTCTTCCGTGCACTTCGAGGGCGCGGCCGCCGCGTCTTCCCTTTCCGGTTCGGCGGGCTTTTCCGCCTCCTGTTGTTCGGTTGGCTTGACGGTCCCTTCCGCGCCCCTGTCGGCCCGGACGGGCGGCTCGGTCGGCGTCGCGGGCGTGGGTTTCGGGGCCGGAGAAGGCGGCGGGGCCGCGGCCGGGCAACGGATCCGGTTCATGATATCGGATATCTTGCTGGCGGGGATCGCGCCGATGGCGGCACAGACCTGGCGCGGGGTCTGGTGCGGGCCGCTGTGGTATTCGGCGTAGCTCTGATAATTCTGACCATCCCAGCCCTGTCGGAGGATCATCCCCGTTTGCGCGTCCGGCAGGACGCCGTGAAGGATATAGAAGTCGTTCTGCACTTTTCCGTATTCGTACGTATGGCTCCATTGGACGTGGAGCACATAAACGGGCTTGGCAAAGGGCTTATCCAGGGGGTCGGCCTGGCCGGGCAAAGATGCGGTCATCGGGCACAAAACAAGGATGACGCCAACGAAGGCAGGGAGCAACACCCGGACGAGCCGGCGCTTAGAGCTGAAGGGTGACGGCGCGGTAGGCATGGACCTGACCTCCTCGGTCGGACTAAGGATGCTTACGCCGAGAGTCGATGCGAACGATCTTCCACGTCCCGTCGCTGTTTTCCATCTTCCACAGGACGGTTCCTTCGAACACGACCTCACCCCTCTGCCCGACAGCGACGATGCCTGTCACGACCTGGGTGAAGCGCACGTCGGCGACGAGGCGGCCGTCGGTCGCCGGGGCGATATCCATCCCGACGAGCTGGGCCCGGACCTCCAGGCGTTCATAGGGCCCGAGCATTTCCGCCGTATCCTCGCCGACGGTCCGATAAAGGTCGGGTTCGGAGTAGATCTGATAGAAAGGGAGAAGCTTGCGGGCCGCAACGGCCCTGGCGTAGGCGGCGACGATGGGCTCGATCTCCGGCCCGTAGAATCCCTCGAGAAACGACTTATCCGCCTCATCCTGGAACGGCTTCTCTTCCGCTCCGGCCTCGTCGAGAGCCGGCAGGTCCTCCCATCCCGGGATCCCGGATCCCTGCGTTTCCCCGCCTTTGGCATTAAGCGCCGTTTCCCGTTCCGGCCGCCCGGCCGGATTCTCCCGTTCAAAATAGAAAAAATGCAGGCAGAGAACGATCGCGGCGACGATCATCATCATGGCGGACAGTATCCAGAGCAGGGCCGGCGTTAGATTGACCCGGGTCCTGCCGGGAGCGACCGGAGAAGACGCCGGGGCTCCCGGACGGCCCGGGCGGATGCCCGGACGGATCGTGGCCGTGGGCGCTACTTTTTTCATGCTCCCTCCCTGACCAGCCCCGTATGAGGCTGATGGCAATCATTATCCGCGTCCGGTCCGCCTTGTCAACTAGGAACCGCCGGCCCAAGCGGGCAGACGTATCCCCCCAAAAAGGGGAGCGAGCGGCACAGGGGTCTGCGGAAGGATCCGGGCGAACGTGGTAGAATGTTTCTCCGGGGGCGTAAAATTCAGAGAATGAGCAGGATCTTCCTCCTTTCGCCGGCCCACAGCGGCGGGCGCAGGGCCCAGATGATCCTTCGCCGCGAGGCCCGCTTCGATCTCGCGCTCCGGCTCCGGGATAAAGGGGCTCCTTTGGGGGAGCTTTTCACCTTCCTGAGCGGCCTCTATTTCC
>Ga0105107_10003508_pt1 | contig 10447 bp, 12 predicted proteins | sample PPLLaktember2015_6_FD_79335 | JGI IMG/M metagenome (GOLD analysis project Ga0105107, IMG submission 79335) | Freshwater sediment microbial communities from Prairie Pothole Lake near Jamestown, North Dakota, USA - PPLs Lake P8 Core (1) Depth... | ecosystem: Environmental > Aquatic > Freshwater >...
CGGTCGAGCGCGGCGGCGGCACGCTCAAGCGCCTCACCAAGAACCGCTCGATCGACGTGTCCCCGAGCTGGTCGCCCGACGGCTCGAAGCTCGCCTTCGTCTCCGACCGCACCGGCGCCCCCCAGGTCTACGTGATGAACTCCGACGGCAGCAATCAGCGCCGGATCACCTTCCAGGGCGGCTACAACACGGCGCCGGCCTGGTCCCCGGACGGCAAGTGGATCGCCTACGAGACGCAGGTGGGCGGGCAGTTCGACATCTGGCGGATCGACCCAGAGGGGCAGGCGAGCGGGCCGCTGGTGACGAACCCGCGCAGCGACGAGCATCCGACCTGGTCGCCCGACAGCCGCAAGATCGCCTTCCAGTCGACGCGGCGCGGACGAGCGGACATCTACGTGCTGGACGTCGACGGAGGCCAGGAGCCGCGGCGCCTCACCGAAGGTGGCGAGAACACGAATCCGGCCTGGGGACCGTACCGGCGTTAGAGGGAGGGAGGAGCCGATGAAGATCGCGCGATCCATCGCAGGAGGGCTCGCCCTCGCGGCGCTGCCCACGCTCACGGGCTGCGTCGGGCTCGCAGAGTTCCGCAAGCTCCAGTACGAGGTGCGGCAGATGAAGGCGGGGGGCGGCGGCAGCGGCGGCCCGGCGCGCCTGGCCGACGTCTCGTCGGAGATCGGGGCGCTGCGCGACCAGATCTCGCAGCTCGAGGGCCGACTCGAAGTCAACGAGCACCAGGTGCAGGAGGCGCTCGAGGAGGCGAAGAAGGCGCGGCTCGCCGCCACCCAGGGCGTCGCGAGCGCGCCGGCCTCGCAGGGCGCCGACGATCCGACGGCGGGGCTCCCGCCCGAGGTGTCCGCCTCCGAGGAGGTGCGGAGCTACCGGACCGCCTACGACGCGTGGCGCACCGACGACCACCAGCAGTGCATTGACCGCTTCGGGCAGTTCCTGCAATCTTTCCCGACTTCGCAGTACGCCGACGACGCCTCGTTCTGGCTCGCGGACTGTTACTTCAAGCAGGGAGACCTCAAGGCCGCGATTCTGCGCTTCGACGACGTCGCCACGCGCTATCCGAAGAGCGAGAAGGCTTCGGAGGCGCTCTATCGACAGGGCGAGGCGCTGCTCAAGCTGGGTCCGAACTTCGGAAAGGCGGCGGAGAAGGCATTCGATCGCGTGGTCAAGGAATATCCCGACTCGCGCCGTGCCGAGGACGCGCGGCAGCAGTTGAAGCTGCTCGGAGCGGGATGAAGACGGGGTGTGAGAGGAGCCGAGGGTGAGAAAGCGGGACCTCGACAAGTTCCGGAAGATCTTGCTCGATCAGCGCGACGAGCTCGCCGGCAAGGCGAAGCGCGCCGTGAGCGGTGACATCCATCTCGATCCGGACGACTTTCCGGACGAAATCGACACGGCGTCCTCCGAGGTGAACCTGTCCTTCCAGGGCCGGTTGCGCGAACGCGAGCGCGGGCTCGCCGCGAAGATCGAGCAGGCGCTCCAGAAGATCGAGCAGGGCGTGTACGGAGAGTGCGAGGCCTGCGGCGAGGAGATCGGCCTCAAGCGCCTCGAGGCGCGCCCGGTGGCCGAGCTCTGCATCGACTGCAAAGCCGAGCAGGAGAAGGCCGAGCGCCATCTCGGTTAGGCGCAAGCGCGGGCTCGGCCGCGCGCGCAGCGAGCGGAGCGAGCAAAGGAAGAAGTCGTGGCCCTTCCGCGTCTCGTGCTGGGCGTCGAGAGCTCGTGCGACGAGATGGCCGCGGCGGTCGTGCGCGACGGCACGGACGTGCTCGCGAGCCGCGTGCGCAGCCAGCTCGAGCTGCATCGCCCTTACGGCGGCGTGGTGCCGGAGCTCGCCTCGCGCGACCACGTGCGCTCGGTGTCGCAGGTGGTGCGCGCCGCGCTCGAAGAGGCGGGCGTCGGCGAGCGCGATCTCGATGCGGTGGCCGTGACCATGGGGCCCGGCCTGCTCGGCTCGCTGCTCGTCGGCCTCTCCTTCGCCAAGGCGCTCGCCTACCGGCTCGGCATCCCGGTGGTCGGCGTCCACCATCTAGCCGGCCACCTGGCCGCCGCCGAGCTCGCGGCGCCCGGGCTGACGCGGCCCTACGTGGGCCTGGTCGTCTCGGGCGGCCATACGGCGCTCTATCGGGTGGAGGACCTGGCCTCGCCCAAGCTGCTCGGCGAGACGGCGGACGATGCCGTCGGCGAGGCCTTCGACAAGGTGGCGAAGCTGCTCGGCCTCCCGTACCCGGGCGGGCCGGCACTGGCGAAGCTCGCCGAGGCCGGGCGCGAGGACGCCTTCGCGCTGCCGCGCCCGCGCCAGCACGAGCCCGGCTACGACTTCTCCTACAGCGGGCTCAAGACGGCGGTGGCCCGGCTGGTGCGGGCACACGAGCCGCTCGCCGACGCCACCCGGGCCGACATCGCGGCCTCCTTCCAGGCGGCCGCGACGGACGTGCTGGTGGCGAAGGCGCGGCGCGCCGTCGCCGACGAAGGGCTCGCGCGCCTCGTAGTGGTGGGCGGCGTCGCGGCGAACCGGCGGCTGCGCGAGCGCGTCGCCGCGGCCGCCGAGCGCGACGGCTTCTCGGCGACCTTCCCGCCGCCCGCGCTCTGCACCGACAACGCCGCGATGGTGGCGGCGGCAGGCGCTCGCTCGCTCGCAGCGGGGGAGCGTCACGACCTCGATCTCACGGCCTTCTCCCGGCTCCCGCTGGATCCCGGCCCGGCGTGAGCGCTTCGCGCGCGCGGGCCTTCCTCGAGCAGTACGGCCTCGCCGCCCATCGCGATCGCGGGCAGAACTTCCTGCACGACGAGCGCGTGGCTGCGCGCCTGGTGACGTTGGCCGGTGTCGCGCCCGAGGACGGCGTGATCGAGATCGGCACCGGGCTCGGCATGCTGACGCGCGTGCTGGCCGCGCACGCGCGGCAGGTGGAGACGATCGAGATCGACGCCGGCCTGGTGCGCGCGCTCGAAGCCGAGGGTCTGCCGGCCAACGTCCGGCTCCACCACGCCGACGCGCTCGAGATCGACCTCGCGGCCCTGTTGCGCGAGCTCGGGCCCCCGGCCCGGGTCGTCGCCAACCTCCCGTACTCCGTGGCCACGCCCCTGCTGCGCCGCTTCATCGACCTCGGGACGGGCGTCCGCGGCGTCGCGGTGATGGTGCAGCGGGAGCTGGCGCAGCGGATCCGCGCGCGGCCCGGCAGCCCGGACTACGGGTCGCTGGCGGTGATCCACGCCTGGACGATGACGCTGGGGGACGCGATCGATCTGCCGCCGAGCTGCTTCTTCCCTGCACCCCAGGTGACCTCCACGTTCCTGTGCATGTCGCCGCGCGAGACCGGGCTGGACCACGAGGAGTTCGCCGCCTACGAGGCGGTGCTCCGTGCGGGCTTCGGTCATCGCCGCAAGACGTTGGTAAACTCCCTCGCCCGCGCAGCCGATATCCAAGGAAGCCGGACGGTTGCAGCCCTCCGGGAGATCGGGATCGCCGAGCGCGTCCGCGCCGAGCAGCTCGACCCCGGGCAATGGCTCGCGCTGGCACGGCGATTGGTGGAACGCAGGAGCGAGCCCGCGTGAGCCAGGCCCCCCGTAGAGACCTTTCGGTTCCGTTGCCCGTCGCCGTGCGGCGGGACGACGGCACCTTCCGTCACGAGTACCTGGTCAACGTGTCCGAGACCGGGCTCTGCCTGCACATGCAGACGGCGGTCTCGGTGGGCGAGGCGCTCTCGGTCGCGTTCCGGCTGCCGTTCGACGAGGCAGTCATCGAAGCGGCGTGCAAGGTGGTCTGGACCGGCCACGCGGGCGATGTACAGCCGTTCCCCCGCTTCTTCGAGACCGGGCTCCACCTGCTCGAGATCAGCGACGAGCACCGCAAGCGCATCGTCGTCTTCGTCGAAGCGCAGGTGGACCGGCGCTAGCACCAGGCGGCTACGCTCCGCCCGCGTGGAGCCGCGTCAGATGCTCGACCTGCTGGTCGGACTCGCCGAGGAGGCCGGCATCGCGGTGCGCATCGCCCGGGCGGGCGAGAGCGAGCTGCCGCCGCGGAGCGGCGTCTGCCGCGTGCGGGGGCGCCTGCTGCTCGTGGTCGCCGCGGCCGAGCCCATCGAGGCGCGGATCGAGGCGGTGGCCGCGGCGCTCCGGGAGCACGCCGCCGGACTGCTCGAGGAGCGCTTCCTGCCGCCCGCCGTGCGGGAGCGTCTCGACCGGACCGGCGCGCTTCCGCGGGGTTCTCGTTGACAGCGCCGAGGCGCGGCGTTTAGCATTCGTTCGTCGAGCAGAGGGGAACCGCAGGTCGCGGTCCCCATCCAGCCCTCGAACCCCCCCTGGGCCCGAGCGCCCCACATCACGAGGATCCCGCCAGACCGACCCGACCGCTCGTATCCATCCGGAGCGAGACAGGGGCGGAAGGCGAGCATCGGTCCCGCCCCGGCCTCGTTCCGCGCTGCCGGGCAGATCGAGATCCGCCTCCGCACCACCGGGCAACGAACGCTGGCGTACTCCTCCGACGGCCATCGCCCAGGGGCACGGAGGCGCCCCGATGTCCACCGTGACTGCGACCGCGAGGCGCGAGCACCGGGTCACCGCCCGGTCGCTCGCAGCCCGGAAGGGCGGCGAGCCGTTCTCCATGCTCACCGCCTACGACTTCACCTTCGCGCGCCTGTTCGATCAGGCGGGCATCGAGGTGCTGCTGGTCGGCGACTCCGTCGGCAACACCGCGCAGGGTCTCGACACGACCCTACCGGTGACGCTCGACGAGATGGTCTACCACTGCCGCCTGGTGAGCCGTGCCGCGGCGCGCGCACTGGTGGTGGGCGACATGCCCTTCGGCTCCTACCAGGTCTCGCCCGAGGACGCGGTGCGCAGCGCCATCCGGCTCGTGAAGGAGGGCGGCGTCGCGGCGGTGAAGCTCGAGGGCGGTGTCTCGGCGCGCGCGGCGATCGAGCGCATCGTGGCGGCCGAGATCCCGGTGATGGGCCACGTCGGCCTCACGCCGCAGTCCATCCACCGCATGGGCGGCTACCGGGTGCAGGGCCGCGGCGAGGCCGGGCGCCAGCGCGTGCTCGACGACGCGCGGGCGGTCGAGGAGGCGGGCGCCTTCGCGATCGTGCTCGAGGGCATGCCCGCCGAGCTCGCGCGCGAGATCACCGCGACGCTCTCGATCCCGACGATCGGCATCGGCGCGGGCGCGGCCTGCGACGGGCAGGTGCTCGTGCTCCACGATCTGCTCGGGCTCTCGGAGTGGACGCCGTCGTTCGCCAAGCAGTACGCCGGCATCGGCGCGCTCGCCTCGCAGGCCGCACGCGCCTTCGCCGACGAGGTCCGGCAGCGCAAGTTCCCCGCCCGGGAGCACGAGTACCGGTAGGGCCGGCGGTGGAAGTCATCGAGACGACAGCCGAGCTCCAGAGCCGGGCCGACACCGAGCGGCGGGCGGGCCGCCGCATCGCGCTCGTGCCCACGATGGGCGCGCTGCACGCGGGGCACCTCGCGCTCGTGGACGAGGCCCGCAGCCGTGCGGATGTGGTCGTGGTCTCGATCTTCGTGAACCCGGCGCAGTTCGACGCCCGGGCCGACCTCGCCGCCTATCCGCGCACGCTCGAGGCGGACCTCGCCGCCTGCCGGGGCCGCGGCGTCGATCGCGTCTTCCTGCCCACGGAGCGCGAGCTGTATCCCGGCGGCTACCAGACCTGGATCGAGGTCACGGAGCTCGCGAAGCCGCTCTGCGGCGCGTCGCGGCCCGGCCACTTCCGCGGCGTGGCGACGGTGGTCGCGAAGCTGCTGATCGCGGCGAAGCCGCACGTCGCGGTGTTCGGCGAGAAGGACTTCCAGCAGCTCGCACTGGTGCGGCGGCTGGTGCGCGACCTCGGCCTCGATGTCGAGGTCGTGGGGCTGCCGACCGTGCGCGAGAGCGACGGCCTCGCGCTGTCGAGCCGCAACGTGAACCTGTCCGCCGAGGCGCGCCGCGAGGCGCTCTGCCTGGTGCGCGCGCTCGACGCCGCGGAGAGCGCGATCGCCGCGGGCGATCGCCGCCGCGAGGCCGTGCTGGCCGCCGCGCGCGAGGCGATCGCCAAGGCGCCGCTCGTGCGCCTCGACTACGCGGAGCTGCGCGATCCCGTCACGCTCGCGCTCGCGCCCGAGCGTCTGGCCGCTCCCGCCTTGCTGGCCCTCGCCGCCTTCCTGCCGCGCCGGGACGGGCAGGGCGAGGTGCGCTTGATCGACAACCGCGTGCTGCCCGTGCAGCCCGAGGAGGACCGCTCGTGATCCGCACGATGCTCAAGTCGAAGATCCACCGCGCCACGGTGACCGAGGCCAACCTCGAGTACGAAGGCAGCGTCACGATCGACTCCGAACTGCTCGAGGCCGCTGACCTGCTGCCCTACGAGCAGGTGCAGATCTACGACTGCACGAACGGCAGCCGGCTCACCACCTACGCGATCCCCGGCGAGCCGGGCTCCGGCGAGATCTGCATCAACGGTGCGGCCGCCCACCTGGTCAAGCCCGGCGACGTGGTGATCATCGCGAGCTACGCGCAGGTGGACGACGCTTCGTCCCGCGGCTGGCAGGCGCGGCGCGTGTTCGTGGACCACGCGAATCGCCAGAGGGACTAGCGCAAGCGAAGCGCGCAGGGAGCGGAGCGAGCGCAGGAAGAAGTCCAACGGGTATGCTGCGCCCGAGCATGGGCGCGAAGGCCAAGGACAAGGGCGCCGGCGAAGGCCGCATCGTCACGAACCGGCGCGCGCGCTACGCCTACGAGATCCTCGACACCTTCGAGGCGGGCATCCAGCTGCGCGGGCCCGAGGTGAAGTCGCTGCGCGCTGGGCAGGTGAACCTCACCGACGGCTTCGCCTACGTGCGCGGCGGCGAGATCTTCCTGCGCGGCGTTCACATCTCGCCCTACGCCCAGGCGAGCCGCGAGAACGTCGATCCCGACCGCGAGCGCAAGCTGCTGCTCCACCGCCACGAGATCGAGAAGCTGGCGGGCAAGGCGACCGAGCGCGGCTTCACGCTGGTGCCCCTCTCGCTGTACTGGAAGGAGGGCCGCGCCAAGGTCGAGCTCGCGCTCGTGCGCGGCCGCAAGACGGTGGACCGGCGCGAGGTCGTGAAGAAGCGCGAGCACGAGCGCGAGATGGACCGCGCCCGCCGGCGGCGGCGATGAGCGCGCGCCGGCTCCCGCCGCTCGCGACGAGCGCTCTGCTCGGGCTCGCGCTCGGCTGCGCCGGCGAACCCGACACGCTGCCGCCCTATCTGCACAACCGCGACGACTACTTCGCCTTCCGCGACGCCCACCCCGGGCTGCTCGAGCCGAACTACCTGCCGTTCATGGTGTACGAGGTGCCGGCCCGCCCGGAGAGCGCCTGGTTCCGGCTCGCGCAGCGGCTCGGGCTCGCGTCCGCCGGCGAACGCCGGCTCGTGCTCTGTCACTGGTGGCCCGAGGACATGCCGCTCTCGGTGTGGATCGAGCCGCCGCGCGGTCTCGACGGCTTCGACGAGGACCCGAGCCCGCCCGCTCCGGAGCGCTACGTGGAGGCGGCCCAGCAGGCGCTCGCGGCCTGGGAGCGCGACCTCGACGGGGCGGTGCGCTTCGAGCCGGCGGCGAGCGCGGGAGGGGCCGACTTCGAGATCCGCCTGCTCGGCGAGCGCGCCCCGGAGCCCAACGCGGAGGTGCGCGTCTACGGCGCCGCCGCCGTCGGCGATTCGTGTCGCGTGCTGGGCGGCGACCCCGAGCGGCGCCTCGACGTCCGCTACCAGGTCCGCGACATCCGGCTCTACGTCGCGGACGCGCACGGCCTGCTGCTGCCCGACCAGGTCGAAGGCATCGCACTGCACGAGATCGGGCACGCGCTCGGCATGCGCGGCCACAGCCCGATCCCCGCCGACCTGATGTTCGAGGAGGCCGACGACAGCCGCGATCGCAACGGGCTCGGCCTGCCGGACGTCAACTCCTTCCTCTCGCTCTATGCGATCCCGAGCGGGACCGTCTACGCCGACCCTGCACGCTCGCGCGGCGCTGCGCAGCACCGCCTGCTCCCCGACGGCCCGCCGCGCCTCGACATGGCGCCGCACGTGGACACGCGCCTCGGCTTCGAGGTGCAGACGCCGGAGGGCTGGCCGCGCGAGCCCACCCCCTACGGCGTCGTCGCGATGAACGGCGTGCCGTGGGACTACGAGGCTTCCTTCCAGCTCAACGTCTATCGCTTCGCCACCATCGAAGACTTCGTCGAGCGCTTCGGCTCCGCCTACCTGGTCGACGCGATGCTGCTCTCGATCCGCGAGCGCAGCGTGGCCGGACGGCGCGCGCGCGAGGTCAACCTGCTCACGGAGTTCGGCAGCTACGAGCAGATGATCCTGATCGAGAGCGGCGACGGGCGCGTGCTCGTCGCCGTCGCCGAGTGCCCCGAGGAGCACCAGCCCGCCTACACCGCCTGGTTCGCGGCGGTGCTCGACTCGCTGGAGGTCGCGGACGCAGGGCGCCAGCCGCGCAGCCGCACCTACGACCCGGCCGGCGCGCGCTAGGAGCTCAGGCCGGGCGCAGCTTGTAGCGGATCGGCAGGTGCTTGATGCCACCCACCAGGTTCGAGCGCAGCCGCGACACGGGCCCGGCCAGCTCGAGATCCACCAGGCGCGGCAGCAGCGACTTGAACGCCACCTCGAGCTCGAGCCGCGCGACGTGCGCGCCCGCGCAGAAGTGCTCACCGATCCCGAACGCCAGGTGCCGGTTCGGGTCGCGATCGACGCGGAAGCTGAAGGGATCCTCGAAGATGTCCTCGTCGCGATTCGCCGACGGGTAGTAGAGGGCGAGCTGCTCGCCCTTGCGGATGCGCTTGTCGCGGATCTCGACGTCCTGCGTGGCCGTGCGCGCGAAGTGGATGATCGGGCTGGTCCAGCGCAGGATCTCCTCGATGGCGACGGGCAGCAGCGCCGGGTTCTTCTGGATCTTGGCGAGCTCGCCCGGGTGCTGTGCCAGCGCGAGCATTCCGCCGCTGGTGCCGTTGCGCGTGGTCTCGTTGCCAGCGACCACGATGATCAGGCAGTAGGCGAGCACGTCCATGATCGGCAGCTTCTCGCCGTCCACCTCGGCGTGGGCGAAGAGCGAGACCAGGTCGTCGCCCGGGTTCTTCTTCTTCTCCTCGACCATCTTCGCGAAGTATTGGAACAGCTCGATCATCGCCTGGCGGCCGGTGGCGCTGGCGTCGGCGCCTTCCTGCTGGTACTCGGGGTCGCCGGCGCCGATCGTGCGGTTCGTCCAATCGAACAGCAGCTTCCAGTCGGAGCCGGGCAGGCCCAGCAGCCACGCGATCACCGCGATCGGCAGCGGCGCGGCCACCTTCTCGACGAAGTCCACTTCGCCCTGGTCGCCGGTGGCGAGCAGGCCGTCCACGATCTCGTTGCCGATGCGCTCGATGTCGCGGTGCCAGCGCTTGAGCGCGCCCGGCGTGAAGCGCTTGCTCACGATCTTGCGGAACTTCCCGTGCCTCGGCGGATCCATCTGGATCAGCGTCTTCGGGAACATCGCCTCGTCGGGCTGCGGCTCGGTGCGGATCGTCAGCGTGGTGCCGTTCTCGAACTTCTCGGGCTGCTTGCCGATCACCGCGATGTCGGCGTGGCGGGTGATTGCCCAGAACGGCATCTCCGGGTTCTGCTCCACGCGATGGACGGGATCCTCGCGGCGCAGGCGCGTCCACATCTCGTGCGGGTAGCCGTGCGCGGCGTAGTGGTCGGGGTCGATGAGCGGAGAGATCCGGAGCGACTCGGCGGCGGCCATGGCACCTCCTGGGGCGGAGCGACGGTAACCGAACTCAGGGTCCGATCGCAGCCTCGATCTCTTCGAGCGTACGGCGCGCGGTCTGGAGGTGCGGGCCGCCCAGCGCGACGGCCCGCTGGGCCGCGGCCAGGGCCTCGGGCCGCCGCCCGCTCCGGAGCAGCACGTGCGCCAGGTTGTTCCAGGCCGGAGCCGAGCCGGGCTCGAGCTCCGTCGCGCGCACGAAGGCCTGCTCGGCGTCCGCGAGGCGTCCTCCGGCCAGCGCGACGTTGCCGAGCGCGAGCCAGGCGCCGGCGCTCTCGGGCCAGCGGGCGAGGGCGCTCTGGTAGGCGGTCTCGGCCTCGGCGCTGCGGCCCGCGCGCTCGAGGCCCGCGGCGGCGGCCAGCCAGCGCCCCTCGTCCGGCGCGGCGGGCAGCACGTCGGGCGGCAGCACCGCCACCGCGAGGCCGCCCGCGCGCCGCCAGGTGCGCTCGAAGTTCGCGAAGGTGATCGGGCGGCGCGCGATCGTCCCCGAGTGGAGGACGAGCTGGTGCGCGGGCAGCTCGTAGCCGACCGCCACCGCGAAGTGCGGCCGCGAGAGGAGCGGCAGGCGCAGGCCGAGGTTCTGGAGCACGAGCACCGGGTGCCCGGCCGCGAGCTCGGCCAGGATCTCGCCGAGGTCGTGTAGCTCGACCGGCACGCGGCCGTGCGAGCGCGCCGCCGCGA
>Ga0105107_10003509_pt1 | contig 10446 bp, 9 predicted proteins | sample PPLLaktember2015_6_FD_79335 | JGI IMG/M metagenome (GOLD analysis project Ga0105107, IMG submission 79335) | Freshwater sediment microbial communities from Prairie Pothole Lake near Jamestown, North Dakota, USA - PPLs Lake P8 Core (1) Depth... | ecosystem: Environmental > Aquatic > Freshwater >...
CAATGCCATCGCGCCCGTGGTCTCTTATCCCATCTGGCTTGCCTCCTGCCTCTTTTACCCCCTGGTCTTCCTGATGACCAGGATAAGCAATTTCGTCATTTACATAACCGGCGCGCGAAAATCGCCCCACATTCCTTTCGTGACCCGCGAGGAGCTGCGGCTGATTGTCAAAATGAGCAAGGGCGGCAGCGATTTAACCGCTGAAGAGGTAACCATGATCGAGCGCCTCTTCGATTTTTCCCGCACCGTGGTCAAAGAGGCCATGATTCCGCTCATCGACATAGCCACCATCGAAGACACCGCCTCCGTCGGGGAGGCCATAGCCTTTCTTGAGGCGAAAGGGTATTCCCGCATTCCGGTCTATCACGAACGGACCGATAACCTCATAGGCATCATCAACAGCTTTGATCTCTTGGAATCCCTGCCGCTGGACGGATCCATCCGCCCCCTCATACGCCGCGCGCCCTATGTGCCCGAAACCAAGCCCCTTGACGGGCTGCTGATCGAAATGCAGAAAAAGAGAAACCATCTCTCCATCGTTGTGGACGAATATGGCGGCACCGTCGGCATCATTACTATTGAAGACATCCTTGAAGAAATCGTGGGCGAAATCCAAGATGAATATGACGCCGAGCAGCCGCTCTGTCGGAAAATAGGCAGGAACAAGTACATCATACGCTCCCGCATGGAAAAAGGTCAGCTGGAGGAGTTGCTTGCGGTCACCCTTCCGGAAGGGGACTTTGAAACCGTGGGGGGATTTCTCCTGGACCGCCTCGGTCACATACCGCAGCCGGGCGAGGTCTTGAAATACGGCACCCTGACCTTCACCATTTTGAGTTCTGATGAACGGTCGATCGGCGAGGTAGGCATTACCGTGGATCGGCTAAGAGCGCCGTCCGAGGGGGGGGAAACAAGGGAACCGGGCGCGCAGACACGGGAAGAATAGGGTCGGAACGAGAAGTCAGAAGTCAGCATCCAGAATCCAGCATCAAGGTGGATGCTACAAGTTGCAGGTTACACGTTACACGTTAGAAGACGTTCTGCAGCATCATGTATCATGCATCATGTATCATGCATCCTGCATCATGTATCCCGATTCGAAACGAAGGCGATTACATCCACATAATGCAGCCTGGTTATAGGGGGACCCCATTATGAGAAAATTCTTCAACACCGTCTTTTTTGTCACCGCCACCCTGTTCTTTGTTATTTTCGCGCTGTCAAATGTCCAGAGCATCCAGCTCAGCTTCTTAAATCTGCAGCTGAGACCGGTGCCCGTCTCGCTCCTGATCCTCACATCCTTTCTGGCCGGTGTTGTCCTGGGCAGCCTGGTGAACCTGCTGGACAGGTTTTCCCTCAAAAGGGAGGTGAAGCGGCTTAAAAAAGACCTCCGCACCAAGGACGGCCAGATAAAACCCAAGGATGGCACAACTCCCCCGACGCGCGGTAATGCCCCGCAGGGAAGCGGCCTCTAGCTTCCCCATCAAGGCCTGGCACGCTTCAGCTTTTTAACCAGCTCATAGCTGTTGCCCCTGTTACTTCCCAGGGCGACGTTGGGCTTTACAGCGGCTCCGTGAAAATCGGAGCCGGCGGTAACGATCAGGTCATGCTCCTTCGCAATGGTGAGAAAATGTTCCTCCTCTTCCGCCGTGTGGTAGCTGGAAAACACCTCCAGGCCTGACAGACCCCCTTCGACCAGAGCTATTATGACCTCCTCTCCGGTGTCCGAGGGATGGGCAAGCACGGGGATGCCCCCCAGCTCCTTTATCACGCGCATCACTGCAAAGGTGTCAACCGACTGCAGAGGCACAAACGCCGGTTTCCCCCCGCGCAAATAGTCACGGTAAAAATTGAGATACGGCGAATCCGAACGGTCGCCGTCGATGAAGCGCTGAATCCGCACATCCCCCCGGTTTTCCTCCCTGCTGATGATGGCCTTGAGATAGGAGATGCCCGTAGGCTCGCGGCCCGCAGCGAATTTTTCCACATCCTGCGTGGTGAAGACAAATCCCAGCTCATTCAATTTCCTGACCCGGATCCCTGCCTGTCTCTTCTTTTCTTCGTGGATTTCCTTAAGCCACAACGTGAGCCGCTGGCTCGTATAATCAATGAAGTAGGCTAATATATGCAGGTCCAGCTCCCGGTGAATGGTGTTGAATTCAAGGCAGGGTATGAACTCAATGCCGGTGCGTTCCGCCAGGGAGATGCCCGCGGCAACGCTCCCCACGGAATTGTGGTCGGCGAAGGCAATGGCGGAGAGACCCGCGGCACCGGCCATGTCGAAAATCTGCTGAGGTGTGTGTTGACCATCCGAGCTGGCTATGGTATGAATATGCAAATCTATCATGATGGAACCGGCGTGCGACAGCCCGATCGGTCGGGCGCGGGGGGAAGGATCGTCATGAGAACGCTGTCAAAAATCATAGTGGAAACGGCGGCGATTGTCCAGAACTAACAGGCTGTTGAAGCAGAACACACTTAGGAGTCTTCATGATTCTCGAAGAAATGAGCATGCAGGAGTTCGAGCAGCAGATAAAAAAACACCGGACGGTCATCATCCCCTTCGGCTCCCTCGAAGCACACGGGCCGCATCTGCCCCTGGGCACCGACACCACCGAGGTCTACGAGATAGCAAAGGGGGTGGCACGTTCCATGCCCGTCTTTGTCGCACCCCCGCTCCCCTATGGCGTCTGCCGGAGCACCAGCAGGCACCCGGGCACGGTCGGCATAGCGCCCGATACGCTGCGGCGATGTGTCAGGGACGTGGTGAAGGGCTTGTACGCCAATGGCTTAAGAAAGTTCGCCATCATCTCCGGCCACGCCAGCTCGCTCCACCTCTCCGCACTGGAGGAGGCCGGCGAGTCGCTGCTCGGGGAAATGGGGCCGCGGGTTACCATCGCCGTCATATCCGCGTACGACATGGCGCGGGAGGCGGCGGGAGGAGTCTGTGAAACCGAGGACGATTCCCACGCCGGCGAGATTGAAACCTCGCTCATGCTCCACTTCTCCCCACACCTGGTCAGGGGAAGGGGCAAAGAGGAATATCCCTGCTTTCCCCACCCCATCCTGACCACGAACAAGAGAAAATACTGGAAGAACGCGGTGTGGGGAAACCCGGCCCCGGCAAGCGCCCCCAAGGGCAAAATCATCGCCCAAACGCTCACCCAAAATCTGGTCAGGCTTATTAAGCGCATCGATGCCTTCACCGGATAGCACGCCTCAGCAGCGGTCAGAACGCCGCCCCGGCAGGCGGCTTTTTTCATTGCTTATTTCTCTATTTCATATATACTTTCTTTCCTTTGCGTCCCATGAGTTTGGACAGCCTGCTGGAAGCATTTGAACGCTACATGAGCGTGGAAAAAAATTTTTCGCCGCACACCCGGCGCAATTACAGCCGGGATCTGCAGCACTTCCGGCAGTTTTTCAGCCGGCAGCACCCGGACCTTGCCGTCAAAGCCATTACGAGCGCTACCATCCGCTCCTATCTGGGTGCGCTCTATAAAAAGAATAAAAAATCCTCCATTGCGCGCAAGCTGGCATCGCTGAGGACCTTTTTTAAATTCCTGCTGCGCAAGGGCCTGGTGGAGAGCAATCCGGCGGCCGCGGTGGCAACCCCGCGGCTTGAAAAGCACGTGCCGGGATTTCTCTCCATCGATGAGGTGTTCGCCCTGCTGAAGATGCCCGATGACACCACGCTGGCGGGGGCAAGGGACAAGGCCATCATGGAGACCCTTTACTCCAGCGGGCTGCGCGTCTCTGAGCTGGTGGGCATGAACGAAGATGCCCTCGACGACAACCTGGGCATCATCAGGGTCATGGGCAAGGGTAAAAAGGAGCGGATTGTCCCCATCGGGAGCAAGGCGCTCGACGCGGTGCACCGCTACCGGGAGGCAAAAGAGCGCCGGGGAGCGGTTTCCCCCGGTGATCCCCTGTTCCTGAATCTGCGCGGGGGCAGATTAACCGCCCGCAGCGTGGCGCGTATCGTCGACCGGTACATCGAGCTCTGCGCCATCGCCAGAAGCATCAGCCCGCACTCCCTGCGCCACACCTTCGCCACCCACATGCTCGACGCGGGGGCGGACCTGAGGGCCATCCAGGAGCTGCTGGGACACGTGAGCCTTTCCACCACCCAGAAGTACACTCACGTGAGCGTGAGCAGGCTGATGGAAACCTACGACAAGGCCCATCCCAAAAGCAGGGAAAAGGCTTAGAACATGACATCCGGGGGCTTGACCACGGCGAGGGAGCATCTGATGAGCGAACATCCCGGAATTCGGGGAACCACCATTATTGCGGTACGGCACAAGGGAAAGGCGGCCATCGGCGGAGACGGACAGGTGACCCTCGGCAGCACGGTGCTCAAGCAGAGGGCCAACAAGATCCGGAGGCTCTACAAGGACTTGGTGCTGGCGGGGTTTTCCGGCGCCACCGCGGATGCCTTCACCCTCTTTGAGCGCTTCGAGGGAAAGCTGGAGCAGCACCACGGCAATCTCATGCGCGCCGCCGTGGAACTGGCCAAGGACTGGAGAACCGACCGCATGCTCAGAAGGCTCGAGGCGCTGCTCATCGTCATGGACCGGGAGCATTCCCTGATCATCTCCGGCACCGGTGACGTGGTGGAGCCGGACGACGGCATTACCGCCATCGGCTCGGGCGGGGCTTTCGCGCTGGCGGCGGCACGGGCCCTGGTGAAATACTCCGGTCTCGATGCCAGGGCAATTGTGGCGGAGGCCATGCAGATAGCCTCCGGCATCTGCATTTACACCAATGAACATATTACCATCGAGGAACTTTAACAGGCCTCGTCGGTGAATACAATGGAATCACCATGAAGAACTTTACCCCCCGGGAAATTGTCACCGAACTGGACAAGTACATCATCGGCCAACACAACGCCAAGCGGGCGGTGGCCATCGCCCTGCGCAACCGCTGGCGGCGGCAGAACGTCTCCGCTGATTTGCGGGATGAGATCGCCCCCAAAAACATCATCATGATCGGCCCCACCGGCGTCGGCAAGACGGAGATATCCCGGCGGCTTGCCCACCTCTCCCAGTCCCCCTTCTTAAAGATCGAGGCCTCCAAGTTCACCGAGGTCGGCTACGTGGGGCGGGACGTGGAATCCATGGTGCGGGACCTCACCGATCTGGCCATCAACCAGGTAAAAGCGGAGGAAACGGACAAGGTCCAGCTCAAGGCGCAGGAAATGGCCGAGGAGCGCATACTGGACCTCCTGCTGCCGCCCCGGCGCGAGAAGCGGCCCCCGGCTGAAGCGGCGGAGAAGCCGCTGGAGCTGGTAAAAAATGAGCAGGAGGAGGAAGCCTCCACCCGCCAGAAGCTGCGCAAGCTGCTGCGCGAGCACAAGCTGGACGAGCGGATGGTGGAGCTGGAAATCACCCAGCGCGCTGTCCCCATGGTTGAAATCTTTTCCGCCGCCGGCATGGAGGAGATGGACATCAACATCAAGGACATGTTCGGCAACCTCTTTCCCAAGAAATCCCGCAAGCGCAAGGTAAAGATAGGAGAAGCCCTGGAGATTGTCGCCCAGGAGGAGGCACAGCGGCTCATCGACATGGAGAAGGTCACCAAGCAGGCCATCCAGCGGGTGGAGGGGTCGGGGATCATTTTCCTCGACGAGATTGACAAGATCGTGGGCAAAAACGGGACCCACGGCCCGGATGTCTCGCGCGAAGGGGTGCAGCGGGACCTGCTGCCCATCGTTGAGGGCTGCACGGTTACCACCAAGTACGGAATGGTGAAGACGGATCACATCCTGTTTATCGCCTCCGGCGCCTTCCACAGCGCGAAACCCTCTGACCTCATTCCGGAGCTCCAGGGGCGGTTTCCCATCCGGGTGGAGCTGGAATCGCTGGGCAAGAAGGAGTTCATGCAAATTCTCACCGAGCCGAAGAACGCATTGATCAAGCAGTACAAGGCGCTCATGGACACCGAGGGCATTGAGCTCATCTTCGAGCACAGCGCCATCGGAAAACTGGCCGAGATCGCGGAGGTGGTCAACGAAAGAACGGAAAACATCGGGGCGCGCAGGCTGCACACCATCATGGAAAAGCTGCTGGAGGAAATCTCCTTTGACGCCCCGGATTCGGAAAAGAGAAAGTTTGTTATTGACGCCGCTTACGTGAGCGGTAAACTGGACACACTGGTGAAGGACGAGGATTTGAGCCGCTACATACTCTAGGCGGCTGTTGAAAAAAACTGATTTTCTGCCAACCTTTCAGCACGGGCCGGACATGATGCAAAAACTGATAGACAAGGCCTCCATTTTAATGGAGGCGCTGCCCTACATCCGCCGCTTCTACGGGAAGACCATCGTCATCAAGTACGGCGGTCACGCCATGCTGGATGAGACCCTGAAGAACAGCTTCGCCATGGACATCACCCTGATGAACTACATCGGCCTCAACCCGGTGGTGGTTCACGGAGGAGGCCCCCAGATAGAGGAGGTGCTGAAGAAGCTGGGCAAAACCTCCCGCTTCGTCGACGGCCTGAGGGTTACCGATCCGGAAATCATGGACGTGGTGGAAATGGTGCTGGTGGGCAAAATCAACAAGGAAATAGTGAGCCTGATCAATTGCCAGGGGGGCAAAGCGGTCGGCTTAAGCGGCAAGGACGGAAACCTGATCACCGCCAAAAAGCTGAAGCTCATCACCCGCTCCGCCTCCGGCAAGTCATCGCGCGCGCGTGACATCGGTCTGGTGGGGGAGGTGCAGGCGGTCAATCCCCTGGTCCTGGATACCCTGGACCGCAGCAGGTTCATACCCATCATCGCCCCCATCGGCGGCGGGGAAGACGGCAGTTCCTACAATATCAACGCCGATACCGTGGCGGGTAAAATCGCCTCCGCCCTCAAGGCGGAAAAGCTGATGCTGCTCACCGACACCGAGGGGGTGCTGGATGAACGGGGACAGCTCATCTCCTCCATGGATGAAAAGAAGGCAAGCCGCCTCATAGAAAAGGGGCAGATCACCGGGGGGATGATCCCCAAGGTGCGCTGCTGCCTGCAGGCCCTCAAGGAAGGCGTGGGAAAGGCGCACATCATTGACGGCAGAATACGGCATGCCATCCTCCTCGAAGTCTTTACTGATGTCGGCATTGGAACCCAAATCACAGGATAGCGTATGTGCCCAGCCTCCGTGCAGGAAGTGATTGACAAGACGAACCGGTATATCTTCAACACCTACCGGCGGGCACCCATCGTGCTCACCCGCGGAAAGGGAAGCACCGTGTGGGACGGCAACGGCAAGGAGTACCTCGACCTGGTGTCGGGCATCGCCGTGCTCAACGTGGGCCATCTCAACCCCGGCGTGGTTGAGGCCATCCACCGGCAGAGCGAGACGCTGATGCAGGTCTCCAATCTCTTCTACAGCGAGCCCCAGGCGGGGCTGGCGGAGCTGCTGGTGAACAACTCCTTCGCGGACAAGGTGTTTTTCTGCAACAGCGGGGCGGAGGCCAACGAAGCCGCCATCAAGCTGGCCCGCAAGTACTCCCATGACCGGGGGAATGCCGGCCGGTCCGAGATCATTACCATGGAGGGAAGCTTCCACGGGAGAACCATGGCCGCTCTCTCCGCCACCGGGCAGAAGCGATTTCATAACGGCTTTGAACCGATGCTCCCCGGTTTCCGCTATGTTCCCTTCAATGACGCCGGGGCGCTCGAAAAAGCCGTCACCGGGGATACCTGCGCCGTGATGATGGAGCCCATTCAGGGTGAGGGCGGCGTCAACTGCCCCTCGCCGGACTATCTCAAACAGGTGCGCGGGATCTGTGACCGGGCTGAGCTGCTGCTCATCTTTGACGAAGTGCAGGTGGGCATGGGCAGAACCGGCAGGCTCTTCGCCTATGAACACTACGGCGTCGAGCCGGACATCATGACCCTGGCCAAGGGTCTGGGGGGAGGGATACCCATCGGCGCCATGCTGGGCACGGACAAAATCGCCCCGAGCTTTTCTCCGGGCACCCACGCCTCCACCTTCGGCGGCAATCCGCTCTCAACCGCCGCGGGGATCGCCGCCCTGGGGATACTCCTCAAGGAGGGCTTCCTGGAAACCTGTGAGAAGCGGGGCAGATACTTTTTCGACGGGCTCACCGCGCTTAAGAAAAAGCATGCGGTGGTTACGGACGTCAGGGGCAAGGGGCTTATCCTGGCAATGGAGCTGGGGCGGGAGGGGGCCGACGTGGTTACCCGCTGCATGGATCAGGGCGTTCTGCTCAACTGCACCATGGACCGGGTGCTGCGCTTTATTCCCCCGCTGACCATCACCGAACAGGAGATAGATATCGCGCTCAAGGTTCTTGATCAATCCTTATCCGTACCGGGCTGACAGACTGATGAAACGTGACCTTTTAAGCATTGATTCCTTAAGCACGCACGACATTGACGTGCTGATTTCCCGGGCCATCGAGCTTAAAAAGAAGCAGAAGGCCGGCGTCCCCCACCGACTCCTCAAGGGAAAAACCCTGGGCCTGCTCTTCGAGAAGCCCTCAACGCGGACCCGCGTTTCCTTTGAGGTGGGAATGGTGCAGCTGGGAGGGCACGCCCTCTACATGAGCTCGCGGGACACGCAGCTGAGCCGGAAGGAGTCGCCCGAGGACACGGCGCGGGTGCTCTCCCGCTACCTGGACGGCCTGGTCATCAGGACCTTTTCCCAGGACACGCTTGAGTGTTACGCGCGCCATGCTTCCATCCCGGTCATCAACGGCCTCACCGATCTGCTCCATCCCTGCCAGATACTGAGCGACCTCATGACCATTGTGGAAAAAAGGGGCGACTACCGGCACCTGAACATCAGCTACGTGGGTGACGGGAACAATGTTGCCAATTCCTGGATAGAGGCCTCCCTCAAGCTCGGCTTCAATCTCAGGATCGCCTGCCCCCCGGGCCATGAGCCTGACGGGAAGATCGTGGCCCGCGCCGGTGCGGAGGCCCCGGGGCGGGTGCAGTTTTCCGCCGATCCCTTCCAGGCCGTACGGGAGGCCGACATCATCAATACCGACACCTGGGTCAGCATGGGCCAGGAAGAGGGCGCGGTGCGGCAGAAGCGGGAACTGTTTCAAAACTACCAGGTCAACAGCGCGCTGCTGAAGGCCGCAAAAAAAGATGTGCTGGTGATGCACTGCCTTCCCGCCCACCGCGGAGAAGAAATCACCGATGAGGTGGCCGACGGCAGCCATGCCGTCATTTTCGACCAGGCGGAAAACCGGCTGCACATGCAGAAGGCGATACTGGCCGGCTTTCTCGATTACACCGCTTAAAGGAGAAAGGGGATCTATGGAAAAGATAAAAAAGGTAGTGGTGGCCTACTCAGGCGGACTGGACACGTCGGTGATTCCCCGGTGGCTGATGGAGACCTACGGATGCGAGGTCATTGCCTTCGCCGCCGATCTCGGCCAGGAGGATGACTTTCACGCCCTGGAAAAACGGGCGCTTAAGACCGGGGTGAGCAAAGTGTACGTGGAGGACCTGAAGGAGGAGTTCGTCCGGGATTTTATCTTCCCCATGCTGCGGGCAAATGCCGTATACGAGGGCAGCTATCTGCTGGGAACCTCCATCGCCCGGCCGCTCATCGCCAAGCGGCAGATAGCGGTCGCACGCAGGGAGAAGGCGGACGCGGTCTGCCACGGCTCGACCGGCAAGGGCAATGACCAGGTCCGCTTTGAGCTCACCTACCTCGCGCTCAACCCCAGGATAAAGATTATCGCCCCCTGGAGGCTCTGGCACTTCAAATCGCGGCAATCGCTCATCAACTACGCGCGCGAGCAGAACATTCCCATACAGGTGACGCCGCAGAAGCCCTACAGCTCGGACCGCAACATCTTCCACATCAGCTTTGAGGGCGGGATACTCGAGGATCCCTGGAAGCAGCCGGCTGAAGACATGTTCGTGCTCACCTCCTCTCCGGAAAAGGCCCCGGCAAAGCCGCTCTATCTTGAAATCACCTACCGGCAGGGCAACCCCGTGGCCATCAACGGCAAAGCCCTCTCGCCGGCCCGGCTGCTCGCGCAGCTTAACCGGCTGGGCGGCATGCACGGCATCGGCCGGGTCGACATCGTGGAAAACCGCTACGTGGGCATGAAGTCCCGCGGGGTATATGAAACACCCGGCGGCACCATCCTGCACGCGGCCCACCGGGCGCTGGAGTCGCTCACCCTCGATCGCGAGGTGATGCGCATCAAGGAGGGCCTGATCACCCGCTACGCGGAGCTGGTGTACTACGGCTACTGGTTCGCGCCCGAGCGGGAGCTGCTGCAGAAAACCATCGATGAAACCCAGAAGTTGGTGACGGGAGTGGTGCGGGTCAAGCTCTACAAGGGCAGCTGCACCGTGGCGGGGCGGAAATCGCCGCACTCCCTGTACCACCCGGATTTTGCCACCTTTGAAGAGGACACGGTCTACGACCAGCGGCTCGCCGAGGGATTCATTCAGCTCAA
>Ga0105107_10003510_pt1 | contig 10444 bp, 9 predicted proteins | sample PPLLaktember2015_6_FD_79335 | JGI IMG/M metagenome (GOLD analysis project Ga0105107, IMG submission 79335) | Freshwater sediment microbial communities from Prairie Pothole Lake near Jamestown, North Dakota, USA - PPLs Lake P8 Core (1) Depth... | ecosystem: Environmental > Aquatic > Freshwater >...
ATCATTGACTTGTTACCTCTGCCAGATGCCTCCCTGTCACCTACACGGCTATTACGACTTTGCCGCGGGCGTGTCCTTCTTCAAGATACCGCAGGGCTTCCGCTGTCTCGTTCAAGGGGTAGCGTCTATCGATAATGGCCTTAACTTTGCCGGCATTCATGAGCTCTATGATGAATTGCAGGTCCTTTTGGTCCATTTTCGCGACCATGAGGCCCATGTTCTTGACTCCGGTCATGGACATGAGCATGAGCTGTATTATTCGAGCCATAGAACCGCCGGCCAGGACATATTGGCCACAGGGACCCAATATCCGCTTATATTTTGAAATCGAACGGTAGGCCGCAACATCAAAGATCAGGTCATATTTCCGCGCATTTTTAGTGACATCTTCCAGCATATAATCAATGACCTGGTCCGCGCCGATCGAGCGCACCAAGTCCATCTTGGTCGTGCTGCACACGCCGGTGACCTCGGTTCCGAATGATTTGGCGATCTGCACCGCGAACGTGCCCACACCGCCCGAGGCCCCGTTGATCAGAACTTTTTGCCCCGCCTGGATCCGTCCTTTATCACGAAGGCCCTGTAGGGCCGTGAGACCGGCCATCGGCACGGCCGCTGCGTCTTCAAAAGAAAGACGGTCAGGCTTCAGCACAAAGCGTTTTTCATCGACACATACAAACTCGGCAAATCCTCCATAGCCGCCTTCTCCGAAAACGTCATCCCCGGGCCGGAACTGTGTGACATTACGGCCGACCGCCTCAACCTGGCCCGCTATATCCGCGCCCAGTATCCTATGTTTTGGCCTGAGTAGACCAGCGCCCATAAGTCGGATGAAGAAAGGGTCTGCTCTCAGATGACGCCAGTCATAGGCATTCACGGATGCCGTATGGACTTTTATCAATATTTCGTTTTCTTTGGGAACGGGTTTTTCCACCTCTCTGAGTTGAAGAACATCCGGCGGGCCAAACCTTGTGTAAACGACGGCTTTCATGACCTTCTCTCTCCTTCAAGCCTGTACTTTCACCCGCACCCTACGGATATTGTGCCAGGGTTCATCCCGATCTCCTCTGGCGATGTTAGACCCAGTCTGGAGCAAACAAGGTCCAAAAGTCAACGGGCCGCGCGACTTCTGAAGAGCGTGTCTCTCAACGGCCTCGGGAGGCCAGCCCGACGGCCGGCCGGGACGCGCCCGGATTGACTAAACGCTCTTCATCGGCCATAATCGGCGGCGTCTCAGGAGGAACGTCATGCCCAAAGCTCTGGTGTCCTATTATTCCCGGACGGGAAATACCAAGAAAATGGCGGCCCGGATCGCCGAGGTCCTCGAGTCGCAAGGCCTCGAGGTGGACTTAAAGAAGGTCGAGGACACAGCCCCAGCCGATCTCCTGGGATACGACTGCATCGTCCTCGGGTCGCCGACCTACTACGGCACCATGGCCTGGGAGCTGAAAAAGCTCCTCGACGAGAGCGTCAAGTTCCACGGGAAGCTCCGGGGCAAGGTCGGCGGGGCCTTTACGTCTTCGGCCAATATCGGGGGAGGCAACGAAACGACGGTCCTCGATATCCTCCAAGCGCTCCTGATCCACGGCATGGTCGTCCAGGGGCACCACCGGTTCGACCACTTCGGCCCGGTCTCGATCGGCCGGCCCGACAAGAGGTCGCTCGACTGCTGCGAAGCCCACGCCAAGAACATGGCCGCCCTGACGAAGAAGCTCTTCGCTTAGCGCTCCCGCGGGTATTCCTCTAAATTCCCTAACTGGGGCCGCCCGCCCGACAAAATTATCTATGGAAGACCTTCGGCCCTCCTTGCGTTCCTTGATTTCGGCCGGGGCGAGTGGTATTTTGTATTCCAAGTCCTCGCGTGACCGATGAAAACCAGAGCCTTGGTTGTGTTCATCCTTGCCTCTCTGGCCATCTGGCCGGGCGGGGCGCCGTCCGCCTTCGCCCAGCAGACGATCCAGGACCAGGCCGCCCACGAGTACGTCGTCCGGGCCATCACCCTGGCCATCACGGTCCTGGATTCGAGGGGAAGATACGTCAACAACCTCGCCGAGAAGGACTTCACGATCTTCGAGAACAACAAGAAGAAGCCCATCACCTACTTCATGCATGATTTCGGGGCTCCGCTCAGCCTGACGATCCTCCTCGACGTCAGCGGCAGCATGGCTATTGGCGGAAAGCTCGACGAGTGCAAGGCCGCCCTGACCGTCCTGGCCAGGCGGCATCTCAGGCTCCGCGACGAGATCGCCCTCCTCCTCTTTGCCGACGGGGAGGTCGAGGTGGCCGCCAAGCATTCGACGAACAAGTCGGATTTCATCCGCGTTCTCGAAAGCACCAAGGCGTACGGGCAAACCGCCCTCAACGACGCAGTGGCCGTATCGCCGGAGTTCGCGACCCGGGCGCAGAACGAGAAGCGGGCCCTCCTGCTCATCACGGACGGGATCGAGAACGACAGCGAATCGACGCCCGAACAGGCCCTCGAGATCGCCCGCCGCGTCGACGTCCCCATCTATACGATCGGCTACAAGATCCCCCGCACCGAGCAGCTCGCGGCCCACAAGCGCGCGGCCGGGCTGACTTCGACGGGCATCGTCGAAACTCTGGACAAGTTCTCCCGGGCCACGGGCGGCAAGGCGTGGTTCCTGAACGAGCCGGCCGACCTGGCCGAGGTCGTCGAGGAGATCCGGAAAGAGCAGAGCCACCAGTACATCATCGGCTACACCTCCTATCAGGACACCTCGGATATCTACCGTTGGATCCGGGTGACGACACCGAATCCGAACCATAAGATCCGAACCCGCCAGGGCTATTAGGGAATTCCCACTCCAGGGCCATCAGGGCCCGAAATCCCCCCAAGCGGGTATTTTGGCCCCCGGGTCTTTCTTTTTTCCCTGAAAAGGCCTAAGATTGGGTCATGCGGGGTTCGGGAGCGTCGGCGGCAATCAGCCGTTCGCCAAGAATCATCCAGAGGAGGTTTTCATGAAGAAGAGGCAGTTTGTTGTCATCGCCGGTTTCGTGCTACTGGTCGCTTTCGTCACGGGCCCGGCCTGCGCCACGAAGAAATTCGTCCGGGAAGAATCCGCGACGCTCGACCAGAAGATCGCGGAGGTCTCGACCGAGGTCGAGGCCAGCCAGAAGCGGATCTCGGAACACGATGAGAAGCTGGCCACGATCGGCTCGCTCATCACCCAGCACGACACCCAATTCAAGACGGTCGACGGCAAGATCGAGGAGGTCAAGACCCTCATCCGCGGCAACCTGGTCATGACGGCCACGCTGAAGAACGCTGACGCCAAGTTCGCCTTCGACAGCGCCGTCCTCACCCCGGAAGCCAAGGGTATCCTCGATGCCTTCGTCCAGAGGCTCATCGCCGAGAACAAGGGCGTCTACATCGAAGTCCAGGGTCACACCGACAGCACCGGAAGCGACGCGGTCAATATGACCCTCGGCCAGAAGCGGGCCGAAGCGGTGATGATGTATCTCTACCAGCAGCACAAGGTCCCGCTCCATCGCATGTCCGTCGTCAGCATGGGCAGCTCCATGCCCATCGCCGATAACGGGTCGCGCAGCGGCCGCGACCAGAACCGGCGGGTCGAGATCCTGGTCTACGAATAAAGCGAAGCTTTAGACAGAACACGCACGAGGGGGCGGGCCGGCTCCGGCCTTCCCCCTCGTGATCATCTTGCCGTTGCTGCGGCGGCAACCCCTTCCCTGCCGAGAGCCCCCACGCCGGCCACTTCGTACGCGTAGATCTCTGCGCCGGCGATCCCCCGGTGGAGATACCGGTGGGTCGATGGGCTTCCGGCCTTGGGCACCTCGGCCACGAGCTCGCGGGCGCCGTTCTTGATCCGATAGATCCGGTATGTCAGAACGCTCGTGTTCCGCGAGTTGTCCGCCCACGTCAGGATGTTGACATATTCCCGGAGGAGCAGGCTGCGGTTGATCGTCCGCGTCGCCTTGAGGCTCTGGGGCGGGAAGATGTTGTCGATCAGGACCTCGACGGCGGCTTCGGCGGAGAGGCCGATCGAATCATAGGCGACGGCCCGGACCGTGTGGAAGCCGTTCGTAAACAGGGTCGTATCGAGCATGAATGAGAACGGGGGCCCTGTGAGCGTCCGGCTCAAATACGAATCGCCGTAGAGCTCGACCCGGTCCAATCCGTTGTCGTCGCTTGCGGCGACTTCGACGGCGATCGTCCCGTAGACCGTCTGGCCGGCGGAGAGGTTGGTGATGGCGACCGCGGGCGGGGCGTCACCGGCCGTGATCGTCACGGTCATGGGGGTCGTCGTCCCGGCGATGTCGGTCAGGAACATGGCCGTGGACTGGCCGTCGTAGCGGCCCGAATGAGGGAGGGTCGACGGGCCGAAGGTCATCCCGGCCCGATAATAATCCCCGGCGTCGGCCGAGGCCGCCCAGGTCTCGATCTCTTCGAGACCGTCGGCCTCCATGAGGCGCAGGAGCTTGTGGTCCGTGTAGGAGTTGTCGTAAAGGAAGTCCGAGTTCCAGGTGTCGAGCCGGGCGTCGATGTGCCAGACGAGAAGGCCGTCGGACCCGGTGAAGAGGTTCGTATCGTTGCCGGACCGGGACCGGTTCTGGACCATGAAATACTCGTCGAAGATCCGGCCCGGGACGGCCCCCGGCATAAACAGGGCCGCATCGGGGTATAGCCCCGAGGCCCTCAGGGCGACCGTCTGCGATCCGGACGAGACGACCGTGGGCGTGATCCAGTCCAGCATGAACTTGGTGAAGCAGTTGTGGTCCCCGCTCCCGTCCATGATGTCGAGGTTGCCGACGCCCCCCCGCGGCCCGATATCGTCATCGTAATCATAATAATCCGGTATGCCGAGGGCATGACCCGTCTCGTGGATGATCGTGCTCGGATTGAAGGAGCCCGACGGATAGCTGTAGAGCTCCCACTGCCAGGAGTAGTTCGTCAGCCGCTTGCCGTCGAGGCGGTAGGCCGAATCGAAGAACCAGGTGTAATAGCCCCACCAGAACTCGGCCCATTCGCCGTGCGGGCCCGACCAGAAGACGCAGAAATAGTCGATCGTCCCGTCGCCGTCGTTGTCGTACTGGGAGAAGTCGTGGCCCTGGGCCTCGTAGTGGCTCAGAGCCTCCTTGATCACGTTCTGGCGGCCGGAATCCGTCTCGGCGACTGTGCTCCGGGCATAGGGGGCCTGATACCAGCCGAGGACGTTGCCGGTGATGGCCAGCTGGCCGTACGACGAGCGCTCGTAGAAGCCCTTCAGGCTGTCGTACGGCGGGCCCGATGTGCCGGACCCGAAGAGCCGCGATCCGAAAGTGGCCGGGTCGGTCGTGCCGGGATAGTCGGAAAATGAGACGAGCAGGGCGAGGACCCTGACGGTCCCTGTCGTCGGCATGCCCGCCCAGGCCGGAGGCGGGGCGAGCACAGAAGCGGGCCCCGGTAGGGCGGCGCGGGCGGAACCGACGCCGGGCCGGGGTGCCAGGCCGGCCAGCCTGTCGTGGAGCCGCTCCCGCGTCCGGCGCGGGACCTTGTGATTGCCGATGGCCTTGGCCCTGGCGATGCGCGCGGGGAGGGTCCCGTCGAGCCGGTAACGCGCGATCTGCTCGCGCGTGGGGGGCTCGAGAGCCAGCCCCGGCATGAGGCCGGAGACAAAGAGGGCGAGGGCGATCGCCGCGAGGATATTCAGCCGCCGTGTGGGGGCCATGGCGAGGGCTCAGCGGATCCCGAAGTTGAAGGCCGTCCGCTCCTCGTTCCTGTCGGTCGCCGGGGCCGGCTCGGGCGCGAGCGCGGAGATTTCGGCCCGCAGCTCCGGGGTCATCGGGATATCGACGGCCGCGAGAAGCGGTGCGAGCTGGGCCGTGTTCCTGGCCCCGACGAGAGGAGCCGTGACCGCGGGGTGCGAGGCCGCCCAGGCCACGGCCAGCCCGGCCGGGTCGAAGCCGCGCTCCCGGGCGAAGCTCGTGAAGCGCTCCGCCACGTCGTAGTTCGATGGATCGGCATAGCGCGTCGCATAGATCTTGTTGGTGATGAGGCGGCCCGATTCGGGACGGCGGTCCGGGCCGTACTTGCCGCTGAGAAGCCCGCCGGCGAGCGGCCCGTAGGGGAAGACACCGAGCCCCTCGGACAGGGCCATGGGCAGGATCTCGGACTCGGCCTGGCGCTTGAGGAGGTTGTACATGGGCTGGATGCAGGCGAACGGGGCCAGCCCCTCTTTCGCCGATAGTCCCAGCCCCTTGGCGACCTGCCAGGCGGCGAAGTTGCTCGCTCCGGTGTAGACGACCTTGCCCTGGCGGACAAGGTCGTCGAGCGCCCGGAGGGTCTCCTCGAGCGGCGTCCGGTCGTCGAAGCGATGGACGTAGTAGATGTCGATCCGGTCGGTCCCGAGGCGGCGGAGACTCGCTTCGACGGCGTATTGGATATGGCGGCGCGACGCGCCCATGGCGTTGACGTCTTTGGAGGTCGGGAAATAGGCCTTGCTCGTGATGAGCACCTCTTCCCGGCAGTCTTTGATGAGACGGCCGAGGATCTCCTCCGACCGGCCGGCGGCGTACATGTCGGCACAGTCGAAGAGGTTGACCCCGGCGGCGCGGCAGGCCTCGAACAGGGCCTTCGATCCCGCCTCGTCGGCGTCACCGCCGAAGGACATAGTGCCGTACGCGACGGTCGAGACCTTGACGCCGGTCTTGCCTAGGAATTTGTAGGTCATGGTGTCCCCTCCTTCACGGAGTCCTTTTTTTCAGCTCGAGCCCGTGTCCGACCGGATAGAGGTCCGGGATCGAAACGGGCAGCTTGCCGGCCAGGTCCATCTCCCCGGCGAGGGCCCGGGCCGCTATGGCCTGCGTGTCCGGCGTGTTCTTGTACAGGCAGACATAGGCGTCGACTTCGGGAAAGTGCCTCAGGAAATACGGGGAGCCGAAGGAGACGGCCGCGATCTTCGGCCCGTCGGGAAGCGCCGCGAGCTTGCGGATAAGCTCGATGTGCCTCGGGTCGAGGTCGACGCTCCCCTTCCGGTCGCTGAGCCGGGAGAAGAGCGCGAAGACAACGGTGTCCGCGCCCGAGGCCTGGGCGAAGGCCTCGTCGAGCGCTTCGCTTCCCGTATCGCCGTCGGCGTAGAACGCGGCGGCGGCCGGAAACCTCTTTCTCATCTCCGCGACGAAACCTTGGCCGGCGTAATAGTCGCCGAGGTCGCTGCTCAAGGAGAGAACCGTCAGCCTCTCCGGGGCCGCGGCGAGAGGCAGGACGCCGCCTTCGTTCCTGACGAGCGTCACCGCGCTCTCGAAGGCCTTGGCGGCCAGGTCGAGGTTGGCCTGGGGGGCGACGAGGCGGCGGATCTCCTCGATCCTGACCAAGCGGTTGCGGGGAAGGCCCAGGGCGGCCTTGGCTTCGAGGATGCGGCGCACGGAGGCGTCGATCCGGGCGACCGGGATGCGGCCGTCGCGGACCGCCGCGGCGAGATAGGCGATGACCTTGGCCGGCTCGGGCGGCAGGAGCAGCTGGTCGACTCCCGCGAGAATGGACCGGAGCGAGGCTTCCTCCGAGGAGAAGGTGTTCATCACGCCGCCCATCTCGATCGCGTCGGTGACGATGAGTCCCTTGAAGCCCATCTTTTCGCGCAGGAGCCCGGTCATGATCTGCGGCGAGAGCGTCGCCGGAAGCCCCGGCGTCGGGTCGAGGGCCGGAACGGCCAGATGGGCCGACATGATCGCCCGGACCCCGGCCTTTACGGCCGCCCGGAACGGGAAGAGCTCGACCTTCTCCAGGCGGTCGAGACCGGCCGTGATCGCCGGCAGGAGGCTGTGGGAGTCCACGGACGTGTCCCCGTGGCCGGGGAAATGCTTGGCCGTGGCGATCATGCCGTTGTCCTGGACGCCGCGGATGAAGGCGTTGGCGATGCGGCTGACGAGGGCCGGGTCGGCGCCGATCGACCGGGTGTTGATGATGGGATTATCAGGATTGATGTTGACGTCGACGACCGGGGCGTAGGTCATGTGGATGCCGAGGGCCCGGCCCTCGAGGGCGGTGACGCGGCCCATGCCGTAGGCCAGGTCCTCGGAGCCGGCCGCGCCAAGCGACATGAGCGGCGGGAAGAGCGTCGCCCCGGTCACACGGTTCGCCACCCCGGCTTCGAAGTCGGCCGCCATGAGAAGCGGAACCTTGGCCAGCTTCTGAAAACGGTTGATGAGCTCGGCCGATGCGTAGACGCGCGCGGGCGCAAAGAGGATCAGGCCGCCGATCTTGGAGTCGACGACGAGCGATTCGATCTCGCGGAGATAGCTGCTGTCGGCGTTCCGGAACTCGCCCGTGAAGCGGCAGGAGATAAGCTGCCCGACCTTCTCCTCGATGGTCATCTTCTTGAGCGTCCGGGCGACCCAGGCCGCGTCGGGGGCGGCCAGGCGCGGAGCCGCGGAGGGCGGCGCCATCCGGGCGCAGCCGGAGACGGCGAGGAGAAGAGCGAGACAGCCGGCGGCCGGGGCCGCGTCTTTGAGTCTCAGTTTACGCCAGGTCCGTTCGATGAAGCCCTTCATGCCTCTCCCCTGCTCCCCTCCTTCCGCCCGGCCCGAGGCCGCCCGGCCTCAGTAGCGGACGAGGGAGTGAACCGCAACGTCCGGGTGGGCCTTGCGGATCGCCTCAACGCCTTTCAGGAACGACAGCTCGATGACGGCCCCGAAGCCGATGACGTCACCCTTGAGGAGCTTGACCAGGTTGATGGCGCTCACCGAGGAGGAGCCGGTGGCGATCAAATCGTCGATGATGAGGACGCGCTGGCCGCGGGCTACAGAGTCCTCGTGCATCTCGAAGTGCTCGACGGCGTACTCGTTCGGGGCCACGACGGAGGCGCACTTGCGGGGGAGCTTGCCCTTCTTCCGGATGATGGTCATGCCGAGGCGGAGCTCCCGGGCCAGGGCCGCGCCGAAAACGAAGCCCCGGGATTCGATGCCGGCGATGAGCTCCGGTTTCTTCGGGGCCGCCCAGGCGGCGAGCTCGTCGATGGCGAAGTTGAAGGCCTGCGAGCTCAGGACGAGCGGAGCGATGTCCTTGAAGAGGATGCCCGGCTTGGGAAAATCGGGAACGTCGAGGATGTAGGATTTGAGATCGATGCTCATGGCACAGTTACTTTATCAGAAGGGACAGGGTCTGCGCAACGTCCCCGGAAGGGCCTGTCCCCGCAGGGGACTATCTCTCTCCTTGTTTGTTTGGCGTATACTGGAAGGGATGGCCACGGATTATTCTCTCTATCTCGTCGCCGACGCCGAATACGCGGCTGGACGCGATCTCGCCGGCCTCGTCGTGGAGGCCGTCGACGGCGGAGTGACCATTGTCCAGCTCCGGGCCAAGTTTCTCGCGAGTGGCGCCTTCGCCGGGCTCGGGCTCGAGATCGCCGGCCGGCTCGCGGCGAAGGGCATCCCGCTCCTGATCAACGACCGGGTCGATATCGCCTTAGCTTGCGGCGCGGCCGGCGTCCATCTCGGCCAGGAGGACATGCCTGTCGCTCTCGCTCGCCGTCTTCTTGGGCCGGAGGCCGTGATCGGCGTATCCGTCAACACGGCCGGGGAGGCCGGCCGCGCGGAACGGGAGGGCGCCGATTACGTGGGGGCCGGCCCGGCCTACGCCACCGCGACAAAAGAAACCCCTCTGCCTGTCTTGGGCCCCGAGGGGATCGGGCTTATCAAGCGCGCGGTCGGGCTTCCGGTCGTGGCGATCGGGGGGATCGGCGCTGCCAACGCCGCTGAGATCGCGCGGGCCGGGGCCGACGGCATCGCCGTTGTTTCGGCCATCCTCGGCGCCCCGGACGCGAAGCAGGCGGCCCTGGCGCTGAAAAGAGCCTTCAAGGGATGAATAGAAAAGCAGGAGGATAACATGAACCTCGGAAAATTCGCGGCCGTGCCGCTGGCCCTCATCCTGACGCTATCCCCCGTCCTGGCCGGGCCCGGGCCGGACCAGGCGGCCGGGAAGAACGCCGCAGACCAGGTCAAGAAGGTCGAGGACGCCGTCCGGGTCCTCGAAGAGATGATGAAGGAATCGGATAAGAGCATCCCCGAGAGCCTCATCGAGGACTGCGCCGGGATCGCCATCATTCCCGACGTCATCCGGGCCGGGCTCATCATCGGCGGGCGCCACGGCAAGGGCGTGCTGCTCGTCCGGACCGGGGACGGGGGCTGGACCGACCCGGCCTTCATCGACCTCAAGGGCGGGAGCATCGGGTGGCAAGTCGGGGTCCAGTCGGCCGACGTCATCCTCGTTTTCCGGACTCCGCGGAGCGTCGAGGGTTTCAGCGATGGAAAATTCACCTTGGGCGCGGACGCGGGGATCTCCGCCGGCCCCGTGGGGCGCACGGCCGAAGCCAGCACGGATTCCGAGCTCAAGGCGGAGATCCTCTCCTATTCCCGGAGCCGGGGCCTGTTCGTCGGGCTGACCCTCCAGGGATCCTCCATCCAGGAGGACCGCAAAGCGAACCGG
>Ga0105107_10003512_pt1 | contig 10443 bp, 4 predicted proteins | sample PPLLaktember2015_6_FD_79335 | JGI IMG/M metagenome (GOLD analysis project Ga0105107, IMG submission 79335) | Freshwater sediment microbial communities from Prairie Pothole Lake near Jamestown, North Dakota, USA - PPLs Lake P8 Core (1) Depth... | ecosystem: Environmental > Aquatic > Freshwater >...
CACGGCGTGATCCACGCTGCCGAGCTGCGGAGCGTCCTCGCCAGGCTGAATCAGCTCGAGGTCAGCCCGTTCACGCGTGTCCCCGGGACGCACTTCGCCCGCTGGAATGTCATCGACGACATGCCGCAGCTCGGTTTCCCGTCGCAGGAGGACCATCTCCAGTCGAAGTACCTGATGCTGGAGGCCGACTTCGATGGAGATCGCGACCGCTGGATCGACGGACTGGTGACCGCCATACCGGAAACCATCACCGCCCTGTATCGCCATTGCGTTGGCTTTCCGGGAGTGGAAAGCATGGCCGACTTTCGGCGCTATCTGGTCAAGTGCCAGCTCGACACCACGCTCGACTTCGCGCCGTATGCAAGCGAGTCACTCGACACGGTGCTCAGGTCCCTCGACGCGCAGCGGAAGTTCGTGGGCTTCGTGCAGGCGATGCAGGGGCGGTCGGACCTCGAGCTCCGCCTGGCGTTCACGGACTTCATGAAACGGCTGCGCGAAGCGCCGACGCCGCGCCCCGGCGAGATCTGAGGCGACGAGACGTTATGCGCGACGTTGAGCTGGCCGACATCCAGGGGAACATCCTCCGGGGGTACAATCAGCCCCTCTTCCGGTACGCGTTCTACCGCGTGACCGACTCCAGCAACGGCCAGCGCTTTCTCGCGCGGCTGATTCCGGCGATCACGACTGCCCAACCATGGACTGCTGGCAAGCCCTCATCGACGGTCAACGTAGCGTTCACACAGAGCGGGCTGCGGGCGATGGGGATGCCCACCGAAGTCCTCCGCTCGTTCCCGATCGAGTTCCAGCAGGGGATGCGCGAGCGCGCCCCCGTTCTCGTCGATCGCGCCGAGAGCGCCCCCGAGCAGTGGGAGGACCCGTGGAAAGGGGAGGGGGTGCACTTCTGGGTCGGCATCTCGGCCAACGCCATCGCCGAGCGGGACGCCCGCTTCGGCTGGGTCGAACGCCAGCACGCCGACCTGACGGGCATCGTGCTTGTCGGTACGGAGGACGCCGGGAAGCTCGTCATCGATGGCGCGTACAGCCCCAAGGAGCACTTCGGCTACACCGACGGCATCGGGAACCCGGACATCGTCGGGGTGCCAGGCAAACGATCGCAAGGGGGCGGCAAGATGGAGCCGCACGGCAAGTGGCGCCCCCTTGCACCCGGCGAGTTCATCCTCGGGTATGGTGATGAAGCGGGAGAGATCGCCCCGACCCCACGCCCGGTCCGCTTCTTCCGCAACGGCACCTTCATGGTGTTCAGGAAGCTGGAGCAGCGTGTGGCCGCCTTTCGCCGCTACGTGGCCGCGGAGGGTTCGCGTTATCCTGGCGGCGTCGAGCACCTGAAGGCGAAGCTCGTGGGACGCTGGCCCGACGGCACCCCCGTCATGCTCTCTCCCGACCAGCCTGACCCGAAGATCGCCAACGATCCGCAGCGCAACCTGGATTTCCACTACAGCCAGGATCCGCTCGGGATGAAGTGTCCCATCGGCGCGCACATCCGCCGGGCCAATCCGCGCGATGCGACGGGATTCGGCGGCCTGCTGAGCAACCGCCACCGGATCATCAGGCGTGGGACGATGTTCGGCGACTGGCTCCCCGAAGGCGCCAATGATGAGTCCAACGACGATGGAAGTCGCGGGCTCTTCTTCATCGCGTTCAACGCCAGCATCGAACGGCAATTCGAGTTCGTCCAGCAACAGTGGATGAACTTCGGCAACGACTTCCTGCTCGGGAACGATCGCGATCCGCTGATCGGAAGCCGGGATGGCCATGACAAGCTGATCATCCAGGGGGATGGAAACGGGCATCCTCCCTGGGTCACGTCGACACTGCCGACATTCGTGGTCACGCGCGGCGGCGACTACTTCTTCATGCCCAGCCTGTCGGGTCTTCGCTTCCTGGCGATGGCCGACGGCCAGCTCGAGCCCGAGACCTTCGCGGACCCTGACATGCAGCACTCCCTGCTGGACCGGATCGGAAAGGATCTGGGTGCGTTAGCGCATCGCCTCGAGAAAGACCTCAAGGCGCTCCCCGGCGGCGAAGCGATTGACCGCGGGCTGCACCTCATGGGTGGCGACCTCGAGAAGTTCGCTGAGCATCTCAAGGAATGGGCGATGCAGCAGAATCCGGAGCCGATCTTCGCGCTGCTGCGCCGCCTCAAGCCGATCCTTGTCCTGCCGCAGATCGCCATCGTCACGCGACACGAGGACTGCCTGCAAATTCTCTCCTACCCGACGCTCTTCAACGTCCCCTACACCCCCAAGTTCGCGGAGCTGTGCGACGGCGGCGGCTTCTTCCTCGGCTGGGACGATACGCCCGACTACACGCGCGATCTCGCCAGCATGCGCCTGGTCGTCAGGCGCGAGGACCTTCCCACACGGATCGCGCCCTTCGTGGAGCACACCGCCGACGCGATCGTGGATGCTGCCCCGGGCCGGCTCGACATCGTCACGGAGCTGGGTAACGTGGTGCCCACGGCATTCGTTGGGGACTACATCGGCACGCCGAGTCCCGCCGGAAATGTCTTCGCTCCGCAGGCCGCAGCGCTGTCGGCGTACCTGTTCCTCCCGGTCGGTGACTTCAAGGACAAGGCGCTCGCGGCGGCGAAGGAGATGCGCGCCGTGCTGTCGCAGCAGATCGCGGCCCGCAAGCAGGACCGGGGCAAGCGCGATGACGTGCTGGAGCGATGCCTCGTTATGCAGGACGCCGGCATGCCGGGAATGGATGACGCCTCGATCTTGAACAACCTGTTCGGGATCGTGGTCGGGGCAATCCCCACGACGGCGGCGGCTGTGGCCCTCGCGCTCGACGAGCTCCTGCGCCGCCCCGGGGAGCTCGCCGGTGCTCAGGCAGCGGCACAGGCAGGGGACACCGCGTTGGTGACGCAATACGTATTCGAAGCCCTGCGCTTCAATCCCCTTGGTCCGGGAGTCTTTCGCATCGCCGCGCAGGACTTTCAGGTGGCGGGGGGGACTGCACATGCCACGACGATTCCCGCTGGCCGGCCGGTCCTCGTCGCGCTGCAATCGGCCTCATTCGACAGCGACCGCGTCTCGTCTCCACACCGCTTCGACCTCGAGCGCCCCCTCCCGGAGTACTTGCACTTCGGATTTGGTCTGCACACCTGTTTCGGACGGTACATCAACGCCGTGCAGATCCCGCTGATCGTGCAGAGCGTGCTCCGCAAGCGGAACCTGCGGCGCGCCCCCGGTGACGCCGGGAAGCTGACCAAGGATGGCCCGTTCCCAGCCGCTTTCACGGTCGAATTTGACCCGTAGTCGGTCACGACGGGCTGGCCCATGACCCACGCCGCGAGTCACGCCCCCGGCGGGGAACGCTACACGGTGGTCCGCGAGCTGGGCGCCGGCGGCATGGGAATCGTCTACGAGGCCATCGAGAAAGCCTCGGGGGCACGTGTCGCCCTCAAGGTGCTCCAGACGGTCGATCCGCACACGCTGTTCGGCTTCAAGAACGAGTTCCGTTCGCTCGCGGCGCTCGTTCACCCGAACCTCGTGTCGCTCTACGAGCTCGTCGCCGACGAGGATCGCTGGTTCTTCACCATGGAGCTGGTGGACGGCGTGGATTTCCTCACGTACGTCCGCGATGCACGCGACGTCGAGGCCGCGGTGGCCGCCGTCGAGCCCACCTTCGACTCTCTCGTCGACGAGCAGAAGCTCCGTTCCACACTGACGCAGCTGGTCGAAGGGGTACAAGCGCTGCACGCGAACGGAGTGCTGCACCGGGACCTCAAGCCACCTAACGTCCTGGTGCGTGGGGACGGGCGGGTGGCCGTGCTCGACTTCGGGCTGGCGGTGGCCCTGGACGAAAAGCTCAGCACCAGCGAGCGCTCGTCGGGAACGCTGATGTACATGTCGCCGGAACAGCTCGGCGGAGACCCCCTCGGCCCCCCGAGTGACTGGTACGCGGTAGGCGTAATGCTTTATGAAGCGCTGACCGGGCGGGCGCCCTTCGCGGGGGCGCCGCTGGCGATGTTCTTTGCCAAGGCCGCCCGCTCGATTCCGTCACCGCACGATCTCGTGCGCGGGGTGCCGGACGACCTAAGCAGTCTGTGCATGGCACTGCTCGATCCCGAGCCCGAGCGCCGCCCCACCGGAGAGCAGGTCCTGGCACGGTTGGCTGCCACGGTCGACACCACCGTACCGCGTCTCGACAGCGGGGCACGGCATTTCCGGCTCTTCGTCGGGCGTGAGGACCTCCTGGAAAGGCTCACAGCGGCGTGGAGCACGGTGCAGCGCGGCGCGACCGCAACAGCGTTCGTCCACGGACGGTCGGGAGCGGGTAAGAGTGCGCTGCTCGAGCAATTCCTGATCGATGCGCGGCAGGATGAATCGGTCGTGGTGTTCGCGGGACGCTGTTATGAGCAGGAGTCGGTGCCCTTCAAGGCAGTCGACACCATCGTCGATGCGCTGACGCGTTGGCTCCTCCATCAGGAGGATCTGGAGGGGCTGCTTCCGCCGGACATTGCCGTGTTGGCGCGCGTCTTTCCCGTGCTCGAGCGGGTCGAGCGCATTGCCGACGCGCCGCGTGACGCGCTCACCGTGCCGGATCCGCGCGAGTTGCGCCGGCGCGCCTTTGGCGCGTTGCGCGAGCTGCTCGTCCGAATCGGGGAGCGGGTCCCACTCGTCGTCGCCATCGATGATTTGCAGTGGGGGGATGTGGACAGCGCTGAGCTGTTGGCAAGCCTTCTCGAATCGCCGGGGGCGCCGCGGCTGTTGTTCATCGCGGCGTTCCGCAGTGAGTATCGTGAGAGCAGTCCATGTCTCCGCGCGCTGACGAGTGGACTGACGTCACCTCGGCACGTGTTCGGCGTGGCCGACGACATCGAGGTGGAGCCGCTGGACGAGTCGGCGGCGACGCTGTTGGCCGGCGCGCTGCTCGCCCAACGCTCCGATGCGGTTGCGGTGCGCATCGCCTCCGAGTCCGGCGGGAATCCCTTCTTCATCCATGAGCTCGCGCGCTACGCCAACGAGCATCCCGAATGGAGCACGCGCGCCGACGCCGAGGCGTTCGACCTCGAGCGCGTCCTCTGGTCGCGCGTCGAACGGTTGCCCCCGCCGGCTCGCGCGATGCTGGAGCTGGTCGCGATCGCCGGGCAACCGGTCCGCAACCCTCACTGGCGCGACGCCATCGTCGGAACCACGGTCGACCCGCAGACCTTCGCCCTCCTTCGCTTCGAGCGCCTGATCCGGTCGACCGGTTCGTCCGCGGACGACGAGGTCGAGACGTATCACGACCGCATCCGGGAGACTGTAGCTGCGAGGCTGGACGCTTCACGACGGGGCGCGCATCACCGGCGGCTCGCGCTGTCGATGGAGTCGCATGGTGACGCCGATCCGGAGACGATCGCGGTCCACTTCGCCGAGGGCGGGGAGCGAGAGCGGGCAGGTGCGCACTACGCGCGCGCCGCACGTGGCGCCGAGCGGGCGCTGGCCTTTGACCGGGCAGCGAAGCTGTACGAGCTGTCGATCCAGCACCTGCCGGACGGTGATGGCGGCCGGCGCGACCTGTTCGCAGCGTTAGGCGGCGCGCTCGCCAATGCCGGACGCGGGCAGCGCGCCGCACAGGCCTACGAGCGCGCCGCGGAGCTCACGAGCGACCTCGCGTCGCGCCTCGACCTCCAGCGGAGGGCCGCCTCGCAGTACTGCACGAGCGGATTCATCGACCAGGGACGCGACCTCTTCGCCGGCGTGATGCGCGGGGTCGGCCTCAAACCAACCGAATCCTCACCCGTGATCCTCGCACAACTGATCGGACGGCGCGCCATGCTGCGCCTGCGAGGACTGCGTCACGAGACACGAAGGGAGGGAGAAGTCCCACCCGCGCTCCTTCGCCGGCTGGATACGCTCTGGGCGGTGAGCACGTCGTTATCGAATGTGGAGGTCGTGCGTGTGGCCGCGTTGCAGTCGCAGGCGCTCCTGCTCGCACTCAAGGCGGGCGAGCCGCGGCGCCTTGCCCTCGCGCTCGCCTGGGAGGCGGTCCTCAACGCCACCTCGGGAACGACCGCCGCCTCCCGATCGGAGGAACTCCTGCGAGTGGCGCGCGACCTGCTCGCGAACGACGCCAACCCGCATTCGCGCGGGATGATGAGTCTGTCGGCGGGGTGGGTCGCCTTCCTGCAAGCGCGCTTTCCCGATGCGCTCTCGTTATGCGATGAGGCCGAGCCGATCTTCCGCGACCAATGCACGGGAGTGTGGTGGGAGCTGACGACCACCCGGACGATGATCGCCTGGGCGCTCGCGCACTGCGGCCGCACACGGGAGCTCGCGGAGCGCATCGGCGCCTGGGAGCCGGAAGGACGAGCCCGCGGCGATCACTTCATGGTGACGAATCTCCTCGCGTTCCCAATGCCCTTCGAGCGCATCATCGCGGGTGATCTCGCCGCCGCCGACGAGCACCTGCGAGAGGCGCTCGCCCTCTGGCCCTATCGTGGCTTTCACATCCAGCACGTCTCAGTGCTCTTCACGCAGGCGCAACTGTCGCTCTATCGTGGGGACGGGGTGGCCGCCTGCGAGGCAGTGAGCAAGCGATGGCCGGCGATGGTCCGGTCGCTCCAATCACAGAATCAGCAGACGCGAGTCATGCTGCGCGACGTGCGCGCCCGCGGGGCCCTTGCCGCGGCCGCGTCAGGCATCGACCGCCAGCATCATCTCGGTCGCGCGGAGCGGGATGCGCGCGCCCTCGCGCGCGAGCACGCCCCATGGGCGCACGCCTTCGCCGCGCGCATCCGTGCCGGGGTCCAGCTGGTGCGCGGCGATCGCGAGGGCGCTGTGCAGTCGCTGCGCACGGCCGTCCCTGCGCTCGAGCAGGCCGGGATGTCACTGCAGGTGGCGGCGATCCGCCGACGACTCGGCACGTTGCTCAGCGGCGGCGAGGGAAGGGACCTGGTCGCTGACGGTGATGCGACAATGCGGGAACGCTCCATCCCCGATCCCGACGCCGTCACCCGCATGTATGCGCCGAGTTAGGCAAGTCGGGACTCACGGCGAGGACAGCGCGATCGACTGTGTCCACGGCTTCGCCTGCTTTGCCCACCTTGCCAGCTCGTTCGCCTGCTTCGCCTTCCTAGAAGGCGTACCCCAGCCGCGTCAGCACCAGCCGGCCAAGTCGCGGCGTGCCGGCGAACTCATAGTGACGGTGATCGAGGAGATTCGACGCCGTCACCGACCACGTCACGCCGCGCAGAGAGGCCGGCCGCCACGAGACACCGGCATCGAGCACCGCGTAACTGGGCACGTCCCGCCGAAACACCCCGGCATGCACGGGAAAGCCGTTCACCCAGCGCACACGAACATTGGATGAGACACTGCGCGAGGGGGTGAAGCCACTGAACGACAGCGTCGCCTTGTGCCGGGGGGCGTTCAATGGAACCTCATTGAGTCCGTCGATCTCGTCCGGCGCAAAGAGGTTCTTGCTCAGGTGGGAGTACGTGGCGGCGACCGTCAGCCAACCGGTGACGTCGGACGCCGCCGCGAGGTCGACTCCCCAGACATCGACGCTGCCGGCGTTCTTGTAGGTGAGCGCGATGTCGGTGGGCCCGACCAGCTCGTGCTCCGGCTGCACGGTACCGAGTGGAACCGCGGCAAAGCCCGCCGCCAGCTGCGCGGCGACCGCCGCTGCTCCGGGCACCCCCGCCTGTGTGAACGCCGTCGTCAGGTAGGCGCCGAGCGAGGCCGCGTCAAAGAAGACGTTAGGCGTGAGCGGCGCCAGAAAGACGAAGTCCCGCCGCCGCTGCGACCAGGCGTCGGCCGACACGGAGATCCGGTCGGCCACCAGCCCCTTGTATCCCACCTCGATGACGTTCGAGAGGGTGGGGCGGAGCCGCTGGAAGTCGGCGACATCCTGCGCGGCCAGCGGATCGAACGCCCCGGCGCCGAGGTTGAGAATGCCAAGCTGCGTCGCGACCTGCGTGGCCGTGGGATTGAGCGACCGGAGCAGGGGGAGGAGCGGCGCCGCCTCCGCTGGGAGCGAGGGAGCCAGGGCTTCCACGGCGGCCAGCCAGAGCGGCGCCGCGGACGCCGGAATGAAACCAGCCGACGGAGCGAAGGGGGAACGCATGCAGAGATTCCCCACGCCTCCCGTGCAATCGCGCCGGAAGGAGAATCCGCCATCGGGAACCCCCAGGAGGCGAAGCCCATACGGCAGGGCGGGATTGAGGGGCTGCACAAACTCGTCCACGAAGAACTGGTAGTTCGCGGGAGTGGTGTAGGCGCGGTTGTAGGTGACACGGAGAGCGTGGAGCGGCGATGGCTTCCAGACCAGTGCCAGCCGCGGGGAAAAGACGGGATCCGTGAACTCGCTGTGCCAGTCGGCGCGCCCGGCAATCGTCAGGTTGAGATGATCGGTCAGCGAAGTCTCACCATGCACGTACACCCCCGCTTCGGTGATCCGATCGCGCGACTCGTTGCGGCCGTTGATCGTGCCGCCGGTGACCGGATTCGTCCGGATGATGTCCGCGCCATACCGCACGCTGCCTGACGAGCCCACTCCGACGCCGTGCTGGAGGCTCAACGCCATCTGGGTGGACTTGTCCACGAGCGGCAGGCCGGACCGTAGCGGGGTGGTTTCTCCCGCATCGCTCTGGTTGAAGAACGCGTTGGCGCTGAACCGTCCGGACTCACCCCGGAGCTGGTAGGAGGTGAGCGACCATCCCTTCACCTGGGCGACCCCCGATTCACCGGTGGGCTCGAGCGCGCTCAAGAGCTCGGCGCGTCCGACGCTGCTGGTGACTCGCGTGGCCCCGTTCACCAGCCAGTCGGCGCGCGCCTCGAGGGAGTAGCGGGCATTGTCGTAGTCGCGCGGTGCGCCGTTGCGCGCGGCGATCAACGCCTCCTCGACAGTGTCGCGCTCCTGCCAGTCATTCACCCGGGCATACTCGCCAGATACCTTGATACCTAACGATGGCGTGGCCATCCAGGCCCTGCGGGCTGACCCGCGGAAGAAACCACGCTCGCCACCCTCCAGCGCCAGCTGCGTCCCCTGCGACGTGAGCGGGGAGCGGGTGGTCAGGTGCATGACACCACTCGCCGCGTTCGGACCGTACAAGGCGGCGCCCGGCCCGATGACCACCTCGATCTGCTCGACGTCATCCACCGATGGGGCCATCAACGACATGACATTCACGCGCAACGACGGCACATAAGCGAAGCGATGGTCCACCAGCGTCAGGAGCTCGCCGGAAAAGAGCGCGTTGAATCCCCGCGCGACCATGTTCGACTGCATCACACCGCCGCCGGCCACGTCGAAGCCGGGGACGCTTCGCAGATGCTCGGCGATGGTCGGGGCAGCGATCGTCGCCATCTCCTCGCGCGCCACGACGTGCGTGGTCGCTGGTGCGTCGAGCGCCGACTGCGCCTGACGAGACGCGGCCACCACCACCCCTTGCAGCTGGGTATGATGGGCGACGAGGTCGATCGTGACCGGCTCGGAGGCCGCTGTCGCGCTCAAGGTGACGTGCACGGGGCGAAAGCCGATCGCGGTCACCGACAGCGAGAGGTCGCCTGACGCCGGGATGCGGAACTGGAATGCGCCGGCAGGACCCGTCAGCGTCGTACCGAGAACCGTCGTGGCTCCGCTAGTGAGCGTCAGGCGGGCGTTGGCGACCGGCGCATGCGTCGCGCTGTCGCGAACGACTCCACGCACGACCGTGGCTTGCGCCGGTGCCAGCGATGGAATCAGCGAGAGTATCAGCGCCAAGAGACAAAAAGCAGGACGCGCCCACGTGCCGCCCGCTCTTCCTGACCATCGGGTGCGAGTTGAGCTCACAGCTTGACCGGACGAAGCGCGTCGCGCAGCTGCGCCCGCCCCGAACCACCCAGCACCACGAAGTAGTAGACCGCAAATGCGATGTTCATGAGCGCGAGAGCCAGGAAGGCCGTCGGTCTTCCCAGCGGCGTCCACCAGTACCCATAGATGACTGCGCCCATCGCGCGCCCAACGATCGCCACCGCAACCATCGCCAAGTTGCGGGCCGGGTTGATGGCCGTGACGCAGTACACCATGGGCAGGACGAAGAGGAAGACCGAGGCATACGTCGGCCAGAAGTCGAGAACGCCCTCCACCGGGACTCCCAGCCACCGCGCAGTCGCTTGCGGAAAGAGCAGCAGCGGAATTGCGCCGGTCAGGTCCACGATCGCACCCAGAATGAGGGAATTACGAAGGGCGCGAACTGGCAGGGTTGCAGGTGCGGTTGCGGCTGGCGCGGCGGTGCTCACGGTTCCTCCTGGCCGCAGGCGCGGCCACGACGGGAGCGATGCCGCACGCGCGGCATCGACGATCTGGTTGCGAGCGGCCTAACATATCGCCGGAGTCCTCGCGGAGCCATTCGTTCCCATCGGGCGCTCGGGTGGGGGCGCGATGTGGAGGGCAACGCTGGCGTCCGCCCGCCGCTTCGATGATGATTCCCGGTCGCCGAACCTTCGG
>Ga0105107_10003514_pt1 | contig 10441 bp, 6 predicted proteins | sample PPLLaktember2015_6_FD_79335 | JGI IMG/M metagenome (GOLD analysis project Ga0105107, IMG submission 79335) | Freshwater sediment microbial communities from Prairie Pothole Lake near Jamestown, North Dakota, USA - PPLs Lake P8 Core (1) Depth... | ecosystem: Environmental > Aquatic > Freshwater >...
ACGCGTTACGATTTCCACGGAATCCAGAGCCTGCCCGTGGGCAAGGCCGGTGACTACAAGGGTGGAAAACGCCAGGAAAGCCCGAACGGTGCCGTGGATGGCGCGCCGGGTGAGGCGGCTAAACATGAACAATCTCCGGTCCAAGAATAAAAAAATTCCTCGGGCCCCTGTGTTCAGTGATTTATTCCCTCTTTGCTTCAGGGGATTTGGTGTTACAGGTTGCGACCGTCGGCCAATCTGTATGACGGTATGTAATAATAACTATACTACATTAATGGGTAATGGTATTTTAACTTAATGTAACTTGTTGTATTTTTACAAAAATCATGCTGATGTGCGCCAGTTTTACAGTGCTCATCCGTCGTGAATTCGATCGAGGCGTCGTGGCGAATTGACGACCTTGGCAGGTGTAACGGGGGCAAGGAATCCTGCAGTTTGCCGTGCTGAGAGCGCTGGCGGGCGATGGGCGGAATGCCTGCTGGACTGGCAGCACGGATTGCAGGGCGGCAGCGTGGATTGCAGTGGATCACAACATGCAATTGAACCTGAGGCGGCCCTCGTGACCAAGTTGTTGCGTTTCGCTCGATATTGCACTTTGCTGGCACTGGTTGCCGTTGCCGCTGCATTGGTTGCGAGTTCCGGCGCTGCTGCACAAACCCGATCGAGCTTCGATCACGTTTCAACCGGGTTTGCCCTTCAGGGTGTGCACGCCAGCGTGCCCTGCGAATCGTGCCACAGGGCAGGACGGCCAGCACGCGGTACACCGAGAACCTGCAACGGTTGCCACGCGCGAGGCTCAGTCTGGGCGGCGGTTACCCCGCCCGCCACACACATACCGCTGCCGCCGACGCAATCGTGCCAGGACTGCCATACCCAGATTACGTTTAACCCGGCGTTGATGAGGCACACCAACGAAATGCTGGGGCAGTGCGCACGTTGTCACAACGGCCTGCAGGCGCCGGGCAAGTCAGCGGCACATTTTCCAACCACCCAAAGTTGCGATGCATGCCATACGACGGCGGCTTTTACGCCGAGGAAAGCCGTAGTACACGATGCGACCACCGTGGGCCGCTGCTCGACCTGCCACAACGGGAGCGTCGCCTCAGGCAAATCCCCTCGCCATATTCAGACTGCGGAACAATGTGATACCTGCCATACCAGCACAGTGACGTGGCTGGGTGCTCAGTACCTCCACGATGCCTCGACGTTGGGTCGTTGTTCTGCTTGTCACAACAGTCAGGCTGCCCGAGGCAGGCCGCTGTCGCATATACCCACGAAGGCGCAATGCGATACCTGCCACACCAGTCAGGTTTCGTTTGCCATTCGGACAATGAATCACACCGGGCTTAATGGGCAGTGTTCAACGTGTCACAGCGGCACCTATTTGTCACAAAACGCGCAAATGAAGCCGGCGACACATGTCACCACTACCGCCCAGTGTGACACTTGCCATACGAGCACGACGAGTTGGGCGCTCACGACCAAGCCGAGCCACACCGGCTTCGTCGCTAACTGCACGAATGCGGGTTGCCATGTCCCGGGAAGCAGTGCGCTGACCAAACCGACTAACCATATACCGACCGCCTTGCAGTGCGACACCTGCCACAACACTACGGCGTTCAGACCGGCGGCAATGAGCCACGCCGGTGTCGCACCAGGCCAATGTGCAACCTGCCACAACGGTTCCTATTTGTTCGCCAAAGCGCTGACCAAGCCCACGACACACATTCCGACCAGCGGCGCTTGCGATTCATGCCATAAGAATACAGTGGCGTTTGCCCCATCGACCATGGACCACGCCGGGCTTAACGGGCAGTGTTCGACCTGTCACAGCGGCGGCTATCTGGCACAAAACGCGCAGATGAAGCCGGCTACGCACATTGCCACTACCGCGCAATGCGATACCTGCCACAAGGGCTTCACTACGTGGGCAACAGCGACGTTCAATCACTCGACTGTTCCGACCGCTGGCCTGTGCTCATCCTGCCATGTCTCCGGTGGCAAGGGTTTGGCCAAGCCGACAAACCATCTGCCGACGACCTCGCAGTGCGACAGTTGCCACAAGAACTTCATCGCGTTTGCCCCGGCAACCGTAGACCACACCATGGGCGGTATTCCCGGACAGTGTTCCACCTGCCACAACGGTTCATACGTTTTCTCTGGCGCAAAGAAGCAAAACACGACCCACATCCCCGATGCCCGGCAATGCGATTCCTGCCACAACACCACAGTGTTCGCGCCGGCAACGATGAACCACACGGGCACCGCCGGGAAGTGCGTAGCCTGCCATAACGGGACATACACGGCAGTGAAAGCGCTGGCAAAGCCCGCGACGCATATCCCCACCGGTACCGCATGCGATACGTGCCATCTGAACACCATTGCGTTTGCGCCCGCGATCATGAATCACACGGGCACCGCCGGACAGTGCTCAACCTGTCACAGCGGCGGCTATAAAGGGCAGATGAAGCCGGTTGCGCACATCCCCACGACCGCACAGTGCGACACCTGCCATAGCGGCTTCACGACCTGGGCCTCGGCACTCTTTAATCATGCTGCCACGACGCCGCCAGTTGCCGGCCGTTGCGATAGCTGTCATGCCATCGGTAAAGGCGCAACCCCCAGACCGTCGCCGCCACATGTTGCATCCGGACAGTGTGATACCTGTCACAAGAGCACCGTCAGCTGGGCGACGGTGACCTTCAATCACTCGAGTGTTCCTACCGCCGGCTTGTGCTCGACCTGCCATAAGCCAGGGGGCACAGGACTGTCCAAGCCGACCAGCCATATACCGACGATACCGCCGACATTGCAGTGCGATACCTGCCACAGGAATTTCGTGGCATTCAGGCCTGCGGCGATGGACCACACTGGCACAGCCGGGCAGTGTTTTAGTTGCCACAATGGCGCGTATACAGCCGCCAAAGCAAGGGCCAAGCCAGCGACACACATTCCCACCGGTACTGCCTGCGATACCTGCCATCTGAACACCGTCGCATTTGCCCCCGCGAGCATGAACCACACGGGTACCAGCAACCAGTGTTCAACATGCCACAGCGGTGCATATTTATCGCAAAACGCGCAGATGAAGCCGGTCGGACACATTTCCACTACGGCATCGTGCGATGCGTGCCATAAAGCGGGTTTCTTGACTTGGGCGCCGGCGGCCTTCAGTCACTCGGCTGTCCCCACCGCAAACCTGTGCTCGACCTGTCACACCCCCGGCGGTGGCGGGAAGTCTAAACCGGCGAATCACATACCGACTTCTCGGCAATGCGATGGCTGCCACAAGAATTTCCTTGCGTTCGCACCCTCAACAATGGATCACAGCGTTGGCACTTTCGGACAGTGCTCTACGTGCCATAACGGCGGCTATTTGGCGCAAAACGCACAGGCGAAGCCGGCTACTCATGTGGTGACTACGGCACAGTGCGATACCTGCCATACCGGCTTCATCACCTGGGCAACCGCGACTTTCAACCACGCTACAGTCACGCCGCCTGTCACGGGCCGGTGTTCAGACTGCCATACACCGGGCAAGACACCGCAGGGGTTGACCAAACCGGCAAACCATATACCAACCACTGCGCAGTGCGACAAGTGCCACAAGACCTTTTCCACGTTCGTGGGGGCCATTGTGGACCACACCATTCCCGGTATCGCCGGTCAGTGCTCGACCTGCCATAACGGCGCCTATCTTTTTGCCGGCGCGAGAACCAAGGGCCCGACCCATATACCCGATACCCGCCAGTGTGATACCTGCCATAACACAACGGCATTCAAGCCCGCAACGATGAACCACAATGGAACCGCCAATCAGTGTAAGTCCTGCCACAACGGGGCATACACGGCGGTAAATGCACGTGCAAAACCCACTAACCACATCCCCGAAATGCAGTTACTCGGTGGTGCAGCCATGAATTGCGACGCCTGTCACAAGAGCACCTCGACGTGGAGCGCAACAATGAATCACAACAACAGTCAGGGTAATGGCTCGGGCTGGTGCAAAGGATGCCATACAAGCGGAATGAGCTATCTCGGGGTACAAGGGAAGAAATCATTGACCCATGAAAAATCAACTGGGGTCACTGATTGTTCGCAATCGGGCTGTCACAGGCCGCTGGGTAATCGCGGCAGCCCGTACACAAGTTGGTAGGTCCTCCGCGTTCCTCCGAAGCGGTTTGCATTACGTTCGCTCCGACATGTAGTGTTTGCAACCATCATGGCTGTTCCATTAGGCCGGATTGGCATTTACTATAGCGGCTCAGACGCAATGGGATTGCTTCCGTCATGTTGAAATCACGCCTGAATCAACTTCGTGCGCATGGCTGCGCCCTGATGCACGCGGAAATTGATGCGCAGGATGTGAATTCGCTGTTCCATGCAGGTGTGCACCCTTTGCGGCTTACGATGCGCCGCTCCAACATGATTATTTCCCGTACGCAGCTCATGGCGGTCCTGCTGGCGCTCAGCCTTCTGTTGTTGATGGTCATCACTGTATGTGCACATCCATCCGGGATCTGGAGTGAACTGGTGCTTGCGCCGCTTTCTGCGGCAATTGTGTTTATGGTACTTGCCGTTAACCTACACGGCAGACGCACACTGCGAAGTGCCTATGCCGCCCTTTTGTCGTTGTTTGCCGTGGCCGTCGTATTCTTTCTGGTCATGCAGTTCCAGATGACCTCGATGCATGGCGGCCAATTGGCAATAATGTCCACGGCATACGCTTACCTGCCACTCATCATGCTGGTGGCCCTGGGCCTGTTTCCGTTGACCGTTGTCGAGGGCGGCTCACTTGCGGCCACGATGCTTTTTACCCAAGCCGCAACGATCTTCGCGGCGCCGGGCAGCGGCGACTGGGATGCCGGCCTCGCCGCTTTGATAACTCTGATCACGGTTGCCGTGATTGCTGTGCTCGCCGGATTGTCGCAATTGTCATTGCTGCTCCTCCTGGTAAAGGAGGCTATTCACGATAGCCTGACTGGCTGCTATTCCCGAGGCGGCGGAGAGGAACTGCTTGAACTTCAATACGCCTGGGCAAACCGCAGTAACGGTCGGCTGACTGTGGCACAGGTCAGTCTCGACAGTTTTCAGGAGGTGAATTTCCGGTTCGGATATCGGCTCGGAGATATCGCATTGAAAACGGCTGCAGAAGTATTGCACGACAGCGTGCGGTCTGGCGATATGCTGGTCCGCTGGAGTGGCGATCAATTTCTGCTCGTTTTGCCAAATGCGTCAATCGACCAGGCATCGGGGGCACTGCAGCGGCTTATGTCGACCGGCCTCGGAGTGCGGCCCGACGGGGGGGCGTTGACTGCCAGCATAGGCATTGCCGAGCGCACGCACGATGCGACGCAAGACTGGTGGAAACTCGTGGATCTTGCCGGATCACGCGTCCGGGTTGCCAGGCAGCGCGGCGGAAACTGTACGGTGGCCAGTTAATCGGCAGGATCGTCCCTTGGCGCCCAAGTGCGGCGTCGCGTCACGTTGACACCGGGAGAACGTGCTGCCGCCCGGCGCGGCCTCAGTTTTTTGCGACCACCCGCCAATCGGCAGTGCCGTGACACCGTTCGCAGCGGCTGTCGAAGGTGCCTCGATGCACATCCTGACCGGCATGGCAGCTGTAGCAGGTTGGCACCGGGGCCGGCAGATTCCGCTTTTTCATCGGCACTTTGTGACATGCGTAGCATTTTGTTTTTGCATGGGCGCCGTCCAGCACAAAACCGGTCTTGTCATGATCATAGTCCCAGCTCTTCCAGGTGCGCGCGTTGTGACATGTCGCGCAATCGACGCCAAGCCTGCGTTTGTGCACGTCATCTTTCTCGTGGCAGGCGTGGCAATCCATGGGGGCGCCCTTGAACGCGAGAGAGGATTTGTGGCACTTTTTGCATTCAACGACCGCATGGCTGCCTCTCAGCGGGAATCGTGAGTTGTTGTGATCAAACGTTTCGACTCGCCATCCCTGCACGTTGTGACAGGCCTGACACTGCGTGCCCAGCTTACCCTTGTGACCCTTTTCGTTGTCGTCCTTGCGGTGACAAGCGATGCAGTCCGTTGGGGCCTTATCGCCATAGAGCAATCCGGTATGGCAGCTGACGCAAGTAGCTTTGAGATGTTTGCCCAGAAGCGGATACTTCGTGTCTCGGCCGTGGTTGAACGTGAGGTCCCCCCAGTCCTTGGTGGTATGGCAGGTTTCGCACTTCTCGCCGAACTTGCCTTTGTGGCCCTTCTTCTCGTCGTCAGGCTTGTGACAGCCATAGCACTGTTTCGGCAGTTTCTCACGAACCTTGCCGATGGCGGACGTCACGCCTGACTTGTGGCAGCTTTCGCACCGCGCGGGGCGGTGCTTTCCGGTCAGCGGGTAGTCGGTGTCCTTGTCGTGGTCAAAGGCCGCGCCCTTCCAGGTTCTTTCGTTATGGCAGCTTTCGCATTTGTCGCCGAGGCTGCCTTTATGTCCCTTCTCATTGTCATCCTTGCGGTGGCAGGCAACGCAGGTCTTCGGCAGCTTGACGGTATAGAGTGGCGATTTGTGGCAAGACTCGCACTTGGCGGTGACGTGCTTGCCTTTCAGGACATAGTGGCCGTCAACGCCATGGTCGAACAGGGATTTATCCCAAACGCTGGTCGTATGGCAGTTCCCGCATTTGTTGCCAAAATGGCCCTTGTGTCCATCCTTGTCATCGTTTTTCCTGTGGCATGCCACACATTCGAGCGGCGCGTTCACATACGTGCGGTCGCTGTGGCAGTCCCGGCATTTGAGATCAGCATGACCAAATTCCAGTTTGAATTTCGTCTTGCCATGATCGAACGTCGTCGTCCTCCACTCGTCCTGGTTATGGCACTGATCGCATTTTTTTCCAAGTTTGCCTTTGTGAACGTCGGCCTTGCGATGGCATGAGCCGCATTCAGGCAAAGCTTCCCGGTATTTGTGGCCCGGGTTGAGGTTGTGGCAGCTACCGCACTTGGTCGCGATCTTCTTGTGAGCTCCTTTGATGGGAAATTTCGTGAGGTCATGGTCAAATATCGCATCGTTAACTACCGTAACGCGCGCGTTTCTCCCTTTATGATCGGTGTGGCATCGATTGCAGGTTGTTTCCTTGAGTCGCCCGTGAAAGCCGCTGTGGGCGCGTATGTCGGCGGCGGTTTTCTTGTGGCAGTCCAGACAGAGGGTGGGTTGCGCCTTCTTGTCGAACGGCTTATGGCAAGCCTTGCAGTCAGAATCCCATTTCTTGTGATCTGATATCAATTCGCCGGGATTTACCAGTTCCTCAAATACCTGGGAATGGACAAACGGCGGCAGGAAAACGAGCAGCAGCAACAGTCCGCGAAGCCAGAAAAGCAGACGGATTCGCATCAGTACATATGTACAGCGATGACGTGAACGATTCCGCTGGCAAGCAGGAGATAGACCAGCGGGATATGAATGAGATGCCACCACGCCAGCATGCTTTCCCAGTACGCGTAACGTCCCGTCGTGTCAATTGCGCGGATATAATCATCGACGAGGTCGAATAGTTTGTCTTTCTCTGACTGAAATTTGCTTCGCGGCCATTTTTTGATCCGGGCCTCCGCTTTCAAGGCGCTCGCGATTGCTGATTGACATCGTGTTTTCAAGCGCTCTCCCTGCCAACCGATGGCGAAGAACGTAAGCGCTTTTCTCAAGGTAAATTCCCGGGTCGCGAATACATGCTTGCTGTAATCCAGGAGCATCTCCCGTACATCCGGAACCAGATTCAGTCCTTGCCGTGCGTCATCAGCACGGTGCTTCAGGTTTTCCTCGAGATCACGCAAAGTCGCCTGGCTCCCGTCCAAACCCTGGTACATGTGGACATATACAAAGCGGCCAACCAGACCACTGATGACAACCAGGACCATGACCCACAGGGCAACGGCGGCGTTGAACGATTTGGTTTGAAATGAAGAGTGGAACAGGATCAGGATGGGTCCGCAAATGCCGAATACGATATGAATGGTGAACCATACACGGAGCGAACCGAAGTGCTGGGCAGGCCGCCAATACTTCCGTATCGGATATATAAACAGGCTCAGCAGCATGGATCCCCCGACGAGGCCGAGCCAATAGCCAAAATCCGAACCCGGCGGATAGGGTTTGAACACGCCCACAATTATGGCAAGTACCGTCAAAACCGAGGCCGGCACATAAATGATGAGCCGTTGTACCAGCGTGAGGTGGCGCCCCGCAAATTGATCAGTTGACTGGATGCTTGTCATGCGGTCGCAGAAAAAATGGAGTAATTTCTCGGCATTTGATGTGCGGGTCTTATATTATCCCAGTAGCATAGTTAAGGTCATGTTGAGCGCATGGCTATTCCATGATCATGGGGCCTGAATCGCGGACCAAGTGTGACTAATTCGGCAACTGCTTGGACTGTCGCTGAATGGAGACGGGGATCTGCTTGATCCGGGCCCGATTTTTATATCGCGATGAATCATATTTCCTACTATGCGGTCTATCTGGTGCCATTTCTGGTGCTTGCCGCATTTTATTTGAGACGGCATTTCAAACAGCACAAAATATCCTCCGAGATATGGAAGGAGGCAGTGGAGAGCGGGCTTACCGAACCGCCAACTCTGCACCCTGATTTCAATCCGGCTCTTTGCATCGGATCCGGGGCATGCGTCAAGGTCTGTCCAGAGGCGGCCATCGGCATCATCAACGGCAAGGCGGCACTGGTCAATCCGGCGGTATGCATAGGTCACGGAGCCTGCGAAGCAACCTGTCCGATGAAAGCCATCCGGCTGGTCTTCGGGACCGAAAAGCGAGGGATGGATATCCCCCAGGTCAGTAGGAACTTCGAGACAAACGTGCCAGGGATCTTCATCGCAGGCGAATTGGGCGGCATGGGTCTGATTCGGAAGGCAGCCGAGCAGGGCCGGCAGGCTATGGAGCACATCGCAAAGCGAGCCGGTGGCGGTACAGACTACGATGTGGTGATCGTCGGAGCGGGGCCGGCGGGAATCGCCGCATCTCTGGCCGCCCAGAGGCTGAGACTCAAATTCGTGACGCTTGAGCAAGAAGACTCTGTCGGCGGCACTACATATCATTACCCGCGCAACAAGATTGTGATGACTGCACCAATGAATCTGCCGCTCATTGGCCAGATCAAAGTACGTGAAATCAGCAAAGAGTCACTGATGGAACTTTGGGAGGGCGTGCTTGCAAAGGTGCCTTTGCCAATTCGTTACGGCGAACGCATGGAAGAGATCAAACAAGCGGCGGGCGGTTTTGAAGTGCGAACACCAGTCGGGACTTACCGGGCAAAAAGCGTGCTACTCGCCATCGGGCGGCGCGGCGTCCCGCGTAAATTGGGTGTCCCTGGCGAGGAACTGCCGAAGGTCGTATACAAGCTGATCGAGGCAGATCAGTACCGGAATCAGCACGTCGTCGTCGTTGGCGGAGGCGACAGCGCCCTTGAAGCGGCCCTCGATGTCTGTGCGGAACCCGGAACGTGGGTCACATTGTCCTATCGTGGCGCCGCGTTCAATCGGGTGAAACTCAAAAACCGCAAGCGCTTGGACGAGGCAATTGCCACGGAACGACTCTTCCTGATGCTGGAGTCGCAAGTAGTGGAAATCAAATCAAAGAAAATCAAGTTGCGCATAGGCGATGCTGTAAAAGAGTTGCCGAACGACGCGGTAATCGTTTGCGCCGGAGGCGAACTACCGACACCATTCCTCAAGAAAATTGGTGTTATGGTTGAAACGCGCCACGGCACATAGCCCGCGTTGCGACCATCGAGGTCATATCGCAACGAACGCGGTAGGGCCGTTCAAACTGGGACGAGCGTCGATGAACCGAAGGAGCTGGGTGGGTGGATGTCCCGCAGCATGGGTGATCGTTACGCGAAGTATGCAACTGAGCACTTGGCCGCAGCAGCAAAGCGGATCGAGAACGGCAGGAGAGGAAACGTGGTGGTGTTGCCCCCACGATTCCCGCACGCTGACAAGACGGCAGCTTGAGACATCTCGCAAGCTGTTGATTGTTATGGTGGGTCGTGTTGGACTCGAACCAACGACCAAGGGATTATGAGTCCCCTGCTCTAACCGACTGAGCTAACGACCCTGCTGCAGAAAAAAGGCGGCTCCTCACCAACGCTGGAGGAGCCGGACATCTATGGAAAATCCGAACCGGGCTGAAACCGGGGCTATTTTATCATTCCGGCACCCGTGAGCCGCCACCGATCACCAGCCCAAATGAAAACGGCCGCGGGCAGAAAGCCCGCGGCCGTGTCGACAGCCTCAGTGCTATTCCTTTTTGGCGGGCTCAACCGAGAGTGCAACCGCCTCGGTGTAAGTCAGCTCTACCTTGTCGCCCGTTTTCAGCGTTTTCAGGAACTCGCGCATCTGCGGCCGCCGCACTGCAACGGTGCTCACGTTGCCCTGCGGACCGGTGAAGGTCACGATGTTGTTCTTCAGATCG
>Ga0105107_10003516_pt1 | contig 10440 bp, 14 predicted proteins | sample PPLLaktember2015_6_FD_79335 | JGI IMG/M metagenome (GOLD analysis project Ga0105107, IMG submission 79335) | Freshwater sediment microbial communities from Prairie Pothole Lake near Jamestown, North Dakota, USA - PPLs Lake P8 Core (1) Depth... | ecosystem: Environmental > Aquatic > Freshwater >...
TGGATCTGAAGACGAAGACCTTTTCTGAGGGTGTGCGACTTGCTGTGATCGGAGAACTACATTGGGCATCCGCTATTTTTCACCTTGACAAAGAGCGGAATCTCTATAAAATCTAAAACGATTTGCCGGGACGTAGCGCAGTCTGGTAGCGCATCTGAATGGGGTTCAGAGGGTCGCTGGTTCAAATCCAGTCGTCCCGACCAGTAAGTCAAGTGAATAGGGTATGTTAGCGAGATGCCGACATACCCTATTTTCGTCCAAAACCCCCATTTTACCCTTTTGTGTGGCTTCTGTGTGGTACGCTGTGCTTCTTCAACTCTTCGGGGCTCGCATAAAACCTCGCCAGATCTTCCTGCCTTGAGAGCTTCCTCATGTCGTTGAAGTACGCGATGGTATGTGATCACGGGATACCGATCACCCGCCACCTTCTTTCAGAACAATGTTGAGCGGTGGAATTAGAGGAGAAAGATCCTTCTTCAAAGTCTCCCATATTGTCTCTAATTCGACACCCCAATACTCATGGATAGCAAAGTTTCTCATGTCCCCCATCAGCCGCCAAGGCACATGCGGATACTCGTCGGTAATCTCCTTCGGAACGCTTCGGGCTGCCTCCCCGATAACGATGAAATTACGAATCACTGCGTCTACCGTCTTCGGGTCTGACTGGAAATCCTCGAAGCTCATTCCTTTCACATAGCTTTGGATCTTCCTTATGGCATCAAGTATATCCGCAACGCGGTGTTCCCAAAGTCTAGGCGACATTCACAGTCTCCCCGTAAATCCTCTCCCGCAATGCGGGGTGCACCGCTCCCCTCTGTACCAGATCCACCTCAGGTACCCCAAGGATTTCTTCAATTCGGTGCTGCACCCTGAAGAGGTGAAAGACCCCCACGGGGCTCCCGAACTCAACAAGAAGGTCAATATCGCTTCCCTGTCTGGCCTCGTCCCGGACAACAGAGCCGAAAAGGGCAAGGGAAGTCACTCCCATTTTTCGAAGCTCTTCCCTGTGGGCCTTCAGTTTCTTGACAACCTCATCCTTTTTCATGTTGCTTACTCCTGCGGCAGATGCAATGCAATCTACATCATTTCGTGGGGTGAAATCAACTGCAGGCAAGCATGGGAAACTTGCGATGGAATTGCTGACTGCTATCAGCCTCTTTTATAGCCTGTGTCGTTAACGCTCTGGACCTTAAACCTTTCTTCACCTTATGCCCCTCTGGGGCGGCTTCAAGCAAATGAATGATCCGGCATCCACCTCTGTCTGGTTTTGTTGTTTCCTGACCGGAGTAGCTAAAGAATGTGAACAAATCAAAAACCTCCATCCATTTATCGTAGTTCACAATCCAAAATCTGACCCCCGTAGTTGTGGTGATTTGGGCTGGGGTGTCTCGTCGGGAGAAGACGCTGTCCCCATTCAATTGAAGATGAGTGACTTCCTCGGCGCTGCAATATTCCACACCATCGCCAGCGAACCGCAAAGATCTGGCGATGGCGCGAGTTTCAGCCAATTCCAGGATCGCGGGTGCAATGGAGTGATCCCTTTCGATACTCGACATCCCAAGACCTGGAAAATTTCCCTTCATGGTGGTGGTGATGGCCCTGACCACTGCAATGTTCTCATCGTACCTGATGATCTCGCTGATAATCGATAGCTGGTCATTTTCTTCATGCGCTAGCCTGAGCCGTCCGCCGATCTTGGGGAAGATGTTCTTGACCATTTTCCCATCCCGCAGTTGCTCCAGGATGATGATCTCATCGTCTCTGAACGGATTGCCATTCGTTTGATTTGCCATAAAGTTTCTCCTTTCGTGATTTGGCGCTTTGGGTGTCCGAAACGAAAAAGGGCGAACAGCCAAAATGACTGATCGCCCCACGGTTAATATTCGTGACGGAATGGATACCGCCGGCTATTTCCTTACTTTAAATGACGCTTTTTCACCTCCTTTGTGTTGGCCGTAACTTATCGTTTTCGCGTTCAAAATTAGAAACTGATCACACTGTAATAATGAGTAGGAGCCTGGTGTGGACTGCACTAATAGGTAGGTTTCCAAGTGAGATCCTCCCTTCTTGAGCTGCCAAACAATGCGTAGGATCCGTACCCAAAAAGCCCACATCAAAAATGTGTTGCCACCAGGTGAATCCCGTGGTAATTTCCGCCTTACTTACCCAAAAGCCGTAACCTTTAGCTTGATCAAAAGGGCTAGACATCTTTCAAACCCATCAGCGTAACATCGATAAAGGGCACTACACCTAATTCTAAGGAAAAATCGATCAGGGGATATGCTTGGCTTCACTCAAACCCCCAATGTGAAGCCGTGGAGGTGCGCTATGTCCAATGCACTCGCCCTGCATGAGGTTTTTTCGAGACCGACCTACAGATCTGATTATGCAATAGCCAAGGCCAGGCAAACTTGCATCGTGTGCGGTCGCCCTGCGGTAAGATTCCGAGATCCCTCAGCGAGATTTGAATATACCGTTTCAGCTCTATGCCAACAGTGCCAAGACCAGTTGTTTTCATCCAGGGAAAGGGGGAAAAGAGCATGAGGGTAAAATGCATTTCGTGCGGGAATGAGCTCAATCTGGATCACTGGGTTTTCGAGGACTATTCGGGGCCGGTAAAATGCTTTTCATGCAGCACGATGATGGAGGTGAAATCCACCGGCGGTGAGATATACTCCATAAACCCTCTAGCCGTGTTCGAGAGCAAGAGAAGTTCAGTCACTCCGGCGGAAAAGCGAACATAGAAAAGCTTCCTTACCTAACGCCAGGCGTGAGGGTGCTGTCTCAGGATGGCTCGGTCAAAAAACAATTTGAAGAATAGGCTTTTTGCGAGGAAGTAATGAAGTGGGCATATCTCCAGTATCTTGACCTGTGCCTCTCTAGGGCTGCGGCCTGAGGGGAGGCGTCTTCGACATCCCATAAAGCCAAACCCATCGTAAGTTGGGGACTGAGACTAATGGGTCTCATCTTTATCAGACTACAACTGCTCTGCCGAGTCCCGTATAATCCGAGTCTGAATAAGAGGCTTCTAACACATCAACTCATAAGCCTTCCGATTACTTGATTTGTTCAACAAATTAACCAACCAACCTAACCTCTAACCTTTTGCAGTTCGGTGTGAAACGCGGTCTCAGGGAATGCCCATGCGTCAAGCTTCACGAGCTTGAAATCGCTGTGGCTTGCTGAGGGTAGGGGTGGGTTCTTTTTTGGCGGGGGGTTGGAATGCACACTCATCACATGTGCCAGTGTCTTTACTCTTTGGCTCGAAACTTCTGATCACAGATAACACGCGTCGCCCTATTTCTTGCAAACCGTCCCGCAGACTTTTGTCTCCCTTTGCCGATCAGAATTTCCTGGAAGCAATTCTATCGTGTCAATCAGACCACGAATGAGTTGCTCACTATCCTTTGATGCCAGAGTCTCATGCCCGGGATGGATCATCAAGGCGAGAGGGTGATCTGCACTTGAAATGTCGACCACAAAGACAGGCCCCATCCTGGAATCCTCCTTTGTCTTGTTCTGATAATCTTCTTGGGTGAAGATCATCGTGAACTCCAGCACCGTTAGTCCAGTTCGAGAGTTCCACTCTTTCTCGTTCTCTATCTTATCGCAGTAAGTCGAGCCGTCGGGACCATCCGCATCGCAAATTATCCTACATCTCTGTCTGGCGAAACTCCGGAAAGCATCTTTTCCTGCCTTTGTCTCCTGGATGAAAATTTTAAACGTGTCGTCTTCGATGCTCGCTCGGAGCAGGAGGTTCCCTTCTTTCAGGATATCGAAATAGCCTTCTCCAAAAACCTTCATTTTGAGGATTTTCGGATATTCTAGAGAAAAGGAGTATTCCTCGTTGCGGTAGGAGCTTTCCTCAGAAGAAGCGAAGGCAGGAAGGGATAGAAAGACACTTATTAGAAAAAGGACTAGGGTATGAATGCAATTTTTCAACATGGCCACCAAATCATAGAGTTCCAGAAAACAATGTTATTGGCTCAAACCTTGTCGGAGTTTATCCGTCTCTTCAGGTCTAGCCCGCATTTGAAGAAGGGCAAATTCTTGGGTTTGACTTCCAACACCTTCGACGTCTTCGGGTTTCTCCCTACGTATCCATTGTAGTGCTTTACCTTGAAACTCCCCCCAAAGTCTCTGATTTCGACCCGCTCGCCTTTACCCAGAGCTTCGCTCATCTCATGAAAGACGAGAGTCACCAATTTATCGGCCTTCTTCAAGGGGAGGTCTGCTTCGCTGCTTATCCTCTCTATGAGGTCTGACTTGTTCATGGTGAGTTCCTGCGATGCGGATTTGTTGTAAATCTGACCGAAATATTAAGGAATGGCAAAATGTTAAGACAGATTCCAGCTCATCTGGTTAGCCTTGATCCGCAATTACTGATCGGCTGCAAAATAACCCCGGCTCAAGGCCGGGGTCACCGGAGATGCCGTTTTATTCTGCTACTCTTTCCTCCTAATGGAATAGAAGCCCACAGAAGATCACGGGCACTCCAGAAGCTTCTCTTAGGATTTTAACCCCAAGAGTTCAGTTCTCAGGAAAAACCTTGTCCCTGTCCAAAGGAATGAGATCCAAGGCTACAAGGATTTTTCGTTTAGTGTCTTTTCGGCAGGGGTTACCTCTCTCGATTCGAGCTACCGTCAACTCAGAAATGCGTGCTTTTCTGGCAAGCTCGGATCTGCTAACCATTCGGTTCTCTCTCAGCTCTCTTAAGCGATTGGTGACCAATGGCAGTCCTCCCGAATTTTGATATAACTTATAATATTTTACCATATTTGTCAATTAATTATCCACATGAAGATAATTTTTTTATAATAACATTATGTAGGTATAAAGATAATTGTACATAACTATATATGGTATAGAATGCATTGAAAAACATTCTATCTGCCTAACCTACTTACAAATACAGCAATAGGATTAACCATTCTAAATGAATTACTAAACCGGACAACTTTCCCATTATCTGACCAAACATTCTGTCTTTTAAGCCTTACTGAAAAAGGACAATGCGCTACCCAGACTCGAATTCTTTGGGATAGCAAGATCAAAGACATTCCATTTATATTAATTTAACTAATTTTGTATTGATTTTTTATTTATAGTATAGTATTGTATTTATATAGCTATATATACTAAATTTATCAAAACAGTACCCAATATCTTATGGCTGGATGTCAAATCGAATGCCCCAGATCATGACCACAAAGGAACTCGCCAAGTATCTCAAGCTCCATGAAATCACCATCTGCAAGTACGCTACTGAAGGCAGGATCCCTGCGATCCGCATTGGAAGGGTCTGGAGGTTTGATAAGGATGCCATTGATAAATGGATTGGGGAGGGGACACCATCGTTGAACAAGGCGGCCTCTTTTGGGATTTAGCCATCCGTATCGTTATGTTGCGAGAGCCCGTTTTCGCGCCATTCCTCAGCAAGCGATTAGCAGAAGAATGTTTGAGGCTGCGGGTCACCGGTGTGGCCCGCTGTTCTGCCACATCCGGCGCGCCCGCTTGATATCAGCCCTTCAAAACCAATGGCAAAGGTCACGACATTCCATGAACTTGACTTATCGTCCATCTAAATGGGCCTCATGAACCCCTTCAAGCTGGGTAACAACACAATCTTCAGCAGCTTTTCTCATGGTTTTGTTGATGAAACGAGCAAGAGCCTCGATGACGCTTGGGTCGAAATGCTTACCCGCCGAGGAAGCACACTTCTTAAGTGCCTCCTCGAAGCTCAGTGGCTTATTATAAGGACGTTGGGTTGTCATCGCGTCGTAGGCGTCTGCTGCACCAATGATCCGGGCTCCCAGGGGAATCTCTTCACCCTTGAGTCCATCAGGGTATCCTGTGCCATCATAATGCTCGTGGTGGTGTCGGACCAAAGGAAGAGCAAAGTGCAGATACTTGATGGGTTTGATGATACTCTCACCAGTTAGAACATGAGCTTTGATCGTGTTATATTCAATGGTGGAGAGAGGATTCTCCTTGCTCATGATGAAGTCTCCCACGCCAATCTTTCCGATGTCATGGAGTTGTGCCGCAGTCTTGATTTTCTGGCATTCCGTTTTGCTAAACCCCATCTCCTGGGCGATCCCTGCCGCATAACGACTGGTCCTTCCCGAATGGCCTCTGGTATAGGGATCTTTGGCATCCACGGTGTTCATCAAGGCGAGGATTACCTCGTGATAGGCTTTCTGGACCTCCTCGTAAAGCTGCGAGTTCTCGATGGCAACCGCGGATTGGTTTGCTAAGGCTGAGAGAAGAGCCAGGTCATTATCATCAAAGCGATTCGGAGCATTGCGGTTGTCCAGGTAAATTACCCCGAGGAGATTCCCTTTGCTGATTACGGGGGCGCACATGATGGAGCGAAGCTGCAAGCTCATTATGCTCTGTGATGGTGCAAATCGTTCATCGTTGGAGGCGTCGGCAGCAAGGATGCACATCTCATCTTTGACCGTTTTCTGAAGGATGCTTCGGCTGAGCCGAAATGGTCCAGGGTGACCTTCATGCCGGGTTTTGATGATCTTTGGTTCAAAGCGAGAGGCTCCATTCTCTCCCTTAAGAAGGATGCATAGCCTCTCCGCATCCGGGAAGACTTTCAGAAGCGTTTTTCCGACTTCCTCGATCATCTCATTCACGTTTCTGATGGAATTGAGAGTTTTTCCGACCTCGTAGATCGTCTCCAGATTCTTGATGAGCTTTACAGCCTTCAATTGTTTTTTTTCAGCCTCGTCCAACTTCCTTCCATTTCCTCTCTTGGACCAGGAAGCGACTTCCCTTGCCTGCTTTGTCAGATCGTCAAGAGAAATCGCGCTGGTGACAAAGGGGTCATTCTCCTGCCAGCGGACCTCCTGAGAAAGGTCCTCTTCGACAACCTTGAGCGTAGTGTCTCCTACCCTTATCACATCCCCCGGGAGCAGGACCTGAGAGTTGACTCGAGCGTTGTTGATGTAGGATCCATTTGCGCTTTTGTTGTCCTTAAATATAAGGGAATCTCCATCACAGACGAGTTCAGCATGGACACGGGACAGCATGGAGTCTTCAATCACAATATCGCAGAGGAGATCTCGGCCGATCACTGACCGTTTGTCTGTCAATTGCCAGACGTGGTTTTTGGTCGCTCCTTCAATGCATATAAGTTTCATAAAGCATCGACTCCTAAGGCAAGGCTGAACACAATCACAGTGAGTGAAGCAGCCAACGTTGACTTTCCATACCATTGTGGCAAATCAGAGCGCCCTCAAGCAGATTGCTGACCAAATACCTCCGGGCTAAAGCGCGGATACTTGATTGCCACCATTTTTCTTCGCTTTGTACTGAGCTTCATCCGCCCGTTTGAAAAAGCTGTCGATTGTTCGAATCGAATCATCGAGTGAAGAAACCCCGAGACTGACTGTTACGGCGATTCTCTTCCCCTCGTAAGTAAAGCTCTGTTTTTCTATCTTGGATCGTATTCGCTCGGCAACGATGCAGGCATTGGTGAGTGGAGTGTCCCAGAGGACAACCACGAACTCATCCCCACCAAACCGTCCGATAACATCATTACCCCGAATGACGCTCTGGGCTACTTTCACGGTCTCCTTGAGTACAAAATCTCCAGCGGCGTGACCGTATGTGTCATTGACTGACTTGAAATGATCGAGATCAAGAACAATCGCTGAGAGAAGTTTTTTGCTAATCCTGGCCTTGTGAAACCCCTCCTCCAGACAAGACCTGAGAGACACCCTGTTGAGAGTGCCGGTCAGATCGTCCCGGCTAGCGAGATAGAAAATGTCTTTGTAGAAAACGTTGTCTATCTCACCTCTGCCTATGAACTTGAAGATCATGTTTCCCATTTTCAGGAGGTCCCCGTTCTTGACCTCGATAGCCTTCCCAGGCGTTAACTGCTGGTCGTTCAGATAGGTGCCGTTGGTTGAGCCAAGGTCGCTGACGTAAAACCTTCCACTCTCCTTCTTCAACACCTGCGCATGTGCTCTGGATAGAGAACTGTCAAGCATCGGAATCTCACACTCAGAACCTCTGCCAATAACCATCGTCTTTGAGTTCAAAGTAAATCTTTTTCCAAAGGGCTTGCCAAGAACGATAACAAGGCATGCCGCGGATTTCCTGGCTTCCTGCAGCTTGAGCTTGAGTGTTTTGCTGTCCCGTATCAAAGTCTCATTTCCAACCTCTGCCTGAACACGTGAATCCATAACGACCCCCAAACCTTATTTTTTGTTTATATAACGATGCCCGGTATCGCCGTTAGCTGCGCTGAAAGCAACGTGAGTGCCTAGACTTCTCAGCTTCCTAACAAACATCTCCCCGATATCCATCGGTAGGTTTTCTACAAGAACACAAGGGGGCCTTCCTCAGAGTGCCACTCAGCATTGTGCTGGAGGTACTGCTCATGAAAGGTGAGAAAAAAGCGATAATCGCTCGCTCATCACATAAACTTGAAACTTCTTCAAGCGCAATATCACCTTTCTTTCCAATGCTCATTGGGTACTCCCCCGGTGCTTTCCTCGGCAGTAGAAAGGCACCGAACCTCTTCGGTTTGTTTGTGTAGAGGTAAAAGCAAGATTTGTGCCGTCTTTATATTTCGAATAACCATAACAATGTCAATCAGATAACAGAATAAGAATAAGCTCTGAGAACTGAACTTACTGATGTTCGGTCACAGTGCCAAAATTTGTTGGGTTTGAACACAATAGCCTTATGAATAGATAATGAGATATTAAAGAGGCATATGTGATTAAATTTGTTGCAAAAATGTTCAGATTTACTAAAATGAGAGTAACTAAAGGAAACTTTAGACACCCTCTGGTTGATACAATGCCTACTTGAAAGGAAAAAGGGAGAATGAATCAGCACAGGCACAAGGATCGGAAAACCCTTCAATACTTAAAGGGAGAACAGATCATCAAACAGGGAGACTACGGTATCTCCATCTACAAGATTCTCAGCGGCAAAGTACAGGTTTTCAGGAAATCCGAGGGTGTGGAGGTCCCTCTCGCAACCTTTGGAGCAGGAGGGATTATTGGTGAGATGGCCTTTCTGAGTAAGGATGCGGAAGTCCGGTCCGCCTCTGCCGGAGCACTCGAGGATACGGAGTTGGAGGTATGGCATCCCCGTGAACTTGCCAAGAAATATGAACAAACTTCCCCTGTGCTTAAAACTATCATCGGCCAGGCGCTCGATCGGCTAAGGCGAACCAATAGATTCATGGACAAGCTGGCGGTAACGTCCACCAACAAACCTGGCAAGAAACCAACACAAGATTATGACGCTTGGAAGTCCAAAAGGAAGTTCTATCGTAAAGAAGTTTATGTTCCGTGCAGGTACGCCCCGGCTTCGCGGCCCAAAGGTTTTCCTTTCTTGAAAGGGCATATTACGGACGTAAGTATGAGCGGCATGGGTTTGCAGGTTTCGGTTAAGAACGAGTCGGTCACCTCTCATGAGGTCGGCGAATCCCTCCACATTGATTCAGTGCTGCCGAACGGAAAGGACTTGAGTCTGACAGCGCAGATTGTGTCAGTAAAGAAAAGCCGTGCCATGATCCGACTGGGGATGCAATTTAAGGAACTCCCTGACTATCAGGAAACGAAGAAGGCATTAGGGTTTTTCCTGCTGCCCACTTGATGAGGAGGACTTGAATGAGCACTAATCCTGCGTTTGATGCTTACATCATGGAGGTCAAGACCTATTCTGGTGGCGAAGTGATCATCGAAGAAGGAAGTTTCGGTTCATGGATCTACGTTATCCTGGAAGGATCGGTCAAGGTGAAAAAGAGGACGGCTAAGGGCATGGTTACTATCGATAGCCTTAAAGAGGGGGAGGTCTTCGGAGAGATGGTCTTCTTGGAAGGAGGCACAGGGGCAAGAAGCGCATCGGTGATAGCGGCGGAAGGTCCAGTTCGAGTCGGGCTCCTGGATACAGAAAAGCTTATTAGCGACTATGAAGCTGTTGCGCCGGATCTGAAAACTCTTATCCAATCTCTGATGAGCAAGCTCAGAGATACGACCTCCAAAGTGTGTTCCATTGTCGTTGCGAGATGAAAAACAGTTGATACCCTCCCCATAATCAGAGCTGTGACGAATCTGGCTGCGCCTATAACCCCATCGAAACCAAATGTAAATGCCTTGAGTAACCCCTAAGTAGGCATTAACTGGAGGCCAAATTGGCCTATAGCCTTGCTGATGTTTAGGCTCGAATCCACCGCTGTCCCTTTTTCGTATACGCATCATAAGGGATGCGGCTTTGTGTGTTAAGGGGGAAGACGCATCGAACAACGGGCGATTACTGATCCGGGAATGGAGGCGTGCGTGTCGTTAATCCTTAATAACAGGGGTCTGGTTGACGCGATAGGTTGGCGATTGTAAGCAAGTGACAAAGATACTCGCTCCCTGGCCGTCCTTTCTTGCAGGACTATGGCTAGGATGGCAATATGAAGAA
>Ga0105107_10003517_pt1 | contig 10440 bp, 6 predicted proteins | sample PPLLaktember2015_6_FD_79335 | JGI IMG/M metagenome (GOLD analysis project Ga0105107, IMG submission 79335) | Freshwater sediment microbial communities from Prairie Pothole Lake near Jamestown, North Dakota, USA - PPLs Lake P8 Core (1) Depth... | ecosystem: Environmental > Aquatic > Freshwater >...
CAACGCCGCGACGCAGACGCTGACCGTCATCGTCCGCGGCATCGCGCTCGGCCAGCTGACCTGGTCGAACAGCCGCCAGACGCTCATCAAGGAGGCGCTGGTCGGTCTGGGGAACGGCGCCGTGGTCGGCCTGGTGGCCGCCGTCGGCGCGTTCGCCCTCAGGGGCGATCCGATCCTGGGCCTGATTCTGGGACTGGCGATGATCATCAACATGTTCGTCGCCGCGGTGGCCGGCACGCTCATCCCGCTGTCGCTGCGCGCGATGAAGGTCGATCCGGCGCTGGCCTCGTCGGTGTTCATCACGACCCTGACCGACGTGTTCGGCTTCCTGTCCTTCCTGGGGCTGGGGACCCTGTTCCTGCGCTTCCTGCAGCGGGCGGGGTAGAATGCCAAGTTCGAGGACGGCCGAGGCCCTGATTCTCCGCACCTACAAGCTCGGGGAGGCCGATCGCATCGTCGTCTTCCTGACGAAGGACCGCGGGAAGCGGCGGGGCGTGGCGAAGGGCGCGCGGCGCGTGCGGTCGCGGTTTCTGGGCTCGCTCGAGCCGCTGACGCTCGGGCGGGTGCGCTACTTCGAGCACGAGCAGCGGGAGCTGGTCCGGATCGACGAAATCGAGGTGATCCGGTCGCCGCTCTCCGGCGCGTCGGGCGCGGCGCTCGGCCACGTCGGCTACTTCGCGGAGCTCCTCGACGAGTGGGCACCCGAGGCGTCGCCCAACGAGAAGCTCTTTCGCCTCGGCGCCTCGGTCGTCGGCGCCGTCACCGAGGGCGTCGGCGCCGAGCGGCTGGCCCGATACTTCGAGTACTGGCTGCTGCGGCTCGAAGGCCTGTATCCGTCGCTGTCGGCCTGCGCGATCTGCGCGGCCCGATTCGACGAGGACGGGGCCGTCGTCGCGACGCGCGACCGCGTGTTCGTGTGCGCCCGGTGCGGCCGGTCGGTCGGGCCGACCGGAGGCCGGCTGTCGGCCGAGGCGCTGGCGTACCTGCGCGCGGCGGGCCGCCGCCAGCCGCGGAGCCTCGACGAGCTGGCGCTCACGGCCGGGGCGGCGCGCGAGCTCGAGGTGGCGCACCACGCGCTCATCGCGGCGCACCTCGAGAAGGAGCTGAAGTCGGCGCGGGTGTTGCGGGAGATGCGGTAGGCGCTGTGACACTTCAGGATCTCATCTTCACGCTGTCGGAGTTCTGGGCCTCGCGGGGGTGTCTCGTCCAGCAGCCGCTCGACCTCGAGGTCGGCGCCGGCACGATGCATCCGGAGACCTTTCTTCGCGTGCTCGGCCCGACGCCGTGGAAGGTGGCCTACGTGCAGCCGTCGCGGCGGCCGGCCGACGGCCGGTTCGGCGAGAACCCCAACCGTCTCTTCAAGCACCACCAGTTCCAGGTGGTTCTCAAGCCGGCCCCCGACGACATCCAGCGCGTCTACCTCGACAGCCTGGAGGCGTGCGGCATCGATCCCCGCGCCCACGACGTTCGCTTCGAGGAGGACAACTGGGAATCGCCGACGCTCGGCGCGTGGGGCATCGGCTGGCAGGTCATGTACGACGGCCTCGAGATCACCCAGTTCACCTACTTCCAGCAGGCCGGCGGCCTCGACCTCGCGCCCATCTCGGTCGAGCTGACCTACGGGCTCGAGCGGCTCGCCATGACGCTCCAGGGCGTGGACAACGTGTACGACCTCGAGTGGGCGCCGGGCGTCCGCTACGCCGACGTCCGCCTGCGCGAGGAGGTGGAGCAGTCGAAGTACGCGTTCGGCCAGGTCGAGGCCGACGGCGCCGCGTTTGCGGGATTTCATCGCGACCTCTTCGATCGCTACTACGGATTCGCCGAGATGCTCTGCCGATCGGGACTCGTGCTGCCGGCGCTCGACTACTGCCTGAAGTGCTCGCACGTGTTCAACGTGCTCGACGCGAGCGGCGGCATCGGCGTCACCGAGCGCACCGCCTACATCCTGCGCGTGCGGCGCCTGGCCGTCGCGATCGCCAAGGCCTACACGGCGGAGCCCGACCAAACGCCGGCTTGCCCGCCGAAGCTCGAAGAGCGAAGGCGGGAGGCCGGGCAGACCGGTGGCACGGAGGCAGGATCGTGAGGTCGCGGGAGTTCCTGTTCGAGATCGGATGCGAGGAGCTGCCGGCGAGCTGGCTGCCCGGACTCACGCGCCAGATGGCCGACCGCGTGGCCGTGCGCCTGGCCGAGAGCCGTCTCGAGGCGGGTGGGGCCGAGGCGTTCAGCACGCCTCGCCGGCTGGGCGTCGTCGTCGCGCGGGTTGCCGAGCGGCAGAGCGATCTGGAGGAGCTCGTCACGGGGCCGCCCGTGTCGGCCGCGATCAAGGACGGGCAGCCGACGCCGGCCGGCCTCGGCTTCGCGCGCAAGAACGGCGTGGAGTTCCAGGCGCTCACCAAGGTCGAAACCCCGAAGGGCGTGTACCTGGCGTTCCGCCGCCGCGAACGCGGCCGCCCGGCCGCCGAGGTCCTGCCCGCCGTCGCTGCCGCGACCCTCCGCGACCTGGCGTTCCCGAAACAGATGAAATGGGACGCCGTGCTCGACGACGGCAAGGGGGAGTTCACCTTTGGGCGGCCGATCCGCTGGCTGCTGATTCTGTTCGGCGGGCGCGTGGTGCCGCTCGCCATCCGCCGGTCGGTCGAGGCCGAGGGCGTCGGCGACGTCGTGTCGGGCAACGCGACCCGGGGTCACCGCTTCCTGGCGGCCACGGGGCGCCCGGGGCGGGCGATCCGGGTGAAGGGCTTCGAGGACTACCGGCGGAAGCTGGCCGAGCACTTCGTGGTGCTCGATCGCGCCGAGCGGCGCGATCGCGTCGCGCGGGCGCTCGAGTCGCGCGCCCGCCGGCTGGGCGGCCGCCCGCTCGTCGCGGCCGGCTCGGCGTTCCTCGACGAGGTGCCCGATCTGGTCGAGTATCCCGGCGTCGTGGCCGGGTCGTTCGATCCGGCGTTCCTCGCCCTGCCGTCCGAGGTGCTGACGACGACGATGATCCACCATCAGCACTACTTTCCGGTGGTGGACGAGCACGGCGTGCTCAAGCCCGTGTTCCTGGCCGTGATCAACCTCGAGCCCGCCGACGAGGCGCCCATCGCCGCGAACGCGGCGCGCGTGCTGACGGCGCGGCTCCGCGACGCGAGCTTCTTCTGGGACGTGGACCGGAAGACGCCGCTCGATGCCCGGCTGGACCGGCTCGACACGGTGCTGTTCCACAAGGCGCTCGGCAGCTACCGGGCGAAGGCCGGCCGAATCGGCAAGCTCGCCGGCTGGCTGGCCGAGGCCGCGCTGGCGCGACCCGACCAGGCGCCCTTCGCCGAGCGCGCGGGCCTGCTCGCCAAGGCGGACCTGACGACGGACATGGTCCGCGAGTTCACGGAGCTGCAGGGCGCGATGGGCGGGATCTACGCGCGGGAGGCGGGGGAGCCCGAAGAGGTCTGGCGGGCGATCTATCACCACTACCTGCCGGCGGCGGTCGAGGCCGACGCGCCGCCCGACCGCGCCTCGCTCGGCCGGGCGGCGACGTCCTGGGCCGCGTTGGCGCTCGCCGACAAGCTGGACACGATCGTCGGGCTGTTCCACGCGGGTGAGCGGCCGACCGGCTCGCGCGATCCGTTCGGCCTGCGGCGCCAGGCGCACGGCGCGCTGAAGGTGCTCGCCGACCTCGAGCGGCTGACCGGCCTGGACGCGCGCCCCGACCTCGGGCAGCTCGTCCGCTGGGCCGCGGCGCCGTTTGCGCCAATCGAGACGTGGGACCCGGCGACGGCGGGGGCGCTCGGCGCGTTTCTCGTGGAGCGGCTCGAGTACCTGTTGCAGCAGCGTGGCTACGACGTGCGCAACGTCCGCGCGGTGGTCCGCGGGCGCGAGCTGGCCGATCTGCGGCCGGCCGAGGCGCTTCGCAAGCTCGAAGTGCTGCCGGAGTTCACCGAGACGCCGGACTTCGCGAAGCTGGCCGTCGCGTTCAAGCGCGTGCGCAACATCGCGCGGGAGCTCGCCGACGCGGAGTTCGACGAGGCCGAGCAGGCCTCGCCCGATCTCGCCGCCGCGCTCGTCGAGGCGGCCGAGCGCGACCTGGCCGACGAGATGGCGCGGCGCGGCCCCGTGATCGACGCGGCGGTGGCCGGCGGCCGCGACTACCGCCAGGCGTTCGGCGAGGCCGCCAGGTTCGGCCCGGCGGTGGACCGGTTCTTCACCGAGGTGTTCGTGATGGTGGACGACCCGGCGCTCAAGCGGGCCCGGTTGCGGCTGATGAAGCGCCTCGAGCGGCTCATCCTCCAGATTGCCGACATTTCCGAAATCGTTCCTCAAACGGAGTCATAACTCATGGCGAAGAAGACGAGCGCGAAGAAGCCCCCGGCGACAGCCAAGGCCAAGACGACGAAGCCCGCCGCGAAGGCGGGGGCGAAGAAAGGCGCGGGCGCGAGGAAGTACGTCTACTTCTTCGGTCACGGCAAGGCCGAAGGCAGCCGCCACATGAAGGACCTGCTGGGCGGCAAGGGGTCGGGCCTGGCCGAAATGACCAACGCGGGGCTGCCGGTGCCGCCCGGCCTGACGATCTCGACCGAGGCCTGCACGCTGTACTACGAGGGCGGGAAGAAGACGCCGAAGGTCGTGGACGACCAGATGATCGCGGCGCTCAAGAAGCTCGAGCAGACGGCGGGCGCGGCGCTGGGCTCGCCCGACCACCCGCTGCTCGTCTCGGTGCGGTCGGGCGCCAAGTTCTCGATGCCCGGCATGATGGACACGATCCTCAACCTGGGCCTCAACGACACCACGGTGGAGGGCCTGAAGGCGCGCACGGGCAACGGCCGGTTCGCCTACGACAGCTACCGCCGCTTCATCCAGATGTTCGGCAACGTCGTCCTCGAGATTCCGAAGAGCGCGTTCGAGCACGAGTTCGACGGGGTGAAGGCCGAGCGCCGCGCCCGGCTCGACACCGACCTCGACGAGGCCGCGCTCAAGGACGTCGTGGCGCGCTACAAGAAGGTCGTCAGGGCGAAGGCCGGCCGCGGCTTTCCGCAGGACCCGCTCGAGCAGCTGCGCATGTCGCGCGACGCGGTGTTCCGCTCGTGGCAGAACCCGCGCGCGAAGGAGTACCGGCGGATCTACGAGATTCCCGACCACATCGGCACAGCCGTGAACGTGCAGATGATGGTGTTCGGCAACACCGGCAACCGCTCGGCCACCGGCGTCGGTTTCACGCGCAACCCGGCCAACGGCGCGAAGGAGTTCTACGGCGAGTTCCTCGTGAACGCGCAGGGCGAGGACGTCGTGGCCGGCATCCGCACGCCGCAGCCCATCGGCGAGCTGCAGTCGGTGCTGCCGCAGGCCTACCGCGAGCTCCGCCAGTTCACCACCCGGCTGGAGAAGCACTACAAGGACGTCCAGGACTTCGAGTTCACCATCCAGGACGAGCGGCTGTACATGTTGCAGACGCGCAGCGGCAAGCGCACCGGCTATGCGGCCGTCGTGATTGCCACCGATCTCGTGAAGGAGAAGCTCGTCAAGCCGGAAGAGGCCGTGCTGCTGGTCGATCCCGAGTCGCTCTCGCAGTTGCTCTCGCCGATCTTCGATCCCGCCGAGTGGAAGAAGTTCGCCGCCGTCACGAGGGGCCTGCCCGCCTCGCCGGGCGCCGCCTCGGGGCAAGTGGTGTTCACCGCGGATCGCGCGGTCGAGTGGGCCCAGCAGGGCAAGAAGGTGGTGCTCGTCCGGAAGGAGACCGTGCCCGACGACATCCACGGCATGTTCATGGCCCAGGGCGTGCTGACGGCCACCGGCGGCATGACGTCGCACGCGGCGGTGGTCGGCCGCCAGATGGGCAAGCCCTCGGTGGTCGGCGCCGGCGAGCTCGAGGTCAACGAGCGCGCCCAGACGATCACGGTCGCCGGCCGGACGCTCAAGGAGGGCGACTGGCTGTCGTTCGACGGGCTCAGCGGCGAGGTGAAGATCGGCCAGGTCGCCACCCAGCCGAGCGAGATCCTGCAGGTCGTCGCGGGCCAGATGAAGCCGGAGGCGTCGGACATCTTCCAGCGCTTCAACCGCCTGCTGACGTGGGCCGACAAGGTGCGCCGCATGGGCATCCGCGCCAACGCGGACCAGCCCGACCAGGCCGAGACGGCCTACGCCTTCGGCGCGCGCGGCATCGGCCTCTGCCGCACCGAGCACATGTTCTTCGGCGAGGGCCGCATCCCCATCGTCCAGCGCATGATCCTCGCCGATAACGAGAAGGATCGGCGCAAGGCGCTCGACGAGCTGCTGCCCCTGCAGCGGAACGACTTCTACGGCGTCTTCAAGGCCATGCACGGCACGCCGGTCACCATCCGCACGATCGACCCGCCGCTCCACGAGTTCCTGCCCAAGCGCGAGGACCTCATGGTCGAGGTGGCCAAGCTCGAGGTGGCCGGCGGCAACGAGCAGGCGCTGGCCGAGAAGCGGAAGCTCCTGCGCCGCGTCGAGCAGTTGCACGAGTTCAACCCCATGCTGGGGCACCGCGGCGTGCGCCTCGGGATCACGTACCCCGAGATCACCGAGATGCAGACGCGGGCCATCATCGAGGCGGCGTGCATGCTCGCCAAGGAGGGCGTGAAGTGCCAGCCGGAGATCATGATCCCGCTCGTCGGCCTCGTGAAGGAGCTGCGTGACCAGGCGGCGATCGTCCACCGCGTCGCCGCGGAGGTGTTCAAGGCGCAGGGCGTCAAGGTGAAGTACCTGGTCGGCACGATGATCGAGGTGCCGCGCGGCTCGGTCACCGCCGGCGAGATCGCCGCCGAAGCCGAGTTCTTCTCCTTCGGCACCAACGACCTGACGCAGCTGACCTTCGGCTTCTCGCGCGACGACATCGGGAAGTTCCTGTCGGTCTACCAGTCGAAGAAGATCCTCGAGCGCGACCCGTTCGCGTCGCTCGACACGGTGGGCGTCGGCGAGCTCGTCCGCATGGGGTGCGAGAGAGGCCGACAGACGCGGCCCGACCTGAAGCTCGGCGTCTGCGGCGAGCACGGCGGCGACCCCTCGTCGATCCACTTCTTCGAGAAGGTCGGCCTCAACTACGTGAGCTGCTCGCCCTACCGGGTGCCGGTCGCGCGCCTCGCGGCGGCCCAGGCGGCGCTCAACGTGAAGGTGGGGGACTGACGAATCGGGAATCGGAACGATGATCAGCGTCTACGTGCAGATCAACGGCGAGACGCGGCTGGCCGACCGCGTCGATCCGGCGTGGCTGAAGCCTGACGCCGGCGTCAACGTGTGGGTGGACCTGACGACGCCGGGGCCGGCGGAGGCGCAGCTCCTCAGCGACGTGTTCGGCTTTCACGAGCTGTCCGTCGAGGATGCGCTCAGCGAGACCCACCATCCGAAGATCGAGTCCTACGACGGCTACCTGTACGTGGTCCTGCACAGCATCGCGTTTCAGGCGGCCGAGCACTGTTTCGCCACTCACGACGTGGACTTCTTCGTCGGACCGGCCTATCTCGTGACGGTCCACGACGGCACGTCGCGCTCGGTGGCCCGCATGCGCGACCTCTGCATACGGAACCCGCTGGTGCTCTCGGAAGGCCCGATGGCGCTCCTGCACCGCGTGGTCGACGCGATGGTGGACAACTACAGCCCCGAGGTCGATCAGCTGGAGACGCGGCTCGACGAGGTCGAGGACGAGGTCTTCGAGCGCCCGCGCACCGAGCTGCTCCGGGCCATCCTGGCGCTCAAGCGCGACGTCGGGTCGCTCCGCCGGGTTACGGTCCCCGAGCGCGACGTGGTCGGTCGGCTCGCGCGGCGGGAGTTCCCCGCGGTCACCGAAGCGCTCGCCTACCGGTTTCGCGACGTCTACGATCATCTGGTCCGGCTGACCGAGGAGGCGGCCATCTCCCACGACCGGCTCACGGCGCTCCTCGACGCGCATCTGGCCAGCCAGTCCAACCAGCTCAGCCAGACGATGAAGGTCCTCACGGTGATCGCGACGATCTTCATGCCGCTCACGCTGGTAACGGGGCTGTTCGGCATGAACGTCGAGCTTCCGCACCTGATGGGCCTCGGCACGTTCCCGTTCTGGACCATCGTGGCCGGCATGCTGGGCCTCTCCGGCCTGATGTTGTGGGTGTTCAGAAGGCGCGGGTGGCTGTAGGCGCCCTCTCGATCCCGTTTCTTGCGTTCCATGCCGACCATCCACGTTCTTCCCCCGGACCTGGCCAACCAGATTGCCGCCGGCGAGGTGGTCGAGCGGCCGGCGTCGGTCGTGAAGGAGCTCGTCGAGAACGCCCTCGACGCCGGCGCGCGGCGCATCACGGTCGCCGTCGAGTTCGGCGGGAAGAAGCTGATTCGTGTCGAAGACGACGGCGAGGGCATGGGGCCGGATGACGCCCGGCTGGCCATCGAGCGCCACGCCACCAGCAAGATCGCCAGGGCCGACGACCTCGAGCGCATCGCCACGCTCGGCTTCCGCGGCGAGGCCCTGCCGAGCATCGCCTCGGTGTCGCATTTCCTGCTCCGCACGCGCGCGCGGGGCGCCGCGTCGGGCACCGAGATCCGCGTCAACGGCGGTCGGACGGCATCCATCCGGGAGGCCGGCGCGCGGGAGGGCACCCTCGTCGAGGTGGCCGACCTCTTCTACAACCTGCCCGCGCGGCGGAAGTTCCTCAAGTCCGACGCCGCCGAAACCACGCAGGTCTCCCGGCTCGTCACGCAGATGGCCCTCGGGTACCCGGAGGTCGGCTTCACCCTCACGAGCGGCGGCCGCACGCTCGTCGAGTGCCCGCCCGCCTCGGGGCTCGCCGATCGCTTCTACCAGATCTACGGCGAGCGGCCCGACCTCATCGAGGTGCGCAAGGAGGCCGGCGGGATGCGCCTGGGCGGCTACGTGGCCGCGCTCTCCGATCAGGGGCCCGTCCGCGGCCCCCAGAACGTCTTCGTCAACCGCCGCATCGTCAAGGACCGGACGATCGCGCACGCGATCTCGCAGGCCTACGCCAACGCGACGATCAAGGAGCGGAGCCCCGAGGTGCACCTGTTTCTCGAGGTGCCGGCCGCGCGGGTGGACGTCAACGTGCATCCGACCAAGGCCGAAGTGCGGTTCCTCGATCAGTCGCTGGTGCACGAGGTGGTGCGCCGGGGGCTCTCCGACGCGCTGGGCCAGGGAAAGGCGCCCGAGTTGCAGTTCCGGGCCGTCGGGCCGGCGCCGGCCGAGCCCGCCGCTCGCTCGTTGCCCAACGTGCTGGCCGGCGGCACGTTCACGAGCCGGTGGGCGCCGGTCACGGCGGGCTTCGCCCGGCCGGACGCGTCGCCCGGCGCCGCGCCGCCACCTCAGCCGGTCGTGGAAGGCGCGCCGGCGCCGGCGGCCGCGGGATCGGGCGCGGACATCCGCCCGATGATCGCGCTCGGCCAGTTCCGCGACACGTTCATCATCGCCATCGACGACGAGGGCGTGTCGATCGTGGACCAGCACGTCGCGCACGAGCGCGTCCTGTTCGAGCAGGTGATGGAGCGGTTGACGGCGGGGCGGATGGAGAGCCAGCGGCTTCTCGTGCCCCTCGTCCTGCAGCTCGCGGCGCCCCAGCGCGAGGCGCTCGCCGCGCACGCCGACGATCTCGAGCGGCTCGGCTTCGAGATCGACACCTTCGGCGGCGAGCACGTGCGCCTGACGGCCACGCCGGCGATCCTCGATCAAGCGTCGGCCGAGACGGCCCTCCGCGCCCTGGCCGAGGACCTCGAGGGCCTCGACCGCGGCGCGTCGGTGGAGGAGAGCCTCAAGCGGATCGCCGCGACGACGGCCTGCCACGCGGCGGTCAAGGCCAACTATCCCCTCACGATGGAGAAGATGACCTACATCCTCGCCGAGCTCCGCCGCACGGCGTATTCATCGGTCTGCCCCCACGGCCGCCCGGTCGTGCTGCGGCTGACCCGGCGGGAGATTGAGAAGAACTTCCAACGGATATAGCGAGGAGTCCGCGGAGAATCCAGGGGACTGACGCCGCGGAGTTCACGGAGAGTACCCTCTCCGTCCCGGGAGACCGGCCGAATCGCTGCGAGCCACCAAATTCGGCCGGTCCGGTCGGCCTCGGCGATCGCGTGATCCCTCCGCGCCCTCCGTGCTCTCCTCAGTGAAACCGCCGCCTCGTCCTATCCGTTACTCCTCACGCAGGGCCGCGACCGGGTCGATGGCCGCGGCGCGGCGCGCGGGCACCAGGCACGCGACGAGCGCCACGGAGACGAGCACGGCCGCCGCGGCCGCAAACGTCCTCGGGTCGGTGGCCTCGACGCCGAAGAGCAGGCTCCTCAGGAACCGCGACAGCAGGAACGCCACGCCGAGGCCCAGGCCGACGCCGAGGGCGACGACCCGGAGGCCCTGGCCGACCACCAGCCCGGCCACCCGCGTCGGCTCGCCGCCGAGCGCGATCCGAATCCCGATGTCCTTTCCGTGCTGCTGGACGAAGAACGCCGTCACACCGTAGACGCCGACGACCGAGA
>Ga0105107_10003519_pt1 | contig 10436 bp, 9 predicted proteins | sample PPLLaktember2015_6_FD_79335 | JGI IMG/M metagenome (GOLD analysis project Ga0105107, IMG submission 79335) | Freshwater sediment microbial communities from Prairie Pothole Lake near Jamestown, North Dakota, USA - PPLs Lake P8 Core (1) Depth... | ecosystem: Environmental > Aquatic > Freshwater >...
AGCACCGCAATGTATTTGATATAAAGAGTTCCATGCTGCCGATAGTCGATTACGCCCGTATCTATGCCATCAACCACAAAATCCGGGCAACCAATACCATCGAGCGCCTGAATGAACTGCGCGAGCGAAACATCCTCACGCCGCAGAATCATCAGGAGATGATCCAGGCTTACAGCTATCTTATGCAGATACGGCTGCGGATTCAGGCAGAGGCCATATCCCGGGAAAATCGCAAGCCGGATAATTACGTCAGTCCCAAGAACCTTACCTCTATTGAGCAGAAGCTTTTGAAGGAGATCTTTTCCCAGACCAAAAATTTCCAGGCCAGGCTGAGTTATGACTTTACCGGTCAGTTGGGCGGCGTGTAATGATACTGGTTATCTGTGATACCCATTGCTACTTTGATACGGTCAACCAGCAGATCGAATATGCGGAGAACACTGCGGGACGCGACATCACCTGCGTCATCCATCTGGGGGACTTTGGAATATACCGGTCTCACTTGCATGACTTTTTTATTAAAAGGAAAAAACGCTTCAGGCGGCCGCTCTATTTCATTGATGGAAACCATGAGGATTTTGACGCGCTTCCCTGGCTGGTAAAAAAGTACGATGCCTTCTTTACCTACCTGCCGCGGGGGACGGTTCACACCATTGCCGGGTACCGTTTTCTGGCTTTGGGCGGTACCGCATATATGGACTCCATGATCACCCAGAAAGGGGCTGTAATCACTGACCAGCAGATTAATGAGTGCTTAGGAATTCCGGGGGACGCTGTGGATATCATATTGACTCATGACTGCCCGGCAGGCATCGGCGTACCTAACACGCCCGGACTCGAACATTTTGGGGATACCGGATTCCCGCGCAGCGGGGAACTGGCAGCCCACTTTAAACCAAAACTCTGGCTGTTTGGTCATCATCATAAGTGGCATTCCTATCAGGATTGCCACACGGCCTATTACGGGTTATGCGGCGCCTGGAAAGGCTTTGGCATACTTGATGACCATTACCGGTTTACCATCATGAAACATACTCTTGAATGGGAAAAAACACCATTTATTGAAAAAATTTTGATCAAACTCAAAATAATAAGACCGGACGCCCCGCCCCAATGAATATCATCATCAATAATCCCGCACATGAGGGTTGTTTATCTGTATGACTCCTCAAAGCACATTGCTGCAATGGAAGCCGTTTTCCAAGCGAATCGTTCTTCCCACGATCCTCACCATCGTCCTTTTTATCTCCGCAATTTTTTTCATGATCATCCCGGCCATTGAAAAAAACAGCATGGACCACAAGCGGGAGATGATCCGCGAGCTTACCAACTCCGCCTGGAACATCCTCGCCAAGCTGCACGACGATGAACTGAGGGGTCTGCTTACCCGGGAGCAGGCACAGCGTCAGGCCATTGAGCAGATTCGCAACCTGCACTACGGCCAGGAGGTTAAGGATTACTTCTGGATCAATGACATGCATCCCCGCATGGTGATCCACCCCTACCGCATCGACCTCAACGGTAAGGACCTCTCCGATTATACCGATCCTGACGGAAAGCGCCTCTTCGTTGAGATGGTCAGCACCGTGAAGCAGCGTGGATCCGGCTTCGTACATTATAAATGGCAATCATATGATAACAAAAATCTGGTTTTGCCGAAAATCTCCTACGTGAAGGGTTTTGCGCCGTGGGGCTGGATAATCGGCACCGGCATCTACCTGGAAGATATTCGCATGGAGATAGCAGAAATGTCCAGCAAGGTGATACAAATTTCACTGGGCATTTTTTTGCTGATCTCCCTGCTGTTTACCAGCATCATCAGACAGAGCTACAAAACGCAGAAGCAGCAGAGAATAGCAGAAGAGGAGCTCAAAAAGACCCAATCCAGCCTGGCGCTGGCGGAAAAAATGGCCTCACTGGGAACGCTGTCCGCAATGGTGGCGCATGAAATTAACAATCCGCTGTCCGGAATTTTGTCCTATGCCAAGCTTTCTTCTAAATATCTGGGGAAGGAGGAACATGAGCCGAACACCATTGAAGCAGTCAGGGAACATCTTGCCCTTATCGCAAGCGAGGCAAAACGCTGCGGCGACATTGTCAAGAATCTGCTTTTGTTCGCCAAGCGATCCCTGGGAGAGATCAAGGAAATTCATCTGAATGAAATCATTGATGTCAGCATTAAAGTGGTCGACCATAGCGCCAGAATGCAGGATCTGGAGCTGGTAATGGAACCGGATGCCGGCGATGATCTGATCCAGTGTGACGCCGGGGCAATTCAGCAGATTTTTGTCGCCCTGATCATCAATGCCATAGAGTCATCCTCGCGGGGAAAGAAAATTATTGTGCGTACCGATTACGGGAGCAGGGAACTTGTAACCATCAAGCTGATTGATTATGGTCACGGTATTCCTGAGGAGGTTCTGCCGCACATCTTCGAGCCGTTCTTTTCGACCAAGACCTCAAATAAAAGTTTGGGATTGGGACTCTCTACGGTATACGGCATTGTTAAGCGTCATGCCGGCACCATTAATGTGGAATCAAGCGTGGGCAAAGGGACTGAATTTACCATCATCCTGCCCCGGGTGCAGAAATTATCACCTATCGATAATAAACAAGGAGCTGCGTGACATGAAACCTTCAGATATAGGCATACTGATTGTCGATGACGAAGCTTCCGTGCGGGATGCGCTGTCCAAGTGGTTTAAATTTGACGGCTACCGGGTTGATGCGGCGGAAGACGCAACGGTCGCGCTCCAGAAACTGCAGGATAATTTATGGGATATCGTGCTGCTGGACATCAAGATGCCGGGCATGGATGGCATTGAGCTGCAGCGCAGAATCAAGCAGATCGATAAAAGCATCATTACCATCATCATAACCGCCTTTGCATCAGTGGATACCAGCATTCAGGCGCTTAAGGAAGGTGCGTTTGACTATGTCGTCAAACCGGTTGATCCCGACGACATGAGCCACCTGATAAAAACCGCATGCGAGCATCGCCGGCTGATCTATGAAAACATGCAGCTGCGCCAGCAGATCGAAGAAATATCCTTTCCCGAGGAAATCGTCGGCGAGAGCCCGGCCTTGAAAAAGGTCATGGACAAGGTTGCCACGGTGGCACAGACCGACTCAACGGTCATGATACGGGGGGAAAGCGGCACCGGCAAAGAGCTGATTGCCCGGGCCATTCACAGCAACAGCAACCGGCGCTACTTCCCCATCATCACCATTAACTGTGGTGCTTATACGGAGGGCCTTCTGGAAAGCGAGCTTTTCGGCCATGAAAAGGGCGCGTTTACCGGCGCACTCTACCGCAGGCGGGGCAAACTCGAGATGGCTGATAAAGGCACCATCTTTCTCGACGAGATCGGCAATATAGGACATAAGATGCAGATGGATCTGCTGCGGGTAATCGAGACCAGGGAATTCACGCGGCTGGGCGGAGACAATCTCATCACTGTGGATTTTCGCATAATCTGCGCAACAAACCGGGATCTTGAAAAAGCGGTGCGGGAGGGAAGCTTCCGTGAAGATCTGTATTACCGCCTCAATGTGTTCTCAATTACCCTGCCCCCCTTGCGCGAGAGGAAATCCGACATAGCGCTGATCGCCCGGTTTTTCATCAAAAAATATGCTCAGTCGATGAATAAAAATGTGACCGATTTAAGCCCTGAGACCATGGAGGTGCTTACACGGTATGAATGGCCGGGCAATGTGCGGGAGCTTCGAAATGTCATCGAGCGTGCCATTGTCGTGGTTCGGGGCAGTGTGATCGAAGCCGGTGACCTGTCGTTCCCTTTCCCGGCCGCGGCAAAAACCACCGAGGAAAACTCTTTGGAAGAAGTTGAAAAATGCCATATAAAAAAGATTCTCGACCGCACCGGCGGCAACATTGCACAGGCAGCCAATATCCTTAAAATCAGCCGCTTGACCCTGTACAATAAAATAGAAAAGTACCGGCTGAAAAAATGACCTCTCTCCTGATCGGTCATGTCATATATTTATCTCATCCCCATCGCGACAGAATCTCTCTTCTGGCTTGAACCTTTGACTGCAGGCATTTTGCGCGCATTTGGGATTCCCGCCAAATGCGCGCCGTGCAGCATTGATATCTCACCGGCATTTGATCCGCTGCGGCAGCAATATAACTCTTCATATCTGTTGGGTACGCTGCTCGCCCAGCCGCTGGCAAACACAGGCAAAGTGCTGGGAATTGCTGAAGTGGATTTGTTTATACCGATTCTGACCTTTGTTTTCGGTGAAGCGCAGCTTGACGGCCCGGGGGCGATTGTTTCAATGCATCGCCTCAACAACACATTTTATGGAATGCCGGAGAACAATGCGCTGCTCACGCAGCGCATTGTAAAAGAATCAATTCATGAACTCGGGCACACCTTCGGGCTCCTGCACTGCTCTTCTCCCGGCTGTGTTCTTAATTCATCAACCTATGTAGAAGATATTGACCAGAAGTCAGATGCGTTTTGCCGGCAGTGCCAGAAGCAGTTGCATGCTATGTAGGCTCTTCGGCACGACAGAGAGACTCAAGAATGTGATAGTACTGCTCAGAGGTTAACGCTGCTGCAAGGCTGGTTATTGTTTCTCCGCCGTCCTGCATGGTGGGGCCGATATTTATTTCACTCCGGTTGAGCGCGGCCGTTCGTGCCGCAACCACCTCACGCTCTCTTTGCTGATACCACTCCCTGGCTCTTTTGCCGAACAAAAGCGCTTGCAAATCACGCTCCAGGTTATCAGGCCCTATGGTTACAAGCCAGCCGCATTGCCAGGGGTCGCTGCGGACCAATGAAGGGTGTTTTTTGAGATCTGCATTAACCGAGATCACCGAGCCGCTCAGCGGTGAAATAAGCGGCACGATGTGCCGCTCATGTATAAGGTGGGAAAAACACTGTCCCTGCTTTACCTCCTCGCCTTCCTTGGGCAGCACAACCGCTTTGATGGTTCCCACCAGCTGTGCCAGTATGCCGTCTATGCCGATGCGAACCTCATCGGAATTTTCAACTTTTGCCCAGCAGTGATACTGATGGTAAAACAGCGATTCATGCATCTGCCGGGAAAGTTCATCCGCGGATCCGCCCGCGCATACGACTGAGCTGCGGTAATCGGCACCGCTTCCTGCTACAGACTCATTGCGCATCACCCGGTCAAAATCGCACTCCTCGCAGCGGAAATCAATGGTACACAGCCTGTAAGCTATTAAACCGGTGGTCATCCACACGCATTGCTTTTCTTCGTTTGGTATGAGATGGCATTCCTTTTTTCTCATGGCCACCGCTCAGTCCATGACCATGCACGGGGCTTGCTGATAATAATCCCAGCCGTAACCTGTGTGATGCAAGCTTTGTGCATGGTCATTCGTCCAGAGTTGCAAATGCCTTACTTATCCTGACTCTTCTCCTTTTTAATTTTTTCTCCACCGTCAGCCATGGTAAAGCCGAGCTGCGGCTGGAAAATAACACCTTCAGCAGTGACTTTAGCGGTCTTGGGCTGCAGGGTCATGGTAAGGACCGCTCCTACACAGAGCATGATCCCGGCAATAAGGAAAGAAGAGGTATAGCTGCCGGTTGTTGCCATGAGCATCTGCGACATTCTGCTCATGACGAAGCCGCCGACGCCCCACGCCGTAAAAAGAATGCCATAATTAATCCCAAAGGATTTGAGCCCCCAGCGATCCTTGGCATAGGACGGGAACAGGGAAAGGTTTGCGCCGTAATTAAATCCTATGAAGGTGGCCAGCAGCACCACCATGATTGCACTTGCTTCCTGGGCGTTCACCGTTGGAATTGCCGCCAGCATTAATACTGCCTGGAAGAGCAGGACACCGGCAAGCGTGACATTGCGCCCGACCTTGTCAGAAACAATACCGGCCATGATACGCCCGGCGGCATTGCCCACCGCCATTATGGCCACTGCCACAAATGCCGCTTCTCCCATGCTTTTCTTTGCCATGCCGGCCATACTGCCAATAACCATCAGACCGGTTCCGGCACCAATGAAATAAATACACCACATCATCCAGAAGGCGGGGGTTCTCATCATCTCGGAGGGTGAGCAATCATTCTGTGCCGATGTTTTACTTTTTTTACCGGCGGCAGAGCCGGCGGCGCTTGGAACATATCCGGCCGGCGGATTCACCATAAGTGTTGACAGGCTGCACACGACGATGAGGAATGATATACCGAAAATCATCATGGAGGTGTGAATTCCAAACGTTTTTAAGAAATATTCTGATAGAGGGGCAATATACACCGATGCAAGGCCAAAGCCGGCCACCACTAAGCCGGCAATCAAACCGGTCTTAGCAGGAGGGAACCATTTGAGTGCCGGCGGGGTTGCTGCAGAATAACCAAAGCCGATTCCTGCCCCGGCAAGAACCCCAAAACCAATAACCCAGCTGTAATAATTGGATGTCTGGGAAACCAGAAGCAACCCCAGACCAACCAGAATGCCCCCTAAAAATACGGTTACACGCGGGCCGAATTTATCCTGGCATTTTCCGGCAAGAATCATCGAAAAAGCGAAAACCAGGCAGCATACGGAGTACGGATCATTCAGTTTTGCAGCATCCCAGTTAAAAGACCCGTCACCTCCCGCCTTAACAGATTTTTCTATAGCGCCCTTAAAAATACTCCACGTATACAGAATTCCAAGCGCAAGATTTATCCCGGTTCCTGCAAAAGTAACCAGCCATCCTTTGTTTTTAACCCCTTCCGACATGATTAAATCCTCCTTTTTTCTATTAATTCTGATCCTGCTTACCAATAGATACACCTCACACCTTGTAAATTGAGCATTTTAAATACAATTTTTATGCCACACAATAGTTTTTATGGATTAATTTTAAAATTGCAATATAATTCAATGTTATGTTGATTAATTTTTCGATACATAATGCCTGTTAAGCCCAACAATTGTAATCAAGGACTGTTTAAAATATTTACATATTTTTAGGCCGATACAACTTTTACCTTTTTACATAATAAATACAGTGACTTATTTTTCAACGAACCTGTTAAAAAGATAAACAGTCAGATGTTAACTTATTAGCCACTTTCCCGATTTTTTTAGCTTGACAATTATTCATTAATACAATATAAATTTTGAATTTTATAATTTCCACCTGTTACATCTAACCAACAAGGAGCATGATTTATGGCACACGGACCGTCAACAAAGTGGGGAGAGGACAAGGCATCGGGGTACAAGGCAAAACTCGGAGTGTATTTATTTATTTTTTATACCCTGGTGTACGCCGGCTTTATTGTTATTAATGTGGTCAACCCCAAATTAATGGGGGTAATCGTTTTTGCAGGTCTTAATCTGGCCTGCGTGTACGGGTTTGGCCTGATTATTTTGGCTATTATCATGGGCCTTATTTACAACTACCTGTGCTCCCAACAAGAATATAAAGTTAACAAGTAATCCGGAGGAAATAACATGATTTACGAAGCATCACCATTTGCTATAGGACTGTTTATTGCCTTTGTGCTTGCGGTGCTGGCAATCTCGTCATATTTCGCCAAGAAAACTCAATCATCAAAGGGCTATTATGCAGCCGGCGGAACTATTCACTGGGGAGTGAACGGGATAGCGTTTGCCGGGGACTATCTTTCAGCCGCCTCCTTTCTGGGTATCTGCGGGATGATCGCATTTGACGGGTATGACGGTTTTCTGTATTCGATTGGCTATCTCGCCGGATGGGTTGTCGCACTGTTTGTGGTTGCTGAACCGCTGAAGCGCTTCGGGAAATATACCTTCACTGATGCCCTTGATTACAAATTCGGTTCAAAGGGAATCCAGTTAACGGCTGCAATCAGCACCCTGATAGTTTCTCTCTGCTATCTGGTCCCGCAGATGGTGGGCGCCGGAGACCTGGTGACGCCTTTGTTAGGACTCCCTCACTATGCGGGCGTAGTGATGGTGGGCGCGATAGTTATTTTTATTGTTGCAACCGCAGGAATGACTTCAACCACCTATGTTCAATTTATCAAGGGCGGTCTTTTGATAGTTTTTTCCACCGTTCTGACAATCTCCGTATTGATAAACGGCTTTTCTCTGAAGCCCTCAGAAAATTACCACGTGTTTAAAACCATACCCGCTATAGCAGCCGAAGGAACGGTAACTGCCATTGCAGACCCGTCTTATAAGATCGCAGGCACCTTTAAGGACGTAAAAGGCCATTACCTCAAGCTTGAAAACGGAGGGGTGAACACCTGGTGGCAGGTGAGTGAAAACGATGGCCGGACCGTATTAAAGGAAACCCTTTCCATGACCAAAACAGCGGATGGGGACGTGCTTTATAACGGAGAACCAAAAGCTGCCAGAAAATTTTTTCAGGTTGGCCATGCCAGCAAAATAATTGTGGACGGCAAAGAAGTTGAAAAGACGGGCAGCGTTGGGCCGTTTGCATTTCTTGCAAATGTGGAAAAGAGTGAGGTTGTGCGCTTTGCCAAGGCAGCATTTGCTGATGGCAAGGATAAGGTAACCGTCTGGCGTCAAAATCCAACTTCAGGGAAAGAAATCATGCGCCCGGGCTTGAAATTCAAGGTGGACAAGGGATCGGATTTTCTTTCAAAGCTGAATTTTGTTTCACTGATGATAGCATTGTTTTTTGGAACATCTGCGCTTCCCCATATTTTGATCAGATATTATACAGTTCCCAGCCCCAAGGATGCGCGCAAATCAACAATTGTCGCCATCGGCTCGATCGGCTTTTTCTACATCCTTACCCTCTTTATGGGATTGGGGGCAATGTTGTACGGCGTCCTTGATCTTGAAAGCAGCAACATGTCAGCTCCCCTGCTGGCGAAATACTTTGGTGTCACCCTGTTCTCGGTAATTTCAGCCATCGCTTTTGCTACCGTGCTGGGAACGGTGAGCGGTCTCATTGTTGCCGCCTCCGGAGCTGTCGCCCATGACTTGATGTCCAACTATTTGGGTATTAAAATGACGGACAAGGGGCAGGTAAAGGCCGGTAAAATATCTGCCATTGTCGTTGGCTGCATTGCCATTTTGCTCGGAATATTGTGCAAGGGAATGAATGTGTCCTTCCTGGTAGGGCTTGCGTTTGCCGTTGCCGCATCAGCCAATCTGCCGGCAATCATTATGATGATGTTCTGGAAAAAAACAACCTCAAAGGGGATCGCAGCTTCTATCGTTGTCGGTATCGTTTCCGCCCTGGGCATCATTCTGCTTTCTCCCAGCACCTATGCGGATATCTATGGGCTGCCGGCTGCGCAGGCACCAATTCCACTGGACAATCCGGCTATTATCTCGATGCCGTTAAGCTTCATCACGCTTGTAGTGGTTTCGCTCCTCACCCAAAAAAGAACCGCGTAATGCAAAAATACTTGCCGGCGTCCTGCTTATACCGGGCGCCGCTGACTGCTGCGATTGCAAAACCTCCTGTTGTGTTCAGATGCACAACAGGAGGTTTTTTGCAGGAACCAATTATTTCACGAACATCCGGGAGACGCTCTTAAAAAAATCTCCCTCCCCCGCTCACACCCGCTCCACATACGTTCCCGTCCGGGTGTCAACCTTGACCACGTCGCCCTGGTTTAGAAAGAGCGGAACCTGGATGATTGTCCCCGTCTCCAGGGTGGCCGGCTTGCTTCCGCCTGAAACGGTATCACCCCGGGCACCCGGTTCCGTCTGGACAATGGTCAGCTCAACAAAGGTGGGGAGATCGACCGCGATAGGAATCCCCTTATGCAGCAGCACGGAAATGGTGGCGTTCTCTTTTATAAAAGCCTTATTTGCGCCCAGATGTTCCTCGGTCAGGAAGGTTTGTTCGTAGTTTTCCTTGTCCATAAAGCAATATTGGTCTCCGGAGCCGTATAAAAACTGCATTTTTTTCTCTTCCAGGTCAGGCCTGCCCAGCTTTTCACCCGATCTGAAGGTTCGCTCAATAACGTTTCCTTTTGAAAGACTCTTGAGTTTGGTTCGTATGAATGCGCGCCAGTTGCCGGGATTGACGTGCTGAAAATCAACCACCATATACACGTCTCCCTCCAGTTCGATCTTTAAGCCTCTCCTGATTTCTGAAGTCTCGTACATGCCCTTTCTCCTTTAAGCCTTACATGGACAATAATTCCTTGCTTACCGAGCTGAGCAGCTCACATCCATCGTCTGTTACCCGGACCAGATCCTCTATTCGCACACCTCCCCAGCCGGGGATATATACGCCGGGCTCAACCGTAAAAACCATGTCTCTTTCAATGACGGTATCCTGTTTCGGCGCGATGAGCGGTTCCTCATGAACGGCAAGCCCCACCCCGTGTCCGGTTCCGTGCCTGAAATATTTTCCCAGTCCGGCTTTTTCCACCACCCCGCGGGCAACCGCGTCAATCCTGCCCGCGGTAACACCTTTTTTTATGGAGCTGATGGCCTTATCGTGTGCATCCTTGACCGCCTGATAG
>Ga0105107_10003522_pt1 | contig 10429 bp, 7 predicted proteins | sample PPLLaktember2015_6_FD_79335 | JGI IMG/M metagenome (GOLD analysis project Ga0105107, IMG submission 79335) | Freshwater sediment microbial communities from Prairie Pothole Lake near Jamestown, North Dakota, USA - PPLs Lake P8 Core (1) Depth... | ecosystem: Environmental > Aquatic > Freshwater >...
CCAGCTGGAAGCGGAGCGACTCCTCCACCCCCTCGTAGAAGAACGAGAAGCCGGAGCTCTGCAGCTTCTTGGGCATCACGCGCTGGCCCCAGAGCAGCGCTTCCGTGCCGAGCTGACCGAACAGCGCCTTCATGGCCAGAGCCGGCACCGGAACGATCGTGGGACGGCCGATCGCGCGACCGAGTGCCGACGTGAAGGTGGCGTTGGTAACCGGATGCGGGGCCGTGGCGTTCACCGGTCCCACGAGCGACTCCGTGTAGATCGCGTGCAGGTAAGCCGCGATCAGGTCGTCGAGGTCGATCCAGCTCACGTACTGCTTGCCGGAGCCGATGCGACCGCCGAGACCGAGGTTGAACGGAAGGAGCATCTGGCCGAGCGCGCCCCCGGCGGGTGACAGCGCGACTCCGGCGCGCAGGTGCACGACGCGCACGCCGGCCCGCTCGGCCGCACGGGTCGCCGCTTCCCACGCGCGAACCACCTCCGCGAGGAAGCCCGATCCCGACTTGGCCTGCTCGTCGAGCGGGTCCTGCCCACGGTCGCCGTAGTAGCCGATGGCGGATGCCGAGACCAGCACACGGGGACCCCCGGACATCTCGGCGAGCGTACGAGCGATAAGCTCGGTGCCCGTCACGCGACTCTTCAGGATCGAGCGCTTGCGGTCGTCGGTCCACCGCCCGGCGCCGATGGAGCTGCCGGCCAGGTGCACGACCGCATCGACGCCCTTCAGGGCGGCGGCATCGATGTCGCCGGTGGCCGGATTCCAGTACACTGCGCTTCGCCCTTCCTCCTGCCCCACCCTGCGGCTATCCCGCACGAAGCGGACCACCGAGTGCCCGCCGGTCGTGAGGAAGTGCGTGAGGCCGCGCCCGATCATGCCCGATGCCCCGGTGATCGCGACCTTCAGGCGACGGCGGTCGCGGTGTTCGCGGTGCCGTGCCAGGTCTGTCGTCAGGCGCCGGTAGCGGAAACGGAAGAGACGGTCCAGCTCGCGCTCGATGAACGCCGGGCCGAACGCCGCACCGGCGGCGCCGAGCGGAGGCTCCACCTCGATCTCGTCCTCCACCCGGGTCCCGCCTCCCGCGAGGGGGAGGAACCGATGGGTGTGGCTCCAGCTCTTGAGCGGTCCGGAGATCTGCTCGTCGCGAAACTGACGACCCGCCTCGTAGTCCCGATGCCGCACGTGCCAGTGGAACGTCGTGGGGCCGCGGCGTATCCGCAGCTCGACCTCACCACCGTCACGGATTCCACCCGAACGCCGCACCACGTCCACTTCGCCCCACGGGGGCGTCAGACGCTCGAGCGCGCCGGGTCGCTCGTGCCACGCGAAGACCGTGCTCGGGTCGTCGTGCGGGAGGTCGGTGCCGTAGGTCAGCCGCATGGAGTCAGCCAGATGGAGTCAGCCAGATGGAGTCAGCCGATTCGGCTCAGCTCTGGAAGCCCGTACGGGTCATGCGGCCCCAGCCCTCGACGCCGCGAAGTGCCGAATACGTGCCTTTCACGCGCCACCACGTGTTGAGCTGCCGATAGCCGAAGCTCTCGAGCGCCGCGAGCCCGAAGAGCTGTAGCAGATCCGAGCGGCGCGGGTAGCGACGGAAGGACAGCTCTTCCAGAGCCACGGCAGCCAAGGAAAGCACACCTCCGAGCACGATCGCCATCGCGAGGAACGCGCCGACGAACCACCAATCCGCCCGCCCCGACGAGATCGTCAAGATGAAGGAGAGATAGCCGAGGAGCTCGATCACGGGCCCCAGCATCTCGAGAAAGAAAAAATAGGGGAAGGCCAGCAGTCCAGCCTTGCCGTACCGAGGATTCAGGAGCATCCGCGAGTGCCTCGTGAGCGATTGGTAGAGCCCACGCTGCCAACGATCCCGCTGCCGGGCGAGCACCGCGACCGACTCGGGACACTCGGTCCACGCGACCGGATCCGGGACGAAGTGGATCTTGTAAGGAAGGCCCTTCTCGGAGTGGTACCGATGGAGGCGGACGACGAGCTCCATGTCCTCGCCCACGGTATCGGTGGCGTACCCTCCCGCGCTCACCACCGGCTCGCGGCTGAAGATGCCGAACGCGCCGGAGATGATCAGGCTGGCGTCGAGCGAGGCCCACCCCATGCGGCCGGCCAGGAAGACCCTCAGGTACTCGAGCACCTGGAAGCGCGCGAGCAGACTCTTCGGGAGGCGAACCTCGACGACGCGACCCTTCTCGATCCGGCAGCCGTTGGCGATGCGTAGGATGCCCCCGGCGGCGATGGTCGTCGCGTCCTCCAGGAACGGACGCACGATGCGGATGAGCGCCTCGGGCTCCAGCAACGAGTCGGCGTCCATCGCGCAGAACGTCGGCGTGTAGCAGTAGTTCAGCCCGGCGTTCAGCGCGTCGGCCTTGCCTCCGTTCTCCTTGTCGATCACGAAGAGCGAGGGGTGCGTTCGCGAGCGATAGACCTCTCGCACCGTCGCGGTCGGAACCGTCGCGGTGGGAATGCGACTCGCCGGCTCGAGCTGGAACGCCTCGCGCAAGCGCGCGAGGGTGTCGTCCTTCGAGCCGTCGTTCACGACGAGAACCTCGAAGTCCGGGTACTCGATCTTGAGGAGCGAGCGGACTGATTCGACGCACGTGAGCGCCTCGTTGTGAGCCGGCGCGATCAAGCTGATGGACGGCGCTCCGCCGGACGTGATCAGCTCGGTGAGGTCGAGCGACTTCAGGCGGAGAGCGTACCGGCGGAGCGCTCGCAGCGCGAACACGCTCGTTCCGAGGTAGACGACATTCAGCAGAACGAAGTAGGCGAGCACGACGTAGTTGAACGTCCCGATCACGCTCCAGATCGTCTCGCTCAATGCGACCCCCCTGCCAGGACCTGACGAGCCAGCGCGCCGACACCGTCCCCTGACGCGGCCATCTCGGCGAGCAACCGCCCGCCGCCCGCGGCCAGTAGCCCTTCCGTGGCGTTCAGCGCCGCCCACGGGGATGGATCGCGCATCGCCTCGACGAGTTGCGGGATCTCCGCCTCGCCGCCGACGGTGCCGAGCGCATGGAGTGCCTGCGCGCGGACGGCGAGGTCCGGGGACCGGACGTGCATCCGGACGGACTCCGCATGCTCCGGTCGCCCGACCTCGCGCACGAGGCGCAGGGTCGACGCCAGTAGATCTCTGTCCGTGGTGGTCCTGAGCACCCCCGCCGCGACGTCCCCGGCGCCCAGATCCGCTTGGATCTGGAGCGCCTCCGCGGCCACCGCTCGGGACCTCGCCTCCGCGCCAGAATCCGCGAGCCCCGCGCGCAGCGTCGCGGTGACCGACGGACCCATCGAGGCCAGCATCGATGCGAGGAAACGCCGGTTCCATCCAGTGAAGCGATGCAGCCGCGAGAGCACGGCCTCGGCGTACTCCGGCGCCTCTCCGAACGAAAGTGCCCGGGCCGCCACCATGGCGACCAGCGGCGAAGGGTCGTCCAACGCGGCGATCAATCGCGCCGAGTGCTCGGGAAGGCCGAGGGTACCCAGCGTCTGTATGGCACGCGCACGGATCTCAACGCGCCGGGAGTCCGCGCGCTCGACGATGGGGCCGAGGAACGGCTTCACGAGTCGACTGAGCGCCTCGCGGCCGTCGCCGCGTACCCTGCGTGCGTACTGGACCGCGAAGCCCACGAAAGGGAGACGCTCGTCCTCCTCGACGCTCTCCTGCAGCGCTCTCGCCTCGTCATCGTCCGCCAACGCGAGGAGGATGCGATCCTTCCACTTGGACGCGTAGCGTGCTCGCTCTCGGTCACGCGCTTCGTGACGCAGGCGAAGAACGAACGCATACACGGAAAACACGAGCGTGACGATGAACAGGGCGGCTACGATCGCGATCAACGCGCCGAATACCGGCTCGTGCCCCACTCCGTCCGTTGAGGTGCCGAAGAGCTCCACGCCCGTCAGATGGCCTTCGGCGACCGGCCGCGCTGCAGGAGACGTCGGATCCGGGCGGTGAGCTCGACCGGCGAGAACGGCTTGAGGATGTAGTCGTCGGCCCCGAGCCCGAAGCCTCTCACCACATCGGCCTCCTGTCCCATCGACGTGAGCATCACGATCGACGTCTGTGCGAAGCGTGCGTCCTTGCGCAGGCGATCGAGGACTTCGAAGCCATCCAGACCGGGCATCTTCACGTCGAGGATCACGAGATCCGGCGGCTGTGCCAGCGCCGCCTCGACGGCCTTCTCGCCGTTGTCGAAGCGCATGATGTCGAACCCTTCCTTCTTGAGCTTGTGCACGAGGATGGAAGCCGAGATCTCGTCGTCCTCCGCAACGAGGATCCGGCGGCGAACGTGCGCGGCATGCGAATCGTCCGCGACCACCTGGTCGCCGGAGCTCGCGCGAGCCTGGAAGATACGCCTGCGTGCGGCGTCGAGCGCGTCGTCGAGCGACTCTCCCGCTGCAGCGCCCACCACGCCGATCGTCGCGGTCAGCGCGCCGGCCCGGAGCTCCAGCTCTTCGGAGGAGACGCCGCGTACCGCGTCGAGCGATTCGCTCGCCAGTGCGGACATCGCGTCCGCGTCGGATCCGTCCCTGACGAGGACGAAGTCACCCCCTCCGATCCTGCCCAGCGCCGATCGGCCGTCGACCGTCGCGCGCAGCGTGCGCGCCACTTCGGCGACGAGACGCTCGACCCTGTCCCACCCGACCGCTTCGGCACGCTCGCCGAGGTCGTCGATCTCGATCAAAGCGAGTGCGTACGGGCCGGCTGCCCCCCGCGTTGCCTCCAGGCCGACCTTGTTCAGCAGCCCCGTGAGCGGATCGACCGAAGCGGACGCCCTCGCCGCGGCCGCACGTTCGAGCCTGGCCGACACGTCGGCGACGAGCTCGTCCGGGTCGAAGGGCTTCTCCACGAACGCATCGGCACCCAGCCCATAGCAGTCCTGCCGGGCCTCCGGTCCGCCGCGGGCGGTAACCACCATCACCTGTACCGCCGCGGTCTGCGGGCGGGAGCGCATCTCGGTCAGCAGCGACCGTCCGTCCACGTCGGGCAGGATGAGATCGAGAACGACCAGATCGAGGTCACCCTTCTCCAGGTGGGGCCGCGCCTCCCGGCCGGAATCGGCAGCCAGGATCTCGCGACCGTCGCCCGCGAGGATGGCGCTGAGGAGATAGCGGATCTCGGGATCGTCCTCTACGACGCGAAGGCGCTGACGACCCTTCACGCCCTCCGCTCCGCGGCTTCCGCCATCGGGAAGAGCACGCCGAGCAGCTCCTCGAGCGCGGCGACGGGATCCTGCCTGGGGACCACGATGGTCATGAGGTCCTGCAGTTGATCGCGCACCTGAGTCGATAGGTCGTGATCGGCGAGCACGAACGTGGGGAGTCCGGTATAGAGACGGTTCTCACGAATACGCGCCAACGTCTCCATGGTCACGCTTCCATGGGGAGACAGGTCGAGGATCACGGCATCGGGAGCCTCGGCGTCCAGCGCCTCCAACGCACCGGCGTCCCTCTTCGGGACCACCGCCTCGAGGCCGCGGCCACGCAGGAAATCCGCGAGCGCCTTGCCGATGCGCTCGTCGTCCACCACCAGCAGCAGGCGCGAGCCACGGCTCCGTCCGAGGTGGCGCCAGAGGACGCGCAGCAGGTCCTCGCGCTCGAACGGCTTGGTCACGAAGTCCACGGCCCCGAGGATGCTGCCCTTTCCTTCGTTGGCGAGCACGCTGACGATCACCACCGGAATGCGACGCAGGTCGGCGTCGCCCTTCAGGTGCTTGAGCACGTCCCAGCCGCTCATGCCGGGCATCATGAGGTCGAGCGTCATGAGATCCGGCGCGTGCTCGCGCGCGAGCTGGATGCCCTGCTCTCCGCCGGCGGCCGTGAGGACCTTGCAGCCGAACTCCTCGAGATAGTGCGCGATCAACAGTCGTGAGTCCTTTTCGTCGTCCACGACCAGCACGGTGAGGTCACGCAGGCTCGGCCTGTCCGTGGGTTCCGTCGCCGCCCCGCTCCTGGACTTCGCGCCCGCGGCACTGGAGCCGGCGCCGTTGGGCCCCGCCGTCGTCGCTTCGGACAGAACATGCGAGGTCTCACCGTCGGTGTCGGTCTCCTTCTCTTTGACCGGCCGAGCGGCTCGCTCGCCCATCACGATCTTGAACGTGGAGCCCTTCCCGAGCTCGGACTCGACGATCAGATCGTAGCCCATCAGCTGGCAGATGGAGCGCGAGAGCGTCAATCCGAGACCGGTGCCTCCGTACTTTCGCGACGTACCAGCATCCGCCTGTTGGAAGGCCTCGAAGATCGCTTCCAGACGATCCGCCGGGATGCCGATGCCGGTGTCGACGACCGCGATGGCGGTGGGCGTCTTGCCGTCCGGTGCCAGGTCCAGCCGAACGGTCACCGACCCCTGCTCGGTGAACTTCAGCGCGTTGCCCACCAGGTTGATGATGACCTGCTTGAGCTTCGACGAGTCGGTCTTCACGGTCGCCACGACGTCGGGAACCTCGGCGCGCAGGGCGATCGCGCCTTCTTTCGTCTTGGCCTGACCCTCCAGCTGCTGCACGGTCTCGACGCAGAGCTGGGCGAGATTGACCTCCTCGATGATGAGCTCCATGCGGCCGGCCTCGACCTTGGCCAGGTCGAGCACCTCGTTGATCAGCGCGAGCAGGTGCTTGCCGTTGGTGAGCACGCGCTGCAGGAAGCCGAGGTCCTTGTCGGTGAGCCGTTGGTCCTTGTTCTTCAGCAGGATGTTGGTGAAGCCGATGACCGAGTTGAGCGGCGTGCGCAGCTCGTGGCTCATGTTGGCGAGGAAATCGCTCTTCGCCTTGTTGGCCGCCTCGGCTTCGTTCTTCGCGACGACGAGCGCTTCCTCCGCCCTGACCCTCGGCGTGACGTCCTTGCCGAAGATGACCGCGCCGGACACGCCGTCGAGCGAGTGGATCGGGTTGGCGTAAAGCTCGAAGTGACGGAGCTGCCCATCGACGTGGTCGGTGCGGAGCGCGATGTGCCGCTCGCCCGAGAGCGCGCGATCGTACAGCTCCTCGTACCATTCGACGTCCTCGGGCTGGAAGACCTGCGCGGGCAGCTGGCCTACCTGGGGCTCGGAGCCCGTGCGCGCTTCCATCGCGAGGGCGAACGCGGAGTTGAGGGTGATGAGCCGGTGCTCGCGGTCGACGGACCAGATCGAGTCACCGGTGTTCTCGACGAGCGCGGTGAGATTGCGCCGTGAAGCGTCCAACTCGCGTTGCGCGAGCCGCTGCTCGGTGACGTCGCGGAAGATGCTCTGCGCCGATACGGTCCTTCCCCCCACCTGCTGCGCCTGCATGCTGCCCGAGAGCATCACGACGCGTCCGTCCGCGGCCACGTAGTCCACGTCGAAGCGAGCGGGGCGGCCGCCGTCGAGGATCCTCTGCAGCTCACGCTCGACGTTGGCGCGTTGGGCGGGATGCACGATATCGGTGAGCTTCAGCCGCTCGAGCTGCTCGTCGCTGTAGCCCAGGATCCTCTTCCACGAGCTGTTCACGTAGAGGAAGCGCCCGTCGGGCGCGACGCCCTGGATGACGTCGTTGGCGTTGTCGAGGAACTCCTGGAGGCGCGCACGGCTCTCTTTGGCGGCCTGCTCGGTGTGCGCTCGGACTTCGATCTCGTGCGCGAGCTGCGCGTTGCTTTCCGTGAACGCCTCGAGCATCTCCGCTTCGCGGCGGAACGTCTCGTATACGCTGGACAGCAGCCCTGCCATGATCGCCGAGTAGCTCGCGACCTTCAGCAGGTGGGCCGCGTCGAACATCGCGTCGTAGCGCTGCGCGCTGAACGCCATGAACGCGCCGTGGGCGAGCACCGAGATGAGCAGCGACACGAGCATCCAGTGCTCGAACGGGTCGTGACGCCAGCTTCCTTTCTTGAGGAAGCCGAGGAACGCGAGCGCGAAGAAGAGCGCAGGCAGGAACTCGGCGGGCCGACTGATCGCTCGGAGCGGGAACGTGATCGTCGCCCGGATCGGCATCACCCACTCGAAGAAGAGCAGGCACAGCAGCGTCATGAGCAACGCGTTGCCGTAAACCCACGCCTCGGGGAGGGGGGCGCCCTTGCCTTCCCCCTTCCCTTCCTCACGCACCTGCTGCCGCCAAGCCAGAAGGCTCACGAAGAGGAACAGCGACAGGAACACCCGCTCCGCCGTCCACGTCCAGGCATCGAGGTCGCCGGGCCGAAGCGAAGCGTCGATGGCCATCCGCGCCTGCACGTACCACTCGGCCGTCGTGAGCGTGTGGTTGAGGCCGAGAACGCCGGCGCCCAGGAAACCGCAGCCGATGAACAGGAAGGTGATCTGCTTGCGGCTGTAGTACCGGACGAGCGCGAGCCCCCCGATGATGAACGCCAGCAGCGTCGAGAGCGACTCGAAGATCGTGTGGCTGGTCGGACCGGTCGACCACACGATGTTCCCCCGCAGGAGGATCGATCCTCCAACGAGCAGAACGAGGACGACCAGGTAGAGCGCCGCGCGCTCACGGCCCCGATCGGGACCGGTTACCTCGTCGGGGACGACACCTCCGCCCCTACGGGGGCTTCGAGCAGCCAGTCGGTCGTGATCGGGACTCAGCCCTGCGGGCTCAGGCAACGCTCGATCGCCTCGATGAGAAGTGCCTCGTCGACGATGGGCTTCGTAACGTAGTCGTTGAATCCCGCGGCCAGGTACTTGTCGCGGTCACCCGCCATGGCGTGCGCGGTCAGGGCGATCACCGGCAGATCCTTGAGGCGGTCCTGCTTGCGGATCCACGCGAGGACCTCGGTCCCGTCCATCTCGGGGAGCGAGATGTCGAGGAGGATCAGGTCCGGTACGTTGTTGGGTAGCCCTTCCACGGCGTCCATGCCCGTCTCGTACTCGGAGATCTCGAATCGATCCTCGAGGAGCGCCTGCACCAGCATGCGGTTGTCCGGGTTGTCCTCGACCACGGCGACCTTGTGGCTCATTCGGCCAAACCCTTTTCGATGATCTCGAGCTCCTTCATGGCGCTGTCGTAGGCGGATTCCAGCTGCGGCAGCAGCGCACGGGCGTCCTCCACGCTGTCGTCCAGCGCGGCGCTCTCCATGCGCGTGGCCATGGTCCTCAGGGTCTCGGCACCGATATTCGCGGCGCTGGACTTGAGGCTGTGCGCGCCCCGCTCCGCCTCCTGGAGGTCGGAGCTCGCGACTCCGGACCGGATCTGGTCCATCCGCGTGCCCGAGTTCTTCAGGAAGAGTCGTACCATCTGACCGGCCAATTTCTCTCCGCCCCACTCCCGCAAGCGCTCGAGCGCCTGGGGGTCGATGATCTGTGAATCGCTCATCATTCCATCATTCCGGGGGGTTCCTGCATCATGGAGTGTAGCTCCGGCCCTGGGGGCTTCGCCAATCATTTTTGCCCGTCGCACTAGGTGTTTGGGGCCACTCGGGTGATCCCCGCAGCGCTCCGCCGGATGGCTTCGACACCCCGCGGCGCACCCTCGGGGTGACGGTAGACGGCCGATCCGGCGACCAGCACGGTGGCACCGGCGCGTGCCAGCGCACCGGCGTTGCCCGCGTCGATGCCTCCATCGACCTCGAGCTCGGCGCGCGACCCGAGCTCGTCGAGAAGCGCCCGCGCACGGCGGACCTTGTCCGTGCTCGAAGGGATGTAGGCCTGCCCGCCGAAGCCGGGGTTCACCGACATCACCAGGAGCAGGTCGATGTCCGTGAGCACGTGGCGCACCGTGTCCAGCGACGTCGCCGGGTTCACCGCCACGCCCGCCTTCACGCCGAGCTCACGAATCCGTGACACCGTGCGCGCGAGATCCGGGCACACCTCCTGGTGGACGGTCAGCACGTGGGCGCCCGCCTCGGCGAAGGCGGCGAGATACCGATCCGGCGCCTCGATCATGAGATGGACGTCGAGGGGCAGCTCGGTGGACCGACGCGCGGCGGCCGTGATGACCGGGCCGATCGTGATGTTGGGAACGAAGTGGCCATCCATCACGTCCACGTGGATCCAGTCGGCGCCTCCCGCCTCCACGGCGCGAATCTCGTCCGCGAGCTTGGCGAAGTCGCAGGATAGGATCGAGGGGGCGATCTTCATCGCGCTGGCCTCCGCAGCGTCTCCACGCCGGTCAGCGTGGCGACGACCGCTTCGTGCGCCAACCCGAGGAAGAGGCCCGTCTCCACCACGCCGGCGCGATGCGCGAGCCTCTCCTCGAGCCCGGCGGGGTCCTCGATGCCGTCGCGAAAACGGCAGTCCAGGAAGACGTGCCCGTTGTCGCTCGTCACGAGCTTCCCGTCGGCCGCCGCCCGCAGCGCCACCTCGGCGCCGAGCGACCTGAGGAAACGCGCATGCGCTTCCCAACCCCACCGGACCGTCTCGATCGGCAGGGCGAACGTCGTTCCGAGGCGGGACACGCGTTTGCTCTCGTCGGCGATGATCACGACGCGGGCCGACGCCTGCGCCACCATCTTCTCTCGCAGCAGCGCGCCGCC
>Ga0105107_10003523_pt1 | contig 10429 bp, 9 predicted proteins | sample PPLLaktember2015_6_FD_79335 | JGI IMG/M metagenome (GOLD analysis project Ga0105107, IMG submission 79335) | Freshwater sediment microbial communities from Prairie Pothole Lake near Jamestown, North Dakota, USA - PPLs Lake P8 Core (1) Depth... | ecosystem: Environmental > Aquatic > Freshwater >...
CGGTTGCGATCGCGCCCGTTGTGCCGTACACGCTCGCCGACGTGGCGATGCCCTTCCCCGGCACCGTCACCCTGTCGCGGTCTACGGTCATTGCCCTGACGAGCGACATAGCCAGATCCTTTGCGCGTCACGGATTCAAGAAACTGGTGATCAACTGCCACCACCTGGAGAGGCCGAACCTCACCGCCCTGCGCGAGGCCGCCAACGGCGCAAAGGAGATGGGGATTTCCATCCTCGTGTCCAACGCGATACTGGAGTCCATGGCCGAGTGCGGGAGATTGATGAAAGGAGAGCATCCGGAGTTGGACTTTCACGCGGGGGAAGGGGAGACGTGTTTCTTTCTCTGGAAATTCCCCGATGAGGTCAGGCCGGTGTACGCGGGCCTTCCCCCCAACTGGTCGAACATCCGCGAGAAGTTCGCCGCAGGCGCAAAGGATTTCAAGGAGGCAGGCGGCCAGCGATGCTATTTCGGCGATCCGGCGAAAGCGGATGCAAGGACAGGTGAGGCGCTCTATAGAATTCAGGCGCGCTTCCTGGCCGATGAGATCGATACATGGGCGCGGCAGCTGTAGGCATGGCTGTTGTGCAGGAGGTAAACGATGGCTGATGGAAATCCGAAGGACCTTTTCCAGTGGGTAAAAGCGCTCTGCGTCGACGACAGGCTACGCGGGGCGCTCAGTCCTGCCAAATGTCTTACTGAGGCGGCGCAGATACGCACCCAGGCGGATCGAATCCGCGCTGTATCGAGAGAGCTTGAGAGCGGCGAAAAGGGAACGGATGGAGTGATGTCCGCTCTCGGCGGGCTCAAGGGAATGTTTGGACCGATGGAGGGCAGTTACAGGGGGATGAGCGGAATGCTGGCAGGACTGGCAAACAAGGAACTGGCCGCTAACTTCACACTTACGATGCCCACGAGCCGGCTCTACGCAGAAGCCCATTTCTGGCGCAGCCGAGTTCTTGCCGACATGCTCGTGGCATCAAGCTTCTACAAAGTGACCGCCGAACTGATCTCCCTGGCCGTGAAAACACTCGATCGATGCTCTCCTGCAATGAAAGCCGGTGAGATCGTTTTGCTGCTTGATCATGCGTCGACGCTTCTTGTTGATGCAGCGAAATTCATGGGTACGGCCGGAGTGGAAATGGGGGATGACGACGTCAGCTGGAAGAATCTGGAGGACGCTGTCAAGCCGCTTTAGAGACGGCAGGGGCCGCCGTAAACCAAAAGGATTCGACTCGCATCATGTCCAATAAGATCCTCAGGAGAGAATCGATCATCCAGGCGGCCATCGAGGTCTTCAGCAAGAAAGGGTTCCATGCCTCTGGGATCTCGGAGATCGCTCGGAGGGCAGGTGTTGCCGACGGTACCATCTACCAGTATTTCAAAAACAAAGAGGATCTTTTCTTTTCTATCCCCGTTGAAAAAACCAAGGAGTTCAGAAGCAAGGTCGAGCTCCATCTGGAAGGAATTACCGGCGCCCTCTACAGGCTTCGAAAATTCGTGTGGTACTTTCTCTACTTCTTCAAAACGAATCCCGAGTATGGAAGGCTGTTGATGCTCGAGATGCGGGTGAGCAAGAGTTTCGTCAGGACAAAAACCTACGACTTTCTGAAGCAATCGGTCAGTTCGGTAATGGTCATCATCGCAGAGGGGCAGAAGGAGGGTGTCATCAGAACGGATGTGAACATCTATCTTCTGCGACATTTGATTCTCGGCATTCTAGAGCATATGGTGTCCCGCTGGCTGCTGAAGGACACAAAATACGATCTCCTCGAACACCATCAGGACGTAAGCCGGTTGCTGATCGAGGGGCTGAAGGCATCGCGTCCGATCCGTTGATCCTCAGCGGATATCCCAGTCTTTGAGTTTTTCCTCCCAGAACTCCCGTTCCCTGTCTCTCCAGTCTGTCCCTCCAAAGCGTTTGTCGTAGAAGTCCCCTAAACTTTCAAACCACCTCGTCCATGAATTCGCACTGATCTGCCTGGCCTCCAAGACGCTCTCCAAAAAGCTCGCAATGTCGGCGATTCTGTCCTTGGGTGCAAAAAAAGAAGCTCCTTCCTGAATGGATCGAATGATGTCCGCCTTGGTGAGCGCATGAGCCGTGAGCATCACGGCAGGGATGTTTCTACTATCCGCAATCTTGAGCAAATCATAGCCCCTGACCCCCATGATATCCAAAATGGCAATGTCATAGGGGCTTTTTTCGAGAAGCACCTTGGCCTCTTCAAAAGTAGAGGCTCTGTCTACCTTACACATGTCCAGGAGATGGGTCAGTACATCAAGCACATCCTCTTCGTCATCGACGATGAGAACCCGTTTGCCCTTTAGTATGTCTGGTGTGTTTTCTGCTTCCATTGCAACTCCCTCTTCCCTCCCCTCATGCCTTCAGGTTCCGGTAGAAATCGATCACATCTCTTGAAGCGCTCCCGGTCGTCTTCAATTTCCCGCCGGATTTCGTTTTGCTCCAGATGGTTTCCGGTCTCGTCTGCACGAAAAAGACATTTTCCGGAAACGGCAGGTCACGGTCGATGGTCCATTCAATGTCCTGAGGGGCGGCGTAATGCTTCTCTAACATCTTGCCGAGCCTTGCTAATTCAAGAACCTCCTCGTCCGTTAAACAGGGAATGCTTTGTCTGTCGCCGGGGACATCCAGCATCCTAGCCCTTCCTGAACTCTCTTCCAGGGCAAACTCAAGTGTTTTGACCGAAATCGTGCGTTTTACAATTTCAAGGACTACCTTGTCGACGATCCACTCATCCGGAGTGACGGACCCGCTCACGACGCTTTCCCCCAGACCCCAGTTCCCCTCTATTAAGACCTTGGAACGATCCCCGTTGGCAGGGTTCAGGGTAAACAGAACACCGGCTGCCTTTGAATTGACCATCTTCAGCACAGCCACGCCAATGGGGTCATAATCCAACGGAAGCCCTGCCAGATGACGGGCATGAATAGAGCGCTGATTGAAGGTGCTCGACCAGACTTTTATGAGATTCTTCAAGACCGCCTGCTTACCCTGAACATGCAGAAACGTTTCATACTGACCAGGATGGCTGCTTGGACCTGCAGACCGGGTGGCCACAGAAACATCCCTGACGCCCGACACCTGACAAAGCTCATCATAGGATCTGCAAATGGGTTCCTCCAGTTCTTGAGGCATCTGTTTTTGCTCTATCATGGCGCGTATGATTTTGGAGGCTTTGTCATACTTCGGGAGGTCGGAAGGGTTCCTTGGATCGGCTTTGAATTGGGTGAGATATTGGCCAATCTCCTCATGGGCTCCGCTTTTCTTCATGAACAGCCCATAGGCCTGCAGGTCCAGGGCAAACCCCAGGGGAACATTGAAACCCGCCTTGGTCATCTCCCCAAGCTGGGCAGATTTCTTGCCCACCCTATCGTTATGTTCCGACCCTAATTCATCAAAGCGATAGATCCACTTTGTTGAGGACATTGGCCTAACTCCCATAATGCCGGACATCGGCACGGGTCATAAGACACTCCCATTCTGGCATTGATCTTAAACCCGCTTTAGTATGGTGACAATTCCATTATCGCCATCTACCTTTAGTCTATCTCCAGTCTTGATGACTGCCGTGCCGTTGCCAACACCGATGACAGCGGGCATCTTGTATTCCCGGGCCACGATGGCGGCATGACAGAAGGTACCGCCGATATCCGTTACGCAAGCGGCTATCACGTTGAATGCCGGAGCCCAACTGGCAGCCGTCATTCGGGCTACCAGGATTTCGCCTTCTTTGAGTTTGGCTATTTCTTCTAACTCCAAACAGACATGGGCCGGGCCTTCGACAATACCCGCTGAACCTGCAAAACCCTTTAGCTGGTTGACGTCCTCGGGTTTGGTCCCAGAAGCTTCAAGCCACATATCGATTTTCTCGGATGTAACGCCCCAAAGAACGATCTGGTTCGGCTCTGTGACGACCTCCGGTGCCACACCCAATGCCGGCGGTGGATTCCACTCCTTAAATTTCTTGTAGATCTGCTTGCGGCGTTCAATTTTTCGAGGCAGCTCATACTTTGCGATGGCGGGAACACCCGTGCACCAGGACGCAAGCACATCGTAAAGAATTGGGTAGATTTCAAAGCGGTTCAAATAAAATATATCTTCCTTGTCCTTTAGTACCTCTCGAGAGACGAACATTTGCCCCAGCTCTTTGGCCTTTCTGTAGAACATGACATGGAACCAATTTTCTATATAGAACTGATGGCTTTCTGGAAAGATGGACACTCTCTTCGCTAATTGCAGACGCTCATCAAAGATCTGTCTATCTTTTTCATCATCAATCAGGCTTCGGTATTCAGCCGCAACTCTTTTACTTTCTTCTTCAACTTTTTGCACAGGCCGCTCGATTGCTTGGCCTTTTTTTAGCCTTTGTATATAGTTTTTAATGTGGGCAAGGGGTACGTCGAGATTGTCATTCCAAGCGACGTCCATGTGATGCCACCCCCCGCCGATGCTCATCTCAAACCACGGCTCTCGCACCTCCTCAACCTTTGCCAGCCATTCTTTCCCGGGCCCGCTTTGCTGTAACTTTTGCGCCATATCTGTCCATTTATCGTAAGCCAATATGTCCTTTTCGACGGAAGAATCTATCGCAAGTTTTGCCAGCTTGGCTAACTCGGCCGGTGGTCGGAACATTTCTCCCTTAAACCCCGTGAGCATTTGCCCTATGGCCTTATCCGAGATATCTGGAAATAGACCGCGCATTGTATAAATGAAGTTTACGTATCCACCGTATGCAAGGCCGTCCATTTCCATGTGCAGTTGCCATGCGCGCTGGGCAAGCTGAATCATTCTGTCGTAGGTCCTGAGGATTTCGTCGCCCTCGAAATAGCCTTTGTGGTCAAAGACATAGGAGTCATCCGATATCCAAGGAAGGGTGCTCGGGAAGTGGAGTGTCTTCATTTCATCAATAACCGCTTTCATCTTCGTAAGCCAAAGTTCGTACAGTTCCTCATACTTCTCATAATAGTGTCCTGTTCTCGCTTGAACATAAGGAATTCTTCGTTCTTCTTCCTCTTTTGGGGGAAAAGTTCCGCTGAGGTAAATGTAGCCATTGAGGATACGGTGGTCGATACCATTGGAATTGGGGATCGCGAAGACTTTGCTTACAAAACCGGAGAGAGTTAGATGCCACATATCATCCCATATGATGTCGAGGGGATGCATTGGCACTGGATAATGCACGCCGTCATAGAACCAGAGTTGACCGCTCTCATACTTTTCTCTCTCCGTTTTTTCTTTTCCAAATAAATAGTAATAAGGATACATTTCCTCCCAGTTCTCTGTTCCTGGAATTGGGGGCACCTCATGAGGGTCCATGAATCGTCTCTCTTTTGCCATTTTCCGATCCTCCTTTTGAGTTATATGATTTCTTGGCTCTGCGAATTTTAGAAAAGGTTAAGTCTGTAATGATTCGCTAATTACGAAAAAGTTGGAGAAGCTAGAGTTCGCCCATGGTCAACATTTTACTGAGAGGAAGTGGAAAGAGTAGAAGGTGATAACCCTATATTCACATCTATCCAAAAAGGAATTCTTTTGGGTAGAGGGTCAAAGCAGGCAAAAGCATTCGTGGAAAGTGGAGTAACGAGAACGCGTTCTCTTTTATAGAGAAGATCTGCAGGTGTCAAGCGAAAAACAATCCACATTACAAATAAGTGACATAATGTTCATTTTCATAATATATTGTATTAGTTAGAAATAGAGTTTGACAAGGTTTTTGATTACACATATGTTTGAGCAACACTCATTTTCTCCCCGATTGTCCATATGCCCAAGAAGAGAGTCAAAAGACAATTGATCATCGACGCTGCTATTGAAGTCTTCAGCAGAAACGGCTTTCAGAATTCGACCATCTCGCAGATTGCCCGGAGAGCGAACGTGGCAGAAGGGACTATTTATCAATACTTCAGGAACAAGGAAGACTTGTTCTTCTCGATTCCAATCGACAAGACGAAAGAGTTTTTTAATGAACTTGAACTCCACTTGGAGGGAATCCATGGCGCTGGGAACAAGATCAGAAAATTCGTGTGGTACTACTTCTACCACTTACAGGAAAACCCGGAATACGCAAGGGCCCTGATGCTCGAAATGCGAGTGAACAGAAATTTCGCTAAGACCAAAACGTTCGAGCCTTACAGGCCACTGACCCACAAAATATTAGAGATCATAGAAGAGGGGCAGGAAGAAGGCGTGATCCGCAAAGATGTTGATGTATATACGATCAGGCATCTGATTCTCGGCATGCTGGAGCATATTGTCACTCGGTGGTTGCTCAAAGGTGAAAAAGGTGACTTGTTGGCCCAATATAATGAAGCAGTGGAATTACTCATCCAAGGCATAGGCAAACCCGAAAAAGGAGATTAAGCCACGTGCCCTTGGACACAGAAATGGTCTGTGCATTTGCCGAGAAGATTGAAACGAGATTGCTCCCCCTGGAGGTGCGGAAATGAACCTTCACGCGAAATACTGGAATCCCTTTATCGAGACCATGCCGATTGAAAGGCTGCGGGAACTTCAACTCAAGAAATTCAAAAGGGCCGTGCTTTGGGCCTACAATAACTCCCCTTTTTACAGGCGAATTTACAAGGAAACCGGACTTGAACCTGAGGATATCAAGACTCATGAAGATATCCGACGGGTACCGAAAGTCGAAAAGGACATGCTCAGGGAAGTCCAAACAAGAGAGCCTTTTCCTTATGGGGATATCCTCTCAGTCCCCTTGAGAGAAGTGACCACCTTTCGACAGACGAGTGGAACTACGGGCACCCCCGTGTACCATGCTGATTCCTGGCAGGACATGGAATGGTACAGTGAGACCTGGGCCTACGTCTTATACGCACAGGGCTATCGGGAAACCGACCGCGTGTTCATTCCTTTCGGGTACAACATCTTCGTCGCCTTCTGGGGCGCCCATTTTGCAGCCGAGAAGATAGGATGTGAAGTGGTTCCGGGGGGTGTTTTGGATACCCAGGCCAGGGTCCTCAAGATGAAAGAGCTCCGCTGTACAGCATTTCTGGCTACCCCAACCTATGTGTTGGGGATGGCGGATACTGCGGCTAGGAAATTGGGAATCGATGTGGCCAAGGAACTCAGCATCCAAAGGATTACCTGCGCAGGAGAGCCGGGCGCCTGTATTCCTACCACCAAAAAGAGGATAGAGGAGGCGTGGGGCGCCAAGGTCTATGACCATATCGGGGCTACGGAGAGCGGCGCCTGGAGCTTTGAGTGTACCGAGCAGCCGGGGGGATTGCACGTCAACGAGGCCTTCTTTCTGGTCGAAATCGAAGATCTGGAAACCGGTGAGATTACCGACGACCCCAAGAAACCGGGCAAGATGATCATCACCGCCCTTGACCGGAGGGCTAAGCCGTGCATACGATTCGACTCCAAGGACGTCATAAGATGGTCAGGTCAACGGTGCAACTGTGGAAGGACGTTTCGCCTCACGGATGGAGGGGTGATGGGACGGGTCGACGACATCACCAAAGTCAAGGGGGTTCTCCTTGCGCCGACCGCCATTGAGGAGGTGGTTAGGAGCATTTCAGATCTTGGGGACGAATACGAAGTGCTCGTTACAAAAAAAGGGGATATTGACGATATCCTCCTAAAGGTGGAGCTGCTTCCCGGGAAAGAGAGGGAAGAGAAGGACGTCCTTGCTCATCTGAAGGATCAACTGCGGCTTAAAACCAACCTCGGGTACCACATCGAGGTGCATCCCTATGGATCCCTACCCAGATACGAACTGAAGGCTAAGCGATTCAAGGACCTGCGCACGAACGGGGCCTAACTCCATCTCCCGCATCTTGGCCTCGTCGAGGCTGCAGTGTGATCTAGTTTCCACGTATGAACCGCCGTACTCTGAAGAAGATATCCTACTCTCTGGTTGACCATTTGAAAGGCATCGAAACACCCTCAGTGTCCTGACGGCTGTGCGGAAAGAAGGATCCTCTTGCCATTGATGAGCAGCGTTGTTTTCGAATAAGTCAGCTTGCTGATGATTTTTCCATCCTTGAAGTGAATCACATCCACGCCGCGTCTCGTCTCCTGCTGGCCCTCATAGCCTTTTTCGAGCGACGGCCAATCGAGCTGCCACCGATAGAGCACTTTCTGCTGGGCCTCATCAATGAAGGTCTCTTCCTCGGTGAGATCGTGAGCAAGATTATCCTGAGACATTTGAATCTGTCAACCACAAAGCTATTCAACTGCATCCCAGCAAGACCTTAGCCCAAGTTTGCCAAAATTTCTGACTTCCGGACTATTTTGATGTTAAAATCGGGCCAGCTGTTCGCGTAACCATATGATATTTCTTGCTGGCGTTTTCATTTTTGGCATTTGTAGTGACCCATAAATGAAGTTTTCTGTTGACACCCCGCCTTCCCCCTGTTATATCCCCCAACATGTATATCAAGCGCGTCAGCAAATCCAACCGTATGTCAAAACGCGTCTACAAGTACCTGCACCTCGTCGAAAACGTCCGCACTGAAAACGGCCCCAGGCAGCGACTGATCCTCAACCTTGGCGCCATCGACCTCCCTCCCGATCACTACAAGGATCTGGCCAACTGTATCGAAGCCATGCTGACCGGCCAGCAGCAGATGTTTAGCTCCGATCCTCACATCCATAAGCTGGCACGTAAAGCCGCCGACAAAATACGGACCAAACAGGCCGTGGAGCAGAGCGTTGAAAAGAGCCATGTGGCTGCGCCCACCTATGAGCAGGTCGATGTGGCCTCGATGGAAGCCGGCCAAGTGCGCTCGTTAGGACCCGAGTACGTTTGTCACTGCCTCTGGGATCAACTCGGCTTGCGTGAACGGCTCGTATCCGAAGGGGTGCCTGAGTCTGTCTTACCCCTGATGGAGGCGTTGGTTATAGGACGCCTCGTATCCCCTGGCAGTGAGCTGCACACCTGGAACTGGGCCGAATACCGCTCCGCGCTCTATGAGCTGACGGGGCGAGCGTTGCGGGCCTCCCTCAACTCCATGTATCGGGCTGGCGACCGACTTTTCGATTGTAAGGACGCACTGGAAAGTCACTTGGCCGAGCGTGAAAGAGATCTTTTTGACTTGCCTGAGCGGATTTGCCTCTTTGATCTGACCAACACGTATTTCGAAGGCCAGGCCGCTGCCAATCCCAAGGCCAACCGGGGACACAGCAAAGAGAAACGCTCGGACTGCAAGCTGCTCACTCTGGCTCTGGTGGTGGATGAATGCGGCTTTGCCAAGTATAGCCGCCTGTACCCGGGCAATCAGGCCGAATGCCACACCCTCCAGCAGATCATTGAATCCCTGGTGGCGCTACGGCCCAATCTGGCTCGGGATCGAACCGTCATCATCGACGCCGGGATTGCCACCGAGGAGAACATCGCTTTTCTAAAAGCCAACGGCTTCCATTACATTGTGATACAGCGGGGCAAAGCTGATTTTACCCCCGATGACACCCAGTCGATGCAGGTGATCCGCCACACCCATCAATACACTTTGGAGGTCACACGTCACCTGCTGGAAAATGAAGCCCTGCTTTTATGCCGCAGTACCGGCCGCATGGGCAAAGACCATGGGATTCGCACCCGTCAGGAAAACCTGTTTCTCGAACGGCTGCAATACTATCAGGACGGCCTGGGCAAGAAAGGCCACACCAAGCTGTATCCGAAAGTGCTTGAGATGATCGGTCGCTTGCGCGAGAAATACCCGCGAGCATCGAAGCTCTATGAGATCGAGGTGATCGCGGAGGAAACACCGGGCAAAAAGGTCAAAGCCAAGGCAATCGTTTGGAAAAAGCGAGCCCAGTACGACACCCAGTGCCAGCTTGAAGGCTGCTATGTACTGCGAACCGATCATCGATCGTGGACCGATCAGGAAATTTGGGAGACCTACGTAATGCTCACCCGCGTGGAAAGGGCTTTCCGTTCCTTGAAATCTGCACTGGGGCTCAGACCCAACTTCCATCAGATAGAACTGCGCGCTGATACGCATATGTTCATATCGGTCCTCGCCTACCACATCCTGCATGCCATTGAACACAAGCTGCGCCTCTGTGGGGATCATCGCTCATGGGCAACCATCCGCGATATCCTCTCGACCCATCAGAGGTTGACCGTTGAGTACAATGTCAAAGAGCAGCACAAAGTACAGCGCTTTCATCTGCGCCTGTGCAGCAACCCCGAACCGGAACACCGCCAGATCTACCACCTTCTGGGGTTCAAGGAGGTTCCTCTGCCGAGAATAACCATGACCCTAAAATGAGTAGTGACCATAAAAACACTTAACACATTGAACTATTACTCTTTGTCAAAAAATTTGGCGAACTTGGGCTAACATTTGTCAAGCATAGACCCTGCAAACTCCATGATTTCTTGGTTGCTATTTGATAAGATGGTTCTGGGATTCTTCCTCGGCTTAATGAATTCAAGGGAG
>Ga0105107_10003524_pt1 | contig 10428 bp, 11 predicted proteins | sample PPLLaktember2015_6_FD_79335 | JGI IMG/M metagenome (GOLD analysis project Ga0105107, IMG submission 79335) | Freshwater sediment microbial communities from Prairie Pothole Lake near Jamestown, North Dakota, USA - PPLs Lake P8 Core (1) Depth... | ecosystem: Environmental > Aquatic > Freshwater >...
GAACTCGGGGAACTCCTCGAACTGCGTCCACTGGTCGTAGGCGGTCTGCGCCGGGACCTCGACGTCGATGGACTTCAGGATGGTCGACATGGGATCTTCCTCCTCGCGGCCTGCGAGCCGTCCGCATGTGGCTCAGCGGGAAGCGCTTCGCGCGCGCACCAGGGTGGGCTTGCGCACGGGAACGAGACTGCGCGCCTGGCGCGGGCTGGGCGGGCGGTCGCCGCGCAATGCCGGCAGAGCGACGGCGCCGCCCTCCGCCGCCGAGCGAAGCAGCGCCTGGATGATCTGCACGTCCACCTTGCCCTCGAGCCCCGAGGGCTCGGGCGCGGCGTCGCTGCGGATCGCCTTCGAGAAGTGCAGCAGCTCCGGTGCGAACTGGTCGCGGCGCGGGAAGCGCCGCGTCCGCGTCCGGCCGTCGATCGTGAGATGGTGCGCGAGACCCGTCGCGTACTCGTAGGCGGGCTCGACGCGCAGGTCGCCGCGGGCGCCGACGAGCCGATACGACGACACGTCGCCCGCGCCGAAGCTGCACGTGAAGGTGGCCAGCCGTTCGCCGGGGAAGCGCAGGACGGCGGCGCACGCCTCGTCGACCTGGGCGAAACGCGGATCACGGTCGCGCGCGCTCATCGCCCGCACCTCGACCGGCTCTGTCCCGAAGAGCATGCGCGCCGCCTGGATGCAGTAGACGCCGATGTCGTAGAGCGGGCCGCCTCCCTTCGCGGCGTCCAGGCGCACGTCGCCCTCGCGCACCTGCATCGTGAACGTCGAGTCGAAGAGCCGGAGCTCGCCGAGGCGGCCCGATCGGCCGAGCGACATCGCCTTCAGGTTCGCGGGTTCGAAGTGCAGGCGATACGCGATCATCAGCTTCACGCGCGCGCGCTCCACGGCCGCGAGCATGCGATCGCACTCCTCGACAGTCACCGCCATCGGCTTCTCGCACAGCACGTGCACGCCGGCGGACGCCGCGCGCTCGGTGTACTCGCGATGCAGGTGGTTGGGGACCGCCAGGTAGACGGCCTCGATCCGCTCCGCCTCGAGGCACTCCTCGAACGCGTCGTAGTCGTAGCCGGTCACGCGGTACTTCTTCGCGAGCGCGTCGCGCTTGACCGGATCGCCCGAGACGATCGCAGCCAGCTCGGAGTTGCGGCGCGCGTTTCGGAAGGCGGGCAGCACCGCTGCCTGAGCGATGTGCCCGGCGCCGACGACGGCATAGCGAACGCGAGCCGTGGTCCTGGCCATGGGGTTTCACACAAGCAGATCCCATGCCAGCCGGCGGCCTGCTTCTCCGGCGCAGAGAGGCTTGCCACGGAACGGCCTGCGCGACGCTGCAGTCGCTTTGTAGAAGTGCCCTGCCGGCTCCTCCCGGGCACGCCTCTTGCTCATCGTTTCGGCATGGCGACGGCACTGCTCCTGATCGACGTGGTGAACGCGCTCGACTTCGAAGGCAGCGCTCGTCTCGTGCGGCACGTGCGGTTGGCGTCGCCCAGGATCGCGGCGCTCCGCGAGCGCGCGCGCGCCGCCTGCGTGCCGTCGATCTACGTCAACGACAACTTCGGCAGCTGGCATCTCGGCTTCCGCGAGCTGGCGGAGCGGGTCCACGCCGGCGGCGGCCCCGGGAAGAAGCTGCTCGAGCAGCTCGCCCCGGACTTCGAGCGCGACTACTTCGTGCTGAAGCCGATGCACTCCGGGTTCTTCCACTCCGCCCTCGAGATCCTGCTGCGCCGCCTCGCGATCCGCCGGCTCGTGCTGACCGGCTTCGCCGGCGACCTCTGCGTGCTGTTCACGGCAGTGGACGCCTACATGCGGGGCTTCGAGTTGGTCGTCCCCGCCGACTGCGTCGCATCCGAGACCGCGGCGGACAACCGGCGCGCGCTCGACCAGATGGAACGCCGCCTGGGCGCCGACGTGCGCCCCGCGTCCGACCTCGACTTCGACCCCGCGCGGCCTGAACGCCCGCGCGGCGGACGGCCGCCGTGTTCGAACCCGTGACGCCGCTCGCCGAGATCGTCCTGCGCGTGACGATCGTGTACGCCGCGCTCATCGTGCTCGTGCGGGTCGTCGCCGGCCGGCGCGAGATCGGCCAGCTCACGCCGCTCGACCTGCTCGGGATGCTGCTGCTGTCCGAAACCGTGTCGCCGGTGCTCACGCGCGCCGACGACTCGCTGTCCGCCGGGCTGGTGGCCGCGGCGACGCTGATCGTCGTCACCGCGCTGGTCGGACGCCTCACGCACGCGTCGCGACGCGCCGAGCGCTGGATCGACGGCGATCCCGTGCCGCTGATCGAGGACGGCCGCGTCGACGCCCGCCAATGCGCCCGCCATCGGATCACGATGCAGGAGCTCGCGTGCGCGCTCCGCAAGCAGGGCGTCCTGGACGCCGGCCGCGTCCGGCTCGCGATACTCGAGGTCGACGGGACGATCAGCGTCATCGAGGCGGAGCGCGGATGAGGCGAGACCGCGATGGACTCCAGGTCGCGAGCCCGCGCCTGCCCGACCTGCGGCGAATCCGGCAGGGGCGGGGCTTCCGCTACCTCGACGCGATGGGACGGCCGGTGCGCGACGCCGCCGTGCTCGCGCGCATCCGCGCGCTCGCGATCCCGCCGGCCTGGCGGGAGGTCTGGATCTCAGCGAGCGCCCGGGCCCGCCTCCAGGCGACCGGCCGCGACGCGCGCGGCCGCAAGCAGTATCGCTATCACGCGGACTGGGCCGCCCGTCGCAACGAGGCCAAGTTCGAGCGCATGCGCGCGGTCGGCGAGGCGCTGCCGCGCATCCGGCGCCGGGTGGAAGCCGATCTCGCGCGTCGCGGCCTGCCGCGCCGCAAGGTGCTGGCGGCGATCGTGCGGCTGCTCGAGCGCTCGCTGATCCGGATCGGCTGCGACGAGTACGCGCGCAGCAACGACGCCTACGGCCTCGCCACGCTCTGCGGTCGACACGTCCGCGTGGCGGGCGCGCGGCTCGAGTTCCGCTTCCGGGGCAAGGGCGGGAAGCGCCGAGCCGTCGCGGTGCGCGACGACCTGGCCGCGCGCGTCGTGCGCTGCTGCCTCGCGCTGCCGGGCCGCGAGCTCTTCCGCTACCAGGATCGCGACGGCGCCGTGCGCCGCGTGGACGCCGCGGACGTCAACGAGTATCTCCGCGAGATCGCCGGAGAGGAACTCACCGCCAAGGACTTCCGCACCTGGGGCGCCTCGGTGCTGGTGGTGCTCGCGCTCCAGGGAACGGCCGCCCCCGCGTCCGCCTCGGCCGCGAAGCGCGTGGCCGCGGGAGCCATCCGCTTCGCCGCCGAGCAGCTCGGCAACACGCCGACCGTCTGTCACCGCTACTACGTCCACCCGGCGCTCCTGGAAGCCTGGACGGACGGCAGGCTCCCCGCGTCGGCCGGCGCCAGCGCCGCGTCGGCCAGGCGTTTCGCAGCCGCCGAGCGCGCGCTGCTGGCCGTGCTGCGCGCCCCCGCCGTCCCGCGGAGAGCCGCATGAGCGCGCGCCCCCCGATCCCCTCCCTGCTCGCCGAGACCGGGCGCGCCTGGTGGCGAGGGCAGTCGCTCCGCCTCGGCGCCGCGCTCGCCTACTACACGGTGTTCTCGCTGGCACCCCTCTTGATCGTCGCGATCGGCGTCGCCGGGCTGCTCTTCGATCGGGAGGCGGTGCGCCTGCATCTCCTCGCGCAGCTGCGTGGCCTCGTCGGTCCCGAAGGCACCGCCGCCGTGGGCGCCCTGATCGAGACGGCGGCGCAGCGCGAAGAGGCGAGCGCCCTCGCCACCGCATTCGCCGCGGCGACGGTGCTGTTCGGCGCGAGCGGCGCTTTTGCCCAGCTCCAGGCGGCGCTCGACGAGATCTGGGGCCCTCCCGAGCGGCCACGGGCCGGCGGCCTGCGCCTCGCGATCCGCCGCCGGCTGCTCTCCCTCGGGATGGTCCTGGCGATCGGCTTCCTGCTGCTGGTATCCCTGGTCGTCGCGACCGGCATCGCCGCGCTCGACGAGCTCGTGGGACGGGCCTGGAGCGACTGGCAGCCGTTGCTCGCGATCGTGGGCGGCGCGGCGGCGCTGGCGCTCGCCACCCTGCTCTTCGCCGCGATCTTCAAGGTCCTGCCCGACCGCGACGTCGCCTGGCGCGACGTCGCCGTCGGCGCGGTCGCGACCGCGCTCCTCTTCGAGGTCGGCAAGTGGGCGATCGGCCTGTATCTCGGCAATGCCGCCGTCGGATCGATGTACGGCGCCTTCGGCTCGCTCGTCGTGCTGATGGTGTGGGTCTACTACTCGTCGCAGATCGTGTTCCTGGGCGCGCAGTTCACACGGATCTGGAGTCAGACCTCGTCGTCCACCCGCTCGAGGTCCCGCGTCGGCGGTCCGTAGAGGACCTTGCCGGTGCGGTGGTAGCGACCGCCGTGGCAGGGACAGTCCCAGGTCTTCTCGAGGTCGTTCCACTGCACGATGCAGCCCATGTGCGTGCAGCGCGCCGAGAGCCGGTGCAGCCCTCCGGCGGGATCCCGGTACAGCGCGATGGGGCGCCCACGCCGCGTCGTCACGACGCCCGAGTCGGCGGCCACCTCCCGTCGCCGGCGCCGCGGATCGGCCGCCCGCACGCGATCGGCGAGGAAGCGCCAGCTCGCCGACAGCCCCTCGCGCCCGAGCCGCGGCCAGCTCGCGAGCGGCCCGAGGCGCGCCGGAGAGAACACGCGCTCGGCCGCGTTCTCGCGCCCGAGCACGAGGTCCGCGAGCAGCGCCGCGGCGACGGTGCCGAAGGTGATGCCGGTGCCGGCGAAGCCGGCGGCGACGAGCTGCCGCGAGCCTGGCGAGCGGCCGATGAAGGGCAGCCCGTCCGGCGTCTCGAAGAGCTCCGCACTCCAGCCGCCGAGCACCTCGAGCGATCCGAAGCGCTCGCGCGCCCACGCTTCCAGCGCGCGCGCGCGCGCCGCCGGATCCTCGCAGCGGCCGACCCGGTGGTCCTCACCGCCGATCAGGGCGACGCGCCGGTCGGGCGTCGCACTGCGCAGGTAGTGGTAGGGATCGTCGCAGTCCCAGAACAGTGCGGCCTCGAGCGGCGCGGCCAGCCGCGCGGTGAGGACGTAGCTCGTGAAGGGAACCAGCCGTAGCTGCAGTACAGGATCGACACCGATCGGCGTGTGGGTGGCTTGGACGACGGTCTCGGCGCGGATCGAGCGGCCTGCGGCGACGCGGACCTCGTCGTCGTGGACGGCGACGACGGGAGACTGCTCGAAGATGCGGCCGCCGAGCGCGACGAAGCTCTGCACCAGCCCCGCGGCGTACGCGACCGGGTCGAGCTCGGCCTGCGCGTCGAAGCGCAGGGCGTGTGGGGCCCGGAGCGGCTCCGGGAGCGGGACGCGACGCACGGCAAGACCGAGCCGCTGCGCGACGGCCGCCTCGCGATCGAGCGCCTCCGCTGAGGCCTCGTCGGTCCCGAAGCGGTAGCCCGGTACGCGCGCGAAGCCGGCTGCGCCCGGCGCGCTCCGGCTCTCCTGCGCGATCGACGCGATCGAGAGATTGACCGAATCGGCGACGACCTGCGCCGCCCCGTCGCCGAAGCGCTCGGCGACGGTATGCCAGGGCACGTCGAGCGCAGCGGTCAGGTGCGCCGTGCTGCCGCCGGTCGTGCCCGAGGCGAGGCGCCTGCGTTCGACGACGGCGACGGCCTGACCGGCCCGCGCCAGGCGCAGCGCCAGGCTGAGCCCGGTGACGCCGCCGCCGACGATCACCGTGTCGACGCGAAGCTCCTCGGCCAACGGGGGAAACTGCGGCAGCTCGGCGGACTGCCACCAGATCGACGCGGAGGGCGGTAGCGGAGCCTCACACGGAGGGAAGCCGGTGGGTTGCGGGCGAGTCATCGTGATGTCTCCTTCCCACTTTCCGGCTGCAAGCGCCGGGCCGCGCGGACGCCGCCCGGACGCTCGCGGCGGCGGAGCGCGTGCGCGCCTTTGAGAACTCGCCGGCGGAGGGGCGCAGGCACGCCTCGTGCACTCGTTCGCGGCCGATGCGTTACCGCGCGCTCGCCTGCGACTACGACGGAACGCTCGCACGCCACGGGCGCGTGGAGGACGCGACGCTGGCGGCGCTCGGCCTCGAGCTGCAGGTCGTCTTCAACAAGGGCGCCGTGATGGTGTTGCCGAGCGGAGTCAGCAAGGCCACCGGGCTGCGGGCCGCGCTCGCGGAGCTGGATCTCTCGCCGCGCAACGTCGTCGGCGTCGGCGACGCCGAGAACGATCACGCCTTCCTCGCCCTGTGCGAGTGCGGGACGCGGTCGCCAACGCGCTCGAGACCGTGCGCGACCGCGCCGACCACGTCACCCGGGCGGCGGCCGGCGCAGGCGTCGAGGAGCTGGCCGGCGCCCTGCTCGAGTCGGATCTCGCGGAGCTCGAGCCTCGGCTCACGCGCCACCACGTGCCGCTCGGGGAGACGGAGGCCGGCGAGCCCCTCTCGCTCCCCGGCTACGGAGCCAGCGTGCTGGTCGCCGGCACCTCGGGCAGCGGCAAGAGCACCTTGCCTGCTCGAGCGGCTCGCGGAGCGCGGCGCGCAGATCGTAGTGATCGACCCGGAAGGGGACTACCCTGGCACGCGCAGCGCCGTGCGCGCAGCTTGAAACCCCAGCAGCATAGGCGGCATCCTGCCGGCCAGCGCCGGAAGTCGTTTTGGCGCCACCCACCGGGGGAAGTTCTTGCAGTGAGCATCGTGACTCCGCCGGTCGCCCGATGAGCTTCCTCGCCGACCACGTGGATGCTGCGCTCGAGTGGAGCATCGTCGGCGGCTTCACACGCGTGGGCTCGGCGCTCCGGCGGCGGCTCGACCACTGGGCGCCTCTCGAAGGCCGAACGCTCGCCGGTCGCGTGATCGTGATGACGGGCGCGACGTCGGGGCTAGGGCTCGAGGCGGCGCGAGCGTTCGCGCACATGGGCGCCTGCGTCGAGGTCATTGCACGCAACGCGGGCAAGGCCGAGGCAACGTGCTCCGAGCTGCGGAGGGAGACCGGCAACTCGCGCGTCGGCTTCGTCGTCGCCGATACGGGAGATCTCGCGGCGCTCCGCCGCGCAGCCGCAGACCTCATCGAGCGTCACCCCGCGATCCACGTGCTGATCCACAATGCCGGCGCGCTCGACGACGTCCGGCAGACCAGCCCCCAGGGCATCGAGCTCACGGTCGCGAGCCAGGTGGTCGGGCCCTTCCTGCTCACGGGTCTCCTGCTGCCCGCGTTGAGAGCCGGCGCGCCCGCGCGCGTGCTGTGGGTCTCGTCGGGAGGCATGTACAGCGAGCCGCTGTCGGTCGAGCGGCTGGAGATGCCGGCCGACGACTACGACGGCACGACCGCCTACGCTCGTGCCAAGCGGGCACAGGTGACGCTCGCCGAGTTGTGGGCCGAGCGCCTGACAGCCGATCGGATCTTCGTTCACGCGATGCACCCCGGCTGGGCCGATACTCCGGGCGTCGCGCGGTCGCTTCCGACGTTCCGACGCCTCGTCGGGCCCTTGCTGCGAACGCCCGCGGAGGGTGCGGACACGCTCGTCTGGCTCGCCGTCGACGAGGGAGCCCCTCTGAGAGAGAGCGGTCGTTTCTGGCACGATCGCCGCCCGCGTGGGCTGCACCGCCTCGCGTCGACGCGGCGCTCCGACACCCCCGAGGAGCGCGAACGCCTCTGGACCTGGGCCGTGATGAAGAGCGGCCTGGTGATCTGACCTCCGCTCTATGCCAGCGCGGCGCGAAGGCCCGCGACGGCGCGCCGGCCGATCCACTGGAAGGCGAGGTGGAGCGCGAAGTCGGCGACGTAGCGGATGCCCTGGAGACTCAGGTTCGCGTCGTACGTGAGGCGGGTCCCGCGGGCGGTCTTCTCCAGGGTGATCGTGTCGAGGGAACGCAGATCGTCGTTCCCGGCCTCGAGCACGACGCGGCTCGGCGGGTCGTACTGCACCACGCGATAGGTGAGCGGCACCTCCCGACCGAGGAACTTCGACACCACCTCGAACTCGCTTCCCACGGCGACGGGGCCATCGCCGAGCTTGCGAGCGGAGACCACGCCCGGGTCCCACTGCGCGGTGTTGGAGAAGTCTGCGAGGTACGCGAAGACCTCGTCGATCGGGCGGCGGACTTCGAGGTGGGCTCGGTAGTAGGCCATGAATCATCTCCGTCTGGATTCTCGAGGCTAGCTCGCTTCCCGGTTCGCGCTGCGGCGCCGCCAGCGGACGGCGCGCGCGGAACGTGCGTGGTGCGTCTTTCCATCTACATTCCGAGCTTCGCATGGTCGGAATCCGCTCCACGACGGATCCCGGGCGCTTCGAGGCTGCGGCGTGACGCGGGTGGCGCTGGTCCAGGGTGCGAGCCGCGGGCTCGGCCTCGCGTTCGTGCGCGCGCTGCTCGACCGCACCGACGTGGGCCGGGTGGCCGCGACCTGCCGCGACCCTGCGGCGAGCGAGGGCCTCGCGCGGCTTCGCGCGGAGCGGGGCGACGCGCTCGTCGTGCTCCGGCTCGACGTCCGCGACGAAGCGAGCATCGCGGCCGCTGCCGCGCGCGTCGCCGAGGCGTGCGGGCCGCGACTCCACTGGCTGATCAACTGCGCGGGCGTGCTGCACGAGGGCCCGGCGCTCCGCCCGGAGAAGCGGCTCGGAGACGTCGACGCCGGGAAGCTGCGCGCGGTGTTCGAGGTGAACGCGTTCGGACCGCTGCTGGTGGCGAAGCACTTCGCCGGGCTGCTGCGACACGACGAGCGGGCGGTGCTCGCGAACCTGTCGGCGCGCGTCGGCAGCATCGGCGACAACCGCCTCGGCGGCTGGTACGCATACCGCGCCTCGAAGGCCGCGCTGAACATGTTCACGCGCAACCTGGCGATCGAGCTCGGCCGGCGTGCGCCCAACCTGATCTGTCTCGCGCTCCACCCCGGGACCGTCGACACCGAGCTCTCGCGCCCGTTCCAGGGCAACGTGGCCGCCGAACGGCTCTTCGACGCGAACCAGGCGGCCGAGCAGCTGCTCCGCGTGATCGATTCCTGCGGCCCCGCGGACACGGGGCGCTTCCTCGCCTGGGACGGTCAGCCGATCCCCTGGTGAAGCCGCGCAGAGGCGCGCTCCGCGGCCAGCCGCTCGCGGGCGCTGTGTCGGATCGCCAGCTCCTCCACCACCGACTCGCCGGCCGGCTCCGCCGCGGCGACCTCCTCCAGCAGCGCCAGCGCCTCGGCGCGCCGCGCGGGGGCGACATCCAGAAGCGTCAGCGCCAGCACCAGCCGGCTGCCGAGATGGTGCGGCGCCACCGCCAGCGCGCGCTCGGCCTCCGGCAGCGCGCGCTCGCGGTCCACCCAGCCCGAGACGAGCGGCAGGCGCGGCAGCGTGGCGTGCAGCCGCGCCAGCAGCCGGTGCGCGCCGCCCGCTTCGAAGCCGGAATCGAGGGCGAGCACGGCCTTCGCGTCGTCGTGCACCCGGTTCAGCACGCCCTCGCGCAGCGCGCCGAGGATCCCGTGCCGCTGCGCCCACGAGCCCCACGCGATCGCCGACCAGAAGTGGAGCGCGGCGCGGTCGCGGGGCGCCGCGCCCTCGAGCAGCGCCTCGGCTTCCTCGGCCGCGGCCGTGGCGCGGTCGACGAAGCTGCGCTCCGCGTCGCGCCCGCCGGCCGCGAAGTCGGCCGCGAAGTGCAGCGCGCGCACCAGCTTCCAGCGCGGCTCGAGCGCCTCCGGCGCAGCCGCGACCGCGGCCTCGTAACGCGCGATCGCCTCCGCGATCGGCCCGGGCGCGGCCCGCCCGTCGCCGTCGTGGCCCTCGGCGCGGCGCGCCCAGGCCGCGTCGGCCTCGGCCAGCGGCTCCGCGGCGGCGGCCGGGGCGGCGCCGAGCGCGAGCGCGCCGGCCAGCGCCGCGATTCGCGTTCGCCGCGCGAGCGTGGACTTCATCGCGGCCAGCGTAGCTTCCGCGGCGCGCGCGGACGGGAATCGTGCGGTTCGCGCGCGGGCGGTGAACGCTCCCGCAGGAGCGATCGCCGTGGGCATCCGCTCCTGCGGGGTTCTGAGGATCAGGGCGCGACGAGCTGCGGGAACGTCGCCGGCCCCCAGCTCTTGAGGTCACGCGCCAGCGAAGCGCCCAGGAACTCGCTCGTCGGTCCCGACGCCTTCTGGTAGGCGGCCCAGTCGGCGCTCGCGTTGCGCACGGCGTGCCAGGCGGCCATCTCGGCCTCGCTGTCGTAGCCGACCGAGATCACGTGGGTCACGGGGCTGATCCCGCCCGCGACGACGGCGGACAGGTAGACCTGGCCCGGGGACTTCTGGCCCGTGGTCGAGGCCAAGAACGTGTCCAGGGCCGCGAGGAAGGCGGCTGGATCGCTCACGTCGAACGCGTAGACCATCCAGACGTGATCGGTGTCATTGATGTCTCCCCAGTGCTTCAGGACCTGATTCATCACGGTCCCACCGGGCTGCGACGTTCTCTCGAGGGCGGCCTGGAACTCGGTCCA
>Ga0105107_10003527_pt1 | contig 10423 bp, 12 predicted proteins | sample PPLLaktember2015_6_FD_79335 | JGI IMG/M metagenome (GOLD analysis project Ga0105107, IMG submission 79335) | Freshwater sediment microbial communities from Prairie Pothole Lake near Jamestown, North Dakota, USA - PPLs Lake P8 Core (1) Depth... | ecosystem: Environmental > Aquatic > Freshwater >...
AGGTCGCGGCCGTCCTGCTTCTTGATCGCGTCGATCTGCGGCTGGGGGAACACCATGCCGCCCGCCTCGTGGTGCGGGTGCGGCAGCGGGTAGAAGCCGGCGGGCCAGAGGCTCTTGCTCTTGATCTCCTCGGGCGTCATGCCGGCGAGCGCATCCCAGGTGGTGCCCGCCGGAAGCTTCACGCGCACGCCTGCCTGGACGGGCTTGCCGCGCGACATCGTCACCCCCGGTGCGGGCCGGTCCGTCAGGTCGTAGCGCTCGGCGAGCAAGCTCTTGTGGCGGGCAGCGAAGGTGGGCTTCTCCTGTTGCATCCGTTGCACGAGGGCATCGAAGCTCTCCTGCGCGAGCGACGGGGCGGCTCCTCCGCACAGCGCGAGAGCGGCGGCGATGAGCCCCGAGAGACCGCGCTTGCAAGTCCGGTTCACCGTGGACGTCATGGGAGAGCCCCCTCTGATCTCGATGATTGGAATCTCGATGGTTGAAATCCCTCGACCCGGCCGAATGCCGAGCACCCCGATCAGGATCGCCCGCCCGCTCGGGAACTTCCAATGTTTTCGCGGTGGGCCTGCGGCGGCCGTCGGCCCAGCGACACCCGGGAGGTGCGATATGGTGCCCTGCGTGCCGGATCAGCCGCCTGCGATCGCGTTCGGCCCCGTCCCGTCCCGGCGTCTGGGCCGCAGCCTCGGGATCAACAACGTCCCGCCCAAGGCGTGCTCCTACTCGTGTGTCTACTGCCAGGTCGGCCCGACCTTGGTGCGAGAGGTCACTCCGCGCCCGTTCCGGCCTCCGCGCGAGTTGATCGCAGCGGTGGCCGAGCGGGTGCGCGCCTTGCGCGAGCAGGGCTCGGCGATCGACTACCTGACCTTCGTGCCCGACGGCGAGCCGACCCTCGATCGTCATCTCGGCGAGGAGATCGAGGGGCTCCGCCCCCTCGGCCTGCCGATCGCCGTGATCTCGAACGGCTCGCTCGTCTGGCGGGAAGACGTGCGCGATTCCCTCGGCCGGGCCGACTGGGTCTCGCTCAAGGTGGACGCCGTCGCCGAGGACACCTGGCGCCGCGTCAACCGGCCCGAAGCGTCGCTCGGCATCGACCGGGTGCTGGAGGGCATGCTGCGCTTCGCAGCCGAATTCCCGGGCGAGCTGGCCACCGAGACCATGCTGGTCCATGGCCTCAACGACACGGATCCTGCGATCGATGCGACCGCCGCGTTCCTCGAGCGTCTCCAGCCGCGCACGGCGTACATCGCGCTTCCCACCCGTCCACCGGCAGAGCCGTGGGTGCGGCCGGCCGGCGAGGAGGCGCTGAACCGCGCCTACCAGCGCTTCGCGGCCCGCCTGGCGCGCGTCGAGCTGCTGATCGGCTTCGAAGGAACGGACTTCGCCACCACCGGCGATGCCGCCGGAGACCTGCTGGCCGTCGCCGCCGTCCACCCGATGCGCGAGGAGGCCGCCCTCGAGCTGCTCGCGCGCGGCGGCGGCGGGCGCGACGCGCTCGATCGGCTCGTCGCCGAGGGCCGGCTACGGCGGGTGCGCTACGAGGGCCACACCTTCTACGTCCGGCGCCCGGCGGAGGCCGCTCCCGGCGACGAGGGAGGAGCCGCGTGAACGTGAGCGCCCAGGTCAGCCTCTACCCGCTGCGCCAGGCGAAGCTCGGCCCCGCGATCGACGCCCTGCGCCTCGTGCTCGAGCAGGAGGGGCTCGCGCTGCAACCGGGTCCGATGAGCACCATCGTCGCGGGCGAGGCTCGTCGCGTGTTCGCCGCGCTCGAGCGCGGCTTCGAGGAGGCGGCCCGCCGCGGGGACGTCGTCCTCGTCGTGACGCTGTCCAACGCCTGCCCCGTCGAGGCGCGAGGTTCGGGTGACGTGGGAGCGGTTTGAGCAGGCCGCCGGCCGCTATGACGCCTGGTACGACACACCGCGGGGACGGCGGGCCTCGCGAGCCGAGCGGGAGCTGCTCGGCTGGCTGCTCGCGCCGTTCCCGGCGGCGCGCACCGTGCTCGACGTCGGCTGCGGCACGGGACAGTCGACGGCATGGCTCGCTGCCCACGGCCTGCGGCCGATCGGGCTCGATCGCGCCCCCGCGATGCTGGCGCGCGCGCGCGCGCGGCTGCCCGGCTGCCCGCTCCTGCTCGGGGATGCGCAGGCGCTGCCGCTGCGCGACGGGAGCGTCGACCTCGTCGTCTTCGTGACGACGCTCGAGTTCCTGCCCGCGCTCGAGGGAGCGCTGGCGGAGGCGGCGCGCGTGGCACGGAGCGGGATCTTGGCGGTGACCCTGAACCGCTGGAGTGTCGGCGCGCTCTCCCGGCGGATCGGGCCACAGGCGCGCGGCTCGCTGCTGTCGCGCGCCCACGACCTGTCGCTGCCCGTGCTGCGGCGCGCCCTCCGGAAGGCCGCTGCGGCGCGAGGGCTGGGGCTCCGCTCGAGGAGCGCGCTCCTCCCCTCGCCCCTTCCGGCCGGACCCACGCGGCTCCCGCTCGGCGACGTGCTGGGGATCGCCGCCGAGCTGTCGCCTACCGGGTACGCATCTTGCTGATTCCGACGGGACGGACGTCTCGGATGCACTGGATGTGGCGCCACCCCCATCGTTGGGGCAGGCTGCCACACGGGTGTCGGTACGGACCGCAGTGCAACGAAAGCCGCCACGGGCTCGCCAGGAAGGGAGAGGCGCATGACGACTCTGGTGACGGGAACCTACGAGCACGCCGAGCAGGCGAACCGGGCCGTGCAGGCGCTGATCGAGGCGGAGTTCGACGCCGACGACGTCAGCGTCGTGATCGCCGACAAGACCGGCGTCCATCCGGTGGAAGTGGCCCACGACAGCGGCATCCCCAGCGGCGCCAAGGTCGGCGCGGCGCTCGGTGCAGCGCTCGGCGCGATCGGCGCCACCCTGGTCTCGACCGGCGTGGTGGCGGGCCCGGGGCTCGCGATCTGGGCGACGGGGCCCGTGCTCGCCGCCCTCCGCGGCGCCGTGTTGGGGGGCAGTGCGGGCGTCGCGCTCGGCGCCGCCGTCGGGCTCGGGAGCTGGAAGGAGAGCGCGCACCTCCACGAGGAGGACCTCCAGGGCGGCGGAGTATTGATCGGAGTCCACGCCGACGGTGCCCGGGTCGAGAAGGCGCGGTCGGTGCTGCGGGAGTGCGGAGCGGTGCGGATCACCGGCTGAGCCCGGCGGCGAGCGCGGGCGCCCCGTGAGCACGTTCGCCTGGATCTTCTGGAGCGGCCTGCTGATGAGCGCCATCGCGCTGATCGGCAGCGCGACGCTCCTGCTCCGGCCGGCCATCCTCGAGCGCATCGTGATGCCGCTGGTGGCGTTCGCCGCGGGATCGCTGCTCGGCGGCGCGTTCTTCCACATGCTGCCCGCGGCCGCCGCCGGCGGCGGCGACCTCGACGCCGTCTTCGCGTGGACGATGCTCGGCTTCGTGGTGTTCTTCGCGCTCGAGCAGTTCCTGCACTGGCACCACTGCCACCGGGCGAGCGCCGATTGCCGGAAGCCGCTCACCTACCTGCTCCTGCTCGGCGACGGCCTGCACAACTTCCTCGGCGGGCTCGGCGTGGCGGGCGTCTTCCTGATCGACGTGCGGCTCGGGCTCGCGGCCTGGCTCGCCGCCGTCGCCCACGAGATCCCGCAGGAGCTGGGCGACTTCGGCGTGTTGATCCACGGCGGCTGGAAGCGCGGGCAGGCTCTGCTCTTCAACTTCCTCTCGGGGCTCACGTTCCTCGCGGGAGCGCTCGTCACCTGGTTCGCCGCGCAAACCGTCGACGTGAGCTTCCTGGTCCCCTTCGCGGCCGGGAACTTCCTCTACATCGGAGCCTCGGATCTCGTGCCCGAGGTCAACAAGCACCGCAGCGCCTCGACGAGCGCGATCCACTTCGTCGCCTTCGCGGCCGGCCTCGCGATCCTCTGGATCCTCCGCACCGCCCTCGAACCTTGACGAAGGGCGCTGACGAGCCGCGCGCGGCCACGCATCGTCCCGTGGAAGCGATGTGGAAGCAGGCGCACCCCAAGCGAGCGCACTGCTCGTGCCGGGCTGGCCGCTGCTCGCGGCCGCAGCAGGTGATCCCGCGGAACCTGCTCCTCAGCGCTCTCGGGCGCGGGGCATGTCAGTGCTGGCGCCGGACGATTTGGACCGAGCACGGTGCGTGAACGGCCATGGCCAGCGATACCGAGCCGAGCAAAAAGCGCTTGATCGAGCCATGGCCATGGCATCCGACCATGATGAGGTTGGCGCCCCACTTCTCGGCTTCCTCGATGATCGCCACCTTGGGTTCTCCCTCGACGACGGCCGTTTCGATGTTTAGACCCGTTGCTGACGCATTGTCTCGGAGCCAAGCGGCAGTGTTGGCTACCAGATCGCTCAGGTGGGACCGTTCCTTCTCCATGAGTTCGCGACGCATCGGATCAACGATGCGGAGCGGATCGGGCGCGTTCGGCCGCGGCACGAATGCTGCGGACAGCACCTTGATCCGAGTCCCGGCCGGCCACGGCATCATCGCCAGTTCCTTCACGGCCGCTTCGCTGCAGGGCGAGCCATCGATGGCCAGGAGGATGTTCATGAGGGCCTCTCCACGTCCGACCGGACCCACACTAGTCGATCTCCACGCCCACCGGACAGTGATCCGAGCCCGGCAACCTCGCGGAAGTCACGGCGTGGGCGGCCAGCGCATGCACCTACAACCTCGACGGCAGCTGTCACGCGCGCTCGATCAGCACCACGAGGGTGGTCCCAGGGAGGCGCTACGCATCGGTCGTGTCGGCGGTATCGTCTACAGTCCTTCCAGAAGCAACCCGACTTCGGTGCCGCTCCCGGCACGAGGCCTTCGGGTCAGGAGACAGCCATGCATCGCATCACGCTCCGTGTCGCGCTCCTCGCCGGCGTCGCGGTGGCTCTGTCGACAGTGTCTCTCGGAGCCGCGCCGGCCGCAGCCGATGCCACGTCGACCGTCGTCCACCTCGGCCACGGCACGGACGACCTGCACGCCGTCACGATGGGCCTCGGCATCGCCACCGTACTGGCGAAGCGGCCGGAGTCGAAGGTGACCCTCTTCCTCGATCGCGAGGGCGTACGGGTTGCAGATCGCCGGACTCGCGGCGACCTGCGCTGGGGTCAGTCGAAGACGCTCGCCGAGCTGTACGACGCCTTCGTCGCGGCGGGCGGCGAGGTACTGGTGTGTTCCCACTGCGCCGAAGCCGGCGCCCTGACGGCGGAGCAGCTGCGGGCAGGCGCGCGCATCGGCAGCGACGACGAGGTTGCGGCCCGGCTGCTCGCCGCAGATCGCATCCTCGACTACTGACGCCTCAAGCCCTGGCCGAGCTACTGGCCCACGCCGCCGCCAACCTGCGCGCGGAGCTTCTCGATGCGCCGCTCGTGCTCGAGCTCCTCGCTGAGGACGCCGGCCACGTCGCCGAGCTCGCGGCCGAGGAGTGCGAGGAGGTCGTCGAGCGACACGAGTCCCACCAGGCGGTCGGCGGCATCCAGGATCGGCAGCCGACGAACACCGTACTTGCGCATCGCGTCAGTTGCGTCCGTGATGCTGTCGCCGACCCGAACGGTGTAGAGCTCGGGCTGGACGAAGCAACCCACGGTAGCGGTCTTGGGGTCGAGGCCTTCCGAGATCATGTAGAGGAGGTCGCGATCGGTCACGATGCCGTGGGCAACCTCACCCGAGGAGTCCGAGATCACGAGTGCCCCGACGCAGTGCTCCATCATCCTTCGCGCTGCACCGAGGATCGTGGCCTCGGGCTGGATCGTGACGACCGGTTTGCGAGTGAAGGCGAGCAGCGGCATGACGGTCTCCTTCTCGAGGGAACACGGTCCCGGCTAGCAGCCTACCGCGTCACTGCGCCCCAGCGATGCGACGCGCCGCCCCAGGAGCGCCTCGGGCTAGCCCCTGATACCCGGACACCTATCGTCATGAGCGCTTGCAAGTCGCGATCCAACAGCGAGGAGTGCGCGAGCAGCGCGTGGTACGAACCGCTCCACCAGCGCCTCATTCAGGACGCGGACTACGGTCTCGCGATCCTGAAGACGACCCCGAGGACCAGTGCGGCGGCGATCCGGTCGAGCGGAGCGTGCAACCGCTCCACAGCCAGCACAGCGAACGCCAGCCCGATCGTGAACACGTGATCGGAGCGCTCCTGGCGTCGGCAGTCAGCGCCGGCGAGCCCGCCGCGGCGCCCTTTACGAGCTCACCTGTCGGCACCGGACGCGTAACTTCGCGGGCTCTGCAGAAGTTTCTCCGGCGTGCAGCGGCGCCACCGCACGAAGTGGCGCTCCGCGAGAGACGGAATCGCTGTGGAGAGAGCAGTCGGAGCGGAGAGCACACCCGCCCGATTTCGTTCTCGAGCTCCCGGTATGCGCGTTCGTCGCGGCGACGGAACGGAGGGCTCACCGGCCCTTCTCGGCTCTCACTCCTCGCCGCGGCCCGTCGCCGGCGCCGGCCCGCGGTCCCGGCTCGGCGGCTCGACCCGCACGATCGGACCGCCCGCGTGCTTCCACGCGGCGAAGCCCCCGCGCACGTGACACACCGGAGCGAGCCCCATTTCCTGCACGGCGCGCGTCGCGAGCGCCGAGCGCAGGCCGCCGCCGCAGAAGAACACGAAGCGCTTGCCCGACTGGAAGGCCGGCTTGGCGTAGGGGCTCTCCGGGTCGACCCAGAACTCGAGCATCCCGCGCGGCGCGTGGAAGGCGCCCGGCACGGCGCCCTCGCGCCACAGCTCGCGCACGTCGCGGATGTCGACGAGCTGCACGTTCGGGTCGTCGAGCGCGGCGATCGCCTGCTCGGCGCTCCAGCTCTCGATCACCGCGTCGGCCTCGGCGCACAGCTCTCGGATGCCCTTGCGGATCGCCACGTCGCGTCCTCCCCTGGCTCCTCCGGCCGGTGCACGATGGGCGCGACGAGGCAGGCGAAGCGGAGGCGCGTGCTCGCGGTTCAGCCTCGCTGTCTCCGCCAAGGCGCCGAACCCCCTTCCCGGGCACGCGCCGCGTCGCGGTCACTCCCATTCGGTATGGGGCCCAGCGCCGCCGGGCCTGCCTGATCCGAACCTCCGCCTCACGCGGCACGGCAGGATCGTAGGACTTCATCGACACGGGGGCATCGCCTCCGGCCCGAACCAGGCGCGGGTGGCGAGTTAGCAGGTTGATGACAAAGACCGCGATCGCATCGGCGAGTGCCTCGAAGGATGGCGCTTGAGGTTGAGGACCCCTCGCCTGCGAAACCGCCGCATGCCGTGCCAGTCCTTCGCCTCGCCAAAGAGCTCTTCGATCCTCATGACCGGGATCCATCAGTCCCAATCCCCCGCTTGTTCGCGGCGCTCCTGCCACGCGCGGAGGCTGCGATCCACTCACGCGGAGATCGCGGGCGGCGGCCGTCGCCGATCTCGGGGAGGCGGCGCGGTCTCATTCGGCGCTGCTCGCGTCCGGCTCCTCGATCCGGATCTCGAGGCGCTTGCGCTGCCGCTCGGCCCGCTCGAGGGCGGTCGCGCGCTCGCGCTCGACCTCGAGGCGGAGCTGCCTGCGCAGCGCATCGACCCGTTCCTGCTCACTCGCAACGCGCTCGCGACGCAGCGCGGTGAGGTGCAGCTCGAGCACGCGGTTGTGGCTCGCCAGCAGCCCCGGCGGCAGCTCCGGCATGGGCGCATCGGGGGCGTAGTGGATCGTGATCCGCCGCGCCGCGCGCCCGCCGTCTGCCGCGCGCGCCGCGACCTCGATCTCGTTGCGTCCGGCCCGCAGCGGCACCCGGGCGCCGAAACTCCCGTCCGCGCCGAGATCGACGGCCGGGGCCGTCACGCCCAGGGTCGCGTTGCGGACCTCCAGCTCCGCGATCTCCGCCAGATCGACCTCGGCCAGGAGATCGGAGAGGCGCGCGGGGTCGCGCACCGGCGTGAAAGTCCCTCCGGTGATCCGGGCGAGATCGACGAGCGCCAGCGGGCCTTCCAGCGCGGAGGCGCCGACACCGTATGGGAGCACGCGAACACCCGCCTCGCGCGCGCGGGCGGCCGCCTCGAGCACCGCGCGGACGTTCTGCAGCTCGTTGCCCGGGAAGGGCAGCGTCGGCACGCCGTCGGTGACGAAGACGACGATCTTCTGGGTCCGCGGATCGCTCTTCTGCGAGAAGGCGCCGCGGAGGCCGAGCAGCTCGATCCGCGCGCGATCGACGCCCGCGGCCATGTGCGTCGCGCCGCGCGGGCCCCGCGCCAGCACGCGATCGAGCGCGCGCTGCAGATCCTCGTACGCGGTGGTGAGTGCGAGCTCCGACGCCGCGGAGTCGTCGGCGAGCGTGCCGCCTTCCAGCAGCTCGCCGGCGAAGGTCACGAGCCCGACGCGGGTGTGGCGGGGATCGAGCCGCGCGACGAAGCGGCGCACGGCGGCGACTTCGGCGGCGAGGACGGAATCGCCGGGATCGACCGAGCCGCGCCCGAAGAGGCCCCCGCCCTGCAGGTCGGGCGGGGCGCCGACGATGCCGTTGCCGTTCACGTCGACGCCGCTCGGCTCGCCGGCGGAGCTCGACACGTCGATCGCAAACACGACGTCCGTCGCCAGCCCGGCGCTGCGCCGCGCGATCGCGCGTCCCGCCACGAAGGCGGCGTCGTCGCCGCCCAGCACGGTCTCGTCCGGCGGATACTCGATCGCGAGCGTCACGGGGCCCGGCGGTCCCGTTGGACGCCGGGGCGGGGCGTCCGCGGGCGCCGCCTCGATCCGATCGGCGGCGGGCGGGATCGCGACCGCGTCGCTCCCCGCGAGCGACCCGAACGCCCGGCCGCGCCCCCCTTCGTGCGCAGAGCGCAGCGCATCGAGGACGGCGCCGATCGGCGTCGCCAGGACGCGCAGCTTCCGGCCGTCGGGCTCGACCGCCTGCACGAAGCCCAACACCCCGCCGCCGTCGTCCGCGACGATCGGCGCGCCGGCCCAGCCGCGAAGGTCGTAGTAGGCGTCGAGCTCGATCTCGAGCCTCGCGTCGTCCGCCTCGCGCACGCGGCCCGCGAGCGCATCCTGGTCGCCCGGCACGAGGCCCGGGATGCCGAGCACGCGGATCTTCGCGCGCGCGCGAGCCGCGCCCGGCCGCAGCACGCGAACGCCGGCGGGCGGCGCGTCGAGCGCGAACACGATCAGGTCGTCGCGCAGGCTGCCCGCGGAAGAGCGCCCCGGCCCGGCGAGCAGCCGCGACGACGCTGCGACGCGCTCGTGCGTCCGGCCGAGCTCGAAGGTGATCTCGGGCGATGCAGCGAGCGCGCGCCGATCGAAGGAGCGGGCGACGCCGACGGCGACCGGTCCGCTCGCGGCGTCGAGGAAGAAGACAGTTCCGCCCGCGATCCCCTGGCCGTCCGCGTAGCGCGCTCTCGCCACCGATGGCCGCTCGGCCCGAGCCGGAAGAGCGACGGCCGCGGCGGCCAGGGCCGCTGCGATCGCCGCCGCGAGAACGCGCCGCATACGCACCACGGCCACGATACGAGAGCGCGCAGGAGCCGTCACGCCGCGCCCGCGGACCATCGGATCCCGCATCGGACTCTCCTCGAACCAGTCCTGGCCGTCGCGGGGGGTCCCGACACCGGGGACGACGACGGCGGCGCGGGCGTGCTACCGAGCACCTACCAGCGGACCGTCACGGTGACGGTGCGGGGACTCGGTGCGCGTCCGGGGGCGTGGGGGCACTCGACGAGGAGCAGCTCGATGAACCAGAAGAAGCCGCGATCCATCGCGGCAACGATCGTGGGTCTCGTGGCCTTGGGCGCCGGGTTGGCCGCCTTCCTCGTCCCCCTCCAGCACGCGGGTCCCTACGGAATCCCCGGGCGGGGCCTGGTGGGGGGCCTCCTGTGCTTCGCGATCTCCGGAGTGCTGCTCGCGCGCGGCGCACCGACTCTTGCGCGCGTCGTCGCCCTGCTCGCGTCTCCGTTCCTCCTGTTCCTGGCGCTCTACGGCGCCCTCGCGGAGCTCGAGGAAGTCGTCGTCCTCTACAGCGGTGACGCCGAGCTGCGCTTGTGGATCGTCGATCACGACGGGGTCCCCTGGGTCTCGATGCCGCGCTCCAAGGCGGAGCAGCACGCTCTCGACGGTGCGAAGCTCGAGCTGTTGCGCGCCGGAGAGACGCGTTGCGTGGCTCCTCGGATCGTCGACGATCCCGTGGCGAACCGACGCACCTTCGATCTGCGTCAGGAGAAGTACGCGATCCAACGGCTGGGAGGCGTTCTCGGGATGTTCGGCGACGGCCCCGGCCCCGACACGATCACGTTGCGTCTCGATCCTTGCGAGTGAGCAAGCGCCATCCTGCCAGCTCGGCGGAGTTCCCCGCAAGTGTTGTCAAAAGGGGTAGTTATCACCCGACGCGACGCCGAGCCGGGTCGGAATTCCGCGGGAGGCGCGCATGTCGCGCGCGAGCTGGATCGGTGTCCCTTGTCCTCGCGACACGGCAGATCGGCAGGCGCTCTTCCG
>Ga0105107_10003528_pt1 | contig 10422 bp, 9 predicted proteins | sample PPLLaktember2015_6_FD_79335 | JGI IMG/M metagenome (GOLD analysis project Ga0105107, IMG submission 79335) | Freshwater sediment microbial communities from Prairie Pothole Lake near Jamestown, North Dakota, USA - PPLs Lake P8 Core (1) Depth... | ecosystem: Environmental > Aquatic > Freshwater >...
GCGTTCGCTTGCTGCAATCGGGGCGCAGCTGGATGTGGTGGGCAGCACCCTCGAGGCGCGAGGCATTGCTCCCGGCGGAGCCTCGGCACTGCGCCTTTTCGCCTGACGCATGGCCGGTTCCACAGGCCCACGCCAACGCGCTGCCGCGCTGCGCGACGTCCTCGCGCGCCACAACCGCCTGTACTACGCGGAGGATGCCCCGCAGATCACCGACGCGGAGTACGACCGCCTGTTCACTGAGTTGCAGCGCATCGAGGCAGAGCATCCAGAGCTCGTCTCGCCTGACTCGCCGACCCAACGCGTCGGCGCGTCGCCGTTGGCCGCATTCGCCGCAGTGCGGCACCGAACGCCCATGCTCTCGCTGTCGAACGCCTTCAGCGAGGACGAGGTGCGCGCTTACCATCGGCGCGCATGCGAATCGCTGAACGTCGAGGATATCGAGTACGCGGTGGAGCCGAAGTTCGACGGCCTCGCGGTGAGCCTTGCCTACCGCGACGGCGTGTTCGTTCAGGGAGCGACGCGTGGCGACGGTGCGAGCGGCGAGGATGTCACGCCGAACCTGCGCACCGTGGGAGCGATTCCGCTGCGCCTGCCGCAGGACGTGGATACACGTGACCTCGAAGTACGCGGCGAGGTCCTCATGTTCAGCCGGGATTTCGATGCCTTGAACCGGCGACAGCGTGATGCGGGTTTGAAGGAGTTCGTCAATCCGCGCAATGCGGCTGCCGGCAGCCTGCGCCAGCTCGACTCGCGCATCACCGCGCAGCGCATGCTGCGTTTCTACGCCTATGGCGTGGGCGCGGCTCCGGGCGGGCGCTGGCGTACGCAAGCCGGGATCCTGGACCGCCTTGCGGCACTGGGATTTCCGGTGGTCACGGACCGCGACGTGGTGCAGGGCGTGGACGGGCTGCTGGCCTACTACGCCCGATTGGGTGCCCGGCGCACCGAGCTGCCCTATGGCATCGACGGCGTGGTGTACAAGGTGAACCGCCTGGACTGGCAGGAGCGCCTGGGATACGTGGCGCGCGCGCCGCGCTTCGCGCTCGCGCACAAGTATCCCGCCGAGGAGCAGGTGACCGAAGTCCTCGGCATCGACGTGCAGGTTGGCCGAACAGGCGTGCTGACGCCCGTGGCGCGCCTCAAGCCGGTATTCGTGGGCGGGGTCACGGTAACCAACGCTACGCTGCACAACGAGGACGAGCTGCGCCGCAAGGACGTACGCATCGGCGACACGGTGGTGGTGCGCCGGGCCGGCGACGTGATTCCCGAAGTGATGGCGGTGCGCCTCGAGGCACGGCTGGACGGGGCGCCCGAGTTCCACATGCCGGAGCGGTGCCCCGTGTGCGGATCGCCGGTGGTGCGGCTGCCGGGCGAGGCGGCCACGCGTTGCACGGGTGGCCTTTACTGCCCCGCGCAGCGCGTCGGCGCGCTGCTGCATTTCAAGGGGCGCCGCGCGATGGATATCGAGGGTCTGGGCGACAAGCTCGCCGAGCAGCTGGTCGAGCTGGAGATGGTGGCGAACCCCGCCGACCTCTACGGGCTGCAGGTGGATCCGCTCGCCGCACTCGAGCGAATGGGCGAGAAGTCCGCGCGCAATCTGCTGGCGAGCATCGAGCGCTCGCGCCACGCGACGCTCGGGCGCTTCATCTTCGCGCTCGGCATTCCGGGCGTGGGCGAGGAAGTGGCCAAGATCCTCGCGCGCCACTTCGGCGCGCTGCCGGCCCTGCTCGAGGCGGACTGGGATCGCATCGCGGCGGAGAAGGAGGAGGCGCGCAAGGAGAACGCCAAGCGCAAGCGGCGCGGCGAATCGCCCGTGGCCGTGCCGCTCGAGGGCATCGGCCCGGAGATCATGGAAAGCGTGCGCCAGTTCCTGCACGAGCCGCACAACCGGGACGTGATCCGGCGCCTGACCGACGCGCGCAGCGGCGTGCGCCTGCAGGCGGAGCCGCGCTCGGGGGCGACGCGTGCGGCGAAGACGTTCGTGCTCACCGGCACGCTGCCCAGCATGACGCGCGACGAGGCCAAATCGCTGATAGAGTCCAAGGGGCACAAGGTCGCCGGGTCGGTATCGAAGAGCACCGACTTTGTCGTCGCCGGCCGGGACCCGGGAAGCAAGCTGGAGCAGGCACGTGAACTGGGTATCGCCGTGCTGGACGAACAAGGTCTCAAACACACGCTGGAAGAACTCTGAACCGCATGCCGCGTCCGTTGCGCAAGGCCGTATTCCCCGTCGCCGGCTTCGGCAGCCGCTTCCTGCCCGCCACCAAGGCGAGCCCCAAGGAGATGATGCCGATCGTCGACAAGCCCCTCATCCAGTACGCGGTGGAGGAAGCGGCTGCGGCAGGCATCACCGACATGATCTTCATCACGGGCCGCCACAAGCGCGCCATCGAGGATCACTTCGACAAAGCCTACGAGATCGAGTCCGACCTCGAGGCGAAGGGAAAGAGAGCGCTGCTCGAGGTGGTGCAGGGCGTGCTGCCGCCGGGATGCCGCTGCATTTTCACCCGGCAACCGGAGCCGCTGGGCCTCGGGCACGCGGTGCTATGTGCCCAGCCGGTGGTCGGGGATGAACCCTTCGCTGTGCTGCTCGCCGACGACCTGATCGATGCCCAGCCGCCGGTGACGGCGCAAATGGCGCAGCGCTTCGCCGCCGAAGGCTGTTCGATCCTCGGCGTGATGGAGGTCGAACGCGCGCAGACGGCGAGCTACGGCATCGTGAGCACCGAGCACCCCGAGGCGGAGTTGAGCGTGATCCGCGCCATTGTCGAAAAGCCCAAGCCGGCGCAGGCGCCGTCCACGCTCGCTGTCGTGGGCCGCTATGTGCTTACCCCGAGCATTTTCGACAAGCTCGCGTCCGTGCAACCGGGCAGCGGCGGCGAGATCCAGCTCACCGACGCGATCGCTGCGCTGCTGCCCGAAGAGCGCGTGATGGCCTACCGGTTCTCGGGCCGCCGCTACGACTGCGGCTCCAAGATCGGCTACCTGCAGGCGACGGTCGAGCTCGGGCTCAAACACGCGGAAGTCGGCGCGGAGTTCGCACGCTTTCTCGAGGCGCGCGGGCGTGCCTGATGCCGCGCGCGCCTGGGCATTCCTAGACGATTCCGACCTGGTTTGCGGCGAGGCGGAGGTCCAGGCGGCGATCGCGCGCCTCGCCGCCCAAATCGACGAACGGTTGCGCGATGCTTACCCGCTGGCGCTGGTGGCGATGGGGGGTGCAGTCGTGTTCGCTGGACAGCTGCTGCCGCGCCTGCGCTTCCCGCTCGATCTCGACTACGTCCATGCCACCCGCTACGGATCCGCCACCCAGGGCGGGGGTCTTGCCTGGCGAGTCAATCCCCCGGAAGGCGTGCGCGGCCGCGCCGTGCTGGTGCTCGACGACATCCTGGACGGCGGCCAGACGTTGCGAGCGATCCGCGACGAGCTCACGGCGCGCGGGGCCGCGCAGGTGCTTTGCGCCGTGCTGGTGGAGAAGATCCTGGCGGCCCCCAAGCCGATCACGGCCGACTTCGTCGGCTTGCGCATACCGGATCGTTTCGTGTTCGGTTGCGGCATGGATGCCAAGGGTTACTGGCGCAACCTGCCCGAGATCCGCGCCATGCGCGGCGCCTGATGTTCGCCATCATCGGCGGCAGCGGACTTTCCAAGATTGCCAGCCTCGAGGTCACGCGGCGCAAGGTGGTGCGCACACCTTACGGCGAGCCCTCCGGCGCATTGACCTTCGGCCGCGTTCGCGGCAAAGACCTGGTATTCCTGGCTCGACACGGTTACGGGCACACGATCGCACCGCACGAAGTGAACTACCGCGCGAATCTGTGGGCGCTGCGGGAGGAGCAAGTATCCGCCGTGATCTCGGTTGCCTCGGTCGGCGGCATTCGACGCGACGCGGCGCCGGGGGCGTTGCTGGTGCCCGACCAGATCATCGACTACACTTGGGGACGGCCTTCGACCTACTTCGAGGGAGCCGATGCGCCGGTGACCCATATCGATTTCACTGAGCCGTATACGAAGGCGCTACGCCTGCGCATCCTGGCCGCGGCACGCACCTGCGGCGAGTCGATCATCGATGGCGGCACGTATGCGGCCACGCAAGGCCCCCGGCTGGAGAGCGCCGCGGAGATCAACCGCATGGAGCGCGACGGCGCCGATATCGTCGGCATGACCGGCATGCCCGAGGCCGCACTGGCCCGCGAGCTGGGGCTGGATTACGCGGCAATTGCGGTGAGCGCGAATTTCGCCGCGGGCCGCGGCGAGAGCGCTCACGCGGTGCCACTGGAGCGCATCGAGGCGGTGCTGGCCGAAGCCATGGGGCGCGTGAGGCGCATCATCGAGCAGCTGGTGGCGGGATGATCCGCGAGGTGCTGCGCATGGGTGATCCGCGGCTGCTCGAAGTGGCCGCGCCGGTGGAGCGCTTCGGCACGCCGGCGCTGGACGAACTCCTCGCCGACCTGCGCGACACCATGGCTCACTTGAATGGCGCAGGCCTTGCCGCGCCCCAGATCGGCGTCGGCCTGCGTGTGGTGATCTTCGGCGTGAAGTCGAATCCAAGGTATCCGCAGGTCGAGGAGGTGCCCGATACGGTACTCATCAATCCGGTACTCGAGCCGCTCGCCTCGGACCAGGAGGAGGACTGGGAGGGCTGCCTGTCGGTGCCGGGTATGCGCGGCGCGGTGCCGCGTTACCGCCACCTGCGTTATTCGGGCTACGACGCGCAGGGCCGGCGTGTCGAGCGCACGGTGGAGGGATTTCATGCGCGGGTGGTGCAGCACGAGTGCGACCACCTCGACGGCATCCTCTATCCGATGCGCGTGCGGGACTTTCGCAAGTTCGGCTTCATCGAGGCGCTGTTTCCGGGACAGGCGCTGCCGCCGGAGGACTGACGCCCAGCTCGCGCAGCAGCTGCTGTTCGAGCTGCAGCACCAGCTTCGGGCGCGACAGCGCCTCCCCGGAAACCAGGAACACGTCTTCGGCGCGATCGCCGAGCGTGTTGATTTTCGCCGTGTGCACGCTCACGCCGTGCTGCGTGAGCGTGCGCGCCAGGGCATACAGCAGTCCGGGCCGGTCGCTGGCGACGACGGACAGCACCTGGTAGACGCCGCGCTCGTCGGGACGCAGGTCGACCACCGGCGATACCGGAAAATGTCGCGCACGACGCGACATCCGCCCGCCGCGCGGGGCCGGCAAGGGGGCTTGCGACTCCAGCTCGTCCGCGAGCTCCTTCTCGATCTGCATGAGCATGTCGCGATAGTGCGCACCGGGCCCCTGGCCCATCACCAGGAACGTATCCAGGGCGTAGCCGTGTCGCGTCGTGTGCACCTTGGCCTCGGCGATGTTGAATCCGGCACGCTCGAAGTAGCCGCAAATGCGCGCAAACAGGCCTTCGCGATCTGCCACGTAGACCAAGACTTGCAGGCCTTCGCCGATTGGCGCCAGCCGCGCCTTCACGACGGGCGTGCGGGCATCGACCCGGTAGTGCAGGGTACGTGTCTGCCATGCGATGTCCTGGGCATCGTGGCGCAGGAAGTAGGGCGTGTCGAGTTGCGCCCAGAAGCGCTCCTTGACGTCGTCCGACAGGGCATAGAGCCGCAACAGGCGCGCCGCTTCCTCCTGTTTCTCGGCTAACGCTGCATCCAGGGGCAGCGCGTCCCCGGCCAGAACGCGTCGGGCGGCGCGGAACAGATCCTCCAGCAGCTTCGCCTTCCACGCATTCCACACCTTCGGGCTGGTGCCGCGGATATCGGCGACCGTGAGCAGGTACAAGGCGACCAGGCGCCGCTCGGTGCCGACCGTCCGGGCGAAGGCGGCCACGACCTCGGGGTCGTGCACATCCTGTTTTTGCGCCGCAGCGGACATGCTCAGGTGGTGTTCGACCAGAAAGGCCACCAACTCGGTATCTTCCCTGGAAAGCGCGTGCCGCCGGCAGAAGGCACGCACGTCCTGCATGCCCAGGTCCGAATGGTCGCCGCCGCGGCCTTTGGCGATGTCGTGGTACAGCGCCGCGACGTACAGCAGCCAGCGTCGCTCGAAGCCGCTCATCAACTGGCTGCACAACGGAAACTCGTGTGCGAATTCGGGCATGGTGAAGCGGCGCAGGTTGCGCACCACCATGAGAATGTGCTGGTCCACCGTATAGACGTGGAACAGGTCGTGCTGCATCTGGCCGACGATGCGGCCGAACTCCGGGAGGTAGCGCCCGAGGATGCCGTACTGGTTCATGCGGCGGAATTCGTGCACGATGCCGCGCGGCTGCTGCAGGAAATGCAGGAACAGGAGCTTTGCCGCCGGGTCACGTCGCAGGCGGCCATTGACGCGCGATCGCGCTCGCCACAGCGCGCGCAGCGTGGCCGCGGTCATGCCCCGCAGCTCGGGGTGTTGCTGCAGCAGCACGAAGCTCTCCAGGATTGCACGCGGCTCGCGCTCGAACAGCTCTTCGTCGCAGGCCGCCAGGCGCTCGCCACGCACCTGGAAGCGCTCGTTCAGCGGTTGCGACGACTCCTCGGGCTCGCCAAGGAGACGCGCTTCCAGGTTCTGCAGCAGTATGCTGTTGAGCTGAGTAACCGCTTTTGCCGTCGTGTAGTAGCGCTGCATCAGCTGCTCGCTGGGGCGGCGGGTCGGCGTGCCACGGTGGCCGCACTGCCCGGCCAGGCTGGTCTGGTAGTCGAAGACGATACGATCCTCGCGACGACCGGCGATGTAGTGCAACCGGATGCGCAGGTCCTGCAACAGATGCTCGCGCCGTGCCGCCTGCGCGGCCTCAGCGCCGAGCAGCAGGCCGTGTCCCTGCAGATCGCGCCACCGGTTGCCCAGCCCGCAGGCGCGGGCGATCCACTGGATGGTCTGCAGGTCCCGCAGTCCGCCCGGCGCTTCCTTGAGATTTGGCTCCAGGGCATAGGCCGTGTCCTGGTGCCTCGCGTGGCGTTGTTCCTGTTCCAGGGTCTTGTCCTTCAGGAACGTTTGCGGGTCAAGTTGCTGCGCGACGGCGGACGTCAGGCGCCCGAAGAGCGCGCGATTGCCGGCGAGGAACCGGGCTTCGAGCAGGGCGGTTTGTACGGTGATGTCGCTCGCCGCCGCCTCCACGCACTCCTCTACAGTGCGTACGCTGTGTCCGACTTCGAGGCCGACATCCCAGAACATGCCCACCAGCCGTTCCAGGCGGCTCCTTTCCGGGGCTCGGGGATCGTGCGCAAGCAATACGAGTACGTCGATGTCGGAATAGGGAAACAGCTCACCCCGACCGTAGCCTCCGGTGGCCACAAGCGCAGCGTTCGTGCCAGGCCGCAATGCACGCCACAGGGCTCTAAGCGTGCGATCGATGAGGCGGCTATGGCCACGCAGCAGCCGACCGGGCGAGGGTTCCCGCAGATAGTCCTGGCGCAAGGCCTCCCTTCCCGCGAGGAGCGCTGCGCGCCACTGCTCGGTTGGCGCGGGGACTGCGCTCATCTCAGGCGCCGGTGGCGTGGGCCGGCTCGGGAGGCGTGCCGGCCGACTGGGTGAGCACCTCGTAGCCGGTATCGGTCACCAGCACGGTGTGTTCCCACTGGGCCGATAGGCTGTGGTCCTTCGTGACGATGGTCCAGCCGTCCGCCAGTTCGCGAATCGCCGCCTTGCCGGCGTTGATCATTGGTTCGACCGTGAAGGTCATCCCCGCCTGCAGCTTCAGCCCGGTGCCGGCCTTGCCGTAGTGCAGGACCTGCGGATCCTCATGGAACTTGCGGCCGATACCGTGGCCGCAGAACTCGCGTACCACCGAATACCCATGTCTTTCGGCGTGTCCCTGGATGGCGGCACCCAGATCGCCCAAATGCGCGCCCGCGCGCACCTGGCGGATGCCCGCCCACATGCACTCGTAGGTGACGTCGACCAGCCGTCGGGCCTGGATGCTGGGCTCGCCCACGTAGAACATGCGGCTGGAATCGCCGTGGAAACCCTCTTTGATCACGGTGATGTCGATATTGACGATGTCGCCCGGCTTGAGCACGCGCTCGCCGGGTATGCCGTGGCACACCTGGTGATTCACCGAGGTGCAGATTGATTTCGGATAGGGTTTATAGCCCGGCGGCGCATAGTTGAGCGGCGCCGGCGTAGTGCCCTGCACCTCGACCATATAGGCATGGCACAAATCGTTGAGCGCACCCGTAGTGACCCCGGGCCGCACATGCGGCGCGATGTAATCGAGCACCTCCGCAGCAAGGCGCCCGGCGATGCGCATCTGCACCGTCTCCTCGGCAGACTTCAGAACAACCGCCATGGGCAGGGAAAAAGCGCGGAGGATAAGGGATTCATCGGGTAGCGGCAATGTGCATAGCGCACGACTTTGAAGCTTGGTGCCTGATTATGCTAGAATTTTGGGCTGGTTCGCGAATCGCTGCGGGCCAAATTTCCCGTCTTGGCCGGTTAGGGTGCCCGCAAGGGTTTTTGAGTGGCCGGGGACGGCAGTCCATAACCCTAAGGGAGTTACACAGTGTCATCGACGATGCGTGAAATGTTGGAGGCCGGGGTCCATTTCGGACACCAGACCCGGTACTGGAATCCGAAGATGGCGCCGTACATTTTCGGCCATCGCAACAAGATCCACATCATCAACCTCGAGAAAACCCTGGTCCTGTACCAGGAGGCGCTCAAGTACGTGCGCCAGCTCTCGTCCAATCGCGGCAGCATCCTGTTCGTCGGCACCAAGCGCCAGGCGCGCGAAATCGTGCGCGAGGAAGCGCTGCGCTGCGGCATGCCGTTCGTCGACCATCGCTGGCTCGGCGGCATGCTGACGAATTTCAAGACCGTGAAGCAGTCCATCAAGCGCCTGAAGGAAATGGAGCAGATGACCGAGAACGGGACGTTCGACACCATGGCGAAGAAGGAGGCGCTCGGCCTGCAACGCGAGCTCGCCAAGCTGCAGCGCTCGCTCGGGGGTATCAAGGACCTGAACAGCCTGCCCGACGCGCTGTTCGTGATCGACGTGGGGTACCAGAAAGGCGCGATCGCCGAAGCCGTGAAGCTGGGCATTCCCGTGGTCGGAGTGGTCGATACCAACCATTCCCCGGAAGGCATCAGCCATGTCATCCCGGGCAACGACGATTCGAACCGGGCGATTCGCCTCTATGCCCGCGGCATCGCCGACGCCGTCCTGGAAGGCCGTACGCAGGCCGTCGAGGAAGTGGCCACCGCGGTCCGGGACGAATTTGTCGAAGTGGACGACGAGGCGGCTGCCTGAGCGGGCACCGGAACGCGGTATCCAGGGGCCTCGGGCCCCTTTTTTTGACTTGCGGAGCAAACGGTAAATGGCGCAAATCAGTGCGGCCTTGGTGAAGGAACTGCGAGAACTCACCGGGCTCGGGATGATGGAATGCAAGAAAGCGCTCGCCGAAGCGGGCGGTGACCTGAAGAAGGCGGAGGAGGTGCTGCGTATTCGAAGCGGCGCCAAGGCGAGCAAGGCGGCCGGGCGCGTCGCGGCTGAAGGCGTTATCGGCGCCTGGCTGGCGCCCGAGGGGAAGCTCGGCGCCCTGGTCGAACTGAATTGCGAAACCGACTTCGTGGCGAAGAACGAGGACTTCATTGCCTTCGCGCGCGAAGTCGCAGAGTCGGTCGCCACGACCAATCCTGCGGACGTGCAGGCGCTGGCTTCGTTCGAGTCGCGCCGGCAGGCGCTGGTGCAGAAGATCGGCGAGAACATCTCGATCCGGCGCTTTGCCCGCGTCCAGGCGGCGGGCCAGCTCGCGCTGTACCTGCACGGCGCGAAGATCGGCGTACTGGTCGACTACGAGGGCGCAGAGGATCTGGGCAAGGATGTGGCGATGCATATCGCGGCGTTCAAGCCGCAGTACCTTTCGAAAGCGGACGTCCCGGCCGAGGTCGTGGATCGCGAGCGCAATATCGCCAAGGCGCGGGCACAGGAGTCCGGCAAGCCCACCGAGATCGTCGCCAAGATGGTCGACGGTGCGGTGAACAAGTTCCTCAACGAGAACACGCTCCTGGGACAGGCTTTTGTGAAGGACGACAAGCTGTCCGTGGAAAAGGTGCTGGCGTCGCGCAAGGCGAAGCTGAATGGCTACCGCATCCTGGTGGTGGGAGAAGGGATCGAAAAGAAGAGCGGTGACTTCGCCGCCGAAGTGATGGCTACCGCGGGAGCGGGCCGCTAGGCCCGCACCATGAAACCGCGCGCGGCCGCGATCGGCGCCAAGTACAAGCGCATCCTGCTGAAGCTCTCGGGCGAAGCGCTGATGGGCGCGGACGCCTACGGCATAAACCGCGAGACCATCGAGAGCATCGTGCAGGAGATCGCCGCCGTCGCCCGAATGGGTGTCGAGATCGGCGTCGTCATCGGCGGCGGCAACATCTTCCGTGGCGTCGCCCCGGGTGCCGCAGGCATGGACCGCGCGACCGCGGATTACATGGGCATGCTCGCGACCGTGATGAATGCCCTGGCCC
>Ga0105107_10003529_pt1 | contig 10422 bp, 8 predicted proteins | sample PPLLaktember2015_6_FD_79335 | JGI IMG/M metagenome (GOLD analysis project Ga0105107, IMG submission 79335) | Freshwater sediment microbial communities from Prairie Pothole Lake near Jamestown, North Dakota, USA - PPLs Lake P8 Core (1) Depth... | ecosystem: Environmental > Aquatic > Freshwater >...
CAGACCGCGCTGCCGGTGCGGATCCGCTTCATCGACGTCACCGGCACCCCGATCCGGGAGCAGGTCTTCGAGTCCGTGGAGCTGGTGGGCGACCGGCCGCACCCGAAGGTGGTGCGGCTGCGGGACCTCCAGACCGGCGCCCAGAGCGTGCTCACCTGGGAGCGCCTCGAGTTCGACCGCAAGATCCCGCCCTCGTTCCTCGACCTCTCGGTGCTGCACGATCGCATCAGCAAGGGCGTCGACCCCGTTCCGCTCGACGCACTGCCCGAGCCGCCGCCGCCGGGCCAGATATGAGCGAGAGCCGCGAGATCGAGGCGCGCCTGACCGGCTCCGGCGCGCCCTTCGAGATGGTCCAGGAAAGCGTGCTCGGCGAGCGGATGGCGGTGTTCCGCGCGCGCGCGCCGTCCCTGCGCGCGCTGCTCGCCGAGTCGGCCGCGCGCGGCGACGCCGAATACCTGGTGGTGGACGACGGCCGCCGTTACGGCTTCCGCGAGCACGCGCGGCGCGTGGCCGCGCTCGCCGCCACCTTGCGCGAGCGCTTCGGCGTGGGCCCCGGCGATCGCGTGGCGATCCTGGCCGCCAACGGGCCCGAGTGGATCCAGGCCTTCTGGGCGACGGTGAGCCTGGGGGCGGTGTGCGTCGGGCTCAACGGCTGGTGGGTGCGCGACGAGATCCGCTACGGGCTCGCCGACGCGGACCCGAAGCTCCTGATCGGCGACCGCCAGCGGCTCGCGCGCCTGGCGGGCGAGCCGCCGGGCGTGCCGGTGGTCGAGGTCGAGTCCGATTTCGAAGGGCTCGTGCGCGCCGGCGCCGGCGCCGCGCTCCCCGAGACGCCGATCGCCGAGGACGACCCCGCGACGATCCTGTACACGAGCGGCACCACCGGCCGGCCCAAGGGCGCCGTCGGCACGCACCGCGCGATCCTCGCGCTGGCGCGCCTCCAGGTGTTCCACGGCATGCGCATGTTCCTGCTGGCCGCCGCGCCCGGCCAGATGATCCAGAGGGCTTCGCGGGCCACGGCGCCTCCCCCCTGCAACCTGGTCGCGACGCCGCTCTTCCACGTCTCGGGCCTCTACACCGGAGTGGTGACGGGCCTGGCGAGCGGTATCAAGACGGTCTGGACCACCGGCCGCTTCGACCCCGTGAAGGTGATGCAGCTGATCGAGCGCGAGCGGGTGACGTCGTGGGGCCCGATGGGCACGATGGTGCACCGCGTGGTCCACCATCCCGACGTGGGCCGCTACGACCTCTCGACGATCACCGGCATCGGCTCCGGCGGCGCGCCGATGCCGCCCGCGCTGCTGGCGCGCATGCGCGAGGTGTTCCCGAACGCGCGCGCGGCGCTCGGCATCGGCTACGGCCTCACCGAGTCCGGCGGGCTCGCGACCTTGAACTGGGGCGAGGAGCTGGAGGCGCGGCCGGGCTCGGTCGGCCGCGCGTTGCCGACGGTGGAGATCGCGATCCGCGATCTCGACGGCAAGCCCACCGACGAGGAAGGCGAGGTCTGGATCCGCAGCCCGCTGGTGATGAAGGAGTACTGGCGGCGGCCGCAGGAGACCGCCGCGGCGCTCGCGCCGGGCCGCTGGCTGCGCACCGGCGACGTCGGCCGGCTCGACGACGACGGTCACCTGCACCTGAACTCGCGCCGGCGCGACCTGATCTTCCGCGGCGCCGAGAACGTGTACCCGGTCGAGATCGAGCACTGCCTGGAGGCGCACCCGGACGTGGCCGAGGCCGCCGTCGTCGGCGTGGCGCACGAGGAGCTCGGGCAGGAGGTGAAGGCGATCGTGGTGGCGCGCGAAGGGCTCGGGGAGGCGGCGCTGGCGGCGCTGCCCGACGCGTTGGCGCGCTGGTGCGCGGAGCGTCTCGCCTACTACAAGGTGCCGGCGCACTGGGAGGTGCGGCGCGAGCCGCTGCCGCGCAACGCCACCGGCAAGGTGCTGAAGCACGTGCTGGCCGGAGGGGCCACGAGCCCCTTCGTGGACGAGTAGCGATGCGGGCGGCGTGCGCCGCGCTGCTGGTCGCCGTCGGGCTGCTGGCCTTCGGGCCGGTCGCGGCGGCGGACCCAACGGAGGGCGAGCAAATCGGCCGCTATCGCGTGACGCGCAGCGGTGACGGGATCGAGGTGGCGGTCCCGCGCGATCACGGGCTGGGCCTGGCGCTGGCGGCGGGCGGCGCGGCGCTCGGCGCGCTTGGCGCGGGGCTGGTGGCCGCGGGGCGCCGCGGAGCCGGGATCGCCGCGCTGGTGGTGGGCGTGGGGCTCGTGGCGATGGGGACGCTCGCCGCCTTCGGCACGACGCGCGTGCGCGCGAGCCGCGCCGAGCTGGTGCGCGAGGGGTTCGGCGGCCGTGAGCAGCGCTGGCCGCGCGACGCGATCGCGGCCGTCGAGGTGGCCCGCCGCGGCGCGTCGGCCGAAGACTTCAAGCGAGCCAGCGCGCGCCCTTGGGACGTGCGCCTGCGCGCCGCCGACGGCCGCCGGCTCCCGGTGCGCTTCGCGCTCGGCTCGGAGGCGGACGCGCGGGCGCTCGCGGCCGCGCTCGCCGACGCCCTGGGGCTGCCGGCGCCGGCTCGAGCGGGCGCGGCGGCCGAGGGCTGAACCCGGGGCGCGGCCGGCCCCCGCCCGCCGGGCCCGGTGCTTTTCCGTGCTACGCGCGGCCCGCTTCGGCCACTTTCCCTGCGATGACCAGCCCCACCTTCTCGCGCCGCGCGCTGCTCCGCGGCGGCGCCGCCTGGCTGGGCGCCGCCGCCTTCTCGACCGCGGCCCAGTCCCTGCTCGCGCGCCAGGCCCTCGCGGGACGCACCCGGCTCGCCGCCACCAACCCGTACGGCGAGCTCGTCGAGGCGATCGACCAGAGCACGGGGCTGCCGCTGCTGCGGCTCCCGCCCGACTTCACGTATCGCTCGTTCGGCTGGGCCGGCGATCCGATGCTCGGCGGCACCGCGACGCCCGGCAACCACGACGGCATGGCCGTGGTGCAGGTGCTCGACAACCGCACCCGCGACATCGTCCTGATCCGCAACCACGAGCTGATCTTCGGCTCGCACATCGGCGGCGGCGCCGTGCCGGTCTACGACCCGGTCCAGGTCGGCGGCTTCGATCTGGCTGGCGGCACGACCAGCCTCACGTTCCGCCGCGGCCAGTGGCTCGACTCCCGGCCGACCCTCGCCGGCACGCTCGGCAACTGCGCCGGCGGGCCGACGCCCTGGGGATCCTGGCTCACCTGCGAAGAGACGATCACGGACGGACGCGGCGTCGGAGGCAAGATCCACGGCTGGGTGTTCGAGGTGCCGGCGCCCTCGCTGGGGCCGGCGAGCGCGGCGCCGATCACGGACATGGGGCTGTTCCGGCACGAGGCGGTCGCGATCGACCCGCTCACCGGCTTCGCCTACGAGACGGAGGACTGCAGCCCGAACTCGGGCTTCTACCGCTATCGCCCGGGCCAGCCGAACGGCGGGCTCGGCTCGCTCGAGGCGGGCGGCTCGCTCGACATGCTGAAGGTGGTGGACGCGCCCGGCGCGGACCTGCGCAGCCCCAGCGCCGGCCAGGCCTACGAGGTCGAATGGGTCCCGATCGCGGATCCGGCGCTGCTCCCCGCCGCCGCCGTGGGCTCGCTGCTCTACTTCGGGCCCTCGGGGCCGTACCTCCAGGGCATCGACGGCGGCGGCGCGCGCTTCGCGCGGCTCGAGGGCTGCTGGTACGCGGACGGCGCGGTGTGGTTCGTCGACACCGCGGGCGGTGCGGCGGGCGACGGCGTGCTCTGGCGCTACGACACGCCCGCCTCGCTCGGCCGCGGCGACGACCGCGGCCTGCTGACGGCGTTCTTCGTCGCGACCGGGCGGCCCGATGCGGACAGCATCGACAACGTGACGGTGAGCCCGCGCGGAGGCCTGCTGCTGTGCGAGGACCACCTCGACGCCAGCTTCGGCACCCGACTGATGGGGGTGACACCCGAGGGCGTCGCGTACCCGTTCGCGATGAACCAGGTCGAGTTCAGCACGACGCCGCCCGGCAAGACGATGCCGCCCGGCAACTACCGGGGCTCGGAGTGGGCGGGCTGCTGCTTCGACCCGACCGGCCGCTGGCTGTTCGCGAACGTCTACTACCCCGGGATCACCTTCGCGATCAGCGGCCCGTGGGCGAGGGGGCCGCTGTGAGCACGCGCTCTCTCGCAAGCGGCGCGCTCGCGCTCGCGGTGGGGCTCGCACTCGCCGGCCCGGCGGCCGCCGCCACGATCGATCTGGCGGCGAGCGACCTGGGCGGCGGCAGCGTCGTCGAGACCGACCTCGGGCCGGGCACCCTGGCCTTCGATCCCGCCTTCCCCGGCTTCGCCCCGATGCGGCTGGTGATCCAGCTGGAGGACGGCGATCTCGGGGCGCCGATCGCGTGGAACGCGCTGGTCGACAACCTGAGCGGCGAGCTGTGGGCCAGCTTCTCGATCCGGCTCGAAGGGGCGAGCTGGGACGGGATCGGCAGCGCGCTGGCGAACGCCGGCGCCGTCTCGGGGATCGACGCGGACCTCGTGCTGGCGGTGGTGCGCTTCGCGCCGCCCGGCGAGCCGGCCGGCCTCGACCTCGGCGCGGCGGGCGGCCCGGGCACGGACTGGCGGATCGACCTCGGCGCCTCGACCGCGGCGTCGTTCGTGATCGTGCTGACGCCGGTCGCGGTTCCCGAGCCCGGGCCGGCGCTGCTGCTGGCGCTGGGCCTGGCAGGGCTCGGGGCGCGGGTCAATCGGCGGAAGCGAGCAGCGTAGCCGGGCGCCGCTGCGCACCGAGCGCTGTCACCAGGGCGTCCACGGACTGGCGCGTCGAGAGCGCGGTCATGCGGCGCTCGAGGAACCCCGGCACCGCGAGCCCCGACTCGGAGCGCACCGACAGCTCGATGCGCGCGCCGCCGTCCGGCGTCTCGCGCACCTGCCAGCTCGAGCCGAGCGCGAGGACGTCGCTCGGCGCGCTGCGGTCGAGCGTGCAGTCGATGCGGCGCTGGTCGGGGTCGATGCGGGCGGCCAGCGTGTAGCGGACGGTGCGGCCGGCGACGCGCGTGCGCGTGTGCAGCCGCACGTGGCGCTCGTCCACGCGCTCCACGGCGATGCTCGCGACCGACGGAAACACCTGGTCCCAGTGCGCGAAGTCGACGAGCAGTGCCCAGACCGCCTCGGCGGGGGCGGCGACCTCGGCGATGGCGTAGGCCTCGTCGCTGGCGTGCGCGGCGGGACCGGTCGCCATCACCGCGAGCGCGATCCCCAGCGCGATCCCCCAGCTGCTCCCGGTGTCGTTGGCCCTGCGCATCGTCGCCTCCGTCTCGTGTGTTGCAGGAACGAGCATGGACGTGACAGTGGGCCTTCGCTGTGAAGCCGTTCACAGCCCGCGGGCTTCGCGGGTATGCTGCGGGCCCGAAGGGGGGGCCGTGCCGATCCCGATCCGATCGACTCGCCGGCGGCGCGCGGCGGGCCGCGCCGTGGCCGCGCTGGCGGCGGCGCTGCTGGCGGCGGCGGCGGCGTGCGTGCCGGGGCCGCCGGGCCCCGTGCGGCGCCCCACCTCCGACGCCGCGACGCTCGAGCGCGCGGTGCGATCGGCGCTCGATCCCAGCGCCGATCCGTGCGCCGACTTCCACCAGTACGCCTGCGGCGGCTGGCTGGCCGCGGTGCCGCCGCCCGCCGACCGCCCCCAGGTGATGCGCAGCTTCAGCTCGATCGACGCGCGCAACCGGATGCTGCTGGTGCGGGTGCTGGAGCGCGAGACGGACGCGCCGTGGCACCGGCTGGCGTCGGCGTTCTTCGACAGCTGCATGGACGTGGCCGGCGTGGCGGCGACCGGGCTGCACCCGCTGGCGCCGTGGCTCCAGGAGATCGACGCGGCGAAGGACCTCGAGGCCGTGTTCGCGGCGGCCGCGCGCCTGCGCCGCGCGCCCGGGGCGAGCCCGCTCGTCGCGCTCGCCATCGAGCGCGATCCGCTCGCGGCGGACCGCCACGTGCTGATGCTGGCGCCGGGCGGCTTCGGGATGCCCGACCCGCGGCTCTACCTGGACGACGAGCGCGGTCTGGCAAGCGAGTACCGGGGTCACGTCGCGCGCATGCTCGAGCTGGAGGGCGTGCGCGGGCCGCGCGCGCGGGCGGAGGCGCGCGGGATCGTGGAGCTCGAGACGGCTCTGGCGCGGGCGGCCGCGAGGGCGGGCGCAGCGGAGGGCGGCGAGGCGGGCGCGGGCGCGCGTGCGGGCGTCGTGCGTGGGCGCGCGGCGCTGGCGGCGCTCGATCCCGCACTGCCCTGGGACGCGTACTTCGCCGCCCTCGGCGCGCCGGGGCTCGACGCGATCGAGGTGGCGGATCCGGCGTTCGTACGGGCGCTGGGCGCCGCCCTGCGCGCCGCCCCGCCGGAGACGCTTCGCGCGTACCTGCGCTGGCAGCTCCTGCACGCGCTGGCCAAGCGGCTGCCGCGCGCCTTCGACGAGGAGGACTTCGCGTTCGAGTCGAAGCTCACCGGCGCCTTCTCGATGCCGCCGCGCCCGGAGCGCTGCGCCGAGGCGACCCTGGCCGCGCTGCCCGACGAGACCAGCCGCGCCTGGGTGGCTGCGGCCTTCGCCGGCGACAGCCGCGCCACCGCGGAGGCGATGCTCGACGGCATCGCCGCCGCCTTCGAGGCGTCGCTTCCCGGTGTCGAGTGGATGGACGATGCCACGCGGGCGGCGGCGGCGGCCAAGGCGCGCGCCGTCGTGCGCAAGGTGGGCTACCCGGAGCCGTGGCCGGCCGGCGCGGGCCTGGCGGTGCATCCGGACCGCTATCTCGAGAACGCGCTCGCCGCCGGGGCCGCCCGGCTGGCGCGCGAGCTGGCGGCGGCCGGGGCGCCCGTGGACCCGGCCGCGTGGCCGGTGGCGCCGATCGCGCTGCGCGGCTTCTACGACCCGCGCGCCAACCAGATCGTGATGCCCGCCGGGCTGCTGCAGCCGCCGCTGTTCGACGTCGGGCTGCCGGCGGCGATGCGCTGGGGAGCGGCCGGCGCGATGATGGGGCACGAGTGGATCCACGGCTTCGACGCCCAGGGCCAGCTGTTCGACGCCGCCGGCCGGCTGGCACCCTGGTGGAGCGAGGCGAGCGCGGCGCGCTTCTCCGACGCATCGAAGTGTCTGATCGAGCGCTATGGCCGCTTCGAGGTGGAGCCGGGCCTGCGCGTGGACGGCCGGCTCACGTTCGCCGAGAACGCCGCGGACCTGGGGGGAGTGGCCCTCGCGCACCGCGCCTGGCGCGCCGAGGCCGGCGATCGCGCGCGGGCGCCGTCCCCGATCACGGGCCTCAGCGAGGAGCAGCTCTTCTTCGTCGCCTACGCCCAGACCTGGTGCGCCCGCGCCCAGCCCGGCTACGACGCCGCCATGGCCCGCAGCGACCCCCGCACCCGCCCCCGCTTCCGCATCGACGGCCCCCTCGCCGAGCTCCCCGCCTTCCGCGAAGCCTTCTCCTGCCCCGCCCCCCCCGAGCCCCTCTGCCGCCTCTGGTAACGCAAGATCGGGGACGGTCCTGCGTTTCGGTCGTTTGGGGACAGACCTGGCGCGGAAGGTCAGGTGTACCGGCGTTCGCCTCCCGGGTTCGGCTTCGCGTCGCTAGGCTTTGCCGACCCGCGGTCCCGCGGAGCGCGGCATGCCGCGATCGCGCCGGATCGATGCCCCCGGCCTCGTTCACCACGTGGTGGTGCGCGGAGTCGAGCGCCGGATCATCTTCGTCGACGACGAGGATCGCCGGGATCTGCTGAACCGCCTAGGACGAATCCTGCCCGAGGGCCACATGCCCTGCCTGGCGTGGGTGCTCATCCCGAATCACTTCCACCTGCTGGTGCAGACCACCTCCGTCTCGCTCTCTCGGGTCATGGCGCGGCTCGGCACGGGTTACGTGCGGCGCTTCAACCGGCGTCACGACCGCGTCGGCCACCTGTTCCAGAACCGCTTCAAGTCGCGAGCGATTCGGGACGACGCGGATCTGCGTGGGGTGCTCCGCTACATCCATCTCAACCCGATCAAGCACGGACTCGTGCGAAACGTCGACGAGCTCGCCGGCTATGTCTGGTGCGGGCAGCGCGCGATGATGGGCGTCGAGGAGCCCTGGCCCTTCCACGACGTCGTCGCGGCGCTCGGTCACGTCGATCCAGACCCCGCGCTTGCCCGTGATGCGCTGATGCGCGAGATGCGCGAGGGAGCGGAGGCGCTGGCCGCGTCGGCCGGAGAGGCCCCACGCGGGAGGACCCGTCCCGAGGCGGCGCCACCGGAGGAAGCCGAGGCGGAGGGCCGGCTCGCGGAGCTGATCGACGCCATCGCGCGTTCGCTTTCCCTGTCCCGGCGCGAGGTGACTGGTGGGTCCAGGGCAAAGCAGGTCGTTCGTGCGCGCGCTCTCATCGCCTACGAAGCCCATGCCGAGCGCGGGATTCCCGTCGCGAGGCTCGCGCCGGCCCTGGGCGTGTCCGAGAGCGGAGTGCGGCGCGCCATCGAGGCCGCGCGGGTGGGAATGGCAGGTGGAGCGCGAGGCGCAGGTGTGTCCCCAAACGACCGAAACGAAGGACCGTCCCCAAACGACGGTCAGTAGAAGTTGCGGGACCAGCGGCGGAGGGCGGCGATGGGGCCGTCGCCGTCGCAGAGGATGGGGCGCGGGAGGTAGGTCTTGTGCTCCCAGATCGGGATGTCCTGGGCGAACTGGCGCTCGATCTCGGCGAGGAAGGCGCGGCCGACGCCGCGCGTGGCGTCGGAGTCGGCGAGCCGGCGCACCGAGAACTGCAGGCGCATGTGCACGCGCTCGTCGTCGAGCGGGGTGCCGGTGGTGACCAGCAGCAGGTCGGCGACGCCGGTGAAGCGCGTGGTGCCGAAGCCGAAGCCGTGGGCCTCGATCTCGATGCGCCCCTCCTGCTCGCCGCGCGGCGTGCCGACACGGTTCCGCGACACCACCCGGAACACGGCCCCGTCCGCCTCGACCGACTCGGTCTCCGCCACCGCATGGGTCCCGTGCACGTAGCGGAAGTGGGCCTCGTCGACGGTGTTCTCGGCCATCTCCTGCGGGCAGCTGCGCACGACCCACTCGCGCCGCTCCGGCACCGTCCAGTCGGGAGCGCCCAGCTCCGGCACCGCCGGCAGCTCGAACCACGGTTCGGCGCCGCCGGCGTCGTGCCACGCCAGCACCAGGTTGGCCTGCTCGCGCACGGTCCACGCGCGGATGCGCGCCTTGGGCGGCACCTTGCGCGCGTAGGGCACCTCCGCGCAACGGCCCGTCCCGTCCCACAGCCAGGCGTGGAACGGGCAGCGCAGTCCGCCGGCCTCCACCCGCCCGCCGACGCCGAGATGCGCGCCGAGGTGCGGGCAGTGGGCGTCGAAGACGTGCGCCGCGCCGTCCTCGCCGCGCCACGCCACCAGCTCGCGGCCGAAGGCGCGCAGCGCGCGCACGGCGCCGGGCGCGAGCTCGTCGGAGAACGCCACCGGGAACCAGCCGGTCGGGATCGGAAACGGGAAGCGGGGCGCCCCGGCCGGCGCGCTCGCGCCGCGCTCCGGCGCCGCGTTCATCGCGCCGCCTCCGCAAGGTCGAACACCACCGGCAGCGCCAGCGGCGAGCGGAACACCATCCCGGAGACGTGCACGTCCTCCGCGGTGGGATCGAGCCGCAGCCCGGGCAGCCGGTCGAAGAGCGTCTCCAAGACCACCCGCGTCTCCATGCGCGCGAGGTGCATGCCCATGCACACGTGCGGCCCCACCGCGAACGCGATGTGCGGCTTCTGCGGGCGGAAGATGTCGAAGCGATCCGGCTCGAACCAGCGCGCCGGGTCGCGGTTGGCCGCCCCGAGATGGACGCCGACGGCCGCGCCCGCCGGGATCGCGACGCCCTCGATCTCGCTGTCGACGCTGGTGGTGCGCATGATCGTCAGCAGCGGCGCCTCCCAGCGCAGCCCCTCTTCGATGGCTTGCGGGATCAGCGAGCGGTCGCGGCGCACGGCGTCGAGCTGCTCGGGATGGCTGAGCAGGCCGAACAGCAGGTTGCTCGACGAGCGGTAGGTGGTCTCGGCGCCGGCCGGCGCCAGCAGACGCAGGAATGCGTAGATGTCCTCGTCGGAGAGGCGGGTGCCGTCGAGCTCGGCGTGGGCGAGCACGCTCATCAGGTCGTCGCGCGGCTCGCGGCGACGCGCCGCCAGCACCGGCGCGAACAGCTCGCCCAGCTCCCGCGAGGCGCGCATGCCCGCGTCGAAGTCGATGTTGATGCTGATCAGCTCGACCGCCAGGCGATGGAAGGTCGCGTGATCCTCTTCGGGCAGGCCGATCATCGAGGCGACCACCCGCACCGGGAACGGGAAGGTGAGCTCGCGCACCAGGTCCGCGGCGCCGCGCTTGGCGAAGGCGTTCACGTACGACGCCACCGCCGGCCGCACCAGCTCGTGCTCCCAGCGCTCGAGCGCGCGGCGCGTGAA
>Ga0105107_10003531_pt1 | contig 10421 bp, 8 predicted proteins | sample PPLLaktember2015_6_FD_79335 | JGI IMG/M metagenome (GOLD analysis project Ga0105107, IMG submission 79335) | Freshwater sediment microbial communities from Prairie Pothole Lake near Jamestown, North Dakota, USA - PPLs Lake P8 Core (1) Depth... | ecosystem: Environmental > Aquatic > Freshwater >...
CGCGAAGACGAGGAGGAACACGGAAAACGCCGCGGCCTTGCCGCCCGTAGCCATGAAGCCGCTCACCGATGTGGGCGCGCCTTCGTACACATCGGGAGCCCACATGTGGAAAGGCACCGCGGCGATTTTGAAAAGCAACCCGGTCAGCAACAGGCCGAGCCCGACGGTGAACACCGGTGTATTGGCAAGTCCCGGCGCCGCGTTCCTGACTGCGCTGATATTGGTCGTACCGGTCGTGCCGTAGAGGAGGGCAATTCCATACAGCAGAAATCCTGTTGCGAACGCCCCCAGCAGGAAATATTTCATGCCGGCTTCATTGCTCAGTGTGCTATGGCGTGCAATCGCGGCGAGAACGTAAAAAGCGATCGACATCGTTTCCAACCCTAGGAAAAACACGACGAGGTCGTTTGCGGCCCCCATGAGCATCATGCCCAGCACGGCGATGGCGACGAGGGCATGGAATTCACCTTTTACGGTCCCGATTTTCCGGAGATACCTGGATGAGAGCAGCACGCTCAAAGCACCTCCCACACAGAACACCATGGAGGTATAGTTGGCAAATCCACCGGTCGTGACGGTCCCCCCGAACGCGAGTCCACTCCACGCAGTGTTCGCAGCCGCCACGGCCCCCGCTACAAGAAAACCAATGAGGGCAATCCACCGGTCCACTTTCTCGCCGTTGGGCAGAATTGATTCGACGACCAGAAGAATCAATGCGGTGACGAAGATCAGGCTGATCGGCCCGATCGCAAGGATGTCAGCAAATGTCACTGGGATGCCCATTGAATTCTCATTCACTTTCGACAGACCCACACAATTGTTCAGCGCTTCCCGCCTGCCGCTTCTACCGGAGGAACAACCACCAGATCGCGACAAAAATCGGAATCAGCACGGGAATCGAATACTTGACAATGTAGCCAAAGAAACTCGGGCACTGAATCCCCGTCTGTTCGGCGATGGATTTTACCATGAAATTCGGACCGTTGCCGATGTAGCTGCAGGCCCCGAAGAACACGGCGCCAAGCGAGATGGCCTGTACGTGCAACGGATGGTTGGCAAGCAGCGCGCTCACCATGATCTGTTCCACCGGGACATTTCCCTGTGCGACAAGATCAAAATGATATTGCACCAGAGACGCGAACGTTGCGCGGATTTCCTGGGCATGTTCGCCGGTGAGTCCGGCGAGTGCCGCACCCTTTGTCGCGACCAGCTGCTGCACGCCGGTCACAACCTCGGGGTTGACGAACAGTCCCACTGCCGCACTCAGAAAGTTTAGGTAGGTCGGGGCGTTGTCAAGAAACGCCGAGAGAGACCCTGTCCCAAAATAGAACTGTCCAGCAGTCACAATCCCCAAGGCAGAAGCATTCAGTTCCAGCCAATCCAGGGCGGGAATCATCGTAGCGAAGATGCCCGCAAAAAGCACTGCAACTTCCTTGATCGGGATAAAGTTGAAATCGTTCTTCCGGTGGATCTCGCGTTTTGTCGTAAAATACGAGCCGGCAGCGGCAAGTATCATCAGCACTTCGCGGATCAGCGGCGGCTCGGTGATAAATACCGCGACAAGTATCAGGGCAAGAAAGAACAGATTATGCACACCCGAGGCCGAACCTTCCTCGTGCGCGCTCTCCACGCTCTTCCGCTCGGCAGCTGAGAGACGGCGGTAGCTGATGAAATCCGTGACAAAGAAGACCCCCAGCACGAGCGCCATGGCCACCAGCCAGGGGAACCAGGACCGTTCCAGGACCCAATAGAACGGGACACCCCGCAGATAGCCGAGGAACAGCGGCGGATCGCCGATGGGTGTCAACGCCCCGCCCATGTTACTCACGATGAAAATGAAAAAGACCACATGGAACGGACGGACCCGGTAGCGGTTTGCCCGGAGGAACGGCCGGATCAGGATAATGGAAGCGCCCGTTGTTCCCACAAGGTTTGCGAGCACTGCCCCGATTGCCAGGATGAAGACATTCGCCAGAGGGCGCGATTTGCCTTTGATCTGAATGTGAATTCCGCCTGCCACAACGAAGAGCGCGCCAATCAGCACGATGAAGCTGATATACTCCATGAGCGTGAGCAGCAACCGGTCAGCGTGACCGAGCCCAAAAACGTAGTAACCGGCGACAATCGCCCCGAGCCCGAACGCCACGTAAGGGTAGTTGTGCTCCCACCAATGGCGATTGATGAACGGGACGATGGCAATCGAGAGCAGGAGCGTGATGAAGGGAATCACCCAACCGACGTGCACGGGCACCGCGTGCGAGGACGACCCCTCATTTGCGAACGCTGCCAGAGGCAGAAGCACGGTGAGGGCAAGCGCGCACAGTGAGATGCGGGCCGAATCCCTCACCGCTCTCTCCGCATATCGGACGGGTTCTGTTCGACCACAACGCCCACGGTGCCGCGGCGTGCTTCCTCCAGCTGATGCACGACGTGTTTGGCAGCCACCGCACTTTTGTCAAGGAACGTTTTTGGATAGACGCCAAGCCAGACGATGAGGATCACCACAGGCACGAGCACGGCCCATTCGCGAGCGCCCAGATCTTTGAGCGACCGGTTCTCGGGATTGTCCACGCGGCCGAAGAACACGCGCTGGTAACTCCAGAGGAGATAGACCGCGGCGAGGATCACACCGGTAGCCGCAACAATGGCGTACCAGGGGCTGCCGAGGAAGCTGGACTTGAAAGCGCCGACGAGAATCAGGAATTCACCGACGAATCCGTTCAGTCCCGGGAGCCCGACGGAAGACAGCATTACGATCATATAGAAGGTCGCGAACACCGGCATGATTCTCGCCAACCCGCCATAGTCGCTGATCATGCGCGTATGGCGGCGCTCGTAGATCATGCCCACGAGAAGGAAGAGCGCCCCGGTGGAGAGCCCGTGGTTCACCATCTGGATGATGGCGCCCTGCATTCCCTCTTCATTGAGAGCCAGGAGCCCGAGGACGACGAAGCCGAGGTGGCTCACGGATGAATACGCGACGAGTTTTTTCAGGTCGGGTTGCACCATAGAGACCAGAGCGCCATAGATGATGCCGACCACAGCCAGGATTGCCACATACGGGAGAAACGTGAAGGTGGCGGACGGGAAAAGCGGCAGACAGAATCTTACGATGCCGTATGTCCCCATTTTCAGCAAGACACCGGCAAGGATTACGCTTCCAGCCGTCGGAGCCTCCACATGCGCATCAGGCAACCACGTGTGCAGCGGAAATATCGGGACTTTGACGGCAAAACTGAGCGTGAAGGCGAGGAACATCCACGTTTGAATGCCGAAGGGAATGCCGGGAGCGATGGCGTAGAGTTCCAGGAGGTTGGTAGTGAAGTGCCCTCCCGTCAGTGTTGATGCGTAGAAGCCGAGCCAGATGATTGCGATGAGCATCAACAGGCTTCCGGCCATCGTGTAGATAAAGAATTTCACGGCCGCATAGATCCGTTCCTTGCCGCCCCAGATGCCGATGATGAAATACATCGGGATAAGCATGAACTCCCAGAACACGTAGAAGAGCAGAAGATCGAGCGACATGAAAACGCCGAGTGTCCCGACTTCCAGGAGAAGCATGAGCGCCACGAACCCCTTGACCCGGTCCTTCACGGAATCCCACGACGCCAGCAGCGCGATCGGAGTCAGGAAGGTCGTCAGGACGACGAGGAGGAGGGAGATTCCGTCGACGCCGAGGTGATAGCTCACATATAGAGACGAGATCCAGGTCACCTTTTCGACAAACTGCATTCCATCCGCTGCCGCATCGAACCGGACGAAGAGAAGCACCGAAGCTGCGAACGTCAGAAGTGATGCGATGAAGCCCGAGATCTTCACGGCGCGAACGCCGACGGCTGGAAGTGCCACGACGACACCCGCGCCGACCAGCGGCAGAAACAGGATCAGGCTCAGGAGGTAATGATCAGTCATATCGGTATTGGGCCAATTTGCCTAGAGTGTCAGTGTGCCAGGATCCACGCGAGGATCGCAACGACGCCCACAACGAAGATCAAAGCGTAACTCTGTATGACGCCCGTCTGTACCAGTCGGAACGTTCTGCCGACCGCCGCAGTGAAGCGTGCGATGGCATTCACGCTCCAGTCAATAACGTGCACATCCACAACCCGCCAGAGCAACTTCTCGGAGCCGGTCACGACCGGCTTCACAACCGCCGCATCATAGATCTCATCGACATAGTATTTGTTCAGGAGCGTCGTGTAGGCCCACCGCAATCTGTTGCTCAGCGTCTCGGGTACATCCTTTCTCTTCAGATACCAGTTCCGGGCGATGAAGATTCCGGCCAATGCCACGCCCACGGACATTGCCATGAGGACGTATTCGAGTGTGTGATTCTCCGCGCCTGCATGCGGAAGGCGGTCGAGGGCAGGTCTGAAGACCGGCTCGAGCCAATGCCCGATCGCATTCCCTCCCCCGAGGCTCGCGGGCACGCCGAAGATCCCGCCGAGAACGGAGAGGATGGCCAGGAGAATAAGCGTAACGGCCATCGTGCCAGGCGCATCATGCGGGTGTGTGCCGCTTGCCCAGCGGGCGTCACCTTCGAACGTCAACGTCACAAGCCGGGACATATAGAATGCCGTCAGCGCGGCACCGGTCAACCCCATTGCCCAGAGAATCCAATGCTCACCGGCGAAGGCCTGCCAGAGGATTTCATCCTTGCTGAAGAATCCGGAGAGAGGGAAAATACCCGAGATGGCCAACGCACCCGCGAGGAAGGTCCAGTAGGTCACCGGCATCGGGCCCTTCAGGGCGCCCATCTTCCTGATGTTCTGTTCGTCGTGCAAGGCATGGATGACGGCCCCGGCACCGAGGAAGAGCAATGCCTTGAAGAAGGCGTGGGTCACAACATGGAAGATGCCTGCGCTGAAGGCCCCGACCCCGAGCGCCAGGAACATATACCCCAGTTGGCTGATCGTGGAATACGCAAGGATTTTCTTGATGTCATTTTGCACGAGTCCGATTGTCGCGGCGAACAGGGCGGTTCCTGCGCCGATGATCCCGACCACCTGGAGAGAGATCGGGGCGAGGGCAAACAGCAACGAGCAGCGGGCAACCATGTAGACGCCGGCGGTGACCATGGTGGCGGCATGGATCAGGGCGCTGACCGGCGTCGGGCCGGCCATTGCATCGGGCAGCCAGACGAACAGCGGAATTTGTGCCGACTTACCCGTTGCCCCGAGGAAGAGCGAGAGTGTAATCGCGACCATGACGGGCGTGCCGATGTCGAATTTTCCGGCCTGGCCGAATACTGATTGGAACTGCAGGGACCCGAACGTCATGAAGATGAGGAACATGCCGATGAGGAATCCGAAATCGCCGATGCGGTTTACGATAAACGCCTTCTTCGCCGCGTCAGCAGTGGTGCCCTTCTCGAAGTCGCGATCATACCAGAACCCGATCAACAGATAGGAGCAGAGTCCGACCCCTTCCCCGCCGCGAAACATGAGCAGGAAGTTGTCTGCGAGGATCAGGTTCAGCATTGCAAACACGAAGAGATTCAGGTATGAGAAGAAGCGCCAGTAGCCCGGGTCGCCGTGCATGTAACCGATCGAGTACACGTGGATCAGAAAACCCACGCCGGTGACGACCAGGAGCATGGTAACGGAGAGCGGATCGACCTGGTAGGCCACCGCGGATTGAAGTCCGCCGGCAGCAATCCAGGGGAAGATCGTGATTACATGCGCGCGGTCGTCGGCGGGGAGCGCTAGGAGTTCATTGAACAGGATACATCCGAACACGAACCCTGCCCCGACCGCGGCACTGCCGAGCGTCCCGATGAGCCATTCCTTCTTCAGGTAGCGGCCGGCGAGGCCATTGACAAGAAACCCGATCAGCGGGAGTAGAACGGCCAGTGGGGCAAGAGCGATTGTGGTCATTACCACTTCAGGATATTGATGTCGTCAACGTTTACTGTCTGCTTGTTGCGGTAGAGGGCAATTACGATTGCCAGTCCGACCGCCGCCTCGGCAGCCGCCACGGCCATCACGAAAAACACGAGCGCCTGTCCGGTGATATCACCGAGGAAAGCGGAATAGGCGACCAGCGTCAGGTTCACCGAATTGAGCATGAGTTCAATGCTCATGAACACCACGATCACGTTCCGGCGCGAGAGAACGCCGATCACGCCAATGGCGAAGAGCACTGCGCTTAATCCCAGGTAGTATGGCAGGGGCACGGACATGTGAGGGCTCAGGCAGTAGGTTTCTTGGCAAGGATGAGTGCGCCGACCACTGCCGCGAACAACAGCATCCCGGTTGCTTGCAGCGGCAGCAGGAAGCGGCTAAAGAGCGCGAAGCCCATGCTCTCCACGGTTCCGATGGTTGCTGCATCGGAATGCATCTGCTGACTCCCGGACGCTACATGTGTTTCCGCGAAGAGGTAGAGCATTTCAAGGGCAAAAGCGAGCACGACACCCGATGCCAGGAGCGTGCGCATGGTGAACCGTTCCACCAGTTTTTCCTCATCTCCCAGATTCAGGAGCATGATCACGAAGACAACGAGCACCATGATTGCGCCCGCGTAGACCGCGATCTCCAGCACAGCAAGCAACTGTGCCCGCAGCAGGAGGTAGAGGCCGGCCAGGCAGAAGAAATTCCCAATCAGGCTGACCGCGCTATTCACGGGGTTGCGCTGCAGGACCATCGCAACAGCGGTCGTGACCGCGGCGGAAGCCAGGAACACGAATACCAACAATTCAGTGATCACGCCGGGAGCCCTTTGGAAGAGATACTGCGTTGCATCAGTTGTAGAAATTAAGAGAATTCCTCAAGAGAAGCAAAACCGCGGGGGCCGCGTTGCAGACGCCCCTCGGCCGGTTCAACGGAAATAATAGTGAATTGCGAACTGAGGCAGGGGCAATACAGTCCCATCACTGAAATACGTGAAGAGCAATTCCAGCGTCGCATGGAATCCCGGACCGGCATACGCTTCGCCGCCCAAACCGGCGCCCATCCGCGTCGGGCCCTCCATGTCATTGTGGCCCGACTTCCCGGTGTAGAAATGCGAGCCGCCTGCGGCTGCGAAGAAACGCACGTTGCGGGAGCGCGAGAGATCCACCTGAACTTCGCCGCCAACGGAGTAGGACATGCGGTCATCGACTTTGATGATGCCGCCGACGATTTGATAGCTGAGAATCGACGGCAGGTGGTGCCGGAAACTCAATCCGATCCCGGTGGCCGGGCCGCCCGCGAAACCCAGACCAAACACATTCCGAGGCAGATCCTGCGCGGCGTCCCGGTCGGGCATGACCACCTGCGCGCCCAACGGACCCGCAGCCAGCGTCAACGCAACCATCAGCAACAGTGAGGCTTTCATCAATGTCATCCGTTCTTTATCCATCGGTAGATTTCCTTGAGTTTCGGACTTTTGCCCGTGGAGAGAATTCCGATTCTGAAGATTCTCCCAGCGGCCACCATGGCCACGTAAATAGAGACGAGCATGATAACAATCGTGAGCAGTATCTCCCAAAGCGCAGGCATCTGGATGGGGATGCGCAGGGCCATCATGGTCGGAGTGAGAAACGGAATGTACGTCAGGACCTTGATCCACGACGCATCCGGGGTTTTCATCGCCGGCAAGGCAAGAACGATCGGGAGTATCAGGATGATCACAAGGTACGATGTGATCTGCTGGGCTTCCTGCTCGGTGTTCAGCGGAGAACCTGCTGCGATGAAGATGGCCGCATAGAACAGGTAGCCGAGAATAAAGTAGATGAGCAGGAGGAAGGCATCACTGAGGTCGACAAGCTGCATGCCGAACTGGAACGAAGCGGCAACGGCAATGAGCGCCCAAAACCCCATCTGCGTCAACCCGAGTCCGCTCAGCCCGAGCACCTTCCCGGCCATCAATTCAGTGGGGGAACAGGAGGAGACCAGGACCTCGACAATCCGGTTGGATTTCTCCTCGATCACGCTGCGCACGAGCATCTGTCCCGACGTCACGATGAGGAGGAAGAGCATCATCAGAAAGACATACGCAGAAAGGAATACGCGTTCGAAACCCGCATCTTCCCTCTTTCCCTCGTCGGAGATCATCACCATCCGGACATCGAGCTTCGGGGAGAGCTGACGGACGACGCTGGGATCCAGGCCGAGCGCCTGCACCCGTTTCTCAGTGACGATGGATTTCAGGTTCTCCTCTATGCGCGCGGCAGTCGCGAAATCGCCCACCGACTTGGAACGGTACTCCACCACGGTGTCGCTCCCCCCCTGAGGCACGACGAAATAGCCGTCGATCAAATCGTCTGCAATCCGACGGTTTGCATCTTCAACGGCGGCCTGCAGCTCGACGCCGGTGCCGACGGCAAGCGGCAGCACGATATAGTTTGGCTGCTTGTTTTTCAGGAGGTACCGATTCTGAAAACGCTGTGCAAATTCCTGATACACCTTGCCTCCCGGATCGATCACCCCGATGATCCGGCTCTCCACATCTTCCTCCGACACAAACAACGTCGGGAGCACTCCCATCCCGATCATGATCAGCGGGGTGAAGAGCAAACCGAAGAGAAAGATCTTGCTCTTGACCTTCTCCATATATTCCCAGCGGGCGACGGCAAGGATCTTCTTCATGCCGCACCCTCCTTCCCCGTCTCCACAAGCTGTGTCGCTCCGACGGTGTTCAGGAAAATTGCATGGAGCGACGGTTCGAGCAGTTCGACCTTCCGTAATTCCAAGCGGGGGTTGATCGCCGCAATGAGGTCGCGGGGAGTCACTCCGGGGAGCAGTTCCATCTCGGCACTATGCTCATAGAGCATCACGTTCTGTACTCCGGTCATCGTGGCAAGAAAAGCGCCGTCACCGTCGAAATCCACGTGCAGGGAATTCCTTCCGTACCGCTTCTTCACCTCGCGCACCGAACCTCCGAGCACCACGCGTCCCTTGTTGATGAGGCAGAGGGCATCGCTCAGGCGCTCCGCCTGATCCATCTGGTGCGTCGAGAAAATTATCGCCTTCCCTTTTTGCTTGAGCTCGAGCAGAATGTCCTTGAAGATGTTCTGGTTCACCGGATCCAACCCCGAGAAGGGTTCATCCAGCACGACGATGGCGGGATCATGCATCACCGCACCGACAAACTGGACTTTCTGCTGGTTTCCTTTGGAGAGTTCCTCGACTTTCCGTTGCGCCGCCTGTTCCAGGCCGAGACGCTCCAGCCACGACATCACGATCGTCCTGGCCTTCGACCGCTGCATGCCGCGCAGTTCGGCGAAGTACAGAAGCGTGTCAATAAGACGGCTCTTTTTGTAGAGTCCGCGCTCTTCGGGAAGGTAGCCGAGCATATCGCGCGTCGCTTCTGTAAACCCCTCGCCGTTGTATGTGACTGTGCCGCTGTCGGGTTCCAGGATGCGCAGAATCATGCGTATCGTTGTCGTCTTCCCGGCTCCGTTCGGACCCAGGAGCCCGAAGATCGATCCGCCGGGCACATCAAACGACACACCGTCTACCGCCACGACAGTGTCGAACTGCTTTCTCAGCTGTTGCACAGAAAGCATGTACTCTCCTTAGGCTTCAGTTTTGGGGCGTCAAAATACGGCGTCAATTTAGGGTGTCAATCGATAGATCATGCGGGGGAAAGGAATTGCCTCTCGCAGGTGGTCCAGCCCGCAAAGCCAGGACACCGTGCGCTCTACGCCCAGCCCGAACCCGGCATGGGGCACGCTGCCGAACCGCCGGAGGTCCAGATACCAGTCGAAGGCCCCTTGAGGAAGGTCATGCTCTTTGATGCGGGCGACAAGTGCATCGTAGTCGTCTTCGCGCTGGCTGCCCCCGATAATCTCACCGTACCCTTCCGGGGCGAGCACGTCGACGGCGAGCGCAACCTTGGGGTTGAGCGGATCTCGTTTCATGTAGAACGCTTTCACCTCCGACGGATAGCGGTGCACCATGACCGGACGGTCGAATTGCTCGGAGACCACTGTCTCGTCTGTGCCTCCCAGGTCGTTCCCCCACTCGAAAGTAATACCCTTCTGATGGAGGATATCGACGGCCTCATCATAGGAAATACGCGGGAACGGCCGGCGCACGCGTTCAAGTTTCGTGGTGTCTCGCTCCAGAGTCTTGAGCTCCGCACTCCGGTTTTTCAAGACGGTCTGGACAATATGCTCGAGGAATTCCTCGGCGAGGTCCATATTGTCATCCAAATCGTTGAAGGCCACTTCGGGCTCCACCATCCAGAATTCCGTGAGGTGTCGGCGCGTCTTGGATTTTTCAGCACGGAAGGTAGGTCCGAACACATACACCTTCCCAAGGGCCATTGCGCCGGCTTCGCCGTAGAGTTGGCCTGATTGAGTAAGATACGCCTTACCCAGATCGAAGTAGTTCGTTTCAAACAACGTGGATGTGCCTTCGCAAGCCGCCGGCGTGAAGATCGGCGCGTCCATCAGCACGAATCCCCTGCTATCGAAGAAATCGCGGATGGAACGGATC
>Ga0105107_10003532_pt1 | contig 10421 bp, 11 predicted proteins | sample PPLLaktember2015_6_FD_79335 | JGI IMG/M metagenome (GOLD analysis project Ga0105107, IMG submission 79335) | Freshwater sediment microbial communities from Prairie Pothole Lake near Jamestown, North Dakota, USA - PPLs Lake P8 Core (1) Depth... | ecosystem: Environmental > Aquatic > Freshwater >...
CGAAAGAGACAGACATCAGGGCGGATCTGGACCTTGACGGCACAGGGAAGTATAGCGTGGATACCTCGATCCCTTTTCTCGACCATATGCTCTCCCTGATGTGCAAGCACGGCCTCTTTGACCTGACGATAAAGGCGAAGGGCGATGTAGAGATAGACGACCATCACACGGTCGAGGACACCGGAATCGTGCTCGGCAAGGCGCTGAAGCAGGCGCTCGGCGATATGAAGGGAATCAGCCGTTACGGCCAGGCCTCGGTGCCGATGGACGAAGCACTCGCCTCTGTCTGCCTCGATATCAGCGGAAGGTCCTATCTGGTATATAAAGTGGAGTTCCCAAAAAAGAGCAAGCTGAGGGATTTCGACCCTGACTTGATCGAGGACTTTCTCCAGGCCTTTGCAGGCAACGCAGGCATAACTCTGCACGCAGGCGCGGCCTACGGCAGGAACACGCACCATATTATCGAGGGGATATTCAAGGCGCTCGGACGTGCGCTGCGGCAGGCGGTAACGATAGACCCGAGGGTAAAGGGCGTTCCTTCGACAAAGGGCAGGCTCTAAGGAGCTTCTGCCTGAGGCAATGATGAAAGCAACATCTCTGAAGACGCTGGTCCCGCTGCGGGATATCCGCTATGTCCTCCTCGACATGGACGGGACGCTGCTCGACAAGTATTTCGATGACTACTTTTGGGAGCATCTCCTCCCGGAAAAGTACGCGGAAAAGAAGGGCATCACCTTCGGCAGGGCAAAGGAAGAGCTGCTGCAAAGGTACAAGGCCCACGAAGGGACGCTCAACTGGACAGACATAGATTTCTGGTCGCGGGAGGTGGATATCGACATCCCTGCCCTGAAGGAGCAGATACACCACCTGATCGAGGTCCATCCCCATGTCGAAGAGTTCCTGCGGATGCTCAGGCGGCACAGAAAAAAGGTGTATCTGGTGACGAATGCGCACTACAAGGTCCTCGACCTCAAGCTGAAGAAAACAGAACTGGGGGGATATTTCCACGCAGCGGTCACGTCCTTTGAGATTGGCTACCCAAAGGAGATGCCCGCCTTCTGGGAAAAGGCGGAAAGGCAGCTCGGCTTCGAAAAAGGGAAGACCCTTTTCATCGACGATACCGTGGCGGTGCTGAAGACTGCGGCGCAATACGGCATTAAGTATATCCTCCACAAGACCTACGCGAGTTCGAAGGCGAAAAAGGGGATTTCGAAGGATTTCCCCGCAATCGAGGATTTCAGGGAACTGATGTTCCTGGACGATGCTGAGTCCGGGAAGCAGCAGTCTTGAAAAACTTGTTTATCCCTGCCAAATAGCTTACAATATGAATCCATGAATACCGTAGTTGATCAACTTCTGGAGCTCACAAAAGAGCCGAAAATCGCTTATTTTTCGATGGAGATAGGCGTCCATAACGATATCCCCACCTACAGCGGGGGGCTTGGCGTTCTCGCGGGCGATACCATCCGGTCAGGGGCTGACCTGAAACTGCCGATGGTCGCGGTCACCCTTCTTTGCAGAAAGGGGTATTTCAGGCAGGACATCACCGAAAACGGCAGACAGGTCGAATTTCCCTATGAATGGGACCCTGCCCGGTACATGCAACTGCTGCCGTGTACAACGACGGTACAGATCGAAGGCAGGGAAGTGAATGTGCAGGCATGGCAGTATAATGTGAAGAGCCTCACGAGCGGATGCATCCCGGTATTTTTTCTCGATACTGATTTAGCAGCCAATTCTCCAGAGGACCGCGAGATCACCGCTCAACTTTACGGCGGCGACCTGACATACAGACTGAAACAGGAGATTGTGCTCGGCCTCGGCGGGGTGCGGCTGCTGCATGAGATGGGATTCGAGATCAAAAAATATCATATGAACGAAGGCCACGCGAGTTTTCTGCTCCTCGATCTGCTCGATCGTTTTAAAAGACCGATAGAGGACGTATGGGACGAAAAGCTTGTCTGGGACAAGGAAAAGGTGAAGAGTCTCTGCGTATTTACGACCCATACGCCTGTGGAGGCCGGCCATGACAAGTTCCCCTACGATCTTGTGTCCCGGGTCATGGGGGAGATCATCCCGTTCCATGTGCTTAAGGAGCTTGCGGGAAGAGACTGGCTGAACATGACGATGCTCGCGCTGAACCTGAGCCGCTACATCAATGGAGTGGCGAAGAAGCACGGCGAGGTCTCGAAAAACATGTTCCCCGGGTATGAGATCTACGCGATCACGAACGGCGTGCATTCCTTTACGTGGACCTGCAGCAGCTTCAAGAAGGTCTTTGACGAATACCTGCCCGGCTGGGCGAACGAGCCGGAATTGTTTGTGAGGGTGGGACGCATTCCGGATGAGGTATTGTGGAACGCGCATATGGAGGCAAAACAGAAGCTCTGTGATTACATCAAAGAGCAGACTGGCAGTGATTTTTCGCCGGATATCCTCACCTTTGGATCCGCCAGGAGGGCGACCGCGTATAAGAGGGCAGACCTTCTCTTCAGGGATATCGACCGGCTTTTAAGGATAGGCGCCGGCAAGATACAGCTTGTCTATGCCGGCAAGGCTCATCCCAAAGACGAACCCGGAAAGCAGCTGATTCAGAACATCTTCAGATATAAGGAAGAGCTTAAGGGCAAAATAAATATCGTTTATCTGAAAAACTATAATATGGATACCGCGCTCAAGATCATTTCCGGAGTGGATGTATGGCTGAACACACCTTTGAGGCCCCTTGAAGCCTCTGGCACGAGCGGCATGAAGGCTTCGCATAACGGGGTTGTCAATTTCAGCGTGCTCGACGGCTGGTGGATCGAGGGGCATATTGAGGGCTACACAGGCTGGTCCATAGGCCCGGCCCCCACTGAGAAGATGCAGTCGTCCGATCTGACGGACATCAAGAGCGCTGACATCCGCGACGCGGAAGACCTCTACAGCAAGCTCGAGCATACTATCATCCCGCTGTATTACAGTGACAGGCATATGTGGATAAGGATGATGCAGAACGCGATTGGGAAGAACGCATACTATTTCAACTGCCACCGCATGATGCGGCGGTATGTGACCGAAGCCTACATACGGTAAGCGGTTATATGCCCGCCATGACTGACTGATAACCGCTTTTTTCGGATCAACTTTTCAGCTTTCTGTTACACTGCATGCAGTAGTCTTTCTCAGGCACGAAACTTCCGCATTCCCTGCACTGCACCAGGTTTATCGGCATTTCTTTTCCGCAGTACCTGCAGTCCGTGTCTGATTCCTGAAGCACTTTCCCGCAGAAAGGGCACTGTTTGGTCTTTCCTCTCGTGAGGAGAGGGGGGAGGATGCCGATGACCAGTACCATAAGCGGAAAGACAAAGCATGCCAGTCCCCAAAAGAAGGGATTGCGTCCTTTTTTCAATGCGATGTAGCCGCCGAGGATACCGACAAGCACCTGGAGCACGACAAACCTATACATGCGTTCTTCCCTTCTCAAGCAACTCCAAGGCCTTTCTGTGCAGTGCGGGGTTGCCTGCCGCGAGGAGGCTGGAGCTTTTTTTCAGATCGAGTGCGACGGTTTCTACCGGTCTGCCGGAGACATTGGTGATGATACCCCCTGCTTCTTTTATGAGCAGCCACCCTCCGGCAAAGTCAAAACTCCTCGAAAGAGATGACGTTACAAACACGCTTGCTGCACCGCTCGCAAGATATGCGAGGTCGAGCGCGGTGGCACCGAGACACCTTGTTTTTCTCGAGTGGACAAGAAGCGGGATGATCGCCGGAATGTCTTTGCCGGGAACAGGGGCCTCGTAAGCGGTGAGGGAAAAGATGTCGTCTTCCTGCGTATGTATCCGTCTGTCTCTGAGAAAAGCGCCCGCGCCTGCTTCAGCCCAAAACTCGTCTCTGTTCGAAAGGTTGATGATATAGGAGAGGCTAACATCTCCGAGGGTATGTCCATCGGCTACCGCGATGGAGGTGCAGTAATAGGGGATTCCTGCAACCGCGTTCTTGCTGCCGTCAATGGGATCTATCAGGACTACAGGACCGCCTCCATGCAGTTCCAGGACGCCCATCTCTTCGGAAACGATGGTGAGGGGCTCTTTCAGGGACTTCAGTCCTGCAACAATGATCTCTTCAGCCAGACTGTCTACAGGAAATGTCTTGTCCCCTGCAGCGCCGACACCTACGGCGCTCTTTCTTCCGGGAGCATACCTTGACGCGGGTATCTCCCTGAAGAGCCTTCCGCCGATCTCTTTGAGATCATTAATGTTCATCACAGTATTGTACGCATGGGAAGCTTTTGGGGCAACAGAACGCATTGAACGGAAATGCCAGACGATTAAGCTGAAACTTCAAAACTGTCCTGATTGTATGTATAATCTGAAATACAGAGATATGGCAGTGCCTGTATAAATCACTATTTGATTGATTCTCGAGGAGACAGACTATGCGTATAAGCCCGAAGACAAAGGTGGATGAGCTTCTTTCCAAATATCCTTTTCTCAAAAATTTCCTGGTACAGTTGGCCCCTCACTTCAAAGCCCTGGACAACCCGCTGCTGAGAAAGACGCTGGGAAAGGTCGCAACATTGAACAAGGTTGCCATGGTCGGAGGCATCGAACTTACAAGGCTTCTCAACGAGCTTGCAGGGGAGATAAGAAAGCAGACAGGAGAGGAGGTCCTCATTGAGGGTGAGGAGAAGTCTGCAGTGATAACAGATCCAGAGCAGAGAATCGTGGCGCTTAAGGAGATCATTGAGGACCTGCACAGGGGCGTTGATATGAAGGTGCTGAAGAGGAGATTCCTCGAACTCATAAGGGACGTTGCTCCATCGGAAATCGCCAACATGGAACAGCGGCTTATCAGTGAGGGCATGCCTGAGGAGGAAGTCAAAAGGCTCTGTGACGTGCATGTGGAGGTCTTCAGGGAATCACTCGAAGATAAGGTTGTCCCCGGCCTTCCCGCGGGTCACCCGGTGCATACATACATGCTCGAAAACCGGAGGGCGGAGACAATTATCAGGCAGATACAGGCGGTGCACGACATCAGAAAGGACAGGGAGCAACTGGTGAGTTTTCTCGATACCTTCTCGTCCATAAACCTCCATTACGTCAGGAAGGAGAACCAGCTTTTCCCCATCCTCGAGGCCCACGGAATTTCCGGACCTTCGAAGGTCATGTGGGCGCTCCACGACGATATACGCGAAATGCTGAAGGAGGTGACAGCAAGGGTCAGGGAAGGCATGTCGACCCCGAAGGAACTCCAGGCGCTCATTCACATGGTGAATGATATGATCTACAAGGAGGAACATATACTCTTCCCGATGGCGCTTGAGACCCTCGGTGACGCTGACTGGGCTAAGGTGAGGGATGGCGAGGAGGAGATAGGATACGCATGGCTCAAGCCTGCAGAGGAGTGGAAACCCTCAGGAGAAGCCTACCAGGAGAAGCTGCCGCCTGAAAAAATCGGCAGTCTCACCCTTGATACCGGTCTCCTTTCAGCTGAACAGATCAACCTTATTCTGACGCACCTGCCTGTCGACATATCATTTGTAGACGAGAACGACAGGGTCGCTTATTATTCCCAGACAGAGGACAGGATATTCCCAAGGAGCCCTGGAATTATCGGCAGGAGCGTCCAGAACTGCCATCCGCCCAAGAGCGTACATATGGTGGAGAAGATACTGCAGGAGTTCAAGGCCGGCAACAGGGACAGCGCGGAGTTCTGGATACAGATGAAGGGAAGATTTATACACATCCGGTATTTTGCGGTGCGCGACAAAAAAGGGGTTTACAGGGGGACCCTCGAAGTAAGCCAGGATGTCACGTCCATCAGAGGGCTTGAGGGCGACAGAAGACTCCTTGAGTGGGACTGAGAAAACCGGCAGGCAGAAAGTGGACTGATGCAGTGATGACGATCGAAGAGAAGCTAAGATAAGAGCGAATATTTTTGAACCGTTCCGCCGCTTATTTATTGACGGTTCGTCTGCTGGACATCTATGGTCCGCCCCAGGTATCTGCTTCTCCCCATGCGGATTGGGTCGCGTCCAACCGTTACCCATCTGTCTTCCGAGTAACGGTAAAACTGCTTGATCTTACCTTCCTCAAGCAACAGGTCGAGCACTTCACCCTTTACGAGGTCAAACCTGTTGTTTTTGTATTTCACTTTAATTACCATGTCTGAGTCCTCCGGGAATGACGGCGCCAATATGACCCCTTCCCCTTTTCAGAGTTATTAAGGCTGATGAAGTTCCTGCCATTAATAAGCTGCTTCCTGATCGTGAGGGCATGAAGACCATCGACTCCCTTCTCTCTCCTGACATTGGTTAAGCCTTCTCAGTAAAACTCCTTCTTCAGGTCCTCTGTATCTCGCCTGAAACAGGCAGCCTGCCCGAATGAAGTTTGAGTTTATCACACGCAACACACTGCTGTACAACATTTTTTAAATTATACTCCATATGATTTGAATGTCAAAGTCAAACAAAAAAATATCACTAGACCGCAGGAAGAATTGATAAAAGGGTATCGCCCGCGTGAAATGCTCACCGTGCCATTTCTCTGTCATCTGCTATACATCTTCAGTATATCAGTTGAAGACGCACGCCCATAGCAGAGACCGCTCAACTTAAGGCAGGGGTCCCCCGCTTCAGGGTGAATATCTGCCCGCTGGCCGAAGGTCCTTCAATGCTTCGGGGAAGAGGAACTGCACACTGTCTTCAATAGACCCCTTTTTTACCCTTATGGTAAGTTTTCGTCTGCCCTCTTTTGCCAGTTCGAGATGCGCGACTGTATACAGTCCTTCACCTTTCTCTTTGATTTCAGGAGACAGACTCAAGTTCTCGCCCGTATCGGGATTCCTGTAGTCTATCGCGATCTCGGCTCCGGTAACGTCCTCATCGTTCGCATTATGCACTACGATGCCGACAACATTTTTCCCTATCGGGTATTCCTTTTCATCCAGCAGGACCTCTATGCTGTAGTTCGCCTTCGCGGTAATATCGAAGAGGCTCCCCATGAAATGCTTCGTAAATATCCGCTTTCCGCTTTCCCCGATGTCACCGTGGGCGTATGCGGCGCCGCCAGCCAGCAAGCAGAGTCCCAAAATCATAGTTGCAATCCCTGAGAGAAATGGTTTCATTACAGGCCTCCCTTTTGTTTTTCAAAAAAGTCTTTCAGCCCTTTTTCTTAGATTGTAATATGTTAAGGCGGAAATGCATAGAGAAATTATATGGCTGACTGCACCTCACCGGGGAGTTTTATAGCTTATCGCGCTTCTCACCCGCTGTATTTTAAGCCGTTGTTTGATACAATTTTATGTAAGGCGCAAATATTTCCATGGAGTGAAGGGATTCCGGATGCAGGAGAAAGTAAAACTCGGGATCAGTTCCTGTCTTCTCGGGGAGAGGGTCCGTTATGACGGCGGGCATAAGCTGGACCACTTTATGAAGGATACCCTCGGCTTATTCATCGAGTGGGTCCCTGTCTGCCCAGAAGTTGAAAGCGGTCTTCCGGTCCCGAGGGAGGCGATGCGGCTCGTCGGCGACCCTGAGGCCCCCCGTCTTGTCAAAAGCAGATCAGGCAATGACTATACTGACAGCATGGTCACATGGGCCAAGAGGAAACTTGCTGAGATTGAAAAAGAAGACCTCTGCGGGTTCATCTTCAAAAGCAAGTCTCCGAGTTCAGGGATGAGGGGAGTAAAAGTCTATGGCCCGTCAGGAATCCCGAGCCGCGCAGGCGTCGGCATCTTTGCAAGGGCGTTCATGGAAAAGTTCCCGCGTACTCCGGTTGAAGATGAAGGCAGGCTTTGTGACCCCGGGCTGAGGGAGAACTTCATCGAAAGGATCTTTGTCTGCAAACGCTGGAAGGAATTCACGCAAAAGGGAACTGTCAGGGACCTGATAGAATTTCATACCGATCATAAATTATTGGTCCTCTCGCATAGTCCCGGGCACTATTCCGCGCTCGGGAACCTTGTCGCAAACTCAAGAAAATACAAATCCCAGGTTCTTCAGGAAGAATACCTCTCGCTGCTTATGGAAGGTCTCAAGCTGATCGCAACCGTCAGGAAGAATACGAATGTGCTGCATCACATGATGGGATATTTCAAAAAACAGCTGCAGTCTGAAGAAAAAAAAGAGATGCTTGAGGTCATCGAAGAGTATCACAAGGGCTTTATCCCGCTTATCGTTCCTGTAACGCTCATACGGCATTATGTCAGGAAATACGATGGAGCATATCTGAAACGGCAGTATTACCTGAACCCTCACCCCGCAGAGCTGATGCTCAGGAATCACGTTTAAGATGAAAAAGCTGATCATTGATTTCAAAGACCCTGCCGAAAAGAGTCGGTGGGAGCTGGTGAACGACGCAGTGATGGGCGGCATCTCGGAAAGCCGTCTTACGATCGAGGGCGGTATTGCATTGTTTCAGGGCGAAGTGTCTCTTGAAAACTACGGAGGCTTTGCGTCAATAAGGTCCCTACCGCAGGATTTCGGGCTCGATGATTACAAAGGGTTGATCGTGCGCGTCAGGGGTGACGGTAAGACCTACCGGCTTCGTTTAAGGACGGACGCCGAATATGACGGCATCGCCTATCAGTCAGTTTTTCTGACAGAGCCCCGCGAATGGATCACCGTTCAACTCCCCTTCAGCGGCTTTGTTCCTGTCTTCAGAGGACGTATCGTCCCCGGTGCGCCTGCGCTTTCCCCGGACAGGATAAGGAGAATCGGGTTCATGATAGCAGACAGCCAGGAAGGCTCATTCCGGCTCGAGCTCGAAGAGGTCGAGGCATATGCGTAAAAGATATCGCCAACGCGCCGCGGGCATCCACGCATAAGCCTGCTAATAAAAAGTTGCGGTAGCGGGCATGCATCAGCAATCATTCACCATAGGGTTCAGGAAGCTCAGTCTTCTCACCCATCAGCTTGAGGCATCACTTTTCCTGCCCGTTGACCGGAGGAAGGCATTCTCTTTTTTTGAAGACCCGCGCAATCTCTTCGAGATCACGCCTGGATGGCTCGACTTCAGGATGCTCGATCCTGAGCAAAGCCAAGTCCATGAAGGAGCGGAATTCGATTACACCATAAAATGGCTGGGCATCACCGTCAGATGGAAGAGCAGGATCGTTAACTACCATCCCCCATTTTCTTTCACTGATGTACAACTCACAGGGCCGTACCGTTCGTGGGAGCATCTGCATGTTTTTGAGGAAACCGAAGGGGGCACCATCATGAGGGACACTGTCACCTTCACTTTGCCGCTGGCCGCAGTCGTCATCTTTCGTCCTGTTATTAAAAGACAGCTCCGTGATATCTTCTCATACAGGGCGTCAAGGATAGACGAATGGGTGCGAGGCGTTATGATCCCCAGCGGGCACCCACAATGAAAAGACCGCGTGGGTTCTCCTTCGAATAGCACCAGTCCATATTACCAGCAGCACCTGTGCAGCGTTTCATCCATGCTGCCGGACTTTAGAAGAAGACAGAAAATCTCCTTTTAAAAAAAGCGCCAGCTACTGCCCTTTATCGTTCCCTTCGGGAGCATCAAGAGAGTAATCAAAATCGCCCACCGGCCGTTCAAAAGTATATTCCACAGGGTTCTTGAGCAGAGTTGAGGTGGTCTTGTCGATGCTGCCGGTAATGGCCGCAAAGGGCAGGGATATGATAAAAAGTCCTGCGCCTGCTACTATGCCGACGAGTCCGAGAGGCCGGGCGAAAATTACATCTCCCATAACGGCCGCGTCATTCTCAGTTCCGGCAAACGCGGAAACCGAGGTAAGCAAAAAGGTTATTGCAATTACAAGGGCCAGAATCTTTTTCATGGGAACCTCCTTTTCATAAACAAAAGTTGTTACTTTCATTCCATTATCCCTCGTTCTGATGCAAAATTAAAGCAGTTTTTTTTGTCCAGACAGGCAAATACGCATAAAAAATTTCCTGACGGATAATTTGCCTGGGGGAAACGCCTGGGGGAAGGTCACGGTTCAGTTTTTACTGACTTATGCAAGGGGAGTTTTTGATGATATAATTGGGTTAAGCCGTATGTGGCGCAAGGGGTTGCCGAACGGATAAAACATCGTGCGGCAGCTTCCCTTGGCGAAGATCGGGGAGTGTGAACAGTGCGCAGGCAATACTGGCTGATGAAATCAGAACCGGTTGTTTTTTCGTTCGACGACCTGAAGGCCCGTCCCCACTCAACCGATCACTGGGAAGGCGTCAGGAACTACCAGGCGCGCAACTACATTCGGGAGATGAAAAAGGGCGACCTTATGCTTTTTTACCATTCCAATTGCGAGACGCCCGGTGTTGTTGGTATAACCGAAATAGTCCGCAAGGCCTATCCAGACCACACCGCATTCGATCCAGTATCACGGTATTACGATCCGAAGTCAGCGCCAGACGATCCCCGGTGGTTCATGGTGGATGTTAAGTGGAAGCAGGCGTTCAGAAG
>Ga0105107_10003533_pt1 | contig 10420 bp, 9 predicted proteins | sample PPLLaktember2015_6_FD_79335 | JGI IMG/M metagenome (GOLD analysis project Ga0105107, IMG submission 79335) | Freshwater sediment microbial communities from Prairie Pothole Lake near Jamestown, North Dakota, USA - PPLs Lake P8 Core (1) Depth... | ecosystem: Environmental > Aquatic > Freshwater >...
CTGGAGATCGCCGGCGGCAAGCCGGAGACGTTCGACGCGTTCGTGAAGAACGAAGCGGGGAAGGTTGCGCGGCTCATCAAGGCCGGGCTGCTGAAACCCGAATAAGCCGCGCTCCGGTCAGGCGAACGCCGACACGGCCTCCGGCGCCGCCGCCTGCAACAGCGGCTCCACGTCGAGGACGAGGACGACCGAGCCGTCACCGGCGAGCGTCGCGCCCGCGACGCCGGCCGGGCGGATGTCGGTGAGCGGCTTGATGACCACGTCCTCGCGCCCGACGTAATCGTCGACCGCGAGCACGAAGGAGGCGCTGCCGCATTGCATGAGCACGCCGTAGCGCGGCGTCTTGCCCGAGCTCCATCCGAGCAGCGACCCGAGCGATCGCACCGAGAGCACCTGCTCGCGCACGACCATGGTCGCGCACCCGCCGACGTGCTGGAGCGAGCCGGCAACGAGCCGCACGATCTCGTGCGTCATCGCGAGCGGCACCGCGAACGACTGCGCTCCGTGCTTCACCACCAGCACCGGGAGGATCGCGAGGGTGAGCGGAAGCGAGAGGCGAAACGTCGTGCCAACGCCCACTTCGGACTCGATCTCGATGCGGCCGTTCAACTTCTCGATTCCGGTCTTGACGACGTCCATGCCGACGCCGCGCCCGGAGACGCTCGATACTTCCTCCTTGGTCGAGAAGCCCGGCAGGAAAACGAGGTGCAGGCTTTGCGCGGTGTCCAGGCGGTTCGCGGCCTCGGCGTCGATCAGGCCTTTCTCGCAGGCTTTGCGCCGCAGCGCTTCGGCGTTCATGCCGCGGCCGTCGTCGCGTATGGTGATCGACACGCGGTCGCCTTCCTGGCGCGCGGAGAGTCGGACGGTGCCGCCTGCGGGTTTGCCCGCGGCGATCCGATCGGCCGTCGGCTCGATCCCGTGGTCCACGGCGTTGCGAACGAGGTGGATCAGCGGGTCGGCGAGGTCGTCGATCATCACCCGGTCGAGCTCGGTTTCTTCGCCTTCGAGCACGAGCTCGACGTCCTTGCCGAGACTTCTCGCGAGGTCGCGCGCCATGCGCGGGTATTTCTGGAACAGGCGCCCGATGGGCTGCATGCGTGTTTTCATGACCGCGCGCTGCAGGTCGGCGACGACGAGATCGAGGCGGTTCACCGCTTCATCGAAGTTGCGCAGCACCTCGGCGTCGTTGCGGCCCGCGATGACTTCGCGGCGCAGACACGAGAGCCGGTTCTTCGCGAGCCCGAGCTCGCCCGAAAGCGTCAGCACCTGGTCGAGGCGCGAAGTGTCGATGCGGATGGTGGTATCGCGCGACACCGCGATGCGGTCGGTGGCACGGCGGCCGACCGGCAATTCCTCGCGTAACGGATCGTCGCTCGCGCGCCGGCCGTAAGGCTGTTTGCGCACGAACGCCTCCGGCGCTTTCTGCGTGATCGCGTTGTAGAAGGCGAGCCAGTCGGGCTCCCGGACTTCCGTTTCCCTCACCCCCGACCCCTCTCCCGGGGGGAGAGGGGAGAGATTGTCGGTCACCCCCGGCTCTGCCCCCGCCGGGAGAGCGGAGGGAGGCTTTGCCGCCGCAGCCTTGCCGGCGGGCACAGGAGAAGGCTCGCCGCTCACGACTGCGTGCAAGCGCGCCAGCAGCTCGGGGACCGCGTCCTGCGGCTCCCCGCCGCGCCCGAGCGCATCGAACATCGAGCGCACGCACGCGGTCGCATCGAGTATCGCGTCCATGATCGACGCCTCGAGCGCGAGCTCTTTCTTGCGCAGGCGGTCGAACACGTTCTCGGTGAGGTGGCACAGGTCCACCATTCCCGCGAGGCTCAGGAACCCCGCGCCGCCTTTGATCGTGTGAAAGCCGCGGAAGATGTCGTTCAGGAGTCCGGCGTCGCCGGGACGCTTCTCGAGGTCGACGAGCTTGCGATCGACGTCCGCGAGGAGCTCGCCGGCTTCGGTCAGAAAATCCTGAAGCATTTCATCCATTACATTACCGCTTCCGCAAAGCTGTCATTGCGAGAAACCCGGTGACGGGATTGCCACGCAGCGCTCGCAACACGTCCCGGGGATCCCCGTGATCGCCACGTCGCAGCGCTCCTCGCGATGACATTTGTTTTTCACTCCGCCTTTCCGGGCTCACGCTCGGCAAGGGCTGATGTCAGAACCCCAGGCTCTCGAGGAGCTCGTCCACCTGCGCCTGGTTGGCGACGACGTCGCTCGAGGTGCCGATGGCCGGGCCGTTGAGGAGCCCCAACGCTTCGGGACGGTTGATCGGCGCCGGCGCGTTCTCGACGAGGAGCATGAGGAGCTGGGTCTCGAGGTTGCCCGCGAGGTCGGTGACGCGCTTAAGCACCTGTCCGGTGAGGTCCTGGAACTCCTGCGCCATCATGACTTCGCGCAGCTGCTCGCGCGTGGTTTCGGTGCGGGCCGGCACGGTCCCGAGGTAGTCGCGCGTCGCGCGCGCGAGCGCCTTGAAATCCTCCACGCCGCTTTCGCCGCGGAAAGTCGCGTCCCAGCGGCCTGCGAGCGCGGCCGCGTCCGCGGCCAGGCTTTCCTGCACCGGCGTTGCGATCTCGACGGCGTTGAGCGAGCGGCTCGCCGCCTGCTCGGTCAGCGTGACGACGTAGGCGAGCCGCTGGCGGGCGTCCGGCAGCATCGCCGCCGTGCACTCCTGGAGCTGCTTGTCGTAGCCGAGCTCGGCGAGCGTGTCGTGGAGCTGGCGCGTGAGGTGCCCGAGCGAGTTGATGACTTTGGCCGCGGCGGGGCAGGCCTCGGGTCCGGGCGCTGCGGCATCGACGCAATCGGGGCCCGCAGCGTCGTTCGCGGGCGCGGCGCTGGATTCACGCTGCGCGAGCGCGATGCTGTCGAAAAGATCCTCGAGGTCGCGGCTGTCCGCCGCGGTGGATGCGTCCGGAACCATGTCATGCCGCCTTTGCCAGGTTCTTGAAAAGCTTCTCCAGCTTCTCGTCGAGAGTCGCGGCGGTGAAAGGCTTCACGATGTAGCCGTTCGCGCCGGCCTGCGCGGCTTCGATGATGTTCTCCTTGCGCGCTTCCGCGGTGATCATGAGCACCGGCAGGTGCTTGAGCGCGTCGTCGCCGCGGATCGCCCTCAGGAGATCGATGCCCGTCATGCTCGGCATGTTCCAGTCGGAGACCACGAAATCGAAGCGCTCGCTCTTCAGCTTCTGGAGGGCTTTCACGCCGTCCTCCGCCTCGTCCGCGTTGGTGTAGCCGAGCTCCTTCAGGAGATTGCGCACGATCCGGCGCATCGTCGAGAAGTCGTCCACTACGAGTATTCGCATCGAGCGATCGGTCATGGTGTTACCTCCGGTATGGCGGCCGCGTGCGCAGCCGGTTGAGCTATCAGGGGCCGCAGCGCGTCGGCCAGTGCGCGGGGATCGAACTTCGCGACGTACGCATCGACGCCGACGGTTTTGCCCATCGCGCGGTTCGCCGCCGAAGACAGCGACGAGTGCATGACCACGGGAATGCCGGCGAAGCGCGCGTCGGATTTGATGCAGCGGGTGAGAACGTAGCCGTCCATCTCGGGCATTTCGGCGTCGGTGAGAATGAGCTGCAGGCGCTTGGAGAGCGGCTCCCCTTCGGCCTCCGAGCGGCAGGCCATCGCCTGCAGGCGCGCCCACGCCTCGCGCCCGTTCGAGGCGTGCTGGTAGAGCACCTGGAGCTCATCGAGGACGCGCATGATCTCGCGCCTGGCGAGCGCCGAGTCGTCGGCGAAAAATATGTTGGCGCCGGGGCGTGCGACCGGCTCGAGGTCCGGCACGTCGGCTTCGCCGTAGACCGTTCCGAGCACGCGCTCGACGTCGAGCACCGAAACGAGCTTTCCGTCGGGGAGCTCGGTGATCGCCGTGATCCAGCCGTCACCGCCGCCGAGCATCGCATCGGGCGCCCGCACGCGGTCCCATTCGACGCGCGCGATGCGATCGACGCCGTGGAGGAGGAAGCCCTGAACGTGGCGGTTGAACTCGGTCACCATCATCGTCGCGTTGGAGCACGCGCCGGCCGGGATGCCCATCAGCTTCGCGAGCGAGATCACCGGAATGATGTTGCCGCGCAGGCTCGCCACGCCGTCGATGCCGGCGGGAAGGTTGGGCGCGCGCGTGATCTGCGGCGTGCGCGTGATCTCGCGAACCTTGAAGACGTTGATCCCGAAAATCTCCGGAGTCCCGAGCGAGAAGAGCAGGAGCTCCATCGTGTTGGAGCCCGCGAGCCGGGTGCGCGCGTCGACCGCCTCGAGCACGCCGGCGCCGTCGTGGTAGTCCGTGCTGTGGTGGGTGGCAGGCATGGTCGTCGGCGCCGGGCTTTACGCGAGCTGGCGCGAGATCGCCGCGGCGAGCTTCGCCGGCTCGAACTTCGAGACGTATTCGTCGATGCCGACCGAATGGCCGAGCTGCTGGTTGGACGCGCCCGAGAGCGACGAATGCATGATCACCGGCATCCCCTTGAAACGCGGGTCGGCTTTGATGCGCTTGGCGAGCATGTAGCCGTCCATTTCGGGCATTTCGACGTCGGTCAGCACGAGCTGCACCGCGTCGCGCGCTTCACGCCCCTGGGCGCGCGCGCTCTCGGCGATGCGTGTCAGCTCCTGCCACGCCTGCACGCCGTTCCTGGTCGCGATGTGCGCGACGTCGAGCGCGTCGAGCGTGCGCACGATCTGGCTGCGCGCGATCGCCGAATCGTCCGCGAAAAGGACGGTGCGTCCCGCCGCGGGCTTCGGGCCGCTCGTCTTGTAGACGCTCGCCTCGGGCGCCGTTCCGGTGTCCGCGAGCAGCTTCTCCACGTCGAGCATCATCGCCAGGCGCCCGTCGGCGAGCTCGGTCACCGCGGTGACCAGGCCCGACGCCTTGCCTGTGAGCATCTGCGGCGGCACCCGCATCTGCGACCAGTCGATGCGCAATATCGTATCGACGGCTTCCACCAGTAACCCCTGTACCTGGCCGTTGAACTCGGTCACGATCATGATCGCGGGCCTGGCGCCGACTTCCAGCCCCGCGTACTTCGCGAGGTCGATGACCGGCACGAGCCTGCCGCGCAGACTCACCATCCCGGCGACCGCGGGCGGCATCTCGGGCGCGCGCGTCACCTCCGGGATGCGCATCACCTCGCGCACCTTGAAGACGTTGACGCCGAACATCTCGCGCCTGCCGCTCGCGCCGTCGACCCCGAGCGTGAACATCAGGATCTCGAGCTTGTTGGTGCCGGCGAGGCGGGTGCGGGCGTCGACGTTTTTCAGCAGCTCGGACATGGGTCAGGCGGTAAATCGAAAGGATGGGAGGTTACGGAGGGAAACCTTGGGTTTCCCTCTGTTCGTGCATCGGCGAGCGCGCGTAGCGCGAGGAGGCGGCAAGGCCGACGTGGCGATCTCGGGGATCCCCGGGATTGCTTCGTCACGTCGTTCCTCGCAATGACAGACACGTCAAACCGTCTTGAACTGCGCGACGTCCGAGTGCAGGCGCGAGGCGAGGGCCTCGAGCTCGCGCGCGGTGGTGGAGGCCTGGCTGATCGCGGCGCTGTTCTCCTCGGTCATCTGGGCGATTTTCTCCACGTTGCGGGCGATGTCGTTGGACGCGGTGCCCTGCTCGGAGGCGGCGGAGCTGATGTCGTTGATGCGCTCCATCGTGATGCGCGCGCCTTCGTTGATGCGGGCGAGCGTGGCGGCCACTTCCTCCGCCAGCGATTTGCCTTGCGCGACCTGCGCGTTGTTCGACTTCAGGTTCTCGACCGCGCGGCCGACTTCGCCCTGGATCGACTCGATCATGCCGGAGATCTCGCGGGTCGAAGTCGCGGTGCGCTCGGCGAGCTTGCGCACTTCGTCGGCGACGACCGCGAAGCCGCGGCCCTGCTCGCCCGCGCGCGCGGCTTCGATCGCCGCATTGAGCGCCAGGAGATTGGTCTGCTCCGCGATGTCGCGTATCACTTTCACGATGCCCGAGATGTCTTTCGAGCGCTGCGAGAGCCGCTCGATCAGTTCCATCGAGAGGCCCACCGATTGCGCGGTGTCGAGCATCTGCTCGGCGGCCATGCGGGCGCTTTTCTCGCCCTGGGTGGAGAGCACGCACGCCTGCTCGGAGACGCTGCGGGTCTCGCGGGTGTTGTCCGCGACCTGGTTGATGCTGACCGTGACTTCCTCGACCGCGGCCGCGGTGGAGGCGGCGGACTCGGACTGCACGCGCGAGCTTTCGGTGATCTGGGTGGAGGCGGCCGCCATCTGGGTGGCCGCGGTCGAGACCTGCTGCGCGTTCGCGCTGACGCGGTTCAGCGTCTCCTGCAGGCTCGCCATGAGGGCGTTGAAAGCGCGCGCCATCTCGCTCACTTCGTCCTTGCCGTGCACTGCGACGCGCTGGGTCAGGTCGCTCCCGCGCTGAGCTTCGACCAGCGCGACCCGCATCGCCTCGACGGGCCGCCTGATGGCGCGGCTCGTCGTCAGGCTGAACCAGCCGAGCACCAGCGCGGCGATGAGGAAAGCGCCGGTCATGCCGTACGTGAGCATCGTCGAGCGGTCGACGAACTGGTCGTACAGTACCTTGCCCCCGGTGTTCTCGAGCGCCTGCAGCCTGTCGAGGTGCTCGCGCACCGTCTCCGAGAGGTCGCGGCTGTCCTGGTGCGTGATGATCGTCTTCGCGGCTTCGCGGTCGCCGCGGCGCAACGCGGCGAGCGCGGTGTGCACCGTGGTGTTGAGCATGCGGTCCATGTCCTTGTAGGCGACCTCGACGACCTGTCTCTCGTCGTTCGAGAGGCCGTGATCCCTGTACGTGGTCCAGTTGCGCATGATCTCGTTCATGCCGTCCTCGACCGATTTCACCAGGCGCGCGGTCTCCGGCGGCTCCTCGACGATCATCGCGTTCGCGAGCGACATGCGCATGCGGTACATGTCCGTGCCGATGGTGCCGATCAGCCGCGACATCTCGCTGTCGGCGCGCAGCGTCGTGAGTGCTGCGCCGTCGGTGCGCAGACCCGCCCACGCCAGCAGCGATATGCCGAGCAGGATCGCGAGAGGCAGCACGGCCATGATCTTCAGGCGCGTCGCAATGGTCAGATGGTTCATGTGTACCCCGGTATATGAATGTGGCGGCCGCCACGCGCTACCCGCGCGGCAGTACAAATCTGTGCGTAATGAGTTACGGCGCCCAAACGCGAACCTTGAGGGCCCCAACCGAAGGAGGGGAGGTTACGGAGGGCGGCCTTCAACCGAAGGAAGGGAGGTTACGGAGGGGAACTCTTCGGTGCCCCTCTGTTCGTCCGGACCCCGTCTTTGGTCTCCCAATGTAGCAGCGCCGGACATGTTCATAAGCTTAAGAAACGGGGTGTTCGTGCCGTTATTCGGGGACGCCGCCTTTCCTGGCCGGCCCCACCGAGCACGGAGCGGTATTCATGCACTCAGCCGAAGGCATCGACGCCTTACCTGTAAAACACGAAGAGCTGCGCGTCCTCATCGTCGAGGATTGCGAGCACGATGCGCATCTGCTGACCCTTCAGCTCGAGCGTTGCGGCGTTCCGGTCTCGCACCAGCGCGTGGACACCGCCGCCGACATGAGCAAGGCGTTGCTCACCTCCGACTGGGACATCGTGATTTCGGACCATGCGATGCCCGGATTCAGCTCGCGCGCGGCGCTCGCGCTGCTCAAATCGACCGGCCGCGACATTCCTTTCATCGTGTACTCGGGGCGCATACCCGACGACGTGGCTACGGCCGTCCTCGGCGAGGGCGCCACCGACTGCATCGTCAAAGGCGACGTCGCGCGGCTGCTGCCGGCGATCGAGCGAGAGCTCAACGGCTCGGGCGAAGGGCCGCCGGCGCGTGCGCCGAAGACCCCGCTTCAGGGCACGGTGCTTCCGCCCCGGGTGACTTCGGGCGACTACGACAGGCTGACGGGCCTGCGCGCGCGCGACGGCTTTCTCCGTCTCGCACCGGGCGCCCTCGCAGGCTGCGCGCCGAACCAGCAGGCCGTGGTGTGCTTCATCGACTTCTCGCGCTTCACGCGCGTGAACGAGACTTTCGGCTATTCCACGGGCGACGCGCTGCTGGAACAGATCGGCGCGCGCCTTAACGACTACGCGAAAAAAGGCCTCGCGGCGCGCTTCGGCGGCAACGAGTTCGTGGTGTTCGAAGGCGGGCTTGCGAACGAGGACGCCGTCCATCGCTACGTGCAGGGACTTTCGAAGGAGCTCGCGCACCCGTACGCGCACAAGGACCTCGAGCTGCACATCGCGAGCAGCATGGGCGTGAGCGTTTATCCCGACGGCGGCTCCACGCTCCCCGAGCTCGTGCTGAACGCCGAAACCGCGCTCCACCAGTGCAAGCGCCTGATGGGCCGCGACGCCTATCTCTTCTATTTCCCCGAGCTGAACCCGGTGCGCGGCGACCACATGCTGCTCGAATCCGCGCTGTGGCAGGCGCTGCGCCGCGGCGAGCTGCGGCTGCACTACCAGCCGTGCGTATCGCTCGCCGACGGGCGCGTCTCGAACGTGGAAGCGCTCGTGCGCTGGCAGCATCCCGAGCTGGGTCTCCTCGGTCCCGAGCGCTTCCTTTCGCTCGCGCACGAGTGCGGCCTCATGGGCGAGATCGACGGCTGGGTGCTGCGCGAAGCCTGCCGGCAGAGCAGTATCTGGCGCGCCGCGGGCCACACCGGGTTTTCCGTCGCGGTGAATGTGTCCGCGAACGAGTTCGGACACCCGCGCCTGCTCGGCCGCGCCGCGATGGCGCTGCGCGAAACCGGCATTCCGCCCGACGCGCTCGAGATCGAGATCACCGAGTCGGCCCTCGTGCAGGACACCGCGACGACCATCGCGACGCTGCAGGCGCTGCGGAAAATGGGCGTGCGCATCGCGATCGACGATTTCGGCACGGGCTACTCTTCGCTCGCGTACCTCAAGCGCTTCCCGGTGGACATACTCAAGATCGACAAGTCGTTCGTGAAGAACATCGCGGTGGACCGCGGCGACGCGGCGATCGCGCGCACGATCATCAGCCTCGCCCGGAACTTCGACCTGACCGTGCACGCCGAGGGCGTGGAAACCCAGCAGCAGCTCGAATTCCTCGCCGACCGCGGCTGCGACCGCGTGCAGGGCTATCTCTTCGCACGCCCGGTGCAGGCCGCCGAGCTGCTGCCGCTGGTGCGCCGGCTGGAAGCCGAGCCGCACAGGGCGGGGGAGCTTCTGACCGCGTCCTGAAAACGGGCGGGGAAACACCATCCGCGGGGTGCGTCATCGATGCGCCCAGGTGCTGAAAATGAGGTCGAACAAGGGCTTTTCGCACGGCGAAACCCCTTCGCTGTAGGACAAACACCTACACCCGACCGTGCGGCAATTCACACGCCAAGTTCAGTGCAAGCCCAATTCAATCGGGCCGTGAAGCACGTCACAATTCGCTCCATCGTGAACGCCACATCCACCGGAGCAGCAGACGTGAAAACAGAACAGCTGATGAACGAGATACGCGAAGCCAACCTGTCGTACCTCATGCTCGCGCAGAACATGGTCCGCGAAGACCGCGACGCCGCGATCTACCGTCTGGGCGTCGGCGAGGACGTGGCGAACATCCTCGAGAAACTGTCGTCGGCGCAGCTCGTGCGCATGGCGGCCTCCAACATGCTGCTGTTCCGCTTCCGCTTCGACGACAGTCTCATCGTCGACATGCTGAGCGACTACGGCAAAGGCAAGCTGATGGCCGGTTCCCACGCGGCGGTCCTGATGGCGGCGCAACCCGCTGCCGGCCTGGCCAGCTGAACAGACAACGACAACAGGAGGAGACAATCATGGTTGCTCGCAATAAAAGCGTGGTAACGGATGCGGACGAAGTCCAGCTGGCTGCGGAGCTCGCACGGGCGGGCGCCAGGCTGCAGGTCCTGGAAACCGAAACGCACCTCTCGCGGGAGCGCCTGCTGCGGCTCTACAAGGAAGTGCGCGGCGTCTCGCCCCCGAAGGGCATGCTGCCTTTCTCGACCGACTGGTTCATGAGCTGGATGCCGAACATCCACGCCTCGATCTTCATCAGTATCCACAATTACCTCGTCGCCAACACGCAGACCCGCGGCATCCGCGCGGTGCTGGCGGCCTACAAGCTCTACAACGAGCACGTGAAAACCCACGAGCTCGAGCAGGTGCTCTCCTTTACCCGCGCCTGGAGCCTGGTGCGCTTCTTCGAGGCGAAGCTCCTCGACACCGCCCCCTGCAAGAGCTGCGGCGGCAAATACGTGCTGCACGCGATGGACCTCCAGAAAGATTACGTATGCGGGCTGTGCAACGTGCCTTCGCGCGCCGGCAAGACCCGCAAGCGGGCGATCCCGGAGCAAGTCGCCACCGCGGTGCATCGCCGCGCGCCGACCGGCGCCCCGGGCGAGTTCCTGCTGCAGGCGATCATGACCCCCGCGCCGACGCTGCGCCAGGCCGTGCACGCCGACTAGACGTC
>Ga0105107_10003535_pt1 | contig 10418 bp, 10 predicted proteins | sample PPLLaktember2015_6_FD_79335 | JGI IMG/M metagenome (GOLD analysis project Ga0105107, IMG submission 79335) | Freshwater sediment microbial communities from Prairie Pothole Lake near Jamestown, North Dakota, USA - PPLs Lake P8 Core (1) Depth... | ecosystem: Environmental > Aquatic > Freshwater >...
CTTTTAAATACACATAAAATAGTGAAGAAATTGCTAAATAAAAACCTAACCGGGAAATAAGATGAAAACAAGTATTAATCACAGATTATGGATATTTTTTTTACTTGGTATTTCTGTTTATGCTATAAATGCATCATTTGCTCAGAATGCCACTTATAAAAATGACAAAAAGAATTTGATTTTATCGGTAAATGCATATTCGTTTAATGATTTACTTTCAGCTAAAGACAAAAATAACAACCAACAGGTTTATACATTGTTTAATCTTTTGGACTGGTGTGCTTCAAAGAATATAAAAGCAATAGATGCTACAGGATATTTTTTCCCAACATATCCTCAGGTACCATCAGATAAATACATTGAAGAATTTAGAGAAAGAGCAACTCAATTAGGTATTGCAATTAGTGGAACCGGAATTCGCAATAATTTCGCTTCGCCAGACCCGTCAATAAGAGCTGCAGGAGTTGCGTTAGCCAGGGAATGGATTGTGGTTGCATCGAAATTGCACGCACCAGTTATTCGTTTATTTGCAGGTGAGATCCCTGCGGGATACGAAGAAAAATGGGATGAGGTTGCAGAATGGATGATTGATTGCTTTAAAGAATGTGCTGCCTTTGGGGAACAATATGGTGTAAAAATTGGCATTCAAAATCATGGTGATATGCTTCAAACAGCCGAACAGTGTTTAAAAGTACTTAAGGCAATTGATTCCGAATGGATTGGGCTAATTATTGATACAGGTAGTTTTAAAACTTCCGATCCGTATAAGGATATTGAATTAACAGCACCTTATGCAATTAACTGGCAGGTAAAGGAAAGTCCATTTGGTATCGGTAGTAAAGAAAGAACTGATTTTACAAGATTAATTAAAATTATAAAGAAACAAGGTTATGAAGGTTATTTGCCTGTTGAAACTTTGTTGGTAAAGGGCCGGACTTATGATCCTTTTACGCTGGTCGCTGAAATGATTGATGAGATTAAAGCTGCAATTGAAAAGGAATACAGATAACAGATTCTATAGAATTAACTTATGACAATTCAGGTGTATAGGCTAAACATTTACACATTGAACCTGCAATCAATTTAATTACAGGACTTTATTTGCTTCTAATTGTTGACCCACCTGGGCTCGAACCAGGACTCTGCGGAACCAAAATCCGACGTGTTGCCAATTACACCATGGGTCACTATTGTCATTCCCGGCGCTGCAAAATTAGAAAAATTTTTAATTCCTGATCAGACCAGCGGCATTTTGACTGGTCCGGTAAATAAAGGCCTAGTATGAATCATGGACCATCGGGTCCTCAGGCTGCCTGTCCATCTTTTCTGTTTCGATCACAAAGAATGGACACTCTACAAGCGATTTGAGTATAAATCCCAGCTCGCACATATCCTCATCACCCTTGTCATAATACCAGATTATCCTGGCACTTTCGGCCAGATTCTTCATCCCTGATATCTCCTTGATGATATTATAGATCCATTTGGTGGAGCTGGTGTTGATATATTCGAATCCCAGTTCGATGCGTGTCCGGTGACCATTAATTTGTATGTAACGGCTTATCCAGTCATAAACCGGACGATAAAATTCCCCGGGATTCTCGGGAATTGAGCGTCCCACAATAAAGATCCGCCCCGGTTCAAGAACGATCCTCGGGGTACGTCTTGTCGGATCAGCTGTATATCTGGTTAGGCCTGTCATTCCATTTAGAAACGGATTTACCCTGGATTTATTCTGTGGCCGGTATATAAGAATTTCGGATTGCGGATTTGGGATTTCGGATTTTAAATCCGCAATCGAAAATCCGAAATCCGAAATAAAATAATTCCTATCCTCTGTTCTGACTGAATAGAGTGGGTTCCGGTTCTTCCCACAATGTGGGATGTTCATCTTCAAACCTTTTCAGAATGGCTCTCATTATTGTTTCTCTCAGGAATTCCGATTTATTGCTTACACGGTACCGGCTGCAATAGATCCCAAGGGCTCTTACCTCCCTGTTATTAAGCATCAGCGAAAGCCTGTTGTTCCTTTTTAAACGCTCCTCCTTATTTAAGCTGCGCTTCAAAACGTAAAAAAATGAATTTGAATACTAATTTAGAAAAACACTCCTCAGCTTTAATTAATGGATTAATTAGTTTTTAACAGAAATAATAAAGCCAGTCTGTAATTGACTGGCTATTAGATTAATATAGTACTAACAACTTTTACGCCTTTGCCCTGTTAAGCCGTTACACCGTTAAGCCATTACGCCGTTAAGCCTTATTTGCACTCCCAAGCACATTCATCACTTTATGCTTATAAAGCTCTTTCAGTTTTTCCCGTGCCGGACCAAGGTAATTACGCGGATCAAACTCACCAGGCTTTTCTACAAAAACCTTACGGATTGCTGCCGTCATTGCAAGCCTGCCATCGCTGTCGATATTGATCTTGCAAACTGCTGATGATGCGGCTCTCCTCAATTGATCTTCAGATACACCGGCTGTATTTTCCATTTTGCCTCCGTACTTGTTAATCTCAGCTACTATATCCTGAGGTACTGAAGAGGCTCCGTGAAGAACAATCGGGAATCCGGGAATACGTTTTTCACATTCCTCGAGAATGTCAAAGCGCAGAGGCGGAGGAAGTTCACCCGGCTTTACCTTGAATTTGAAAGCGCCGTGTGAGGTACCGATAGAAATAGCAAGGGAGTCGACTCCTGTTTTTTTAACAAAGTCTTCAACTTCTTCTGGCCGTGTGTATGAAGTATGGTCAGAGGAAACTTCATCTTCAATACCGGCCAGAACACCAAGTTCTCCTTCAACAGTCACATCATACTGATGGGCATACTCAACAACCTGTTTCGTGAGCCTTACATTCTCCTCATAAGGGAAATGAGACCCGTCGATCATCACTGATGAAAAACCTGTCTCTATACACGATTTGCATGTTTCGAATGAATCTCCGTGATCGAGATGCAAAACAATGGGAATTGCATATCCAAGCTCCTTTGCATATTCAACAGCTCCCTTGGCAAGATACTGCAGCAAAGTCTGGTTGGCATATTTACGTGCGCCTTTTGATACCTGCAGAATAACCGGAGATTTTGTCTCCACGCAGGCACTGATAATTGCCTGCAACTGTTCAAGATTGTTAAAATTGAAAGCAGGAACAGCATATCCGCCCTTCACAGCATTCTTAAACAATTCTCTTGAATTTACTAACCCTAATTCTTTATAATGAAGCATAATTCATGGTTTTAAATAAGGTTTGAAAGATAATTATTTTAGCCTTAGCGGACAAAAGAATTATCAAAAAACAAGTATCCTGACAGATTTAAGTTTTCTAAATACGTCATTTAAACCTAATTGTTTATCTTCGTAAACTTATTTTAAAAAGCTGCAGAACCTGAAATACTTTAATCAGATGCAGCATTAATAAAAAAAAAGAATCATTACAGGAAAGCTTTATACTTTATTTTTACAAAAATAAAAGCGAAATGAAAAAGTCCTTGATATTTATAACTGCCTTTCTCATAGCATTTCATGGGATTGCTTTTGCCCAGCAGCAAGAAGCATGGTCGCTTGAAGCGTGCATCCAGTATGCCATCGATCATAACATTCAGATAAAACAGCAGACTGTACAGACAGAGGTTCAGAAGAATAACCTGGAACAGTCAAAGCTTAACCTTCTTCCTACAATAAATGGGCAGATATCTCATGATTATTCATTCGGACGGGCTCTCGATCAGAATACTTACAGATATTTTAACCAGACCGTCCAATCAGACATGTTTTATCTGGGAGGAAGCACAAATGTTTTCAGTGGCCTCCAAAATCTCAATACTATAAATAAAAACAAATATGAACTGCTTGCCGGGGAACAGGACCTTCAAAGTATACGCGATAATGTCTCCTTAAATGTTGCCCTGGCATACCTGCAGATACTTCTGAATAAAGAGCTGGTAGCAGCCAATGAAAACCAGCTTAACATTACACTGCAGCAGATAGAGAAAAGCAAAAAGCTTGTGGATGCCGGAAGTGTTGCCAGGGGTAACCTGCTGCAAATTGAAGCACAGGCAGCACAGGAAGAGCTCAACCTGATAACCATGAAACACCAGCTTGAAACTTCATACCTCAATCTTACCCAGCTGCTGGAGCTGCAATCGCCTGCCGGGTTCGAAATTATTATTCCGGAAATAAATGTTGAACAGAGCTCTGTTGTTACCGGTAATGTCGATGAAATATTCAGTCTTGCAACCGAATCCAGACCTGAGATAAAGAGTTCAGAACTAATGCTTACTGCAAGCGAGTATAGTCTGAAAGTTGCCAAGGGTGCCAGGATCCCCAGTATTTCCCTTAATCATACTTACGGAACCAGATATTCATTCGTAAATGATTTAACCATAAATGGAGTCCCTGTTGAACAGGATCCCTTTAACGAGCAGTTCAAGAATAATAAAAACTTCGGCCTTGGTCTATCGATGAATATCCCTATTCTGAACGGATGGCAGGTGAATAAGAATATTTCAAATTCCAAACTTGCTGTCGAAAACAGCCAGTATTCGCTTGAAGGAATTAAAAAACAGCTCTACAAGAACATCCAGCAGGCTTATACCGATGCGGTTGCGGCATTGCAGAAATATAATGCCAGCTTTAAGGCAGTCAGCTCGTCGGAGGAATCGTTCAGATATACAGAACAGAAATTCAATGTTGGTATGATAACACCGGTCGATTATAATGTGGCAAAAACACAGCTTCTGAATGCACAATCAGACATGTCACAGGCAAAATATGCATTCATCTTTAAAACTAAAGTTCTCGATTTCTATAAAGGATTACCTCTCACGCTCAATCAATAACCCTCTAATAACAAGGCTTATCATCATGAAAAACAAGAAGTTACTTAAAATTCTTATCCCGGCTGTAATTCTGCTTTTAGTTTTTGCGATTATCGGGAAAAAGGCTGGCTGGTTTGGAAAAGCTGCAACAGTCAAAGTGGCTGTTGAAAATGCTGAAAAACGGACATTAGTTGAAACAATAACTGCAAACGGGAAGATCCAGCCTGAGAAAGAGGTAAAGATCAGCCCCGATGTCTCAGGGGAAATAGTTGAGCTTCGGGTAATGGAAGGAGACACCGTCGAAAAAGGTCAGCTCCTTCTCAGGATCAAACCCGATGTGTATATTTCGCAAAAAGACAGGTCGCTGGCTGCAATCAGTTCGGCAAGGGCCAGGCTTGCACAGGCTGAAGCACAGTTTATTCAGACTGAACTGTCGTTTAAAAGAACCAAACAGCTTTACGAAGAACAGGCAATCTCAAAATCGGAATATGAACAGTCAGAGGCATCATATTCTGTAGCAAAAGCAGAGGTTGATGCTGCAAAATATTCTGTCATAAGTACTGAAGCCTCACTTAAAGAGGCCAACGAAAACCTTTTTAAAACATCAGTTTATGCTCCTATGACCGGATCGGTATCCATGCTCCTGGTCGAACTGGGTGAAAGGGTTGCCGGAACCGGAATGATGGCAGGCACGGAAATGCTGCGTGTTGCTGACCTTTCAAGAATGGAAGCCCAGGTTGAGGTCAATGAGAATGATATACCCCGTGTGAAGCTGGGCGATACAGCAACTATTGAGGTAGATGCTTACATCGATTATAAGTTTAAGGGAATAGTCACTGAGATAGCAAGCTCCGCAAAGACAACAGGAGTATCGGCCGACCAGGTAACTAATTTTGATGTTAAAATACTTGTCCTGTCTGAATCATATAAAGATCTCGCTGACAAAGGAAACAAGCATCCTCTCAGACCTGGCATGTCAGCAACTGTTGAAATCCAGACCGAAACAAAACAGGGGATCCTGACTGTTCCCATTCAGTCTGTGACTACCCGGACAGATACCACCAAGGTTGTTCAGACTACTGCTAAAGAAGATATCCGGACCCTGGTATTTATTACTGATGGCGAACGGGCCCTTGCAAAAGATGTTAAGACGGGCATCCAGGACAACAGCTATATTGAAATCCTTTCGGGTATTGCTGAAGGCGACAGGGTGATATCAGCTCCTTTCAGTGCGATCAGCAAGAAACTGTCAGACAGCACTCTTGTTGAGGTTGTTAAAAAGGATGATCTCTTTTCAGTAAAATAGTCTCCCGGATCATCAAATGACATGATTATTTGTCTTGAGACTTCTACTTCACTATGTTCTGCCGCTCTTTGCGACAGCAGCGGTGTTGCAGCATTAAGAGAAAGTGGCGAAAACAAATCACATGCCTCACAGCTTACGGTTTTCATTGAGGAGCTTCTTTCCGATGCACGACTGAAAGCAGGCGACCTTGAAGCGGTGGCCGTAAGCAAAGGCCCAGGCTCCTTTACGGGTCTGCGGATCGGGGTCTCAACTGCAAAAGGGATTGCCTATGCTGCATCAATTCCACTGATAGGAGTGGAAACAACATTTTCGATGTTTTGCGGGATCAGCGAAGAAATCAGGAACAGGCACGGGATTGATGAAACCTCTCTGTTTGTACCAATGCTCGATGCGCGGCGGATGGAAGTATACTATTCAATCCTTGCTTCTGATGGGAAAACATTCAGGGAGATTTCAGCTGAAGTGATTGATGAAAAATCGTTCCGGGATATCCCTGAAAATACCAGGTTGCTGATTTTTGGCGACGGTGCTTCAAAGTGCAGGACCATATTAAACAGAAAAAACATAGCTTTTGCAGATGAGTTCAGGATATCTGCGGCACATATGTATAACCCTGCATTTAAGGCACTTAAAGAACGCCGGTTTGAAGATATTGCATATTTTGAACCATTTTATCTCAAAGATTTTATAACTTCCCGCCCTAAAAAAAATATCCTTGGCAGGTAATTTGTCTGTTATTATCTAAAAATATCAGAAAAAGGTGATGAGGTTTTTCAGGATTTTAGTATTATTTCTCTTAATACCGGTTCTTTCTCCCGGCCAGGAATTAGTTTATCAGCCCGGAGAAAAAGTGGAATACAGTATAACCTACGGCGGAGTCCAGGCAGGTGTTGCATCTCTTGAACTTAAGACCGAAATGTACAACGGTAAAGAGGTTTGGCATTCTGTTTTTACAGGCAGAACGGTGGGCCTGGCAGAGGCTTTTTTCAGGCTGCTTGACGTTTACGAAAGCTATATCGACCCTGAATCAGAGCTGCCTGTTTTTTCAGTAAGGAATATTCAGGAGGGAAGATACAGGAAATATAATGAGGTTGCTTTTGACCATTATTCCAGGCCCGATTCAGCCGTCCTTACCAGTGATCTTACCGGGATTCATGTCACACAAAAAGGAATACACGATATAGTATCATGTTTTTATTACTTAAGAAATCATCATCTTCCCAATTATCAGAATCTGAAGAAAGGAGAAATGATTACAATAATGACATGGTTCACCGATGAACTCTATCCTATAACATTGAAATATATCGGGGTTGATGAGATCAAAACCAGGCTGGGCAAGATCAAATGTCTGCGGTTTAATCCGGTCACCGAGGTGGGAAGATTATTTAAAACTCAGGAAGATATGACATTCTGGTTTTCGGCCGATAACAATTTTGTGCCGGTTAAAGGACGATTTGATATCTTTGTCGGGTCTTTTTCAGCGGAAATAATCAGTTATGAAGGATTGAAATATCCGCTCGGGATAAAAAAGAAAGAAACAGATAAACCAAAGGAATAATATAAACATTTATGGCAAGTACTGCAGATTTCAGGAACGGATTGGTAATTGAGTACAATGGCGATCTTCATGTTATAGTCCAGTTCCAGCATGTCAAGCCGGGAAAGGGGCCGGCTTTTGTAAGAACAAAATTAAAAAGCCTCAAGACAGGAAGGGTGATCGATAATACCTTTTCCTCAGGTACAAAGGTGAATGTTGCAAGGGTTGAAAGACGACCATACCAGTATCTTTACCGTGACGACATGGGTTATTACTTCATGCACCTTGAGACTTTTGAGCAGGTTCACGTCAATGAAGATCTGATCGAAAGCCACGAATTCCTGAAAGAGGGTCAGAATGTGGAAGTGGTTGTCCATGCTGATACTGAAACCGTTCTCTCTGTTGAGCTTCCTCAGTTTGTTGTTGTGGAAGTAACCTATACTGAACCCGGATTGAGGGGCGATACCGCCAACAATGCACTGAAACAGGCAAAAATAGATACCGGAAGCACTATTATGGTTCCGCTCTTTGTTAATATCGGCGATAAAATCAGGATTGATACAGCCAACAAGACCTATATCGAAAGAGCCAGGTCATAATAATTATGAACGAAAAAAAGGCTTCAATTGACAGATTGCGGATATCCAAATTTAAGCTGGATGCCCTGCTCGACATTACCCTGTCGATCAATGCAAATCTGCCTACTGAAGAGCTTTTATCAAAATATGAATCAATCCTCCGGAACAATCTGGGTATAGGCAAAATACTTATCTTCAAACGTGCTGTTAAATGGGAATGCCTCCTTAACGCAGGTTTCTCCAAAGATCTGGTAGACAGCATTGATGTCGATTCACAGCTTTTAAAATTCACTGAAACAGCTTTCAGAAACGAAGGTCTTGGAATAGAAGGTGTTGATATCATAATTCCTGTATACAATAATTATGTACAGCTTGCCTTTGTACTGATAGGTGATATTGAAGAAGAAGGCGAAGGAATGAGCCCTGTTTTAAAACAATTCACCTTCATTCAGACTATTTCGAGCATTATCCTTGTTGCAATTGAGAACATAAGGCTTTTCAGGGTAAGTCTTCATCAGGCAGCTATGAAAAAAGAGCTGGAAGTCGCTGCCAGGATGCAGAAGAAACTTATCCCTGATAATAAGACCATGCCCAGAAATGATTTTCTCGTGGTAAATGGATTTTACTACCCCCACTACGAAGTGGGAGGCGATTATTATGACTGTATAAAGCTGTCAGATACCAAAACAGGATTCTGCATTGCCGATGTATCGGGAAAGGGTATTTCGGCTGCAATTCTTATGTCGAATTTTCAGGCCAGCTTCAGGGCGATATTTACACACGATATTGAACTGCCTGCTCTCATTCAGAAGCTTAATACCCTTATTATTGCAAATGCCGCGGGTGAAAAGTTCATTACCTTTTTTGTAGCCCGGTACGATTTTGAATCCGGCATCCTGGAATATGTGAATGCCGGCCATAATCCCCCTGTTCTGTTTAATACCAGTACAGGGGAGGTCAATCATCTTGACTCATTATGCGTTGGGATAGGGATGATCGATGAAATCCCGCCTGTCAACGAAGTGGTTCTGAACATTACTGACTACTCCAAGATCGTCTGCTATACCGACGGACTTTCAGATCTTAAGGGCGACGACGGTAAGGAAATACTGACAAAAGAGATTGTGCGGCATATTACAAATAAAAACCCTGTTGAGACCAACATTAATGAAATGCTTAAGAAGCTTGGGATACCCGATAATAATCCCGGCCTGTTTGACGATGTTTCGATAATAGCCGCCGACATTAAAAGGAAACCTTAAATTATCCTCAGCAGGTAATAATTCTTTTTGCCCTTCTGTATCAGCAGGTATTTGTTATTGAGTAACCAGTCAGCCGCGATAACCAGATCGGCATTATCGATTTTAATTTTATTAATGCTCAGTCCCCCTCCCTGGATAAGCCTTCTCAGTTCACCTTTAGAAGCGAACACCTGCGAATGTTCGGCGCACAGGTCAGCGACATTCACCCCTGACTGCAACAATTCCATTTTGATATCGAAAACAGGAACACCCTCAAAAACCGACAGGAAAGTGCTTTCATTCATCCTCTTCAGCGATTCTGTGGTGCCCTTTCCGAAAAGTATCTGTGAAGCCTCTGTGACGGCATCATACTCTTCGCGTGAATGAACCATTACTGTCATCTCCTCAGCAAGACGTTTTTGCAATATCCGCTCGTGCGGAGCCTTACTATGACTATCAACAAGCGTATCGATCTCGCCATGGCCAAGCAAAGTGAAGATCTTTATATATTTTGCGGCATCTTCATCGGAGACGTTCAGCCAGAACTGGTAAAAATGGTAAGGCGAAGTTTTTTCAGGGTCGAGCCACACGTTTCCCGATTCTGTTTTACCGAATTTCGATCCGTCCGATTTTGTTATCAGCGGGCAGGTCATTGCAAAAGCTTCCCCTCCTGTTTTACGGCGGATGAGTTCAGTGCCTGTCACAATATTGCCCCACTGGTCCGATCCGCCCATTTGCAGTTTGCATCCGGCCTCCTTATACAGATGAAGGAAATCGGTTCCCTGCACCAGCTGGTACGAAAACTCAGTGAACGACATGCCCTCACGGGCATCTGCCCCGACTCTCTTTTTTACAGAGTCTTTAGCCATCATGTAATTTACGGTAATATGCTTTCCTATTTCCCGGATAAAATGCAGGAATGTATATTCCTTCATC
>Ga0105107_10003536_pt1 | contig 10416 bp, 7 predicted proteins | sample PPLLaktember2015_6_FD_79335 | JGI IMG/M metagenome (GOLD analysis project Ga0105107, IMG submission 79335) | Freshwater sediment microbial communities from Prairie Pothole Lake near Jamestown, North Dakota, USA - PPLs Lake P8 Core (1) Depth... | ecosystem: Environmental > Aquatic > Freshwater >...
CGACGCGGTAAGCGAGATCGCCGGGCGCGGCGTCGGTATGGACGTGGTGCGCGCCGAGGTCTCCGCGATCGGCGGGCGGGTCGAGATCGCGAGCACCCCGGGGCAGGGAACCACCTTCACGCTGTACCTGCCGCTGACGCTCGCAGTGACGCAAGCGGTGCTCGTGCGCGCCGGCCCGTCCATCCTGGCCATCGCCTCGAGCATGGTGGAGCAGGTGCTGCGGCTCAAGGCCGACGCCATCGCCGCGATGTACGAGAAGAACGCCGTGGAGACGCAGGACCGCTCGTACCCGCTGCATTACTTCCAGCATCTCCTCGGCGTGCGCTCGGCGAGCCTGCTCCAGGGGTACAACTCGGTGCTTCTCGTGCGCAGCGGAACGCAGCGCGTCGCGGTGCACGTCGACCAGCTGATCGGCAACCAGGAAATCGTCGTCAAGAACATCGGGCCGCAGCTCGCCCGCGTCCCGGGGGTGTCGGGCGCCACGGTGCTCGCCGACGGAACCATCGCCCTCATCGTGAATCCCGTGCAGCTCGCGCAGGCCGCCCGCGGCACGGGCGCGACGACCTCGCTGCAGCCCACGCCTGCGCCGGCCGAGGCGGCGCTGCCCGCCGCGCCCACCATCATGGTGGTCGACGATTCGCTCACCGTGCGCAAGGTGACCAGCCGCATGCTCGAGCGCGAAGGCTACCGGGTGGTCACCGCCAAGGACGGCGTCGACGCGGTCCAGCTCCTCAAGGACGCGCTGCCCGACGTGATGCTGGTCGACATCGAGATGCCGCGCATGGACGGGTTCGAGCTCGCGCGCAGCGTGCGGGGCGACGCGCGCAGCGCCGCGGTGCCGATCATCGTGATCACCTCGCGCACTGCCGGCAAGCACCGCGCGCAGGCCGCGCAGCTCGGCGTCAACGCCTTCCTCGGCAAGCCCTACCAGGAAGCCGAGCTCCTCCAGGAGATCGAGAAAGTCCTGGCATGAGGAGGTTCGAGGCGCCGCGCCAGCTCGGGAAGTACCCGATCGTGCGCGAGATCGGCAAGGGCGCGACGAGCCGGGTATATCTGGGGCGCGATCCGCTCCCCGAGCGTGACGTGGCGATCAAGGTGTTTCTCTTCGACGAGCACGCCGACCGGCAGACCGAGCGCATGATGCACAAGGCGTTCGTCGCCGAGGCCTCGCTCGCCGGAAAGCTCAATCACCCGCACATCGTCGAGATCATCGACGCGGTCGTCGAGCCCGACCACAGCTATCTCGTGATGGAGTACGTGTCGGGCAGCACGCTCGAGGCGCACTCGAACGTGCGCTCGCTCCTGCCGCTCAGCAAGGTGGTGGAGATCATCTTCAAGTGCATCCGCGCGCTCGAGTACGCGTTCCAGCACGGCGTCATCCACCGGGACATCAAGCCCGGCAACATTCTCCTTTCGGCGGGCGGCGAGACCAAGGTGGGCGACTTCGGCGCCTCCTTCCAGCAGCGCCAGGGCCTCGAAACCACGCAGCTGACGGGCGTGGGCTCTCCCGCCTACATGTCCCCGGAGCAGATCCGCATGGAGCCGCTCACGCACCAGACGGACATCTATTCGCTGGGCGTGACCATGTACCGGCTGCTCACGGGGAGGCTGCCTTTCCAGGCTTCCACGCAGGCGGGGCTCACCTATTCAATCCTGAACACCGAGCCCTCCCGGCCCTCGATCTTCCGTCCGGAGCTTCCCGAGCTCCTCGACGCTATCGTCCTGAAGGCGATCCACCGCGAGCCGGCGGCTCGCTATCAGTCGTGGCTCGACTTCGGGAAAGACCTGAGCCAGGCGTTTCTCAGCCTTCGCCTCGCCGGCGACGCGGTATCGGACTCGGAGAAGTTCGACCGGCTGCGCGGATTCCCGTTCTTCGTGGACTTCAACGACGTCGCCCTGTGGGAGGTCGTCCGCATCGGCGCCTGGAAGTCGTTCAAGGCCGGCGCCCCGATCGTCCGCGAGGGAGAGGCGGGCGACAGCTTCTTCCTGCTCGCCGAGGGCGAAGTCGACGTGAGCCTCTCCGGCAAGCAGCTCGCCACGCTGAAGCCGGGCGGCTGTTTCGGCGAGATCCTCTACTTCAGCGACGAGATCAACCAGCGCACCACGACGATCCGCGCGCGGAGCGACGTCACGGTCATCGAGATCAAGGCCGAGGCGATGCGCGCCGCGACCGACGGCTGCCAGGCTGCCTTCAACAAGGCCTCGATGCGCGTCCTGATCGACCGGCTGGTGCAGACCAACCGGCGCCTTGCCCAGGCAGCCTAGCTAGAGCGGATCCCAGCTGAAGACGTCCTGCGAGCGCTCCAGCGGGTAGAAGTGCGCGCGCAGGGCGGGCAGGGCGTGGCTCGCGATCGCCTCCGCCGTCCAGCCTTCGGCGCGATGCACCGAGCGCAGCGGGCGGTTCTGCGACATGAGGAAGATCTCGTTGGCCCGTACCGCAAAGATCTGGCCGGTGACATCAAAAGCTTTTTCAGAAGCGAGAAACACCGCGAGCGGCGCGATCTTCGCCGTCTCCATGCTCTTCAGCTTCTCCACACGCGCCTTCTGGTCGTCGGTCTCGGTGGGAATCGAGCCGATCATGCGGCTCCAGGCGAAGGGCGCGATACAGTTCGAGCGCACGTTGTAGCGCTGCATGTCGAGGGCGATCGACTTGGAGAGTCCCACGATCCCGAGCTTGGCGGCCGAGTAGTTCGCCTGCCCGAGGTTGCCCACCAGGCCTGAGGTCGAGGTCATGTGGACGTAGGCGCCGGACTGCTGCGACTTGAAGTAAGGCGCCGCGGCGCGGGCGACGTAGAACGAGCCGTTCAGGTGCACGTCGATCACCGCGCGCCACTCCTCGACCGACATGTTGAAGAAGAAGCGGTCGCGCAGGATGCCGGCGTTGTTGACGACGATGTCCACCTTCCCGAAGGAATCGACGGCGGACTTGACGATCCGGTTCGCCGACTCCCAGTCGGCGACGCTGTCGGTGCTCGACACCGCCTCGCCTCCCGCGGCCCGGATCTCCGCGGCGACCTTCTCCGCCGGGCCGGCGTCGCGGCCTTCGCCGTGCACCGAGGCGCCGATGTCGTTCACGACGACCGCCGCGCCCGCCGCGGCGAAGGCGAGCGCGAAGTCGCGGCCGATCCCGCCGCCGGCGCCGGTGACGACGGCGACCTTGCCCTCGAGGAGCTTCACTCCCGGAAGCCCGGATAGCGCCTTTCGGCGAGCCTCAGCAGGCCCGCCCACTCCAGCTCGCCAATGCTGCGCCGCTGGCCCGGCTTGTAGCGCTGGTTGGTTGTCTCAATGACTTCTGTTTTCGGGATTGTCAAAGGCTTTTCCGTTGAAACAGCGAGAACCTGGGCTTGGCAGGCGCGCTCGAGCCAGTAGATGGTGATGAAGGCCTCGGGAATGGTGGCGCCGACGGCGAGCAGCCCGTGGTTGCGCAGGATCATCGCCACGTGGCTGCCGAGGTCCGAGACGAGGCGCTTCTGCTCGTCGAGGTCGACCGCCGGGCCTTCGTAGTCGTGATAGCCGACGCCGGAGAAGAACATGGCGTTCTGGGTGATCGGCAGCAGGCCGCACGCCATCGCCGACACCGCCATGCCGGCCGGGGTATGGGTGTGGATGACGCAGGCGACGTCCGGGCGGCCGCGGTGCACCGCGCTGTGGATCACGAACCCGGCGCGGTTGATGCCGTAGCCGGTGCCGGAGTCCTGGACGATGTTGCCGTCGAAGTCGATCTTGACCAGGCTCGAGGCGGTGACCTCGTCGTAGGTCATGCCGTAGGCGTTGATGAGGAAGTGGCCTTCCTCGCCCGGCACGCGCGCCGAGATGTGGTTGTAGACGAGATCGTCCATGCCGAATTGGTGCACCAGGCGGTAGCAGGCCGCGAGGTCGACGCGCGTCTGCCACTCCTGCGGCGAAACGCGCTCGCGCATGGATGCGGTTTTCAGGTGGGAGAGGTCGGCCATGGCCGTATTATGCCCGCCATGACGCAATGGTCGATCGCGCCGGTCGTCGACTGGCTGATGCACAAGGGGCGGCATCTGCCCACGCCCGAGCAGCTGGTGGCCGAGCTGTGCGCGCGCGTGCGCGATGCCGGCATGCCGATCGAGCGCGTCGGCTTCTTCTTCTGGACGCTGCATCCCCAGTACTCGGGCAACGCGCTCTTCTGGCGCGAGGGCGTCAGCGTGGAGCGCAGGCGCGGCGACCCGGACCTGCGCAGCCAGCCGGTTTACACGACGAGCCCGGTGCGCTTGATCCTCGACGAAGGCGAGCGGACCATCCGCCGGCGGATCGAGCAGCCTGGCTGCCCGCTCGACTTCCCGGTGCTGGAGGAGATCAGGGCCGAGGGCATCATCGACTGGGTCATGGTCGAGGTCCTGTTCAGCTCGGGGCAGCGCAACGCAGTGAGCCTCGCCACGCGCCGGCCGGGCGGCTTCACGGACCACGACCTCGCCGAGACGCAGAAGATCCTGCATCCCTTTTCGCTCGTGATGGAGAACTTCACCAGCCGCGAGCTCGCCCGGACCCTGCTCGAGACTTACCTCGGGCACAAGACCGGCGCGCGCGTGCTCGAGGGCCAGATCAAGCGCGGCGACGGCGAGCGCATCGACGCGGTCATCTGGTTCTCCGACCTGCGCGAGTCGACGCCGCTCGCCGCCCGTCTTGGCGAGCAGGGCTTCCTGCGCCTGCTCAACGACTATTTCGAGGCGACTGCGGGCGCCGTGCTCGAGCACGGCGGCGAGGTGCTGCGCTTCGTGTGCGACGCCTCGCTCGCGGTGTTTCCGATTCCCGTGGAAGGACCATCCGCCCGGCGCGAGACCTGTGCAACGGCGGTCGAGGCCGCGCGCGCGGCGCGCACTCGAACCGCCGCCGCCAATGAGCGGCGCAGCTCGACCGGGGAGCCGCCGTTCCGCTACGGCATCGGCCTGCATGTCGGGCGCGTGCTCTACGGCAACATCGGCACGCCCGAGCGGCTCGAGTTCTCCGTAATCGGCCCGGCTGCGAACGAGACCGCGCGGCTGGAGGCGCTGTGCAAGCGTACCGGTCGCGACGTGGTGGTTTCCAGGCTGGTGGCCGAGGCGCTCGGAGCCTCCTGGCCCCTGCTCGGACGCTTCGAGCTAGCCGGGGTCGAGCACCCCATGGACGTCCTCGCCCTGCCTTGAAGGAAGCCCTGAATCCGCGCTCGGTGGCGGTCGTCGGCGCCTCCGACAACCCGCACAAGGTCGGCGGCCGGCCGATCCATTACATGAAGCGCTATGGCTACCGCGGCGCGATCTATCCGGTGAATCCGGCACGGCAGGTCGTCCAGGAACTGAAGTCGTATCCGTCCGTGCAGGACCTGCCGCAGGCGCCCGATCTCGCGATCGTCGCGGTCGCCGGCGAAGAGGCCGTAGCGGCGGTCGAAGCATGCGCCGCGCGGGGCGTGAAGGTCGCCGTCGTCATGGCCTCCGGCTTCGGGGAAACAGGCGCATCCGGCCTTGCTCAACAGGAAGCCATGGTTGCCGCCGCCCGGTCCGCCGGCATGCGCCTGATCGGGCCGAACTGCCAGGGCATCGCGAACTTCGCCACCGGCATGGTGGCGAACTTCTCGACCATTTTCAGCGAGGTCGAGGCGCGCGACGGGCCGGTCGCGATCGTCAGCCAGAGCGGCGCGAACTCGCAGGCGATCTACAGCCTGCTCCACGACAAGGGGCTCGGCGTGCGCCACGTGCACGCGACCGGGAACGAGGCGGATGTCAGCGTCGCGGACCTCGCGGAAGCGGTCGCGACCGACGATGGCGTGCGGCTGCTCCTTCTCTACATGGAAGCGATCCGCCACCCGCAGACGTTGGCCTCCGCCGCCGAGGCGGCGCGCAAGCGCGGGCTGCCAATCGTGGCGCTGAAAGCCGGCCGCACCGCGAGCGGCCAGAAGGCGGCGAGCTCCCACACCGGCGCGCTCGCCTCCGAGGACCGCGTCGTCGACGCCTTCTTCGAGCGGCACGGCATCTGGCGCGCTTCCGACCCGCACGAGCTCGTCGCGGCCGCCGAGCTCTATCTCTCCGGCCGGCGCCCGCGCGGCAAGCGGCTGGTCGTGGTCAGCAACTCCGGCGCGAGCTGCGTGATGGCTGCCGACTATGCCGAGGAGAAGGCAATTCCGCTCGCCGCAATGAGCCCGCAGGGTAAATCTTCCTTAAAAAAGGCTTTGCCGGCCTTCGCCGCGGTCGAGAACCCGATCGACATCACGGGCGCGCTGCTCGGCAACCCGCAGCTCCTCGCCTCGGTGCTGCCGATCGTCGGCGAGGACAGGCAGAGCGACCTGCTGCTCCTTGCGCTGCCGGTCGCGGGGACGGGATACGACGTGCCCCGCTTCGCGAAGGACGTATCGGACTTCGGCACGCGGTTCGACCACCTGGTCGGTGTCGCCGCGCCGCAGAAGAAGGTTCGCGACGAGTTCGCGCGCATGGGCGTGCCGACATTCGCGAGCGAGCGTGTGGCGATGGATGCCCTGGCGCAGGTCGCCGGTCATGCCGCGCTTCTCGATCGAAAGCCTGTATCGAGAAAGCCTTTCACGTTGCCGTTCCCCGAGGGGCAGGATCGCTATCTCAACGAGGCGGAGAGCCTGGCGCTCCTGGAGCGAGCCGGACTGCCGGTGGTCGAGCATCGCCTGTGCCGCGGCGAGTCGGAGATTCCGGATTTCCGCCCGATGGTGATGAAGGCCTGCTCCCGCGACCTGCCGCACAAGACCGAGCACGGGCTGGTCTGCCTGGAGCCGGCCGACCCGGCCGCCGAGTTTCGCCGCCAGCGCGACGCGGTTCAGGCCCTCGGGGCGAGGTTCGACGGGGTGATCGTGGCCCGCAGGGCGCCCAAGGCAACGGAGCTCGCCCTCGGCGCGCGTGTCGACCCGCAGTTCGGGCCGGTGGTCCTGGTGGGCGACGGCGGCGTGAACCTGGAGGCGCTGAAGGACTTCCGCCTGCTCCTTGCCCCTTTTGCCGAAGAAGAGGTCCTGCGCAAGCTCGGCGAGCTGAGGATCGCGCCGCTCCTTGGCGGATGGCGCGGCCGGCCGGCGGCGGACCTGGCTGCGTTCGCGCGCATGGCGGTGCGCCTCGGAGACGCCATGCTCGGCTGGGGCGGGAGCGTCTCGTCCATCGACATCAACCCGGTGTTCGTGTTTGAAACAGGGCGTGGCGCCCTCGCGGTCGACGCCCTCATCGAGCGGGCGGCCCCTATAATTTCCCTATGAAAATCCTCGTCGCGGTCAAGAGGGTGGTCGACTTCAACGTCAAGGTGCGCGTCAAGGCCGACGGCACCGGCGTCGAGACCGCCAACGTCAAGATGTCGATGAACCCCTTCGACGAGATCGCGCTGGAGGAGGCGGTCCGGATGAAGGAAGCGGGCACCGCGACCGAGATCGTGGCGGTTTCCTGCGGCATCGCGGCCTGCCAGGAGACGCTGCGCACGGCGCTCGCCATCGGCGCCGACCGGGCGATCCTCGTTCAGACCGACGTCGAGCTGCAGCCGCTGGCCGTCGCAAAGCTCTTGAAGGGCCTGGTTCAGAAGGAGAGTCCAAAGCTGGTGATCCTGGGCAAGCAGGCCATCGACGACGACTCGAACCAAACCGGCCAGATGCTCGCCGCGCTCCTGGGATGGTCGCAGGCCACGTTTGCCTCGAAGGTCAAGATGTCTTCCGACGCCGCCGAGGTGACCCGCGAAGTCGACGGCGGCCTCGAGACGATCGGCATCAAGCTTCCCGCGGTGGTGACGACCGACCTGCGCCTGAACGAGCCGCGCTACGTCACGCTGCCCAACATCATGAAGGCCAAGAAAAAGCAGCTCGAGACCCTGACGCCCGACGCGCTCGGCGTCGACGTGAAGCCGCGCCTCTCGACGCTCAAGGTGGTGGAGCCGGCCAAGCGCAAGGCGGGGATCAAGGTCCCGGACGCCAAGGCGCTGGTGGACAAGCTCCGCAACGAGGCGAAGGTCATATGAGCCTTCTCGTCCTCGCCGAGCACGACAACAAGTCCATCCGCAAGGCGACGCTCAACGCCGTCGCCGCCGCGCAGAAGATCGGCGGCGAGATCCACGTGCTCGTGGCCGGGCACCAGTGCTCCGACGCCGCGAAAACCGCGGCGCAGGTCGCGGGGGTGGCCAAGGTGCTGCATTCCGATGCGCCGCAGCTCGGCGAGGAACTCGCCGAGAACATCGCTGCTCTCTTGGTCTCGATTTCAAAGAATTACAGCCATGTGCTGGCCCCCGGCACCACCACCGGCAAGAACATCCTGCCGCGCGCCGCGGCGCTGGCGGACTGCCAGCAGATCTCCGATATCGTGGCGGTGGAAGGCCCCGATACCTTCGTGCGGCCGATCTATGCCGGCAACGCGCTCGCCACGGTGAAGTCGAGCGACCCGATCAAGTTCATCACGGTGCGCACCACCGCGTTCGACGCGGTGGCCGCGACCGGCGGCTCGGCGCTGGTGGAGCAGGTGGCCGCGCCGGCGGACACCGGTCTCTCCAAGTTCGTCGGCCGGGAGGTGGCGAAGTCCGAGCGGCCCGAGCTCACCTCCGCTCGCGCGATCGTCTCCGGGGGGCGCGGCATGGGCTCCGGAGACAACTTCAAGATCCTCGAGCCGCTGGCGGACAGCCTGAAGGCCGCCATGGGCGCCTCGCGTGCCGCGGTCGACGCCGGATTCGTCCCGAACGACTGGCAGGTCGGCCAGACCGGCAAAATCGTCGCTCCCGACCTGTACGTTGCCGTGGGCATCTCCGGGGCGATCCAGCACCTGGCCGGCATGAAGGACAGCCGGGTCATCGTCGCCATCAACAAGGACGAGGAGGCGCCGATCTTCCAGGTGGCGGACTACGGGATCGTCGGGGACCTGTTCCAGATCGTGCCGCAGCTCGTGGAGGAGCTCAAGAAATGAGCGCCTACGTTGCTCCCCTCAAGGACATGCGCTTCGTCCTGCGGGAGCTCGCGGGGCTGGAGGCGGTGGCGAAGCTTCCGGGATACCAGGAAGCGACGCCGGACACGGTGGACGCTATCCTCGAGGAAGCCTCGAAGTTTGCTTCTGAAGTACTTGATCCATTGAATCTATTAGGCGATCAGGAAGGCTCCGTCTGGAAGGATGGCGCGGTCGCGACGCCAAAGGGCTTCAAGCAGGCGTATCGACAGTACACCGAGGGCGGCTGGGCCGCGCTTCCCTTCGGAGAGGACTGGGGCGGGCAGGGGCTGCCCAAGCTCGTGGCGACCGCGGTCGAGGAGATGCTGACCTCGGCCAACATGTCCTTCTCCCTGTGCCCGCTCCTGACCCAGGGCGCCATCCACGCGCTGGAGCTTTGCGGGTCGGAGGCCTTGAAGAAGACCTACCTGTCCAAGATGGTCCAGGGCACCTGGACCGGGACCATGAACCTGACCGAGCCGCAGGCGGGCTCCGACCTCGCCCTGGTCAAGACGAGGGCGGTTAGGGAGGGAGACCATTACCGCATTTCGGGGCAGAAGATCTTCATCACCTACGGCGAGCACGACCTCGCCGAGAACATCGCCCACCTCGTGCTCGCCCGCACCCCGGACGCGCCCGAAGGGGTGAAGGGCATCTCGCTCTTCCTCGTGCCGAAGTTCCTGCCCAAGCCCGACGGCTCCCCCGGCGAGCGCAACAGCGCGCGCTGCGTGTCGATCGAGCACAAGCTCGGCATCCACGCGAGCCCGACTGCCGTGATGGCCTACGAGAACGCGGTCGGCTATCTCGTGGGCGAGGAGAACAAGGGCCTCTCCTACATGTTCATCATGATGAACGCGGCGCGCTTCAGCGTCGGGCTCGAGGGCGTGGCGATCGCCGAGCGCGCGTTCCAGCGCGCGCTCGCCTACGCGAAGGAGCGGCTGCAGGGCCGTGACCTCGAGGAGGGCGGCGGCACCGTTCCGATCATCCGCCACCCCGACGTGCGGCGGATGCTCATGCTCATGAAGTCGCAGACCGAGGCCATGCGCGCTCTCGCGTATGTCGTTGCCGCGGCGATGGATTTTGCTCAGAAGACCACAGACAAAAAACACCAGGCGTTCGTCGACCTGATGATTCCCGTCGTGAAGGGCTGGTCGACCGAGACCGGCATCGACGTCGCCTCGCTCGGCGTGCAGGTGCACGGCGGCATGGGGTTCATTGAGGAGACCGGCGCCGCGCAGCACCTGCGCGACGCGCGCATCACCACGATCTACGAAGGCACTACCGGCATCCAGGCCGGCGACCTCGTCGGGCGCAAGATCGCGCGGGAGGCCGGCGCCACCGCGCGCGGCTGGCTTTCCGTTCTGAAAGCATTCGATTCTGAGATCGGAAAGTCGAGCAACGCCGACCTTCAGGCGATCCGGGCTTCGCTCGCTGCCGGCGCCCAGTCGGTCTCCGACTGCGTCGACTACATCGTCGCCAACGCGGGCAAGGACGTGAAGGGCGTGTTCGCCGGCGC
>Ga0105107_10003537_pt1 | contig 10416 bp, 10 predicted proteins | sample PPLLaktember2015_6_FD_79335 | JGI IMG/M metagenome (GOLD analysis project Ga0105107, IMG submission 79335) | Freshwater sediment microbial communities from Prairie Pothole Lake near Jamestown, North Dakota, USA - PPLs Lake P8 Core (1) Depth... | ecosystem: Environmental > Aquatic > Freshwater >...
ATTTGTTATCTCCCTTTTCTATTTTGCCATACCACTACCTCGATTGGCTGGTTCTCGCCTGGCTCCTCCTTGTCAAAAGGTTTCATGAGGAACTCTTTGATACCGGATTCTTTTGCCTCTTCGTGTATCCGCTAGCCTTCAGCACACCATACTGCAACCGACAGGGATTCAGGAATAATCAAGAGGATTGTACGCTACCGATTGAAAAAAACAATACAAGTACGTCCGCCCAGCTGTTTCCTGACGGCCTCTGCGATCTCGCCTTCGTCAGGGGGCGTAATGGAGAAGGCGCTTATTCCGCTAACTGAGCGAGACGACCAGTGTCGTGCCCTTCCCACCAGGAAAAAAATGCCCAGCCCTGTTACGGCAGCTTTTACTGGGTCCTGCTCGCCAAAGACAATCGCCGGGAGAAACTCAGCTGAATCCAGAAGAAAAAGGTCTACGGTTTTACCATCAAGCCAGACCCGTCGGTTAACGGCTATGGAATGACCCTCGTGGCTGTCCCCGAGCAGCAGATCACCGCGAGAAAGGAGAAGGACGTCATCCGGGCCGAAGCGGTTATCGACGGCCGGCCCGCTGTCTTAGAGAAGATGTACATCAACGCCTCAGACGGGCTGACGGGGCCCAAAATTCAGCATCTCGAGATATATGGCAGGGACCTGCAGACGGGAGAGGAACGCCGCGAAAAGATGGTGCCGAAGTAGCCGGACACTAGGCTTTGCGTTCAGTCGTCAGTTTTTCCTTCTCTTTTTCGTATGCATCTTTGCCCGCTTCTACGGCCGATGTTAAGATTGTTTTTTGTTCTTCTACAAATTCCTTGCCTTTCTCCAAAACAGAAGTGGCGCTTTCTTTGACCTTATCTACCACTGTCGTTGCACTACCCTTAACCTTTTCCAGATATCCATCAGCTTTCTCCTTTGCTTCTCCCGCATACTCCTTGATCATCTGCCTTGTTTCTGATCCGGATTTTGGTGCCAGAAGCAGTGCTACTCCTGCCCCGACTAATCCGCCAAGAAAAAATGCAAGAAGTGATGAACCTGCGCCATATCCTCTTTCTTCTTCTGCCATAATGAACCTCCTAAAAATTTACTTTTTGTGTTTTGCCAGCAAATTATTGACCAGGACATTAAAACCAGCCCTGATACCTGCTCTGAGCCCTGATACCTGAACGGACGAGGATGATGCTATCTCTTCTATATAACCACTTGTCAGCCTAATATTTTCTCCCACTTCCCTTACCGATCCGGAAAGAGTTTGTACGTCATCTGTAACCGTGGCGATGTTCTCAGCAATGTGTCGAATACTCCTGATTGTTCCCGGAAGTTCATCGAACGTTGGTTTAAGGGAAGCTTCAGAAGTGGTGATGAACTGTTCCAATTTTCGCGTTGCCTGCCGAAGTTCCAGAAGCACATATATGAGCACAATAACTAAAACTACACATGCAAGCGTAATGATACTTAGTAAAAGGGTTGTCATTTCTTCTCCTCCCATAATATAAACATTACAATCCCCCCTGCGCCATATAGTTTAAAAAAATATTTGTAGAAACATATGAAACAATCGTAGCAGAGCAACAAAAGGGTGTCAAGTCCGGCTTTGCAGCCTGTTGTTTTTTTACTCCGAACTCCGAACTATCAACTTCGAACTTCTTTGTCGAACCCTTGGACCCTCGAACCTTGGTTTCCTTATCCTTTCTTGACAAGTGATACCCTATAAAGCATACTTTACCGTCATGAAACGATACGTCATCCATAAGGATGTAGCAGGCCGCACGCCTCGAATTCAGTATGATCAGGAGCTCAACGAGGAGCAACTGGCAGTCGTAACGTGTGATAATGGCCCCATTCTTGTAATTGCAGGAGCCGGCAGCGGAAAAACGAGGGTTGTAACGTACAGGGTTGCATATCTCCTTGAAAAGGGTGTTTCGCCGAATGGCATCCTTCTCCTTACCTTTACCAATAAGGCGGCCCGTGAGATGCTTCACAGGGTCGAGCACCTGATGAAGATGGATACCCGTTATATATGGGGCGGTACCTTTCACCACATCGGTAACATGATACTTCGCCAGCATGGAGAACTGGTCGGTTTCAAGAAAAATTTCAGTATCCTTGACAATGAGGATGCCAAAGATCTTATCGAAGTCGTGATAAAAGACGCAAAAATTGACCGGAAAGAACGACGTTTTCCGAAGAGCGGGATCCTCAAGGAGATATTCAGCTATTCAGTCAACACCATGGAAGATATTGAGACGAGCATACGGGAGAGGGCGCCTTTCTTTGTTGATATTATCGATGAAATAGCCCTTGTATCAAGACTTTATATGGAGAAGAAACGAGCCATTAACGCAGTCGATTTCGACGATCTTCTTTTTTACTGGCACATGCTTCTATCTGAGCAAGAGGATTTGAGGAAGCTCTACTCCATGACATTCTCTCATATCCTTGTGGATGAGTACCAGGATACGAACAGGATTCAGGGTGAGATTGTTGATTTCATGGGGCTAATCAATAGAAATGTGATGGCGGTTGGAGATGATGCTCAAAGTATTTATTCCTTCCGAGGGGCAAATTTTCAGAATATCCTTGATTTTCCTAATAAATACCCAGAGACAAAGATCTTCAAACTGGAAACGAATTACCGGAGTACCCCCGAGATATTAGATCTTGCAAACCACTCTATAGCGCAGAACACGAAGCAATTCGCCAAGGCACTGAAAAGCATCAAGAAAAGCGGTATTGTCCCAGTGGTTGCACCTTCACGGGATGTAGTACAACAGGCAGAGTTTGTTGCCCAACGAGTTCTTGAGTTGAGGGATGAAGGAATAGCCCTTGACAACATGGCAATTCTTTACAGGGCCCACTATCACTGCATGGAGCTCCAGATGGAATTTACCCGCCGCGATATACCCTTTGAGATCAGGAGCGGACTCAGGTTCTTCGAACAGGCCCATATCAAAGATGTTGTGGCGTTTTTAAGGATCATGGTAAACCCGAACGATGAGGTATCGTGGAAGAGAGCCTTGAAACTCTTCCCGAAGATAGGGAACAGAACTGCCGAGCATATTTATGACTACATCCAGACGTTAAGTGATCCCTATGACGTCTTTATCACGAAAAAAATTGCTGAAAAATTCAAAAACATCCACAAAGAAAGTATAGAAACCTGGTCCAAATTATTCAGCGATCTTGCACAATTACAGGATCAGGAAGCACCTGCAGATATGATTTCCGCTGTATTAAATAATGGTTATATAGAGTACCTCAAGTATAACTACCCAAATTATGATGCAAGACTTGAGGATATTGGTCAACTCGCGAATTTCTCAACCAAGTATCAGTCCCTCGAAAGCTTTTTAAGTGAACTTTCTCTCATGAGCGGAGTGAGTGGCGAAGAGATCATCTCCGCAGATCGTGAAGACGAAAAGGTCATATTGAGCACCATACATCAGGCAAAGGGGCTTGAATGGAAAATAGTATTCATCATATGGTGTGCCGAAGGCAGGTTTCCGAACCCAAAAGCCTTGGAAGAAGGAGGACTGGAAGAGGAAAGAAGGCTGTTTTACGTAGCTACCACCCGGGCAATGGATGAGTTATACCTTTGTTACCCACTTCTTGCTTTTGATAAGCAGGTGGGGCATATCATTTTAAAACCCTCCCGCTTTGTCTCGGAACTCAGATCAGCTGATTACGAGGAGTGGCAAATAGGCGATGTGTATTGAGTATAGTTCGGAGTTACAAGTTCGTAGTTACAAGTTCGTAGTAACGAGTTAAAACAATTGTTAGTCAGAGTTAAAACAGATTTAACCTGTAATTGCCATACATGTAATGAAGAATGACTGACAGTTTCTTACTCCGAACTCCAAACTAACAACTAAACACTGGCGAAGCTCAGTTAATGAAAACTTTTTTATACCTGGGCATATCTTCGAGTGCTTTACCAGCCCCGAGGACAACAGACAGCAGGGGATCATCGGCTACATAGACGTTTATCCCTGTCTCTTTCTCAATCCTCCGGTCGAGACCGCCCAGCAAAGCCCCTCCGCCGGTTAGGACCATGCCCGATTCATTCAAATCCGAAGCAAATTCAGGCGGAAGTTTTTCGAGAGCACGACGTATAGAATCTATGATTGCTGAAACAGGCTCTTCTATTGCCTCTCGTATCTCTTCGCTTGTAATCCTCATGCTTTTCGGGATACCCGTTAGAAGGTCCTTGCCCACCACATTTAACGCATTACCCCGTCCTTCTGTTGGGTAGACAGATGCTCCCTCTAATTTTATTTTTTCAGCGGCAATGAGACCGATAGCGATCTGGTGTTTCTTCTGGAGATACCTCACGATTGATTCGTCTAATTCATCTCCTGCAACCCTCAGCGACTCGCTGTAGGCAGTAGCGGCTAGGCTGATGATTGCAACTTCTGTTGTCCCTCCACCAATGTCAACTACCATGTTTCCTCTTGGCATCTCAATCGGCATATCTGAACCGATTGCAGCAGCCATCGGTTCTTCAATAAGATATGTGTCCCGGATGCCAACCTGAAAGCAGGCATCTACGACTGCTTTTTTCTCAACCATGGTGATTCCGGACGGCACACCAACCACCATTTTGGGTTTTTGTATCTTTCTATCCTTCCTTACAACAGTAAGAAAGTATTTGATCATTGCTTTGGTTACATCAAAATCTGCTATTACACCATCTTTCAAGGGGCGTATGGCGCTGATGTTGGGGGGTGTTCGTCCTATATAGTCCTTTGCTTCTCTTCCAACAGCAATGACCTTGCCCGAATTGTTATCAATTGCCACCACTGACGGCTCATTGAGGATGATGCCCTCGCCTTTCATATAAATAAGGGTGTTGGCAGTGCCAAGGTCCATTGCGAAGTGAGTGGAGAATAACCCGAAAAGCCTTTGAAAGAAATTCATAACCCCTCCTTGTCATTAAGCAGCTCTAATCTTTCTATCCTTTGCTCGATCTAAAAGCTCCCAGAGATTTTTACTGTCATCAGGAAAGTGAGATATTCCCATCTCTGTCATTGTTTTTTGATCTATAGCAACTTCTTCGGAAATATTCTTTGAGATTGTGTAATTCAATATTTTCAATATATTTCTGGCATCGAGGGCCTCGCTCCCTCTCAGAAGAACATAAAAATGGCCACCACCCTTCCGCGATATGAATGCGTTGCTGCCGACACAATGGCGGACGACCTGAAAAACCTTCTGAAGGAGACCGTTCGTGAACTCATATCCCATGCTCCGGTTATAGCTATTCAGATGGGCAAGTTTAACTGAAAGAAGGGAGAACTTTTCACCCTTTTTTATCAATCTTTCCATGAGGCCAAGAAAAGTCGTAAACTGGATAGAGCCTGTAACAGGTTCAAAATCCTTAAGTTTTTCCAGGTTTTCCCTCATCCACAAAGAAGAATAGTAAAGCGACAAGAGGGTAGAGACATTCCTGAGTGGCACGATTGATTTTTCTTGAAGATGCCTGTCAGAGATTGACGCAAAGCCTATGACCCCTATTGTAACATCGCCCGATACAAGGGGGAATCCGAAGAATTGCTTTGCCTTGATCACCTCTCCAGGAAAAAAAAGGGATTTTTCCCTGAGGAAACCGCTGTTATACGGGAGGAGGAGTTCCCTTTCTCCTTCCATGACTGTCGAAGCAATGCTATTTCCTGAAGGGCATGTTTTCATCAGGTATCTGTCATCGTCGATCCCCAGGATGTCCTTGAGGAGCATCCTCCCGTTTTTTTCAATGCCTGTAAAACAGAGATCGGCACCGGAAAGGTTTAAAAGCTCCCTGAAAATCTCTTTGATAGAAATGCGGGAGAGATTGAGCTCATGGAAAAGGCCCATGATCTTCTTTTCGACGCTGAGTTCTTCTATGATCTCCTCTATGTCCCGGGTTTTCTTCTCACTTTCAAGTTCTTCGTCGATAAGGGCAACAAAGCTGCCGAGGATTTTCTTTTCCTTGTCTGTAAAGACCCATTTCTTCTTGCTGTCAATGATGATGACACCTTTTCCCTCCATTGGGTAACCCATGAAGGACTTGATGCCCTCATCAACCCCATAGTAACCCAGGGCCTCCACGTCTTTGTCGAAGTTCGGGATAATGAGCGGTTCATTGTGCTTAACGACCCACCCGGGAAGACTGCCATCAATAGGTAAGGATCTGTTTTTGTCAAAACTGTTAGCGAAGGAAACCGAGGAAAGGCATTTTAAATGATCATTTTCCTTTACAAAAAAAGCCACGGTAAAGGCTTCGTAGATATTGAAGATGAGATGGGAAAAGCTGTCGATTGTCCTCATTAAGGAATTATGTCATCATTTCCCGGCTGCTGTCAAGGTTGTCCACCATACACAGCAAAGTCTATCTTGTTTTCTATGTGAAATCTCTCAAGGAGTCTGCACATGTTACACTTATCTCCATAACAGGGATATCCGCAGGAAGCGCAATAGGTAAGATCCCTTGTTGTCTCTTCGCCGTCCTTTACCATTTTCAAATAGCCCTTGATGAACTGGAGCTTTGTGCCTGGAGAGGTTTCTTCAAGATTATTGAGTATGGCTTTATAGGTGAGGGACTTTGCATTAACTGAAAACGGACATTCTTCATAAATGTAGTCTATCCGTGAGATCAATGCATATGCTGCCATCTCGCGTTCCGAACATAGGAAGAGGGGCTTTACCTTCCTGGAGAGGTGTCCTTCACGGCCCTCCAGCAATGGGCTTTTTTTCCACAGGTATTCTTCTTTCCAGTAGAGCAGATTGCCCATGAGGGCAGCAGCTTCATCATCAAGATTGTGGCCAGTGATGAGTACATTGTATCCTTTATCGATGCAAACCTTGTTCATAACATACCGTTTTATCATGCCGCAGGCAGAGCATGGGACCCGGCGTATGGTTTTTGCAATCTCATCGATGCTTCTCTCAAAGATCTTCCTGATGTGGAATACGAAGACTTTACATTTTAATGTTTCTGCCATTTTTTTGATCTTTTCGAGGGAATCTTGCGAGTAATCCCCAATGCCAAGATCAACATAGAGCCCATCTGCGCGATAACCCAGCTTGTTCAGAATATGCCAGACGGAGAGGCTGTCTTTACCCCCGGAGACAGCAACGATTGGTGTGTCGTTTTTTTCAACAAGATGGTATTTCTGGATGGTGTCGGAAACCCTTTTTTCTAAAAAAAAGGTAAAATCATCAGCACACAGGGCTGTGTTATATGCCCGGAGACTTATATTTGCTTCCTGTCCGCAAACCCTGCATTTCATCCGCCGGATACAACCCTGATGAATTTTACCCGGTCATCCCTGACGAGCCTGTGATCTTCAGTAACAAGACGGTCATTTACTATGACAAGGTGGGTCTCCCTGCTTAGTGAGAATTGCTGGAGCAGCCGCGAGACCTCCATTGGTTTTTCGATTTCGTAGGCTTTGCCATCTAATTCTATTTTCATCGCTTTTTCATAACACAAGCGCAAGACGATGTAAAGAGAAGAGAGCGGGAAAGGCAGCCCATAGGGAAATGACCGAGGGACGATGGACGACCGTCCCGCTATGACTGGACTAGGACGAGGGAAGCAGGAAAAGCTCATAGCAACAACTCAACTTCTTTTGTTAGTACCTTTTACCTTTTACCGCTTACCTCTCACCTGATTTAAAGTGGATGGCGAGCCAGATGGTTTTCTCACGAGGGTCTGTCCATTCGACCCGGTGTTTTTTGTGAGCGGGAATGTGGATGTAATCACCTGGCTTGAGAGCAATAGGAACCCCATCCCCTTCAAAGAGGATGCCTGCTCCGCCTTTCAGCAGGACAACCCACTCGTCCCAGTCCTGGTCGTACCATTGCCCGGGAGGGGTTGCCTGTCCCTCTGATATGATCCGTTCAAGCTTGAGACCCTTGTCATCAAAAAGAATCTCAAAAATTTCTGTTTTGCATTCTTCAGGTACATTCTCAAAGATGTTTTTTATTTCCATTGGTTGAATTCACCTTATCACATGCCCAAGTCCATTTCAATTGCCAAAAGACTCCGGAACGGCACAAGTCTGTCAGTCAATTTATGTTCGAACCGTGTACCCTGTAATGGAGAGAAAATCATCGTCTCCAAAGCAAAATAGAATGAATGATATGTCTGTCTGGTCCCCGTCCATTAACCATCTCCCCGGTTTTTTCTTTATTGATTTCTTTGAATAAATGATTATATTGATTTTGTAACCGGCTTTCGGCAACAGCATTAGACAGGTGAATGTTTGCTATTGTCTGACAGCAATCGTACTTAACCAGGCAGAAATGGCAAGACATGTTTTATCGCCTACGGCTGAACGCTGATGGTTGATTTTATAAAATATGAGGTGACAAAATGAATTGGGAAAAGCTGACGATTAAAGCTCAAGAGGCAGTCTCGGAAGCACAGAAAAAAGCCGAGTCTTCAAATCATCAGGGCATTGACAATGAGCACCTCCTTTATGCCCTCGTGACGCAGAAGGATGGTACTGTTAAGCCCATACTTGATAAACTGGGTGCCAACTCCGGGGCTATTTTGAAAGACCTTGAAAAAGAGCTGAAAAATATGCCTGCAGTCCATGGGTCGGCACAGGTCTATATAACCCCCAGGATGAAACAGACTTTGGACACAGCTTTTATCGAAGCCGAACGCCTGAAAGACGAGTATGTAAGTACTGAACATCTTCTTATTAGCATAGCTGATACAGGAAACGGAGCAGCGGGGCGAGTCCTCCAAGGCCAAGGTGTCACAAAAGACCGTATCTACTCGGTCCTTAAAGATATTCGTGGAACCCAGAGGATAACAGATCAGGCCCCTGAAGAAAAGTACCAGGCCCTCCAGAAATATTGTAGGGACCTGACTGAAGAAGCCCGGAAAGGTAAGCTTGATCCTGTTATAGGAAGGGACGAAGAGGTGAGAAGGGTTATGCAGGTCCTCTCGCGGAGAACTAAAAATAATCCTGTTATTATCGGTGAGCCAGGCGTCGGTAAGACCGCTATAGTTGAGGGTTTGGCGCAGCGTATCGTGAGCGGAGATATTCCAGAGACATTGAAAAACAAGAAAGTTCTCTCCCTTGACCTCGGGGCCATGCTCGCAGGAGCAAAATATCGTGGCGAATTTGAGGACAGGTTGAAAGCTGTTCTCAAGGAGATCGATGAGGCTTCCGGAACAATCATCCTCTTCATCGACGAACTTCACACGATCGTGGGAGCAGGGGGCGCCCAGGGGGCCATCGATGCATCGAACATGCTGAAACCAGCCCTTGCACGGGGTGAACTCAGGTGCATCGGTGCCACGACCCTTGATGAATACAGGAAATATGTGGAGAAAGACGCTGCCCTCGAGAGAAGGTTTCAGCCCGTCTACGTTGGCGAGCCTTCCGTTGAAGAAACAATCGCGATCTTGAGAGGCCTCAAGGAAAAGTACGAGCTTCACCACGGGGTAAGGATAAAAGACTCGGCCCTGATTGCGGCAGCCACGCTATCGCACCGATATATTACAGACCGGTTTCTCCCCGATAAGGCTATCGACCTCATCGATGAATCTGCCTCCAGGCTCAGAATGGAGATCGACAGCGTCCCAACAGAGATTGACGAGATCGAGCGAAGGGTCATCCAGGTGCAGATCGAGATCGAGGCAATGAAAAAAGAGAAGGACAAGGCATCCCTTGAGAGGAAGAATAAACTCGAGGAAGATCTCAAAGAGATGCAGCACGAGGTATACGATAAACGACAACACTGGGAAAAAGAAAAGGCCCTTATTATGGGTCTTGGTGAGATAAATGAGAAGATTGACCGGGCAAAGACTGAAGCCGATGAACTTGAGCGAAAGGGTGATTTCGGAAGAGTGGCCGAGATCCGTTACGGCGTGGTCTCCGGCCTCGAAAAAGAGTTACAGGACAAAAACAAGAAACTTATGGAGCTTCAAAAAGACCGGAAGATGTTGAAGGAAGAAGTCGATGAAGAGGATATTGCAAAGGTGGTGTCCAAGTGGACCGGTATCCCCGTTTCCAAGATGCTCGAAGGCGACATGGAGAAGCTCGTCAAAATGGAAGACAGGCTTCACCACCGTGTGATAAGCCAGGATGAGGCGATCGAGGCAGTTGCAAACACGATACGGCGCGCACGAGCAGGTCTCCAGGACCCGAACAGGCCGTTGGGCTCATTCCTCTTCCTGGGACCGACCGGTGTTGGAAAGACTGAACTGGCAAAGGCCCTGGCCGAATTCCTCTTCGATGATGAGCAGGCTATCGTTCGGATCGATATGAGCGAGTTTATGGAGAAACATTCCGTGTCACGACTCATCGGTGCTCCTCCGGGTTATGTGGGGTACGAAGAAGGAGGCTATCTGACTGAAGCGGTCAGAAGAAGGCCATACTCCATAATCCTCATGGATGAAGTGGAAAAGGCCCATCCA